>Ga0302326_10009078_pt1 | contig 21811 bp, 23 predicted proteins | sample Palsa_T0_3_FD_202264 | JGI IMG/M metagenome (GOLD analysis project Ga0302326, IMG submission 202264) | Peat permafrost microbial communities from Stordalen Mire near Abisko, Sweden - Palsa_T0_3 | ecosystem: Environmental > Terrestrial > Soil > Palsa > Peat permafrost | place: Sweden: Abisko... | reverse complement strand
GCTAGACATTGCGCTGCTCCTCGGGTTGATACGGATTTCCAGCCTTGCTAAGGCTTTCAGCTTCTTTAAACTCTGCTAACACGAAGATGGCACAGCCTTACGCCGCAGGTCCACCCATTTCCGTTGCCAATTTCCGTTAGGGGTTGCACGCTTTTTGCAAAGGTTGCGAAGTTCAGTCACAACTGAACCGGTTCAGTTGTTACCGGCCGGTAACACGAATCCGCAGGTCAGCCAAGCTTTTGCATAACGCTCGTACTGTTAGAGCGCGAAGATCGACGCGAGCGCTTTGACCTCGTCGCCGACGGCATATGTGAGCGTTCTAACAGTGCGGTCGCCCAGCTCGACGCCGAAGCGATCGGTCGACCCGGGCGGGTGTACGTGCGAGACGATCTCCAACTTGTCGCCCAGCGCCACCGCGGCATCGTGCTCGATGGTGACCCGCAGCGGCGCTCGAAGCAGCTCCGGATACGACGAGAGGTAGTCCTCGACGACGCTCCAATACACGGAGTTGTTCATGTGGTCGAAAAAGTCGATGTCGGTGAATCGGACCGGAAACTCGTGGATCTCCGCGGCGTCGTCTCGACTGCCCGCTTTCAGGTAGGCCTTCCACCGCAGCCGGTCGACTTCGGTGGTTTTCCGCAGGCCCTCGAGGAAGTCGTCGGAGATGCGTGCCGGCGTCTGGGTGTCCCGGTTGAAATTGATCCAAAACGCTTCGGATTCCAACAAGCCGCCTTTGCGACCGTCAATGCGGACGCGCATCTCACACCACCGGTTCGACGTGCCCGAACACCACCGACGCATTCGCAACATGTCGCTGAACTCGATCGGACGGATTACATCGATCGTCGTCCGGCGGACAATCCAGAGCGGATGGGTTTCCTCGAACCCCATTTCGCGCAGCTGATCCTGGCCGATGTCCACGATGTGGCGGGCTGCCGAGTCGAAGCGCAGCCGCCCGTCGCGGTCGATGTCGGCGACGCGTAACGGCCATTCGCGGTCGAACACATCCGGATGGCCGTCCGGCACCGGCATCATCACTTTGTCCAGGCTCACGCCTTCACTCTCCGCTACTCCTCCCGCCGGACCGCGACCGCGTGACACCGCGTGGGCCGGGCTACACCTCGCCCCCAATGATGGATGATGCCAAATGACGACGACGCGACGCTAATCCGAAGCGTCCTGCAAATCTTGCTAACGGCACCTTCGCAACTGAGTACGCTTGGCAGATGTCGAAAACTTTCGTCGGCTCGCGGGTTCGGCAACTGCGCAGCGAGCGTGGATTCAGCCAGGCCGCGCTCGCCCAGATGCTGGACATCTCGCCGAGCTATCTGAATCAGATCGAGCACGACGTCCGGCCACTGACTGTGGCCGTGCTGCTGCGCATTACCCAGGTATTCGGCGTCGACGCGACGTTCTTCTCCTCGCAGGACGACACCCGTCTACTCGCAGAGCTGCGCGAGGTCACCCTCGACCACGACCTCGGCGCCGAGGTGGATCAATCCGAGCTGGCCGACGTCGTGAGCTCGCACCCCGCCCTGGCGCGCGCCCTGGTCAACCTGCACCGCCGGTACCGGCTCACGACCACGCAGCTCGCTGCCGCCACCGAGGACCGCTTCTCCGACGGCAGTGGAAGTGGGTCGATCACCATGCCGCACGAAGAGGTTCGCGATTACTTCTATGAGCGACAGAACTATCTGCACGAGCTGGACACGGCAGCCGAGGAACTCACGGTGCGGATGCGGATGAACCGCGCCGATCTGGTGCGCGACCTGTCCGACCGGCTGACCTCGGTCCACGACGTCCGGATCAAACGAATCGATCTGGGCGACAACGTCCTTCATCACTACGATCCGGAAGCGCGGACGTTGGAGATTGGCGGGCATCTGCCGTCCGGCCAGTATGCGTTCAAGCTCGCCGCAGAGCTGGCCTATCTCGAGCACGGGACACTCATCGACAGCCTGGTCGACCAGGGGAACTTCACCAGCGACGAGTCCCGCAAGCTGGCCCGGCTAGGGCTGGCGAACTATTTCGCCGCCGCGACGGTGCTGCCGTACCGGCAGTTCCACCAGGTCGCCGAGAACTTCCGCTACGACGTCGAGCGGTTGTCGGCGTTCTACGCGGTGAGCTACGAGACCATCTGCCACCGGCTCTCTACCCTGCAGCGGCCGTCGATGCGCGGCGTGCCGTTCTCGTTCATCCGCGTCGACCGTGCGGGGAACATGTCAAAGCGGCAGTCCGCCACGGGTTTTCACTTCTCATCCAGCGGCGGAACCTGCCCGCTGTGGAATGTCTACGAGACGTTTGCCAACCCGGGCAAGATTCTGGTGCAGATTGCCCAGATGCCCGACGGACGTCATTACATGTGGGTGGCCCGCACCGTGGAACGCCGGGCATCACGGTATCGTCAGCCCGGCAAAACCTTCGCGATCGGGCTGGGCTGCGAGCTCCGGCACGCCCACCGTCTCGTCTACTCGGAAGGACTGGACTTGTCCGGGGATATCGCAACACCGATCGGCGCGGGCTGCCGGGTGTGCGAACGTGACAACTGCCCACAGCGGGCGTTCCCCGCGTTGGGCCGGGCGTTGGATCTCGACGAGCACCGCAGCACGGTCTCGCCTTACCTGGTGAAGCAAGCATGACCGGTCAGGTCGGTCGCATTCCGCCGGGGGGCTTTCGTGAGCTGGGTCTGATCAACTGGATTTTGGCCAAATCGGCCGCCCGCACCATCCGCGCGCCCAGGATGCATATGTTCGCCACGCTGGGTCAGCACAAGCGGTTGTTCTTGGCGATGATGCCCTATTCCGCCGTATTGCTGAGGGGCCGAATACCGCGGGTCGACACCGAGTTGGTGATCCTGCGCGTCGCTCATCTTCGCGACTCCGAATACGAACTACAGCATCACCGCTGGATGGGGCGCCGCCGCGGGCTCGACGATCAGACGCAGGCGCTGATCTTCGCCTGGCCCGATACGCCGCCAGACTCCGGCGGGCTGACCGACCGGCACCAAGCGCTGCTGCGCGCCACCGACGAATTCATCCTCAACCGTTCGATCAACGCCGAGGTCTGGCGGCAGCTGTCCCACCACCTCGATCGCCGTCAGCTTATCCAATTCTGCTTGCTGGCAGGACAATACGACAGTCTGGCCGCAACAATGTCGGCGTTGGAGATTCCGCTCGACCACCCGCCGCGCTAGCGGCCGGTCAGAAGTACATCCGGACCAGCACGCCCAACGACAGCAGCACCGGAAGAACCGGCAACGCGAAGGCGAACCACGCCAGCGTGTCGTTTCCCCGTCGTCGCAGTCGCCGGCCCCACAGCACCGCCGCCGCTGCGGAGACGACCGATACCAGCAACACCACCGGACCCCACAGGCTGACCGTGGTCAGGGCATCTCCGATCGAGTACGCCACCAGCCACACCACGTAACCGGTCAGCGCGCCGCCGATCGCGGCCCAAATCGATTCGGCTCGCACCGCTTTAGATTTGGCCACGCCGCCATGGTAGCCCGCGTCGCCCGGCCGTCAGCCGCCGAACGTCCATGCCGAATGCGCGGACACCACGAAGCCCTCGAGGCGACCCGACTTGTCGGCAACGCATGCCACTCCCCCGTCGGCGGTCGCCATACAGGTCGCATACGTCTCGTAGGTGTAGTCGAGCCGGCGCTGGGCGGGTAACCGCCGGATGCCCCCGGACGCGTTCAACGTGGCTGCTGCGGCCACCGCGAGCATGCGCCGGCGCGTCGATCTAGAAATTGATCATGTGCCCGGTGAGCCCGTGGAAGCACTCTTGCAGCGCCTCCGACATCGTGGGGTGGGTATGGACGTTGCGCGCCAACTCATGTGCGGTCAGATCCCACTTCTGTGCCAGCGTCAGTTCGGGTAGCAACTCCGCCACGTCGTGGCCGACCAGATGCCCGCCCAGCAGTTCCAAGTGCTTGGCGTCAGCGACGAGCTTGACGAAACCACTCGGGTCGCCCACACCGTGCGCCTTCGCGTTGGCGGTGAACGGGAATTTGGCCACCACCACGTCATAGCCCTCGTCGCGAGCTTGCTGCTCGGTGAGTCCGAAGCTCGCCACGTTCGGCTGGCAGAATGTCGCACGCGGCAACATGCGGTAGTCACCGAGAGCTAAAGTCGCTGCGCCGGCGATGGTTTCGGCCGCCACCACACCCTGAGCCTCGGCCACGTGTGCCAGCTGCAGCAACCCGGTGACATCACCGATGGCGTAGACGTGGTCGACGTTGGTGCGCATGTAGTCGGTGATCCCGATGGCCTTGCGGTCGGTCAGCGCGACCCCGGCCGCCTCGAGCCCGAAACCCTCGACGTTGGGCGCAAAACCAATGGCCTGTAATACTTTCTGGGCTTTGAGCTCCTCGGTCTTACCGTCCTTGCTGATGGTCACCGTGACCACGGAACCGTCATCGGCGATCGACTCGACTTTGGTACCGGTGAGAATCTTGACGCCGAGTTTCTTGTACTGCTTCTCGATTTCCTTCGAGACGTCCACGTCTTCGTTGGGCAATGCCCGCGGCAGGAACTCGACGATGGTCACGTCGACGCCGTAGTTCTTCAGCACGTAGCCGAACTCGATTCCGATAGCCCCGGCGCCGGCGATGATGATCGATTCGGGCAGTTCTCGGGACAGGATCAGTTCTTCGTAGGTGACAACGTTTTTCGACAGCGAGGTGCCGGGGACCAGACGCGTGCTGCTGCCGGTGGCGATGATGACGTTGTCGAAGGTGACCGTCTCGGTGCCACCATCGTTGAGCTCGACGGAAAGCGTGTGGGCGTCGGTGAACTGGCCGTAGCCGTGGATTTCGGTGATTTTGTTCTTCTTCATCAAGAAGTGCACGCCGGCGACCCGCCCCTCGGCCACCTTGCGGCTTCGGTCGTAGGCGACGCCGTAATCGAACGTCACCTCACCGTTGATGCCAAATATCTCGGCTTCCTTGGTGACGATGTGCGCGAGCTCGGCATTGCGCAGCAACGCCTTGGACGGAATGCAGCCGACGTTGAGGCAGACTCCGCCCCAGTATTTCGGTTCGACGACGGCGGTATTCAGTCCCAGCTGCGCGGCGCGGATAGCCGCTACGTATCCGCCGGGTCCGGCTCCGAGTACGACAACGTCATAGTGGGTCACGGCAACCACCCTAATCGTCGGGCTGCCGGGGTTAAGTGGCCAACCATCTTTCAATGTTGTCGTCGAAGCCCTCGGCGACGCGCAGGGTGCGACCCGAACCACGGCTGAGCCAGCCGCGGGCGAGGAACACCCTGGTGATAGCCGCCGGAAGCGACCCGGCGAGGTGGACGCGGCGATCGGTCCAGTCGACGCATGACCGGGCGAACACCCGTCGACTTACCCGCAGTGCTGCCAGGTCGATCCCCAGCTGGTCGACCAGGTTCTGCCCGCGGTCGGTGAGCTCGTGGTCCCGGTCGTCGAGGCGGCGGATGGCCCCTACGGCCAGCAGCCGGTCACGCAGTTCCACCCCGCGGCGCCCGGCCAGGTGGTCGTAACACGTGCGGGCATCGGACAGCGCCCACGTCGCACGCTGCTGATGCAACGAGCGCACCGGCGCGGGCGGCGCGATGTGCGCGATGGCCTCCAGGACGGTGGCCACTTCCGGGTTGACGATCTCGTGGTATCGATGCCGGCCCTGAACCCGGACCCGGATCAAGCCGGCCTCGGTCAGCCGGCGCAGGTGCATCGACGCCGCGGCGGGCGGCACACCCGCTCGCCGCGCCAGCTCGCCGGCCGGCAGCACCCGCCCACCGGCCAGGGCCGCGAGCATCGCCGCTCGCGCGGGATCTTCGATCACGTTGGTGATGGAGGGGAGGTTGCGACCAGCCTGCGACGCGAAGACCGCGGATTGGCCCGTGTCGCTCACCCCGCCAGCCTTGCACAGCCATTGGGCCACCGCCGCGCCAGCTGTCCCACCGTGAGCGCGCCCTTTAGTGCGGAATGACGTGCATCAGGCAATGACGCTGGGTGTGCTGGCAGTAGAAGTCGCCGTAGACCGGAGCGGCGGCGAGAACGGAGGCGAACACCGCCGAGATCATCGCAATGGCCAGGGCCGACACCAGCGGTCTGTCGGCGACCATCGCCAGCATCAGACCCACGACCGTGGATACCACCACATAGACCAGCACGACGAATACCACCACGGTCTTGTGTTTGGAGTTGTCATGGCTCCACCAATAGAACAGGCCGGCGCCGATCGCCCCTGCCGGAACCCAGACCGCGAGCAGTATCAGGACGAACTGCCACCACTTCACATACTGGTCGCGGCCAGGCAGCGAATCCGAGGTTGCCGGGACGGCGCCCGGCGCCCACTGGCCCGCAACGTCGACCTCGTCAGTCGCGGGCTTATCCGATCGCCGAGGCCACCAGCGCCACCACCGACGTCGGCGCGCAGGCGGCTCCGACTCGATCAGGTCGGGCTCGACTTTATGGTGCACGCCGGTGTCGAAGGTCGGCTTATAGGCCTCGGTCCGCGGCATAGCTTCGGTGTCCAGACGTTCCTGATCAGCCACGAGTCACCACCTCGATCACCGCGAGAACACCGAACCATCCCGGCGCCAACGCCAGGATGAACGCGCCCAGCACCGTCAGCCACCGGCGCCGGGCCAGCAAGATCACCAGCAGCCCGACGACGCTGGGGAATCCGACGACCAACGCGATCGCGATGTCGGGGCGCATCCGAGCGTGCTCCACGGTCAGCGCGGCCGTTCCGCCCAACACCCCGACGGCGAGGCCGAACAGTATCGCGCTGGTCAGCAGCGAGGGACGCGGCAGCGGTATCACGATTAAAAGATACTGCCGTCGCGAGCTGCTATGGCTTTACCGGCGCGGCGCGCCCCGCAGGCACCGGGCACGCGTCGGCGGCGGAAGCGACCACCGGTGCACGTTGCGGCAGGCGCTCGCCGCGTTCGTAGTCGGCGCCGGTGATCACCGGCGAACTTCCGAGGGTGGTGTTCTCGTCGTCGCTGAACGCGCGTCCACGGGACAGAAACCGCATCCCCTCGGGTGCTTCCAAGCTGAAACCGCTACCGCGGCCGGGCACCACGTCGATGACGAGCTGGGTGTGTTTCCACGTCTGGAATTGCGGCCCCGAGATCCAGACCGGCACCCCGTCGGCTCCGGTGTCGAGCACACCGAGCAGCACGTCGCGGTCGCCGACGATGAAGTCCCCGCCTGGGTAGCACATCGGTGACGACCCATCGCAGCAGCCACCCGACTGATGAAACATCAACGGGCCGTGCTGGTTTCGCAGCTCACCGAGCAGCTTGGCGGCGTCAGCGGTGATCACCACCCGGGGCGTCATGGCGCCGCTCCTCCCCATCGCCGCGCTCTGCATCGTCGCCGGCGCCGGGTCATCAGAAGAGCCCGAGCGCCTTATCGGAGTAGGAGACCAGCAGGTTCTTGGTCTGCTGGTAATGCTCAAGCGCCATCTTGTGGCCCTCTCGGCCGAAGCCGGACTGCTTGTAGCCGCCGAAGGCGGCGTGCGGCGGATACACGTGGTAGCAGTTGACCCACACCCGGCCGGCCTGAATGTCGCGGCCGGCCCGGTAAGCGGTGTTGCCATCGCGGCTCCACACCCCTGCACCCAGTCCGTAGAGGGTGTCATTGGCGATCGAGATCGCGTCCTCGTAGTCGGAGAACGATGCGACCGAGACCACCGGCCCGAAGATCTCCTCCTGGAAGACCCGCATCTTATTGTTGCCGGCGAAGATGGTCGGCTGCACGTAGTAGCCACCGGAGAGGTCGCCGCCCAACTCGGCGCGTTCCCCGCCGGTGATGATCTTGGCGCCTTCATCCTTGCCGATCTCGATGTAGGACAACACCTTTTCCAGCTGGTCGTTGGAGGCCTGCGAGCCGACCATCGTCTCGGTGTCCAACGGATCACCTTGCCGGACCGCTTTGGTGCGAATGGCCGCCAGTTCCAGGAACTCGTCGTAGATGTCGGCCTGCACCAGGCTGCGCGACGGGCAGGTGCACACCTCGCCCTGGTTGAGCGCGAACAGGGTGAACCCTTCCAGCGCTTTGTCCTGGAAGTCGTCGGGGGCGGCCAGCACGTCGGAGAAGAAGATGTTGGGGCTCTTGCCGCCCAGTTCCAGGGTGACCGGGATCAGGTTTTGGGAGGCGTACTGCATGATCAGTCGCCCGGTGGTGGTCTCCCCGGTGAAGGCGATCTTGGCGATCCGGTCGCTCGACGCCAGCGGCTTACCGGCCTCGGCGCCGAACCCGTTGACGATGTTGACCACCCCGGGCGGCAGCAGTTCGCCGATCAGCGACATCAGATACAGCACCGATACGGGTGTCTGCTCGGCGGGCTTGAGCACCACCGCGTTGCCGGCCGCGAGCGCCGGCGCCAGCTTCCAGGCGGCCATCAGGATCGGGAAGTTCCACGGAATGATCTGCCCGACCACGCCCAGTGGCTCGTGGAAGTGATAGGCGACGGTGTCTTCGTCGATCTGCGACAGCGAACCCTCCTGAGCCCGGATAGCGCTGGCGAAATAGCGGAAATGATCCGCCGCCAGCGGGATGTCGGCGGCCACCGCCTCCCGGATCGGTTTGCCGTTGTCCCAGACTTCGGCCAGTGCCAATGAATCTCGGTTCTCGTCGATACGGTCGGCAATCTTGTTCAAGATCGCCGCCCGCTCGGCCGGCGCGGTCTTGCCCCACGCCGCCGCTGCCCCGTGGGCGGCGTCGAGGGCCTTCTCGACGTCGGCCGCATCGGAACGCGCCACCTCGCAGAACGGCTGACCGGTGACCGGTGTCAAATTCTCGAAATACCGGCCGCTCGCGGGCGCCACCCATTCGCCCCCGATGAAGTTCTCGTACCGCGATTCATACGACATCAGCGCCCCGGCGGAACCCGGACGTGCGAACACGGTCATATGCGCCACTCCTCTTTATCGCTGGTCTTCATCGCTGGGCGTGTTACACAACTCACATTACCGCCGCAGTCACAATGGCCAGATGGCTGATGAGGCGAGCGACCCGTATTTGTGGCTTGAGGACGTCCTCGGCGAGGAGCAGCTGAACTGGGTGCGCACCCGCAACGAGCCGACGGTGGCCCAATTCGCCGGCGAAGAGTTCGATCGGATGCGCGCCGAGGCGCTGGAGGTACTCGACACCGATGCCCGCATTCCCTACGTGCGCCGGCGCGGCGAGTACCTGTACAACTTCTGGCGCGACGGCGACAACCCGCGCGGACTGTGGCGGCGGACCACGCTGGACAGCTACCGCAGCGACAGCCCGGACTGGGATGTGCTCATCGACGTCGACGAGTTGGCCCGCGCCGACGATCAAAACTGGGTGTGGGCCGGCGCCAACGTCATCTACCCCGAGCGCACCCGCGCCCTGGTCGGCCTGTCGCGAGGCGGCTCAGATGCGGCCATCCTGCGCGAATTCGATATGGCGACACGCGAATTCATTGCCGACGGATTCGCTCTACCGGAGGCCAAGTCCGGCTACACCTGGGCCGACCCGGACACCCTGCTGGTCGGCACCGACTTCGGCGAGGGCTCGCTGACCGAGTCCGGCTACCCGCGGATCATCAAGCGGTGGCGTCGCGGCCAGCCGCTCGAGGACGCCCAGACGGTGTTCGAAGGTGCACCCGGCGACGTGATCGTGTCGGCCGGCGTCGACCGCACGCCCGGCTTCGAACGCACCATGCTGCGCCGGGCGCTCGACTTCTTCAACGACCAGGTGTACGAACTGCGCGGAGACGAGTTGATCCGCATCGACGCACCCACCGATGCCTCGTTGTCGGTGCACCGGCAGTGGCTGCTGATCGAGCTGCGCACCGACTGGCTCACCGGCAGCGCGAGCTATCCCGCGGGCTCACTGCTGGCTGCTGATTACGATGAATTCCTCGCTGGCACAGCGCAGTTGCAGGTGGTGTTCTCCCCCGACGAGCACACCAGCCTGAACCACTACGCCTGGACCCGCGACCGGCTCGTCATCGTCACGCTGGCCGACGTAGCCAGCCGTGTCGAGGTCGTCACGCCGGGCAGCTGGCAACGTCGGGCAGTGACCGACGTACCGGCCAACACCAACACCGTGATCGCTGGTGCAGACGACGACGGCGACGAAATCTTCCTCGATTCGAGCGGATTCGACACGCCGTCACGGCTGCTGCACGGATCCGTCGACGGGCCGCTGGAACAGATCAAATCCGCGCCCGCCTTCTTCGACTCTGAAAGCATCACCACTACACAGCATTTCGCTACCTCGAAGGACGGCACTGCCATCCCGTACTTCGTGGTGAGTCCGGGTGACGCGGCAGCGGGCGGTCCAACCCTGCTCGGTGGCTACGGCGGGTTCGAGGTCGCCCGCACCCCCGGCTATGACGGCGTTCTGGGCCGGCTGTGGTTGGCCCACGGCGGCACTTACGTGCTCGCCAATATCCGAGGCGGCGGCGAATACGGCCCGGGCTGGCACACCCAGGCGATGCGGGCGGGCCGTCACTTGGTCGCCGAAGACTTCGCAGCGGTGGCGAGTGATCTGGTGGACCGGGGCATCACAGAAGTGGCGCAACTCGGCGCGCAGGGCGGCAGCAATGGCGGGCTGCTGATGGGGATCATGCTGACCAAGTACCCGGAACTGTTCGGCGCACTGGTGTGCCAGGTGCCGCTACTGGACATGCGCCGTTTCCACCTGCTGCTGGCGGGCGCATCCTGGGTCGCCGAGTACGGCAACCCAGATGATCCGGCCGACTGGGAGTTCATCGCCGAATACTCGCCTTACCAGAACATTTCGGCTGACATCAAGTATCCACCGGTGTTGATCACCACGTCCACCCGTGACGATCGGGTGCATCCCGGGCATGCCCGCAAGATGACGGCGGCGCTGGAGGCCGCTGGCCATCGGGTCTGGTATTACGAGAACATCGAGGGCGGCCATGCGGGTGCGGCCGACAACGCCCAGAGCGCGTTCAAGGCGGCGCTGAGCTTTTCGTTTCTTTGGCGAATGCTGGGCACTTAACGGCCCAGTCACGCCGTCGGCTGAGCCACCGCCGGGCCGGTAACCGGCCCGGCGGTGCTGCCGTCCCATGCGCTCAGCCGCGCTGGGAGCTCGCCATCGATCAGCGAGCCGATCATGCCCGCTCCAATTAGTGGCTGGGCGGCATCAACACCGTGTCGATCATGTACACCTGCGCGTTGGCGGTGGGCACGCCACCACACACCACGCCGGCGTTGTTGGCCTTGATTCCGTTGCCGGTGCCGGTCACCTTGACCGACGCACCCTGAACGGTCGCGTGTGAACCGTCGACCTTGTCCGGGCTCAGCTGTCCGGGTACGACGTGGTAGGTCAGGATGCTCTTCAACAAGTCCGAGTTGGTCTTGAGTTCGTCGATGGTCGACGCCGGCAGCTTGCTGAAGGCGGCGTCAGTCGGCGCGAACACCGTGAACTGGCCGCTGTTGAGGGTGTCGACGAGGTTCACCTGCGGGTTGAGCTGACCGGATACCGCCGCGGTCAGAGTGGTGAGCAAGGGGTTGTTGGACGCCGCCACCGCAACGGGGACCTGCGACATCCCGGTTACAGAGGCGGGACCGTCGGGGTGCGCGGCCGCATAGCCTGCGCAGCCTGCGCCGACCAGATTCGCGGTGGCAGCCGCGGGTACGGAAGTGGCCACTGCAAGACCCGCGGCGGCAATCGCCGCGAGACCGGTGGCTGAGATCGTCTTGTGTTTGCTCAACATCGCGTTTTAGCTCCTTGAGTGTCGACGACGATGGTTTTCCCGCCGTCTGATTCGCATTTGTCATGGGTATTTCGGAGCCGGTCGCGTTCTGGATGGGCCTCGGCAGCAAACAAGTTCCGCGATCAGCCGTAGGTGAAGGAAAACACCTGCAGCCCTTGGCTGGGACGTACGTCGAGCGAGCTGCGTGTCTCGTCTTTGTCCGCGACGATCTGGTGTGAGGTCGGCGGCCCGCTGACCGGCGTCGTCGTCGTGGAACCGTTGCGGGTCACAGCGAGCGTTCCGGTTCCGCCGACGACGATGTACACGTTCTTCGCGTGGTAGTTCAGCTCAATGCTCGACGCGTCGCTGTCGGCCGTCGCGCCTTCGTAATTGAGCGCCCACGGCCCCTGCAGCGCGAAGCTGTCGTCCGGCAATGACGGCGGTAATGCGAAGCTCGTCTTTCCCTCGTCGTAGCTTCCGACTCCGGCGTAGTTGACCACTTTGCCGACGCTCAAATACGTCTCGGGGGTCAGGCTGGCGTGCGGGGTGGTGTCGGGGGCGTCCACCGGCGGGGGCAGCGACACTCCGGGGTGGGCGGTGGTGAGCAGTTGGCGAATCAATTTTTCGGTGTCGTTGTAGTCGCCTTCACCGAACTTGACATGTCGCACAGTGCCGTCGGCGTCGATCAAGTATTCGGCCGGCCAATACATATTCCGATAGTTGGTCCAGGTCGAGTAGCTGTTGTCCTGCGCAATCGGATAGGTGATGCCCAGATCGGCGGCACCCTTTTTGACATTGTCGGTGACCTTTTCGAACGCATACTCCGGGGTGTGCACACCGATGACCTCGAAACCGCTGTCCCGGTAGGCCTTGTACCAACCTTCCACGTGCGGGATGGCACGTTGGCAGTTGATGCAGGAATACGCCCAGAAGTCGATGAGCACCACCTTGCCCTTCAACGCGTGCAGATCGATGGGCTTGTCACCCGGAGTGTTCAGCCATGCGTTGATCCCCTTGAGATCCGGTGCAGGGCCACAGTTCTCCAGCCGGGACGGGCCATCAAAGCAGTTCGATAAGTCTTTGTTCTGGTCATTGACGATGCCGCCGAGCTTGAGCTTTTGCTGAACCTGTTGGCCACCACCGAGTTTGCTCTGCAACGCGCTGGTGTAATCCGGAACGGCCCGCTGCAGTACCGCGGGCAGGTTGAACACCAGCGCCACCGCGAGCAAGATCGTCACCACCCCCGCAGTGACGCGGATCTGCCGCTGGCGTCGCCGAAAAGCACTGACCCGCTCGGAAATTCGCTGGCCGGCCAGGGCGAAGAACAACAACGGTACCGCGGTCCCCACCGCGAACGCCACCGTCAGCACAATTACCGGAAGACCGATGTTCGCGGTGGCGCCGGCCACCACAATCGCGGCCAGCACTGGGCCCGCACACGGAACATAGAGCACACCGAGCGCCAGGCCGAGCCCGAATCCGTTGCCGACATTGGCGATTCGCTTTTGCGGTATCCGCGCGAACGGTCGCTCCAACAGTTGTTCGAAACTCGGGAAGATCAGGCCGAGACCGATTGCCACCAATGCGACGAGCGCGATCCAACGAATGGCATCCTGCGGCAAATGCAACAAGGACAGCAGAGCCGATCCTGCCAGCGTGACAAGGCTGAAGCTCATCACCAAGCCGCCGATCACCCGATATGGCCGCGAGACTTCGTGTTTTGGCTTCACCGCGACCGCGCTGTCGCTGTCGGTGGCGGTGGCGGTCGGTGTGCCGGAGAAGAAGATCACCGGCAGCACCGGGAGTATGCATGGCGAGATGCCGGTGATGAGGCCCCCGACTAAGCCGATCAGCGCTAAAGACAACATAGTTAGTATTCGCTACCACATCCGTCTTGGATCGGTGCTGTGGGCCAGCCCGTAGATGCGACAAGGCAGCCCGGCGGACCGGGCTGCCTTGTCTCGTGACGGTGTAGACCGCTACTGGCCGGGTGGTGTCAGCACAGTATCGATCATGTACACCGTCGCGTTGGCGGTGTGCACCCCTCCGCACACCAGCCCCGCCGTGTTGACTTTGACATCGTTACCCTGACCGGCCACGTTCACGTCGGCGCCCTGCAGCGTCTTGTGAGTGCCGTCCACGTTGGCCGGGCTGGCCTGCCCCTGCACGACGTGGTAGGTCAGGATGCTCTTCAGCAGGTCGGAGTTGGTCTTGAGGTCGTTGAGCGTGGCAGCCGGCAGCTTGTCGAACGCGGCGTTGGTCGGCGCAAAGACCGTGTACTGGCCGCTGTTGAGCGTGTCGACCAGGTTGACGCCTGGATTCAGTTTGCCGGAGAGCGCGGCGGTCAAGGTCGACAGCAGCGGGTTGTTGGACGCCGCCGTCGCGACCGGGTCCTGCGCCATTCCGTTCACCGAAGCCGGACCGTCCGGATGCAGCGCCGCGTAGTCGGCGCAGCCGGGGCCGACCAGATCGGCCGCGTGATTCATTGTGCCGGTCATTGCGGGCGCCGCGGTGATGCTGGCCGGGCTCGCGCTGGTCGGCTGCGCCGAGTCGGACTTGTCGCTCGAACACGCTGAGAAACTCACGGCTGCGACCGCCGCGAGACACATGGCGGCTGAACGCCTTTGAACGTCCTTCATTCCCTGGAACTCCTTTGTACAGGCGGCGGGTGCCGCCGCTCATGGGCCGGACGAGAGTCATTCGGAGCACCTAACGACATGGATGGCTGTCGCGGTCAGCGAATAATGTTGACCAAGGCGATGGGCGATACTCACATCCAGCGCGCCGCCCGCTCCGAATACGGGGTGTGCACCAGTCATTCGGACGATCGGTCGCGGTGATCGGCAGCGGTGTTGCCGGTCTGAGCGCCGCGTATGCCGTGTCCGGCCGTGACCGAGTCACCCTCTATGAAGCCGGCTTCCGATCGGGCTATCTTGACGTCTGTCAATGGTCGTTCGTCACGGAGGCCATCCCATGATCGTCAGCTTCGCGACCGTCTCCGGAACATCCGCTGTGGCGTTGCTCGCGGTCCACGCAGTCACCTTCGGCATCGGCCACCGCATCGGCCGCTACAACGTCGTCGACGTGGCCTGGGGGCTGGGCTTCGTCGCCGTCGCGACCGTTGCCGCCATCCTCGGTGACGGCGACGCCTCCCGCCGGTGGCTGTTGCTTGCCCTGGTCGCGATCTGGGGTCTGCGGCTGAGCTGGTTCATCTACCGGAGGTCGGCGGGCAAGGGTGAGGATCCCCGTTATGCCGACTTGCTGCGCGACGCCACCACGGGCCAGGTCGTACGCAAGGTGTTCCTGGTACAAGCTTTCGCAACCTGGTTCATCTCGTTGCCGCTGCAACTGTCGGCGGTCACCGGCCCCACCCCACGGCACTGGCTGGGCGCCGGGATCGCGGGCGTCCTGGTGTGGCTGACGGGTGTCGTCTTCGAGGCCCTCGGCGACCATCAACTACAGGTCTTCAAAGCCGACCCGGCACACCACGGGGTCGTGATGGACCGTGGCCTATGGGCGTGGACGCGTCATCCCAACTACTTCGGCGACGCCTGCGTGTGGTGGGGATTGTGGCTGATCACCATCACCGGGTGGTGGTCGCTGGCCGCGGTGCTCTCCCCGGCGCTGATGACGTACTTTCTGGTCTACGCCACCGGCGCCCGGCTCACCGAGAAGTACATGCGGGGCCGCCCGGGGTTCGCCGAATACCAGCAACGGACATCGTTTTTCATTCCCCGCCCCCGCCGATCGGCACGAACATGGTGACTGCCGCCGCTGAGCCGCTATGCTACCGACCGATGACGAGACCGTGGCACAACAGCGACCTGGACGCATTGCTGCGCCAGGTGGCGGGTGGCGACACGGACGCATTCGCCGCGCTCTACGACCACAGCCGCGCACGGGTCTACGGGCTGGTTGCTCGCGTGCTTCGGGATTCCGGCTACAGCGAAGAGACCACCCAAGAGGTCTACCTGGAGGTGTGGCGGACCGCCGGAGCGTACGACTCCGCCAAGGGCTCGGCGCTGTCCTGGCTGCTGACCATGGCACACCGGCGCGCCGTCGACCGAGTACGAGCCGAGCAATCCGCCAGCCAGCGGGACTCGAAGTACGGCGCGGCCTCCGTCGAGCGACCCGGCGACCTCGTCGCCGACTCGGCGATCGCCGCCGACGAGCGCCGCCGGGTGGCAGCCTGCCTCGACGGGCTGACTGACATGCAGCGGCAATGCATCGACATGGCCTACTACGGCGGGTTGACCTACACCGAGGTGTCACAGCGTTTGTCGGCCAACCTGTCGACGATCAAGTCACGGATGCGCGACGCCCTGCGCGGGCTGCGCAACTGCCTAGGTGCGACATGACCGAACCCAACGAATTCGAGCTGCTGGAGCTGGCCACGCCGTATGCGCTGAACGCCATCTCCGAGAGCGAACGCATAGCCATCGACCGGCAGATCGCCAACGCACCGGCAGCGGTAGCGGCGGCCTTCGGCGACGAGGTGCGTGCGGTACGCGAGACCATGGCCATGTTGTCGGCAGCGACCGCTGCCGAGCCACCGCCCCGTCTGCGCGCCGCTGTCCTGGCCGCCGCCCAAGCGCATGACCGACGTCGGTTACGTCTACGCACACTGGTATTGGCCGCAGCGGCCGCGATCGTGGTGGGATTGGCCGCCTTCGGCGCCGGAGTCGCGCTACGTCCGTCGCCGGCGCCGATAACGGCCCAGCAGATCATGGCGGCACCGGATGCGCGAACGGTCTCCGGCCCGATAGCCGGTGGGACGGCGACCGTTACGTTCTCGCGAGCCAAGAATGCCGGTGTGCTGTTGCTGAACAACGTGCCGCCGCCGGCACAGGGCTCCGTCTATCAGATGTGGCTGGTCAACGACAAGGGTCCGCAGTCGGCGGGCACGATGGACCCCGCGGATGTCACGCCGTCGACCACCCATGTGCTGTCCAATTTAGAGAACTCCAGCGTGCTGGCGTTCACCGTCGAGCCCGGCGGCGGGTCACCGCAGCCGACCGGCAAGATCTTCGCGAAATTCGCGTTGTCCTAGACGTCAGGACTTCCACAGACTGCCCACAGCGGCGGCCATGACGCCGAGCAGCACCAGCGCGCCGCCCGCGGCCAGGGTCAGGTCCAGCCAGTGATGCAAACTGCTTTCGGCCTGGCCGACCATGACGTCGGTGATCCGGCGGATATCGCCGGTCGTGTCGTTCAGCGTGTCATTGACACGGCGACGGGCCATTTCGATGGCGGCCCAACCCGCCGCGCCGACCAGCAACGCAGAAACCCCGAGACCGGCCAGCGCCCTGCCGCGGCTGCGCGCGACGGCCAAAGTCAGCAGCGCGCAGATGCCGGCCAGCACCGCCGCACCGATGCTCGCCCACGGACCCCAGCTGGCCAACGGCCGTAATTCACCTGGGTGCAGCATTTTTGGCGTAGATACCGCGACCGGGATGCGGACGGTCTCGGGCACTCGCACGTGGTAGGTCGCCAACAGCGATGCGAACGCACTGTCGTTGAGCATCCCGGCCAGATCAACGACCCACTGGTCGCCATCGGTCTGCGTGTGCGCGCCGGTGAACAACCAGGAATGCACCAGGCGGTTAGCGTCGGCGAACTGTGGTGGGAAATCCGGGCCGGCGGTGTAGCCGACGGCCACATCGTGCACCTGTGTCGAGTCGACGTGGTAACCGCGCTGGGTGATCAACACCATTGCCCTGGTGGCGAGCTGGGATGCCGCCGCCGTCTGCAACGCGGGATCACGCGCGGCAGTGCGGGCCATCGCCGTATAGCCGTTGACATCGATGACGTGCGTCTGCGTCCAGGCCGTCGGCACGGCAGCCGCGAGCGCGACGGTGGTGAACAGCCACAGCAGTGCCGTCAGCGCAAATCGCAAAGCCGTGGCCCCTTGACCCGAAGTGCGGCCGCTACTTGGCGACCCGGCGCGGACGCGCCAGCGCCAGCCGGGTCATCATTTTGTTCGTCCGCTTCAGCGCCTTCAGCGAATTGTGGTAGTAGTTTCCGCCGGCACCGATATTGGTCCGCGGCCCGACGACGGTCTCGGCGCGACAGAACTTGCGCAATCCCTCGGCGCCGCCGAAACGCGCCCCGATGCCTGACGTCTTCCAGCCGCCCATCGGCGCCGTCGTACACATCAGGTTGGTGATCACGTCGTTGATGTTCACTGCACCGCAGTCCAGCTGCAGCGCAACCTCGTTGGCTCGATCGACATCGCCAGAGAACACCGAGGCACTGAGCCCGTATTCGCTGTCGTTGGCCAGGCGGACAGCTTCGTCGACCGAACCGACCTTCATGATCGGCAGCGTGGGACCGAACGTCTCCTCGGTCATGCACGCCATCGAATGGTCGACGTCGACGAGCACCGTGGGCGGGTAGAAGCTGCCCGACGTGCTGGTGCGCTGGCCGCCGGTCAGCGCGCGCGCACCGGCTGCGACCGCGTCATCGACGTGACGCGCGGTCACGGCCAGTTGCTGCTCGTCGATCAGCGCCCCAAAAGCGTTTCCGTCGCCCGCACCGACCTGCAACGCCTGTACGTCACGCACCACGGCCTGCACGAACTGGTCGTACACCTGGTCCAGTACGTAGACCCGCTCCACCGACACGCAGGTCTGTCCGGCGTTGAACATCGCTCCCCACACCGCGGCGTGCGCGGCGAGATCGACGTCGGCATCCTCGAGAACGATCATCGGGTCCTTGCCACCCAGTTCCAGGCTGACCGGCGTCAACCGGCGGGAGGCGCGCTCCATCACCTTGCGTCCGGTGGCGCTGGAGCCGGTGAACTGGATGTAGTCGACGTTGTCGATGACGGCGGTGGACACCTCGCGGGCGCCCTGCGCCAGCGCGAACACCTCTGGCGCGCCGGACTCCAGCCAGCCGCGCCGAAGCACCTCCGCGGTCAACGGGGTGCGCTCGGACGGCTTGAGCAACACCGCACAGCCCGCGGCCAGCGCCCCGATGCCATCCATCAGAGCGTTGGCGACCGGATAGTTCCACGGCGCGATGATCGCCACGACGGGCCGGGGCCGGTAGTAGACGGTGATTTTCTTGATCGCCAGAAACGGCAGCGCGGCCGGCCGGCGCTCGGGCTCCAGCGCCTTCGCCATGGTTCTGACGTAGTACGACAGGATCATGATCAGCATCGGCACCTCTTGCTCCGCGTCCACAGCGGATTTGCCGGTCTCCTTGATCAGCAGCTCTTCGATCTCGCCGCGGTGCTCGCCAAGCCAGACCGCGAAGCGGGCCAGCACCTTGGCGCGTCCTTTGGCGCCGCGCTGCTCCCATTCGCGCTGCGCGACGCGCAGTCCTGCGGCGATGCCGGGGACGTCAGCCGGGTCCGTCCACTGCACCTGCCCCGCGATCGCGCCGGTCGCGGGATTGAGGATCGTGCCGGTGCCGGAGAACTCGGCGGCGCTGGGGGCGGTGTCGGGAGGCTTGATGGCAGTCATAACGGCCATGGTAGACGCGCGGGTGTGACGTGGATCTCGCTGCGTTACGGTGCGATATCCCGCACGTAGGCGGCCTGGCCCAGATGCTGGGCGCAATCGTCGATGACGCTGACCAGTCGGGCGCTGGCCGTCACCGGGGGATCCCAGTTGCGGTCCACGATGCGGGCCAGATCCTCGGCGGTGACGCCGGCGACGAATTCCAGCGTCAGCTTGTGCACGGCGTGGTAATAGCCGGCCAGCAGTTCGGCCGGCGCCTGCACCCTGGCCACCTCGTCGGGGCCGTGCCCATAGCCGGTGTCGTTGCGCGGCAGTTCGAGTCCGAATCGATCGACCCAGCCGTCCCGCGTCCACACCTGCTCGACGCCGGCGATCGGGGCGACCTGGATGTCCTGCACACGTGCGCTGTGCCAGATCAGCCAGGCGATGCTGTTGGCACTCGGGCCGGGCCGATAGCTGGCCCGGTCGTCGGTGAGCCCGTCGGTGAGTTCGTCGACGTGCTCGATCAACCGGGTGAACGCGTCGCGGAGCAACTCCCGGGCGGCTACATCGTCGGCATTCTCGGGGCTCTGCATGAATTGATCCTGGCACGAGTCACCGACACGGTCGTAGATTCATTGGATGACCTACGACCTCATCATCCGCAATGGCACCATCGTCGACGGGCTGGGAGGTGAGCCGTACGTCGGCGACGTCGCCGTGCGCGACGGGCTGATCGCGGCCGTCGGCTCGGTGAACGGTTCCGCCGCGAAGCGAGAGATCGATGCGACCGGGCAGCTGGTCACGCCGGGCTTCGTTGACTTGCACACCCATTACGACGGCCAGTCCATCTGGTCGGAGCGGTTGACGCCGTCGTCGGCGCACGGGGTCACCACGGTGGTGATGGGTAACTGCGGCGTCGGCTTCGCCCCGTGCCGCCAGGAGGACCACGACGTGCTGGTCGACGTGATGGCGGGCGTCGAGGACATTCCCGGCGTCGTGATGACCGACGGCCTGCCGTGGAACTGGGAAACCTTCCCCCAGTACATGGACGCCCTGGAGGCGGGCAGGCGTGACATCGACGTGGCGGCCTATCTGCCGCACTCGCCGCTGCGGGTCTACGTGATGGGCCGGCGCGGCGCTGACCGCGAGGCGGCCACCGCCGAAGACCTGGCCACGATGCGGGCCCTGGCCAAGGAGGCCATCGAGGTCGGTGCACTGGGCTTTGCCTCATCCCGGTTGACCATCCACAAGACCGAAAGCGGTTCGCCGATCCCCAGCTATGACGCTGCCCGCGAAGAGATCGAGGAGATCGCGCGCGGCGTCGTCGATGGCGGCGGCGGCCTGCTGCAGTTCGTGCCTGACATTCCCGCCGGCGGCTACCAACCGGTGCTGCAGACGGTTTTCGACGTGGCCGAGGACGTCGGGCTGCCGGTCACCTTCACCCTGGTCGTCGGCAACACCGGCGACCCGACCTGGCCGGACGCCATCACCATGATCGAGAAGGCCAACGCAGCGGGTGGCGACGTCAGCGCGCAGTTGTTGCCGCGACCGATCGGGCTGATCATCGGGCTACAGATGACCGCCAACCCGTTCGTGCTCTACCCGAGCTACCACGAGATTGCGGACCTGCCGCTGGCCGAGCGCGTCGCCGAGATGCGCAAGCCCGAGGTGCGCGCCCGCATCCTCGCCGACAAGCCCGGCCAGGGGCATGCGCTCCTGGCCGTGGCGCAGATGTGGGATTGGATCTTCCCGTTGGGCGACAACCCCAACTACGAGCCGGACCCATCGGACAGCATCGGTGCCCGGGCTCGCGCCCGCGGGATCGACCCGAGGGAAGAGGCCTACGACCGGCTGCTCGACGACGACGGCCAAGCCATGCTGCTGGTCACCCTCAGCAACCTGGAGAACAATTCGCTGGACACCGTCGGCGAACTACTCCACCGTGACGACGTCGTGCTCGGCCTCGGCGACGGCGGCGCGCACTACGGAATGATCTGCGACGCAAGCTATTCGACATACTTTCTGGCGCATTGGGCGCGCGACCGCAAGTCCGGCCGGTTCGAGGTGTCCGAGGCGGTCCGCGAGCTGACCTCGGTACCGGCCCGCATTGCCGGGCTGGCCGACCGCGGCCGGATCGCGGTCGGATACAAGGCCGACCTGAACGTGATCGACCACGCGTCGCTGCAACTGCACAAGCCGGTGATTACCTACGACCTGCCCGCCGGGGGCCGTCGACTCGATCAGACCGCCGAGGGCTACGTGGCCACGATCGTCTCCGGCGAGGTGATCGCCGAGAACGGCGTGCCCACTGCGGCGCGGCCGGGCAAGTTGATCCGCGGCCGCCAGGCCGTGCCCGCCTGAGCCCCTTCAGTCGGACAGCGCGTCGAAGAGTGCGACCAGTTGGCCAGGCGACGCCGCGGTGTTGCACTGACGCCGCAGGTCGAGCAGCGGCTGCGCAATGTTCTTCAGGTCCAGGAATTCGCCGGGATGACCGATGAAGTAGCCGCGCACCGCCGACTTCGCGTCCGCCGGCGGTTGGTTGACCGCGTTCGTCAGCACATCATTGGCACCCGGGTGCGCGTCCAGGTAGCCACTTGCCCCGTTGAGCACTCCGCTGGCGGTGGCAGCCAACCCGCTGGCCGAGCACGGCGCGGGTACCGCACCCGCCGGCGGCGATGTG
>Ga0302326_10009074_pt1 | contig 21816 bp, 18 predicted proteins | sample Palsa_T0_3_FD_202264 | JGI IMG/M metagenome (GOLD analysis project Ga0302326, IMG submission 202264) | Peat permafrost microbial communities from Stordalen Mire near Abisko, Sweden - Palsa_T0_3 | ecosystem: Environmental > Terrestrial > Soil > Palsa > Peat permafrost | place: Sweden: Abisko... | reverse complement strand
ACAGATCGATCTGCGACATGAACCGTCAAAAAAATCCGCACCACCGATTAGGGGCAGAAGCCGAAAGAGAGCGATTCGGGGGTGCAGGATTAAGGTACCGTATTGGGTCTAATCCATCGTCTTTCAGGCGAACAGCTTCAGCAGGGTTGACCTTTGTGGAGGCGGACCCCTGGTCCGCCCGGCGTCCGCCCCGCGAAACGCGAGCTGCCGCCCCCTACTCGTCCCGCAGCGCCACCATAGGGTCGACGCGGGTAGCCCGGCGGGCGGGAATCCAGCACGCCAGAATCGCCACCAGTGTCAGAATCGACGGCACCAGAATGAACGTGACAGCGTCTACCGGGGTCACCATAAACAGCATGCTCGCCACCGCGCGCGAACCCACCAGCGCGACCGCCAGTCCGACGATCACCCCCACCGCCACCAGCCGCACGCCTTCCCGCAGAAGCATCAGCTGAACATCCGCCGCGGTAGCCCCGAGCGCCATCCGGATTCCGAACTCGCGCAGCCGGTGAGCTACCAGATAAGAGATCACCCCATAAATGCCGATAGTCGCGAGCGCCAACGCGAGCACGCCGAAAACCGCCAGCAAGCCGGCCGAAACCCTCTGCTCCCACAGCGACTGGTGGATGGTGGTGTTCACGGCTTCGGCCTGCAGCAGGAGGTTGGGGTCGAGCGCCTGCACCTGGCTGCGAACCGAGGGCAGCACACCTTCGGGGTCGCCGGCGGTGCGGACGGTGAGCACGGAGACGGGGAAGTAATATTGCTGCAACGGGAAATAGGCGAAGGGACGCGGCTTCTCGCCAATCGTCTGATAATTCGCCGTCCGCGCCACGCCGATGATTTCCGTCTCGGTGGTATCGGCGAAGAAGCGAGCGTGCTTGCCGATGGGGTCTTCGCCGGGCCAGTATAGATTCGCCGCATCCTGGTTGACGATCATGACGTGCGGGCTGTCCTGCGAGTCGGCATCGTTGAAGTCGCGGCCGCGGAGCAGGGGAATGCCCTCGGTTTGCAAAAATCCCGGCCATACGAATTCGCTCAGGATCAGCTGGCCGGGAAGGTCGCGGCCGGGGATGGAAATGGTGCGGGAGAGCGACACGCGGAAGGGCCAATCGTTGGACAGCGTGGCTGAAATCACGCCCGGGATGGCGCGCGCCCGCTCGATCACGCGCCTTTGAAAGTCGCGTCCCTGGGCTTGGGTGTACCCGTGGTCGGCGGCATTATAGACCACGATTCCCAGATGGGCGGCGTCGAACCCGGGGTCGAAATTCATGGCGTTTCGCAGACTGCGGACAAACAGGCCGGCGCCCACGAGCGCGATCACCGAAAACGCCACCTGCGCCATCACCAGAACGGTTCGAGGATTCCAGGCGCCGGTGAACTGTGAGCTCTCGGTGCGCTCCTTGAGGTCGGTTGCCAGGTCCGGATCGGTGGCACGGAGCGCCGGGACTAGCCCGAAGATGAGGCCGGTAAGCATGGAGATAGTGAAGGTGTACGCCAGCACCGCGCGATCCATCGTCATGCCGACCGCGGCCCGGCTGAACGTGGGAGGCCGCATCGACCACAGAAGGTTGCGCGTGAGCATAGCGATCAGCAAACCGGCCGCGCCGCCCACCAGCGCCAGCAGCACGCTTTCTATCAACAGTTGTCGAACCAGGCGCGCGCGGCTTGCCCCGAGCGCCAACCGGACAGCGATCTCCTTGGTGCGTCCAGCGGCGCGAGCCAGAAGGAGGCTGGCCAAATTGCCGCAGGCGATGATCAACACTACACCCGAGATCGCGGCCAGAACCATACCGGCTCGACGGATTTCGGCGCGATTGGCCGGCGGGATGGCGGCGTCGGCAGCGGTAGTCAGGAGCAGGCGGCGGCTTTTGTTATCGGTGGGGTACTCACGTTCCAGATCCTGAGAGGTGGTCTGCATGGCCGCCTGTGCCTGGGGCAGGGAAACCCCCTGCTTCAGACGGCCCACCGCGGAGAGTACCAGGTAGCGGCGCTGGTTGAGCAGGTTGGGCGCCGGATAAAGGTCGTGGTAAAGCTCCATCGGCACCCAGATATCGGACGCAATCAGAGTATCGAGGCCCAAAAAGCCCTCGGGCGCCACACCGATAATGCGGTACGGGCGGCCGTTCATATTCAAGTTGCGGGTGAGGACGTTTGGATCGCCGCCGTATTCCTGGCGCCAGAATCGGTAGCTGATCACTGCCACCAAGCTCGCATTTCCGGGGACATCGTCTCCTGGCAGGAATCCGCGGCCAAGCACGGGACGCAGTCCCAGGGTAGAAAAGTAGTTATCAGACGCCAGTTGCCCCACCACCAGGTGGGGCTCCGGTCCGCCGGTAAGATTCAGGCCGACGGCGGTATAAGCAAGAAGCGACGAGAAGACCTGATTGCGATCCCGGTAATCGCGATAATTCGGATAAGAGACCCCCCAAAAACCCGGATTGCGGGAATCCAGGGTATACATCGCGGCCAGATTCGCGGCGTCGGGTACCGGCAGCGGATGAAGCAGGATGGCGTTCACCAGCGTAAAGATGGTGGTATTCGCGCCAATGCCGATGGCAAGCGAGAGGATGCAGACGGCTGTGAGGCCGCGGTATTTTGCTAGCGCCCTGAGGCCGTAGCGGAAATCCTCATAAAGGCCGATCATCCTACGGTAGAGTTGCAGTATACCTCATGGCGGCGATAACTGCGATCCTGGGCGCGGCGTTCACGGTCGGGGTCTCGGTGGCTTTGGGTTCCTTCCTGCTAAGCTGGCTGAAACTTGAATTTTGCCGGGTGGAATGGGCTCTGTTCGCGTTTGTCAGCGGTTCTGGCTGCCTAAGTCTGGCGGTGTTTGGACTTTGTGTCATCCACCAGGCTCGGCTGCCTGTCTTCCTGGCGGGCGGCGCGGTGGCGATCGGAGGAGCTCTGTGGAAGGCTCGCGGCATGCAGCGGCGCAAACGCCTCCCGGCTCTACCACGCGCATGGACGATTTTGTTTGCTGTAGTTTACGTGGCATTTTTCGCGTGTTACTTCACGAATGCCCTCGCTCCCGAAATCAGCCCGGACGGTAGCGGCTACCATCTCGGAAATGTAGCACGTGACTGGCGGCATAACGGCTTCGATTGGGCGTACCACAGCATCTATTCGTCGCTGGGGCAGGGGATGGAGATGCTGTTCCTGGTGGCATTCTCCGTCGGACGCCATCCCGCGGCGGCGTTGGTCCACATGGCATTTCAGGCCACCTTACCGATCCTGATGCTGTGTTACGGCAGGCGCTCCGGATTTCCCCGGGCGGCGGCCTTCGCTGGACTGGTGGTGTACGCCAGTCCGGTGGTGGGTATCGACGGCAGTTCCGCGTATAACGATCTGGCGCTTGCAACCTTGATTTTTGCAGGATTTTACGTGCTTGATGTAAAACATCAGAAATTGTCATATAAAACCATCATTTTATGTGGATTAATAAGTGGGTGCTCATATGCCGTCAAGTATACTGCGTGGTTAACCTTTCCTTTTGCCGCTGTTTTTACCCGTGGGCGGCGTCTGTGGGCGTTGTGTATCGGAGTGGTAGCGATGGCGGGGCCATGGATGCTGCGCAACTGGATTTGGCTGGGCAATCCGTTTGCACCGTTTCTGAATTCCTGGTTCCCCAACCCTTATTGGAGCGCTTCCGCGGAACATGAGTACCTTGCCGGCCTGAGGGAGTATCCACACTTCAAGTCGTACTGGGATTTTATCTCCCAACTTACTGTACTTGGAGGGCTTGTTCCTGGGATGATCGGTCCGGTTTTCCTGCTGTTGCCGCTTGCGCTCCTGGCGTTGCGGCAACCCCATGGACGGAAGCTGCTGTTCGCTGGCGCGGTCTATGCGATTCCCGCGTTCTTCAACACGGACGTCCGCTTTGTGGTTCCAGCGTTGCCGTTCTTGGCTCTCGCATTAGGTCTGGCACTGGAGAATTCCTGGGGAATGCTTCCGGTGGTTGCGCTTTTTCAGGCTTTCTTATGCTGGCCTGCAGTGATGGATGCATATTGCGACCCTAATGCTTGGAGAATACATGGCTTGCCAGTCCGCGCCGCACTTCTTCCAGAAGCTGCACCGCAATACATTGCAAGCCACGTCGGCGACTATGCGCTCAGAGACGCCATTGAGCGAGCGGTAGGTCCCAACCAAAGGATTTTTTCGTTCGCGGGCAGGGCAGTGGCGTACCTCGACAGGGATATCGTGGTCGGATATGAATCGTCGGAGGGTATGCGGATTCAGCAAGCCTTATTCCGGGGTTCCGTTGCAGAGGCGAAGTCGGCGAGGTGTAATTTCCTGCTGGTAAACGATACCGACGCGGTGGCGGACGATATCAAGCAAAATATGAATCTTTGGGGTATAACTGAAGTAGCAAAAGCGAATGGAACAACACTCTACCGTATCGATTAGGGTGGCGATGGCGCTTCTGGCGGGTGTGTTCTCGCTGCAAGTGTACCGGGCTGCGGCGTGCCCGATCGGCACCGGCGAGGCTTACCTATACGACCGGTTTGTCCGTCCGACGACGCGCCAGGTGCTGGTATCCGAACTGCCCGATCGCGAGGTCCTGTACGTTCTGCTGGAGAAGCGAAGCGTGGGATTGTTCCATGTGTCGCCATTTTCTGTACGGGTGCCGAGTCTACTGTTCGGGATTCTGTATTTGTTCGCGGTCTGGCAACTGGCGAGGCGGTTTTGCGGTTCGGGCTGGTTGTTTCTGGCCGTCGTGGCGGCGGGAGGCATCGTTCCGTTGTTCGGGGACTGGTTTTCACGGGCGGATGGCTCCGGGGCCGCCATTGCCTTGGTGCTCTGTGCGATTGGGCTGGCAGTGCGTCGGCGATACTTAAATCTGATTGGCATATCCCTGGGTTTATCGATCACTGCACAAATGGGTTTTGCGATCCCAGCCGTGGCGATCGGTCTGGCAGTCCTGGCATTTTGGCGGCGGTGGTCAGACTGGATAGATCGAGTGCTGATCCCTGCGGTAGTAGTGGTGCTGATCCTACTTGTCCTGCCGCTGACGCACGCTTCCGCGCCAGGCGAGAGTCTGCCGGTATTGACCGCCAGCCAGGCAGTACATCTCCAGTCTGCTTTACAGGCACTGCGGGCGAACGCGGGACCCAATCCAGTGCGCATCGGGGCCACGCCGGCTGTCGAACCCGTCGTCAACTTCTATCGCGCGCAGCACCGTGCAGGCAATTGGGAGCGCGCTCAGAGGGACGACACATTGGAACATTTCGACTACTATTTGTTCCCCGCAGCCCAAGTCCCTTATGCGGAGCAGCGTCATCTCATTGTTATATATCGAGATCCGGATTTCGTGGTGGCCAATTAGAGCCCTGCTGCAATGTAGCCAGCGGTGGTGGTTTTCAACCACCTGCAGCGTGTTTTGAGTTTAGATAACTGGCTAATTAATCAGGCAGTTATCGATTGGCCGCAGCCGTGCTTTAAAGCGGTTCGACACGAGTTGACGTCGATGAAAGGCATGTTCCAGTTCAAGTTGGCATTTCCGGCAGGCGCACTGCTTTTGCTTATGGGAGCGGCAATTCCGGCGCGTGCGCAAGCCCCGGCACCGGAAGATGTGAGCCGCGGGGTCGCCCGTATCAGCTTGATGGACGGCGAGGTTTCGGTACGGCGCGGCGATTCGGGAGAATGGGTCGCCGGCGTCATCAACGCTCCGCTAATGACGGACGACCGTATCGCCACAGGCCAGAATTCTCGTGCGGAAGTTCAATTTGACTCGGCTAACGTGCTGAGAATAGGCGGGAACGCCGAGATACACCTGGCGCTGCTGGAGAATGGGCGGTATCGCATCGAGGTCGCTCGCGGCACTGTGACTTACAGGGTAGTGCGCCAAACCCAGGCGCAGATTGAATTGAACACGCCCAGTGTTTCCGTGCGTCCGGCGCGCCAAGGGATTTTTCGCATCAGCGTGACGGAAACCGGTGAGTCCGAGGTCACTGCCCGTGTCGGCGACGTGGAGGTTTTCACTCCTCAGGGTACGCAATGGATTTACGCCGGGCAGACGATGATGGCCCGTGGCAGTGCGTCCGACCCAGAGTTTCAAATTGTGGACGCCAGCTCGGAAGACGATTGGGATCGCTGGAATCAGACGCGTGATCGTACCCTGCATAACAGCAATAGCGCGCAATACGTGCCCCAGGGCGTCGCGGGTACCGAGGACCTGGACGCGACCGGTACCTGGATTAATGTGGCGCCGTACGGCTACGTCTGGCGTCCGACGGGCCTGGCGGTTGGGTGGGCACCTTATCGCAATGGACGCTGGGTTTGGATTAATTGGTATGGCTGGACTTGGGTGAGTGCCGATGCTTGGGGCTGGGCTCCCTATCACTACGGCCGTTGGTTTTTCGATGCCCGCTGGGGTTGGGCGTGGTATCCAGGCGGGGTAGGCGTGACGGCGTCCTGGTCGCCCGCGCTGGTAAGCTTCTTTGGCTATGGCGGGGGCGTGGGAGTCGGAGTAGGTGTGGGGTTTGGCTTCGGGAATATCGGCTGGGTTCCATTGGCGCCGTTCGAGAGGCTCCATCCCTGGTGGGGAGCAGGTTACGCAGGTGGGCTCAACCGCGGTCTCACCGTTCCCAACGTAAATGTAACCGCGCTCTATAGAAACGCGCGTGTGGCGAATGGGATTTCCGGCATGGCGGCAGGCGATTTTACGGCTGGCCGGTTCGGCAATGTGCAGCGCGTGAGTGGGGCCCAGGTGCAGTCGGCGGGCGTGATCACTGGGCGGTTGCCGTTAAATGCGAGCGTCGCCAACCGTCGCTTCAGTGATCGGGCAGTCGCCAATGTTCCGCATGCCTCTACAAATACGCAGTTTTACTCGCGGAGCGGCGCTGGGGTAAACAGTCGGCCGGCAGCGAATGCAGCGGCGCAGTCTGGCTACCATCGCTTCGGTGAGCCGGGTTCGCAGAATTCGCGGCCTGCGCAAGCGGCCGGCAATACCGCGGGTCAGCGGCAAGGCAGCCTGCAACGTTTCGGAGAGCCTGGGTCGACCCAGAATGCGCCGCGCAATGATCGGCCGCCGGCTTCGCAAGGCGGTTGGAGGAGTTTCGGTACGCCGGGTTCTTCTGGTGGTAGCCGGCAGCCGTACAATCCGCCTCAGAATCGGCAGAGCGGATCGGGTGGTGGAACTTCCACTCCGCGGTCAGCCCCGGCGAGTCATCCGGCGAGCCGTCCAGCGCCTAAGGGCGATAAGGGACACCGCTAAAGACTTTCGGTCGTAGGTCAGCACAGTTTCTTCCCTCGGCTCGGTCCTTTTCAGCGGGGACCGAGCCATTTTTTCGATTTTTGCCATCCGGCAGTCAAGTTTACATAATATTGGTTATCGGAAGTGGATTCGAAGCCCTGGCCGACCTCGCCCCAGGCCTCAACGGCGGAGAGCTGAAAGTATTAATTGAACTCTCCCGCCGCCAACTGCGCGGGAAAAGCGGCGCCAGAATCAGCAGCCGAGAGCTCGCAAAAGCCTGCAGAATCGGGCGCTCCAACGCCCAAGCGGCAATCGACGTCCTCACCGCCAAAAAACACATCTACATGCGCCAGGGGACGCCAACGACGCCGGCGACCTACCACGTCAACATCTTCGAGACCGTCAAAATGGGTGGCCCGATTTCCGGGCCACCCCCCGCCCAGAGTGGCCCTGTTTCCGGGCCACAGGAGGCCCTATTTTCGGGCCACCCCCACCGAAAAGACGGTACTTGCGTGCGCGGCCGACCGCCGGAACAGGTGCAGTGGTTCAATCCGCCCTTCGCACATCCCAGGCCTTCGACGCGTGGATGCTTCTACGCTTGTGATCGCACGGGGGATATACCCCAGCCGCGTACCGTGGTGCAATGCAAACCTCGCCGGTACCCGCAGCACTACATAGCCACTCCGGGGTAGTTACATACTGCCTTTACGAAGTATGAATACAATCATTTTTCTAATTGCGTCTGCGGCGGTGATCGGCGCCGTCTGCATTTTCGTAAGCCGGCGAATTGCCAGTCTGCAGCGCGGTCCCGCCGTTCCGACGGACTGGACATTGGAACTCTCGGTGGACCGTTACCAGCCTATGTTACGACTGTTGAATGAGGAAGACATCAGCTTCCTCCGTTCCCAACCGGCTGGGAGTTCAGCCTTGGTGAAACGCCTCCGGCGGCAGCGATATTTGGTCTTCCGCAGCTATCTGGGCAGTCTGCAACGGGATTTTCACCGCGGCTGCGAGGTGCTGACGTTTCTCTTACTGCAATCGCAATCCGACCGGCGGGACATTTTCCGTGCCCTCCTCCTCAGCCGCGTCAGGTTCTCGCTGGCAGTCCTACGGGTTCATTGGCGATTACTGCTTTATCGCTGGAATATCGCGTCAGTACCGGCCGGCCATCTGATCGGCCTGTTTGAGTGTCTGCGGCTGGAGCTTTTCGCTATAAATCCCGCTTCCGGAGACGCCCGCGCCTAAAGCCTGTCCCACGGCAAACACCAGTGCTTTGTGGGATAAGCTTTAGCTTGTCCAGGCGAGCCAAGCTCGCCGTGCCCTGAGGTGGCCACTCTGGCTGCGGGATCTCGCTTCAACCCCGCAGCCGAGAGTGTCTCAACTATTGCCAGACGCCAGCCTTCTTGAAATCGCCCGCCTTGACGAACGTCATTGCGGCTGGGTCGACGTACTTGCGGAACGCGGCGGACACCTGCTCGGGTGTGAGCGCGGCCACTTTCGCTTCCAATTGACCCTGCCATTGGAAGGTGCGGCCGTAGCGTTCGTCGGTGAGTAATTCCGAGATCAGGCTGTAATCGTCGGAGCGATTGACCATCTCCTCCTCCTGCCACGATTTCTTTGCGGCAACCACCTCGTCGGGGGTGAACCCGTCTTTCACGGCGCGGGCTAGTTCGTCCCGGAAGCTAGCGTCGACCTTGGGCGCGTTCTGCGGATTGCTGATGGCGTATACGTTGAACGTCGCGCCGTCCTGTTGCGGCGGAACGCTAAAGCCCGACCCGATGCCGTAGCTCAAGCCTTCCTTGTCGCGGATGCGCTTGAAGAGGCGCGAACCGCCTGACCCTCCGAAGATGTAATTGGCGATCACCATGGCGGCGTAATCGGGGTCGTCGTCCTTCATGCGGACGTTCATGCCGGCTACGTAGAGCGCGTTCTGCTTATCGGCGGTTTCGATCTTGCGGTCAGCGGCCGCGGTCTTCTGATACGGACTAGTGACGCGCGTGAAGGCCGACGGATTCTTCCAGCTGCCGAGAAGGTCGGCCGCCAGCTTCTGCATATCGCCGGGGGTGAACTGGCCGTCGATCACGAACGTCGCATGAGACGCGCCGTAGAATTGCGCGTAAAACTTGCGGACATCGTCGAGCGTCACCTGGCGGAGATCCTCGATCTGCTCATCAGGGGTTCCGACGTAGCGCACGTCGCCGCGCGGGTACGGGTGCAGGAGGTGCTGCAATTCCACCTGGCCGAGGAATTGCGGTTCGCTCTTGTTGGCTTCGATGCCGGCGATGCGCTGCTGCTTCAATTGCGAGAACTCGGTTTCCGGAAACACGGGGTCGCGGAGGACTTCGGATACCAGCCTGACGGTGTCCGGCAGATTGGCTTCGATGGTCTCGATGTGAGCGGTCACCGATCCGCCATTGCCGAAGACCTGTATGCGGGCCTTCAGCCGGTCGCTCTCGTCCTGAATCTGCTGGCGCGTCTTGTTCTTTGTGCCGCGCATGAGCATGGCAGCGGTCAACTGCGCGGTGGCGCCTTTCCCGAAGAGCGCCTTTTCGTCGCCGAACTCCAGCCGGACCTCAGCCTGCACGGATCCGCCGCGCATCTTCTTGGGCAGGAGCACAAGGTGCGCTCCGTCGGCGAGCTGGCTGCGCGCCACGCGGCCCTCGATATTGGCCGCGGTCGATGAGAACACCTCGCCTTCGCTGATAGCCGCCCCGCCTTTGTAGTCCTTCAGCAGCGTCTCGGGATCGGGCGCGGCGGCGATCTCGCTGCGGTCGGGATTCTTGGTGGGGATGAAGACGCCCACGGTGCGGTTGGAATCCTTGAGGTACATTTTGGCGACGCGCGCGACGTCTTCGGGGGTCACGTTCTTGATGCGGTCGCGGTCGAGAAACAGGAGGCGCCAGTCACCGGAAGCGGCGAATTCACTGATGTCGAGGCCGATCGATTCAGAGTCGTTCAGTTCAAGCTCAATTTGTTTAAGGATGCGCGCTTTGGCGCGGTCGACCTCCTCTTTGCTGGGCGGCTCGGCGACCACCCCGGCAATGGTTTTCAACGCCAGGGCGCGGGCTTCTTCGAGCGACTGGTCCTGTTTCAACTGAATGGTAGCCATGAGGAAACCGGGATCGTGCAATTCCTGTTGGTCCATGGCGGTGTTGACGGCTTTATTGCTTTCCACCAGCGCTTTGTGAAGGCGGCCCGATGGCGTGTCGCCGAGAATGGTGGCGAGCACTTCGAGCGCGGCGGTGTCCGGGTGAGCCGCTGCGGGGGTGTGATAGACGACCATGACGATCTGGCTGTCGCCGACGCGGCGGAGCGTGACTTCGCGCTCGCCATCCTGCGTGGGCTCGACTGTGTAGGTCTTCTCAAGCTTGCGTTCGGGGCGTGGAATGGCTCCCAGAGATTTGGTCACAAGAGCAAGCGCGCGGTCGGGGTCGAAATGGCCGGCGATGGTGAGAACGGCGTTATCGGGCTGGTAATACTTGTGGTAGAAGGCGTCCAGGCGCTCGATGGGCACATTTTCGATATCGGAGCGGCTGCCGATGGTGGATTTGCCGTAGTTGTGGAAGCTGTAAGCGGCTTCCAGGGTGCGCTGGTAAAGCATGCGGTAGGGGCTGTTCTCGCCCATTTCGAACTCATTGCGCACCACTGTCATTTCCGTGTCGAGGAGCTGCTTTTCGATGCGCATGTTCGTCATGCGCTCGGCCTCGAGATTGATGGCCCAGACCAGGTTTTCGTCGGACGCGGTAACGGTTTCGAAATAATTGGTGCGGTCGTACCAGGTGGTACCGTTCCAACCCGCGCCGTGGTCGGTAAGTTCCTTCTTGATGTCCTTACCGCTCTTGGTGCGCAGGAACAGCATGTGCTCCATCAAGTGCGCCATACCGGTTTCGCCATATCCTTCGTGCCGAGAACCTACTAAGTAGGTGATGTTAACGGTAAGTTTAGGTTTGGAGTTGTCGGGGAACAGAAGGACGCGAAGTCCGTTGGGAAAGTCGTACTCAGTAATGCCTTCCACGGACGTGACTTTCTGTTGGGCTTGTAATGAAAAGGTTAAAACCAAGGCGGCGAACGCCGCTAGAGACACGTTTCGACGCATAAGTCCTCCTTACGGCTAATGAGTGGATTATAGCAGGCGGTTTTGAATGCCGGCGGAGCGGAGCGCCTCCAGTAAAGCGCCTTCGGCAGGGCCGCGCAAAGGAGCGGCGCAGCGATTCCCTGCCTCGAATTCCACCAGCATGCGATACCGCTCCAGGAGACGCTTGCTGGCGAAGACTCCGCCGATATACGCCACGTCGACTGGATCGCCAGGCCGCCACAATTGCGCACGAACGGACGCGGTGAGCAGCGCCAGTTCCTGCGCCGCGCTTTCCAGAATATGGAGCGCGACAGCATCGCCTTCGGTGGCGGCGGAATCCACGAGAGAGGCTAGCGACGCGGCGCGCGAGCGGGGCCACTCGGGCGTATAGAAGAGGTGCAATACTTGATTGGCGCTGGGTTGCCCGGTAGCGTCAAGAAGCGCTTGCCGAAGCGAGGTCGGCGGACCCCAATCTTCTTCCATGCGCAGGGCGGCACGCACGGCTTGGCGAACGATATCGAATCCGCCGCCTTCATCGCCGAAGACATAGCCCCATCCGCCGGCGCGCGCGGTCTGGCCGTCGGCGTTGCGGCCGAAGGCGATCGACCCCGTGCCCGCGATAGTGACGATTCCCTGCCCTGTCTCGGTGGCGCCGAAGAGTGCCACGGCGGCATCGTGGGTGACGATCAGGCGATCGGTGGGGATGAGCGCGGCGAGGATCGCTTCCTTGTCCTCGGGTCCGCCGCTCATGCCGAAGCAGGCAGCGGCGAAGCGCGTCTTCGCCCGGTCCAACTGGGCTTCCTGGCAAGCGGCAGCTACGCCACCCGAGATGGCGCGCTCTAATTTAACGCGCCCCTCGGCGGCGGTAGCGTGATTGCATGGTCCACCGATGCCGCGGCCGAGGACGCGCCCGCGCTCGTCGCCGATCAGCGCGGTGGTGCTCGACTGGCCGCCATCCACGCCCAAGAACAGTTTCATTTGCAACTGGGATTGTAACAGGACTAAAGCTTTGGGCAAGCTAAAGCATGTCCCAGTCGGGATGCTCTAGCTTGCCCCACCGAGCGGAAACTATCAGCTTTTCTTGGAGGGATTTTCTACTTGCAGGTTATTGACGACCGGTCCGAAGCTCAGTCCAACGCTGGAGGCACGGGTTCCGGCGATCTGTTTGTCGAAGTTGGTGGCGACTACTCCGTCAAGCGTCACATGCCCGTTTTCCACGATGATGTGGATCGGCTTCATCGCCTGAATGGCATACTTCGTCATGGACGGGTCGGCATAGATGGCGCGAGCCACGACTTGGCGAAGGCGCTCATCGTCTGGCGACAACGGAAGCACGCGAATATCGTCCTGCACCTGATTCGCGCCGGCGACGTTGCGCACGATCTTGTCAATATCGGATTTCTTAAATGGTTGCGTGACGACCCCTTCCAGGCGCACCGCGCCATTTTCGACCTGGAAATTGATGTCGTCGAAAATGGAATAGCGGGGATACATCACGATTGCATGGCGCACGCCCTTAATGAGAGCGGCGTCCGACTGAAACTTGGCAGTATCGTTCTTGTCGGCTGCACTGGCCACGCCCGCGCCTGCCACAAGTGCGGCGGCCATCAGAAAACTTCCCAATTTCATCTCTCTGTCCTCCTACTAAGTTAAACGTCGTATGAGCTTGAGCGGTTTACATATGTTTGTAAAGAGCAGGTAAAAACGCACTTATGTGGCGAACTTGGCGCGCGTTTTAGACTGCAGCGGCGAGACTCCGAAGTCCGGAGTTCGTAGAATTTGCCAAGAGCCCGTACTCCGCTCCCTCTGGTCGCGGCTCAGTATCGGCAGTTTGCGTTTCCGAGCCGTGACCAAAGGGAGCGGTTTGCGTGATGCCAAAAACGGGCTCCAGTGAGTTTCTCCCAAATTCTGCTGCGAACTCAGGAGTTACGCCGTTTTATCTTTGGCATAACAGAGGGGATTAATGCCACATTCCGCACATTTCGGCGTGCGCGCCACACAAAGCGAGCGGCCGTGCAGAATGATACGGTGTGCGAAGACGATCCATTGATCCTGGGGGATGATCTTGATCAGGTCCTGCTCGATCTTGACCGGGTCGGTTTCCCTGGTGAAGTCGAGGCGTGCGGAGATGCGCTGCACATGAGTGTCGACCACCACTCCGGTGGCGATGTTGTAGGCCGTGCCCAGCACCACATTGGCAGTCTTTCGGGCGGCGCCGGGAACGGTGAGGAGTTCCTCCATGGTCCGTGGCACCTGACCGCCGAATTCCGTGACTACTTTCTTCGCCGCGCCCACAATCGATTTCGCCTTGTTATTGAAAAATCCGGTGGAGCGGATGTCCTGCGCCAGCACCTCCGGCGCGACGGCGGCGAAATCCTGAGGCGTGGGATACTTGGCGAACAGCCCGGGAGTAACTTCGTTCACCCGCTTATCGGTGCACTGCGCCGAGAGAATAGTGGCCACGAGCAATTCCCAAGGGTTCGAGTGGTGCAGGGCACAGACGGCATCGGGATACATTTTCGCCAGCACCGCGAGGATCTCGGCAACTCGGGCCTTACGTTCGGCTGCGGTCTTGGGCCGTTTCCCGTAAGCTCGTACTTGGACATGCGCGCGCGTCTTCTTTTGTGCGCCGCCGCGCTGGCGGCTTTCGGCGGATCGCTTATTGGGGGCTTTCACCTTGACGATTATGCCATTTTCCAAGGCGCGGGCCCGCGTGCGTTCGCTTGGCCGCACCCCCTCACGCAGGTTCTCACGTGGCTGAATTATCGGCTGGCGGGACAGGAGGCCGTCTGGTATCACGCGGTGAACCTGCTGCTACATGTGGGCGCGGTCCTGCTGGCCTACGAGTGTCTGCGGCGGCTCTTGCCGACGAGCGCTGCGCTAATGGCCGCCGGTATTTTCGCGGTCAATCCCTGGCAGGCGGAAACGGTGGATTATGTGTCGGCGCGGGCGGCCATGGTGGTGGCTATCGTCGCCTTCACGGCCCTCTTGACGGGGTTGGCGGGACGGCGGTGGATTGCGTGGGCGCTGGCCGCGGTGTCGGTCGCCGAGGCAGCGGCGTACCAGCGAGCCTACCCGTATGCCATCCTGCGGCTATTTGTCGCGCCGTGGGGGTTCACAATTCAGCCGCATGCGCACGAGCCGCTATGGCTACTGGCCGCAGCGATCATCGCCGTGCTGGGTGTCACGGCCTCTTCATGGCGAAAACTTGGCACGCGCTCGGCTGCGAGCTGGGCGCTTATCGGGCTAGCACTGCTAGTTTCGAATGCTACTGCCTACCTTGCACTGTTCGCCCTCGCCGCAGCAGCCGGCCTGCTCCTGGCGAGAATTCCGGCGCGAGCAGCCGGTGTCGCAGTTATGGTCATCCTCGCCGCGGTCAGCGTGAGGCGCACCTATGTGTGGAATTCCGATGAGCGACTGTGGCGTGAAGCAGTGCGCCAGGCTCCGGAGCGGGTCGAGCCCAAAATCCAATTTGCGAAATACCTGCGGGCCGCCGATGCTCTGGAGTTGTTGAACCGCGCTCGCGAGCAGGCTCACTACAACGCCGAAATCCCCGCGGAAATCGGCAAGGTCCTGCTCGACGAGCAGCAGTACGAAGCAGCGGTGGATGAATTGAGCCAAGCGGTGGCGCTCGACCCCAGAAATGCGCTGGCGTTCAACAATCGTGGCGTGGCGCTAGCCGCGCTCGGTCAGATTCCCGCCGCGGCAGCGGATTTCGAGCACGCGCTGGCCCTCGACCCGCATCTGGCCGAAGCCCGCGAAAACCTCAAGCGCCTGGGGGCCCGGTAATTTCGACCTTTACCGCGACGTTTTGCCAATCGGGTAGCTCCATCATCTTCAGCTTGGTGTCGAAGGGCAGCTGCATATCCTTGGAACCTTGCGCGCCCATGCTGGTCTGGAACTTGACCGTACCTATCGGGGATTGGTGTCCGTCGTTGGTCTTAGCGAAAATAGTGGCCGTGCCGGTTAGCCCCACGATATCGGAATCGGAGTGGTTGATCAATTCGAAGGCGACCTGCACGCCCTTGGTCATCGGCGAAAAGCGAATGCCGGAGACTTCGATGTATTTTTGCAGTGGATTCTCGCCCGTAGAGGCCGCTGTGGCGGCAGGAGTTACAATCACCGCCGAGGTGGTCTGCGGGCGGCCGAAGAACCAGTACAGGGCACACACAACAAGTACGACAATGACTCCGGCGGACACCCCCAGCAGCCACTTCGGCGTGCCTGGCGGCTGCGGCACGGTGTACTGCGGCTGCTCCGGCGCCGGCGTTTGAAACAACGGCGAAGTAGCCTGCCTCGGAGGCCGGCCTGAGGGCGGCGCTTCGGGCGGAACGACGGCCACTGGCGGAGGCGGTACGTACGACGGGGGTGGGGCATACGACTGCGGCGGGGGAGCGTACGACTGGGGCGGAGCATACGACTGCGGCGGGGGAGCATACGACGGCGGGGGAGCGGGCGGCATTGGCTCCTGAGAGCCTGTCGCCCATAGCGGCCGGCGCATGCTTCGTGTCCCCTGCGGCGGTGTCGAGGGTTGCGGCTGCTGGGGCGGCGCCATAGCGCCGGGCGGTACGGCCGCGCTGACTGACTCGCTAGCCATCTTGGCGGCACAATCCGGGCACTCATCGTATGCCGGCGGCACTTCCCGCCCGCATTTCGGGCAGATCCACGTGAACATTTTTCGCCTCTATTTCTACTGTAAATCGTCGAGCTCTACTGTAAATCGTCGGGCGCTCGAAAATCATCGAGTGCCCGAATCCCTGCGAAAGAGTACAGTCGTCCCGCCGCGTCGCGATCGCGGCGGAACGAATGAAACTCCTCGGCCAGACACATGGTGCACAAATTCGACGTGTAAATCCGTTCCCGCGTTACGCCCGCCGACAGCAATTGAGCGCGATTCGCATCGCTGAGCGAGATGTGCGCTCTTCCCTGCCCTCCGAAGTGGGCGGCCACTTCGGGTCCGACTTCATAGCAGCACTTGGCGATCCCGGGGCCGATGGCGGCATGCAGATCGCCCGGCGCGGTGCCGAAGCGCACCTGCATGGCGTTCACCGCCATGGCCACAATCTGCGCGGCGGTACCACGCCATCCGGCATGTACCGCGGCAACGGCGCGATGTTGCTCATCCACCAGCAGGATCGGCATGCAATCGGCCGTCTTGACGGCGACTACCGCGCCGGGGCGGTCTTCGAGCAGCGCGTCACCTTCGCCCAAAATGCCGCAGCGGCCTTCGGCACTCACCACGGTGGCGGAATGGATCTGTTTAACCGTAGCCAGATTTTCGAACCACGCCGGAACGTCGCTTTGCCGCGTGCCGAAGCCGTGGACCAGCCACGGCAGCGCGTCGAGTTCGGTGGCACGGAAGACCTGGCGGGAATCCTTATAAAACACGATTAAGCGGGGTTCTGCACTTGCGCGATGCGAATCTGCTTCTTGAAATCTTCCAGCATGGACTCGTCGAGACGGACTTCGGTGGGCCGTTTCACCAGGGTGGTCATCTGATCGATCTTGTCCTGCAATTTGAGGAGGCCGTAAAAGAGGTTCTCGGGCCGCGGAGGGCAGCCTGTGATATACACGTCGACCGGCACGATCTTATCGACGCCTTGCAGCACCGCGTAGGTATTGAACGGCCCGCCGACGCTCGAGCAGGCGCCCATGGAGATGCACCATTTGGGATCGGGCATCTGGTCCCAGATGCGCTTCAGAACGGGACCCATTTTGAGAGTGACAGTGCCGGCAACGATCATGAGGTCGGACTGCCGCGGGCTGGGACGGAAAACTTCGGCGCCGAAGCGGGCGATATCGAAACGCGAGGTGCTGGCGGCGATCATTTCGATGGCGCAGCACGCCAGTCCGAAGGTGAGAGGCCAAATGGATGAGAGCCGCGCCCAGTTGAACACGTGATCGACGGATGTGGTCACGATATTCTGCTCGAACTGGTTCTGTATGAAGGAAGCCACTGGACGAATCTCCTTGTGCCTAAGAACGCATTTTATCACCCAACGACATGGCGCAGGCACTCTTACCTGCTGGGTCGAGACTCCGAACTCCTGAGGTCGTCCCCGCGACTTGCGATGGCTCAGGAAGATGTCCTGAACCCATTTCGCGTTCGGGACCACTCCCTGACGGTCGCGGCTCGGTGTCGGCGCACTGCGTTTCCGAGCCGCGCGCGTGAGCAAGCGGTTTAAAGGGCTCATGGGCTGAACCAGTTTTTTGTGGCGGCAGGCAAGTTTTACTCGCCATGGCAAGCTAAAGCATGCCCCGCGTCGGAACGCTGAAGGGCTCTTTTCGCGGGACATGCTTTAGCTTGTCCTGGGCGTAGGTCATGCCATTTTTTCACGGATGCAAAACAACGGGACACCTATGCTCCGCCCGCCAGCCTCAGCGCCCAAAATGTCAGCCAGGCGATGATTGCCGCCGCCGGAATGGTGAGCACCCAGGCGCCCACGATATTGGTTGCGATTCCCCAGCGGACTGCTTTGAGGCGATTGATGCTTCCCACTCCCACGATCGCCCCTGCGATGGCATGGGTCGTAGAGACCGGCAGTCCGAGATGAGTCGCCAACAGGACCGCGCCGGCGGCGCCGGTCTCCGCGCAAAATCCGCTGCGCGGTTTGAGGCGGGTGAGACGCGCGCCCATGGTACGCACAATGCGCCAACCGCCGCTTAAAGTGCCCATGGCGATCGCCGTGTAAGATGCCAGCAGCACCCACTTGGGGACTTCGAATGCGGAGATCATGTGCGACGTGAATAGCACACCGGTAATCAATCCCGCCGTTTTCTGCGCGTCGTTGGAGCCATGCGAGAGGCTGAATGAGGCAGCCGAGAGCAGCTGCAGCTTTCGAAAATAAACGTCCATCTTCGCCGGGCTGGTGTCCCGGAAAAGCCAGTAGACCGCAACCATCAAAGCGTAAGCGGCCACCAGTCCGATCAGCGGCGCGAGGAAAATGAACGCAATTGTCAGCGGCCATTCTCCGCCTCCCGGAACGCGCAGGGCGTCGAAACTGTGCGCCAATCCGCGGACCATCCCCGCGCGCGCAATAGCCGCCCCGGCGTACCCGCCGATCAAAGCGTGCGACGAACTGGTGGGAAGACCCAGCCACCAGGTGAGCAGATCCCAAACGATGGCGCCGCCTATACCGCAGAGAATCACTTGCGGAGTCACCAGGTCGAGATCCACGAACCCCTTGCCAACAGTCCGCGCCACCGCGGTGCCGAAAATAAAGGCTGCCGCAAAGTTGAAAAAGGCCGCCCAAAGCACCGCCTGGAAGGGCGTTAGAACCCGCGTCGCCACGACGGTGGCGATTGAGTTGGCGGCGTCGTGAAAGCCGTTGATGTAATCGAATACCAGGGCGATCGCGATAATCAATACCGCCAATCCGAAGACGGACATGCGCTAACTGTTCTTGACGGCGACGTTTTGCAGCACGTCGGCGACATCTTCGAAGCGATCGATGGTATTTTCTAGAAATTCGTAAACTTCCTTGAGCTTGATCAAAGTGATAGGGTCCTTTTGCTTGCGAAAAAGATCCGCGACCGCGGCGCGGCTGATGAGATCGGCCTCGTTCTCCAGCCGATTGATCTCGATGCAGTGCTCGAGGATGGGGCCTTTGGCTTCCAACGCTTCCAGCGCGCGCTTCGCCGAAAGGGCGCACGTGTGGACGATGGTCGCCAGTTCCACCATGTCGCGCGGAATCGGATCGATCTCGTAAGACACCAGACGGTGCGCAGTGTCCTCAATGCCATCGAGGACATTGTCGAGCGCGCTCGAGATGTTGTGGATGTCTTCGGGATCGAGCGGAGTAATGAAAGTCTGATTGAGTCGGTTGAAAATGCTGTGAATCACCTCGTCGCCGCGATGTTCGAGAACGCTGATCTCCGTGGCGGCTGCCGTCAGCCGGGAATTGCCGACCCGGACTCCTTCCAGCAGCACATGCGCGGCTTGGGAAATGATCTCGACCTGTTTCAGGAAGAAGGCGTAGAACTTGTCATCGCGGGGAAGCAGATTCATAGTGTTGCCGGCTGTTACGTTAGAGAGAAGACCTCTATCGTAATCGGTTTGTAATAAATCGGCAAACCCGCTTGACGGCTGGAGGTCGTGGCGATCGACGTGGCGCGGGCTTCAGCCTGCCGGCTCGGCACTCTTGCCGAGCCCGCTTGTGTAGGAAGTGCGCCGAGATGAGTCTCCGAACTCCTGAGGTCGCGCCACAATTTAGGGGTGGGAGGAAACTGACTTGAGCCAGTTCTGACATCACGCATACCGCTCCCTTCGGTCGCCGCTCGGAAAACGCAACGTGCCGATGCTGAGCCGCGACCAGAGGAAGCGGAGTGCGGGCGGCGGGCGAGTTTCACTCGCCATGGCAAGCTGAAACATGCCCCACGGGCGTAGCTCACGCTTTTTCCTCACGGATGCCAAACAATGGGGGCGACCCCGCCACTCACGCCGCGGGAAATATCATTGTGAATACCGAACCCTTGCCCACTTCGCTCTCCACCGTCACCGATCCGCCGGCGCGCTCCACGGTATTGCGCACGATCGACAGGCCGAGGCCGGTGCCTCCGGTTTGACGCGAGCGCGCCTTGTCGACGCGGTAAAATCGCTCGAAAATGCGCGGAATATCGGCTGGGGCGATCCCAATTCCGTCGTCGGTCACCGAAATCCGCACGCTCGAGTCGATCCGCTTTATGTCGATGCGCACCTCGCCGCCGGCATAGTTGTAGTTGATGCCGTTCAAGAGAAGATTCGCCAAAGCACGCTCCAGACGCGCTTTGTGGGCTGTAATGTAGACGTCTTCGGCCGCGCCCAACACGGCGTGAACATGCCGCTCGCGGGCCTGGCTTTCCACCATCTGCAATGCGTTGTGCGCGAGTTCGACAGCCGACAGCTTCTCCGCCGGAGTTTGCAAACGTTCCGCTTCAATTTCCGATAGTGTCAGAAGGTCGCTAGCCAGGTTGGTGAGCCGGATCGTGTGGGCCACGATGATTTCCAGGAATTTACGGTTGTTCGCCGGATCTTCCAACGCGCCATCGAGTAAAGTTTCGGCGTACCCTTGAATCGCCGCGAGCGGAGTGCGCAGCTCATGCGAGATGTTCGCCACGAAATCCTTGCGCACGCGCTCCAGACGCTCGAGCTCGGTTATGTCATGGAAAGTTGCGATGGCGCCCACGGTCCCTTGTTCGTTCAAGGGAGCGGCCTGAACTTCGAAAATGTGGCCGTCGGCATGTAGCGGAGAGATACGCTCGCGCGCCGGAGTCTCGCCGGCGATCACGCCGGAGAGCAATCTGCGGAGATCGGGATCGCGAATCACCTGCAGGACCGAAAGTCCTTCCGAAGTCTGAGCGCGCGCCCGAATGGCGCGGGTGAATGCGTCGTTGTAAAACGTAATGCGGAGATTGTGATCGACCGCGAGAACCCCCTCCACCATTCCGCTCAGGATGGCCGCGCGCCGCGCCGATTCCTGCGCCAGCTGGGCGAGCATTTTCCGGAAGTGATCCGCCATGGCGCGTAGGGAGTGCGCCACCGAACCAAGCTCATCGTCGGCTTCCGCCGAAATGGTCCCCGAGTAATCGGCGTTGACCAGTTCGGTGGCGTACGCCTCTATCCGGCGAACGCGGCCAGTGACATTGCGCGCGATCACGTAAGCCAACGCCAGCGCGAGCAACGCGGCAAATCCAGAGGTGCGTAGAATCAGCATGCGGACTGTCGCGATGGAGGCCCCCACCTGCTCGAGCGGCATCGCTAGACGCAGAACGGCGCCCGGATAGCCGGGCATTTCTACCGGCGCGGCATAGTACAGGAAATCGATGTCGAGGGTGGCGCTCCGGCGAACGGCCGAGCCGGGGTGTCCCGAAAGTGCGGCGCGAACTTCCGGCCGCGCCTGGTGGTTTTCCATGGTTTCGGGATCGTGCCGGGAGTCCGCCAGCACCACCCCGCCGCTGTCGATTACCGTCACGCGTGCGCGCAGCTTGCGGTCCGAGTCTTCCGCCCATTGCTGCACGTGAGAAGGCTGCAAGTTCGAAAGCGCGGCAGCAGGAAGTTCCGGCGCGATCAAGCGGAGCGAGTCCGCCAGTTCCCGTTGCGCGAGCGAGCGCTCCCGCTCGGCAGTGTAGCGCGTGAGCAGGACATCGGCCGTGCCCAGAGCGACCGCGATCAACAACGCGGCCGCAAACAGGAGCTTGCGAAACAGCGGACTGCGGACGATCAAGAATCCAGTGTACTCTGCTCGGCGCGGATCAAAGCTGAACACTCGCGCTAGCCAACCTTTTTCAGATCTTGGCTGGCCAAATCATCGGTGCCCTTCTTGGCCAGCGCGGCTGCGACCTGCCGCGGTACTGGGACCAGATACGCACCGGTCCCGCAGGTATGGCTCCAGGATATAGATAGCTGGTCTGACAAGCCATACTCGACGCCCCGCCTGTTCCGTAACTCGGCATCGACGCGCGCCACCATGTACTTCACCACCTCTATGGGCGTGTACCAGACGGCCAGATCCTTGCGCAGCTTTGCCTCATCTCTTTCCAGTGGGCCGGCTCCCAAGAATCAAAGCTACCG
>Ga0302326_10009071_pt1 | contig 21818 bp, 12 predicted proteins | sample Palsa_T0_3_FD_202264 | JGI IMG/M metagenome (GOLD analysis project Ga0302326, IMG submission 202264) | Peat permafrost microbial communities from Stordalen Mire near Abisko, Sweden - Palsa_T0_3 | ecosystem: Environmental > Terrestrial > Soil > Palsa > Peat permafrost | place: Sweden: Abisko... | reverse complement strand
CCGCAGCTCGCAGCCCGCAACGCCGCCCGGCGCGACATAGGCATTTCCGGGCGATGAATGAAACGTGTGATGTCCTTGAATGGATCCATGGCTTACTCGATGTAGATGAACTCGTTCGATGTCAAAAGTATGTGGAAGAAGCTCTGCCAGGCCGCCACTTCATCGGCATGGAACTTCTCCTTGAAATGACTCATGTAGGTAAAGCCGGCGTCAATCTCTTCCGGCTCCGGTTTGCGGTCAAGCGCCTTCAGGAACATCTGCTGCATTCGTTCCCGGTCGCTCAGGCTCGCATCCTCAAGCAGTGCCGTGGTGATGTTCTTCGCCCGTAGCATGACGAACTCGCTATTCATCATGAACAGCGCTTGCGGCGCAACATTAGTAAGCGAACGCTTGCCGTTCACCGTCGTCGCGTCCCCGAAGTCATAAAGGTTCAGTAGCGTCGGAAGGTTCGAACGCCGTAACGGAAGATATACGGTCCGCCGTTTCAAGATTTCCGGATTCAAGCTCAAACGTCCCGCGCTGTTCTCGCTATCGGTACCGGTGCCTTTCTGCAGCGTTCCGCCCATCGTCTCATCAAGCGTGCCATCGATCGCCAGCATCCCGTCCCGGATCTCTTCCACATCGAGGCGCTGACGGTTGAACCGCGAAATGAGCGCATTCTCCGGATCTGCCGCGGTGGTCTTCTCATCCGCATCGGACGACATCTGGTACGCATTCGACAGCACCATCGTCCGCTGCATCTTCTTCACCGACCATCCGCCTTCTACAAAACGGCTTGCCAGATAATCGAGCAACTCTGGATGTGTCGGTCTTGCGCCCATCTTGCCGAAATTGTCCGGCGTCGCGACAATGCCCTCGCCGTAATGCCACATCCACAAGCGATTCACCATCACCCGCGCAGTCATCGGATTCTCCGCGCTCGCAATCCAATTCGCCACTTCCAACCGTCCGCTGCCGTTAAAGGAAGCGGGTGCAGGTTCTACTTTTGCCAGGATCGTCGGAACCCCGAGTGGCGCGTCATCGCCAGGGCTGTTGTAATCGCCCCGCATCAGAATCTTCTGCCGGACTGGCTTGTCTTCAGAAACAGCGTCCGCCATATCGGGATCCGGCGGACCTTGCTTCTTAAGCTCAGCCGCGTTCCCTCGAATTGTGTAAACCTGCTCCCATTCCGCATCCGTCAATAGCTTCTCGCGGTCTTTCGCGGCAATCGCGAACGGCCCGTTTCCATTGAACACAGCGTTAAAGAATGAATCCTTACTTTCGTTCTTGACGGTCTGCTTTGTCGGGTCGCCGGCCTCCAGCCTCTTGCGCGCACTCACGTTGGCCTTCGCTGCCACGCTGAAATGTCTCGCCAATTCCGCCTGATATCGCCGCTGATACTGAACGGCAACGTCCGCTAACTCTTTACCGCTGGCTGCCTCCCACTCATCAAGGAATGGCTTATCGGTCGAACCCTTCACCGGCTTGGCTGTCAGAAGCTTCACCCACTTGTTCAATACCGCCGGCTCCAACCCTTTTTCCTTGGCTACCGCCCTGGCGTTCATCCCGTCCGCATATACGCTTCGCGCGGCCAACATATATTCAGCCAACCGCATGGAAGCCTGCTCCGCGGTCTTCTGAACCACGGCGTCGATCATCTCTTCAGCTTCCACATTAACCAGTCCGACCTTCGCTTGATAAGCCTGATAGGCCTTGTATTCCGAATCAGGAATCAGAGGACGATAAAGCAGCGACGCCACTCCCTGGTTCGCTTTCTCGAAGCTCCTGGTACTGGCGAACATTCCCACCATCGAGTAGTAATCCTTCGTCAGAATCGGGTCGAACTTGTGGTCATGGCACCGGGCGCACGCCATGGTCATGCCCAGGAACGCGCGCGATGTCACGTCCACCTGTTCATCCCACACGTCGTACAGCATCTTCTTCTTATCCACCTGCGCTAGTGCCTTTGCGCCGAGTGCGAGGAAGCCCGTTGCCACAACGCTGTCGGGGTTATATGCCCGATTCGGATCTGCCGCCAACAAATCGCCCGCGATCTGCTCCCGGACAAACTGGTCATACGGCATGTCGTTGTTGAATGCTGCGATCACATAATCCCGATAGCGCCACGCGTAGGGATAGCGATGGTCTTCGTCGTTGCCGGTCGAATCCGCATAGCGCGCCACATCCAGCCAGTGCCTTCCCCAGCGTTCCCCATAGCGAGGAGAATCTAGCAGCCGGTCCACCACTTTCTCAAACGCCTTCGGCGAATTGTCAGCCAGAAAATCGTCAATCTCCTGCTCGGTCGGAGGCAATCCTGTCAAGTCGAAAGTCACGCGCCGGAGCAGAGCCGTCTTCGTAGCAGGCGGCGCCGGCTTCAGACCCTTCTCTTCCAGTTTCGCCAGTATGAACGCATCCACCGGTGTCTTGACCCAGCTCGAATTCTTCACCTTTGGCACAGCTGCGTCTTTCACTGCCTGAAACGCCCAGAACGATTTCTGTTCTTCAGTAAACTCCCTCTTCGGGGACGGGGCTACCACCGCCGCCGTCATATCGGCGCCCGGCCATAGCGCGCCCATCTTCACCCAATTCGTCAAACTCTCGATCGCCTCGGGTTTCAACTTGCCCATCGGCGGCATCTTGAGCGAATCCTCATAGCCGATCACTCTCAGCAGTTCGCTCGATTCCAATTGATCGCGTGCAACCAACGCTCCACCGGCGCCGCCCGCCGTAAAACCAGCCGCAGAAGATAGATCGAGGCCCGACGATTTCGTCTTCGCGTTATGACACGGTTGGCAATTGGCGACAAGAACCGGACGCACATTCTTCTCGAAGTACTCTAGCTGCTCGGGCGCCTGTCCATACGCAGCGGCGGCGGCTAATAAACTGAGACAAGGCAGAAAACGGCAGGCGATCATAAAGTGTTGAACTTTAGCGTTAACTGAACACATGATATCATCCATTTTCCCTGCAATCCCATGACTCGATTCAATTTTGCCGCCTTATTATTCTCTCTCACTCTATTCGCGGCCAACTGGCCCCAGGCTGGTGGCCCCGACGGCACATGGCGCGTCAACACAAACGACGCTCCCGCTTCCTGGAGCGTAACCCTCAACCAGAACATTATTTGGAAATCCAAGCTTCCGAATGCAGGACAGAGCGGCATCGCCGTCTGGGGCGACCGACTCTTTCTCACCACGTTCGCCGAGGGCGAAATAAAGACCAGCGGCGCAATCCTCGGGCTCTGCGTCGACGGCAAGACAGGCAAAATCCTCTGGTCCGTAAAGCTCAACGGACCCACCAAGAGCCCCATGATGTACGCCTATAGCGATTCCACGTCTCCCACCCCCGTCACCGATGGAAAGCTGGTGGTCTTCACCGATAGCAGCGGCGAAATGGCTGCATTCGATTTCACCGGCAAGGAACTCTGGCGTCGCGCCTACACTCCCTGGGGTGAGCCTTATCCGTTTAACAAACAGCACGAGCCCATCCTCTACGGCAACACGGTCGTCAACGTCGAACCCCTCGATGGCAATCCGCCGGACAAATCGGGATGGAACTATCTACGCGGCATCGATATCGCCACCGGCAAAACGCAGTGGATCGCAGATGACGCCACCACCGCCTACACAACATCCGTTTTCGGCAAGCTCAAGAACGGTACGCCAGCCATACTGACCGCGCGCGGTGGATGGCACAATGTTCCCGAACGCCCCGTCGGACTCAGTCTCATTAACCTGTCGAAAGGCAACGAAGGCAAGACCATCTGGCGCTACGTTGCCGGCGCCGGTGAAGTCGCTGCCCCCACCTGGCAAGCTCTCTATCTCATGAACTGGGATCAGAAATACGCCTACTGGTTCCGCCTCAATCCGGAAGAATCGCACCTCGTCTTCGATATCGACACCGGCAAACTGATCCGCGAACAATCCCTCATCAACAACGTCGATTACCGCCAGTGGGACCCCGCCGCAAACAAGTACATCGTCCACACCGGCGTCAATCTGCGCGACATGCGCGAACTCTCGCCTCGCAACAAACTCGCCGATGGCGAAGTGATCCGTGTCATGCCTGCGTGGCACGCCAATCTCGCCGTCAACGGCTACCATTACTTCATGACGACGGTCGCGCACCGCCGCAACAACCTCCCTCCCAAGGGCCGCGCGGGTCCTTCGCACTGCCTCGCCCGCGTGAACGTCGAGACCGGGAAAGTGGAATATCTTGAAGTCCCCGTAACCGTCATCCGCAAGCCCGGCGAAGCTGAACAGAAGGTCTACGGCATCGCCGTCAAAACGCAAACCGAGAACTCCGAAGGTATCGACGTGGCGTCTGAAGAGCGTTCCCGCACCGATGGCTGGGAGATCCCCGCCTTTTGGGGCAGCCCCGTCGCCCTCGGCGAAAAGATCTACTTCACCACCATGCTCGGCATCACCTATGTGGTCGACACCAAAGCCAAAGTCTTCGACGAACACGCCCTGCTAGCGATCAACGATCTCGGCCCATCGGGCGAAACGTGGACGCTCAACTCCATCAGCTATTCGAACGGCCGCCTCTACCACCGCACCTCGAAAGAACTCATCTGCATAGGCAAGAAATGAAAGCCTTCCTCATCACCAACCCCGGAGCAACTGAACTTGGAAATGTCTCGAAACCCGCTCCCGGTCCAGGCGACCTTCTCCTCCGCACCCGCTACATAGGCCTTTGCGGCACCGATCTCAACACCTTCCGCGGTACGAACCCGATGGTCACTTACCCGCGCATTCCCGGCCATGAAATCGCCGCGACCATCGTCGATGCCGGCGCCAACGTGCCATCACACTTCCAATTCGGCACCGACGTCACTGTCTCGCCTTACACCAGTTGCGGAACCTGCGCCTCATGCCTGCGCGGCCGAACAAACGCCTGCATGTCGAACCAGACCCTCGGTGTTCAGCGCGACGGCGCGATGCAGGAATACTTCACTGTCCCCTGGCAAAAGGCTTTCGTCGCCAACGGCCTCTCCCTCCGCGAACTAACCCTGGTCGAACCGCTCGGAGTCGGCTTCCACACCGTCTCCCGCGCCCGCGTCACCAACACCGATACAGTCGCCGTCATCGGCTGCGGCGCTGTAGGTTTAGGTGCAGTAGCCGCTGCGGCTTTCCGCGGTGCCGACACCGTCATCATCGATATTGACGACGCTAAACTGGCCATCGCGAAACAAGCCGGTGCTCACCACGCAATCAACTCCCGCTCCGAAGACGTCCATACCCGTTTGCAGGAACTAACGAACGGCCACGGTCCCGATGTCATCATCGAAGCCGTCGGCCTGCCCGCAACTTATCGTATGGCCATCGAAGAAGTAGCGTTCACCGGCCGCGTCGTATACGTCGGTTACGCGAAGGAACCCGTCACATACGAAACCAAATATTTCGTCCAAAAGGAACTCGACATCCTGGGCTCCCGCAACTCGCTCGACGAATTCCCCGACGTCATCGCGATGCTGCTCCAGGGCCGCTTCCCCGTCGAAGCCACCGTCTCAAGAGTAGTCCCGCTCCATCAAGCAGGCGAGGCGCTAGCCGGTTGGGCAGATGCCCCCCAAACCATCACGAAGATACTGGTTGAGCTGTCTTAGTCTCCGGCGGGCTGCGGCACCGGCGAGTGCATTCCGCCGCGCTTCCAACTCATCACGCGCAGCCGGAAACGGTCCAGATACAGATAAACCACCGGCGTCGTGTAAAGCGTCAGCATCTGGCTTACGATCAACCCGCCGACAATCGTAATGCCCAGCGGTTTCCGCAATTCCGATCCTGTGCCCGTCCCCAGCGCCAGCGGCAACCCGCCCAGCAGCGCCGCCATCGTCGTCATCAGAATCGGCCGGAACCGCAGCAAACACGCCGTGTAGATGGATTCTAGCGGCGTTTTACCTTCATGCCTTTCCGCATCGAGCGCGAAATCGATCATCATGATCGCGTTCTTCTTCACAATCCCAATCAGCAGAACGATGCCGATCATCGCAATCACGTTCAAATCCGTCTTGAACAGGATCAGCGCCAGAATCGCTCCCACGCCCGCCGACGGCAGTGTCGAAAGAATCGTCAATGGATGGATATAGCTCTCGTAAAGCATCCCGAGCACCAGATAAACCGTGATCAGAGCCGAGAGAATCAGAACCGGCTGCGTCGCCAATGAAGCTTGAAAAGCCTGTGCCGTCCCCGCGAAATGCGCCAGAATCGTAGCCGGCATGCCCAGATCGCGTTCTACATCGTCGATCGCTTCTACGGCATCGCCGAGCGCCGCTCCGGGAGCCAGATTGAATGACAGCGTAATAGCCGGAAACTGCCCTTGATGATTGACCGCAAGCGGAGTGGTACTAGGCTTGTACTTCGTGAAGACGCTCAGCGGAACCGGAATGCCGCTCTTCCCGCGCACATAGATATGTTCCAGCCCCTGTGGGTTCTGCTGCAAGCCAAGTTCCGCCTCCATCACCACGTGATACTGGTTGAGCGACGTGTACATCGTGGATACCTGGCGCTGCCCGAATGAATCGTATAGCGCGTTATCGATCTGCTGCGGAGAGATTCCAAACCGCGCCGCCGTATCGCGGTCGATCACGAGAGTCGACTCCTTGCCGTTGGTTTGCTGATCGGAGTTCACGTCACGCAGAATCGGGATGTCCCGGAAAGCTTCCAGCAGTTTCGGCGCCCACACGTTCAACTCAGCTAAACTGTCGGCCGAAAGCGTGTACTGGTACTGCGTATTGCTGCTTCTGCCGCCAATCTTGATATCCTGAACCGGCTGCATAAACAATGTCGCGCCGGGTACTTTTGAAAGCTTAGGCCGGAGCCGCGCAATCACCTGATCAACCGAAAGCTTACGTTCTTCAAGCGGCTTCAGCTGAATGAACGACCGGGCATTATTCACGCTCCCGCCATATCCGCCGTTTCCGCCCACCGATCCGCTCACCGTATCGACCGCCGGGTCTTCTTTCACGATCTTGAAGAACTGTTGAACCTTTGTCTTCATCGCCGGGAAAGAAATATCCTGCGCCGCTTGAATCGACCCGGTCATACGGCCCGTGTCCTGCTGCGGGAAAAAACCCTTCGGCACGATCAGATAGAGGTAAACGTTGCAACAGATCGTAATCAGCAGCACGGCGAGTGTGATTTGTTGGTGCCTAAGCACCCACCTCAGGCTCTTGTCATAACCTTCAAGCAAAAGATCGAATCCGCGCTCACTTACCCGGTACGCAATGTTATGCTTCCGGTTGTGCTGCGACTTCAGGAACTTCGCGCACATCATCGTCGTCGTCGTCAGCGACACAACCATCGAAATCGCGATCGCCACGGCCAGCGTCACCGCGAATTCGCGGAACAGACGCCCCACCACTCCGCCCATCAATAGAATCGGGATGAACACCGCGATCAGCGATACGCTCATCGATACGACTGTGAATCCGATTTCACCAGCGCCCTTCAACGCCGCATCGATCGGCGCCATGCCGCGCTCCAGATAGCGCGTAATGTTCTCGATCACCACAATCGCGTCGTCGACGACGAACCCGGTCGAGATCGTCAGCGCCATCAGCGAAAGATTGTCCACGCTATAGCCCAGCAAATACATCACGCCTGTGGTGCCCAGCAGAGAAAGTGGTACGGAGACGCTGGGGATCACTGTCGCCCAGAAATTCCGCAGGAACACGAAAACCACCAGAATGACCAGGAATACCGAAAGCAGCAGCGTATATTCGACATCTTCGACGGACGCGCGAATCGTTGTTGTGCGGTCCAGGCTAACAGCGACATGAATCTTCTGCGGGATGGATGCCTGCAGCAACGGCAGCAAAGCGTAAACTCTGTCCACCGTTTCGATGATGTTGGCTTGCGGTTGCTTGAACAGCGTGACCAGAACCGCTGGCGTTCCATTGTAAAAGCCAGCGTTCCGCCGGTCCTCCACCGAATCCTGCACATCGGCAATGTCCTGCAAACGAATGGGTGCGCCGTTCACATAAGCCACCACCATCGGGCGGTACTCCGAAGCTTTATGCAACTGGTCAGTGGTCGAAATCTCGTAGACCTTCGTGTCGTCCGCAAGCTGCCCCTTCGGCCCGATCGCATTCGCTTGCCCAAGCACCGTCCGCACCGTGTCCGACCCAATGCCATACTTATTCAACTGCGTCGTGTTGAGCTGAATGCGAACCGCGGGCTTTGCGCCGCCGCCCACGTTCGCCTGTCCAATGCCCGGCACCTGCGAGAGCTTCTGCCCGATGATCGAATCCGCCGCGTCGTAAATATCTCGCATCTCGGCGGTCGTCGAAGTCAGCGCCAAAATCATAATTGGCGAATCCGAAGGGTTCACCTTGCGATACGTTGGATTCGTCGGTAAGTTCGCGGGAAGCTGTCCGCGCGCCGCATTAATAGCCGCTTGTACGTCGCGCGCCGCTGCGTCGATATTGCGATTCAAATCGAATTGCAGCGTTACGTTCGAAGAACCCAACTGGCTCGACGACGTCATCTCCGTCACGCCCGCGATACGCCCGAATTGCCGCTCGAGCGGAGTAGCCACCGATGACGCCATCGTTACCGGATTGGCCCCAGGCAGAGAGCCGCTCACCGAAATGGTCGGAAACTCCACCTGCGGCAATGGCGCCACAGGCAGGAAGTTATACGCAATCCCGCCGGCCAGCGCGAGCGCCGCGCTCAGCAGCGATGTGGCAACGGGCTTGCGGATAAACGGTTCTGAAATCACAAATGTCCTGTTGCCGGTTCAGGCGTATGTTCAAGAGCAAGATCGTTGCCCACATGCACACGTCCCAATTTCGTCGCGATCCAATCGAAAGCCAGATAAACCACTGGCGTCGTATAGAGAGTCAATATTTGGCTCACGATCAACCCACCTACAATCGTAATGCCCAGCGGCCTGCGCAACTCGGAACCCACGCCCGTGCCGAGCGCCAGCGGGACGCCCCCAAATAAGGCCGCCATCGTAGTCATCATGATCGGCCGGAAGCGCAGCAGACACGCCTGATAGATCGATTCATACGCACTCTTGCCCTCTTGCCTTTCAGCTTCCAGCGCAAAATCGATCATCATGATGGCATTCTTCTTCACAATACCGATCAGCAGAATAATACCGATCAGCGCAATCACCGACAAATCCGAATGCGTCAACATCAACGCAAGAATGGCCCCCACGCCGGCCGACGGCAGCGTCGAAAGAATCGTCAGCGGATGAATATAGCTCTCATAAAGCACACCCAGAACGATGTACACCGTCACCAGTGCCGCCAGAATCAGAAGTGCCTCGTTCGCAAGAGAATTTTCGAACGCTGCCGCCGTACCCTGAAAACTCGGACGGATGCTGATCGGCATGTTGATATCTTTCTCAGCCTGCCGTATCGCGCTTGTCGCATCCCCGATCGACGCTCCAGGCGCCAGATTGAACGATAAAGTCACAACCGGAAACTGCCCCTGATGGTTCAGCGCCAGAGGCGTGGTCTTCGGTTCGAAATGCGTGAACGCGCTCAGCGGCACCTGCGTACCCGTGGAAGACTTAACGTAAATATCCTTCAGCGAGTCCGGATTCCTCTGGAACTTCGGCTGCACCTCCAGCACCACGTGATACTGATTCAACTGCGTGAACATCGTCGACACCTGACGCTGCCCGAACGCGTCGTAAAGCGTGTCGTCGATCATCTGAGGCGTAATGCCGAAACGCGATGCTGTGTCGCGGTCAATCGCAAGTGACGCCTGCAATCCCAGGATCTGCTGATCGCTCGCCACATCGCGCAAAACTTTCAGCGAGTTCAGTTTATCCACTACGCGCGGCGCCCAGGAGTTCAGCTCCGCCGCGTTGGCGTCTTCCAGACTGTACTGATACTGCGTGCGGCTCACACGGTTCTCTACCGTGAGATCCTGCACCGGCTGCAAATAAAGACTGATGCCATCCACCTCGCCCACCTTCGGTTGTAGGCGGCGGATAATCTCCAAAGCGCTCGCCTTGCGTTCCTCCAGAGGCTTCAGGTTGATCTGTATTCTTCCGCTGTTGGGCGTGACGTTTGTGCCATCCACGCCAATGAAAGACGAAAGGCTCGCCACACCCGGGTCTTCCAAAATCACCTTGGTCAACTCCTGCTGCTTCTTCGCCATTTGCGTGAAGGACACCGTCTGCGGGCTCTCGGAAATTGCCAGAATCACCCCCGTATCCTGCACTGGGAAGAAGCCCTTGGGGACCACGATATAAAGGTAGACCGTTCCCGCAATCGTCGCGATCTGCACCATCATCGTCAGCGTTCGGTGCCGTAGAACCCAGCGCAGAGTGGTGCCATACTGCCGAATCACCCATTCGAAAAAGTGTTCCGAAGTCCGGTAGAACCAGCCGTGTTCGCTCTCCGGCTTATACTTCAGAAGCTTCGCGCACATCATCGGCGTCAGCGTCAGAGAGACGAACGCCGAAACCAGAATCGTCACCGCCAGCGTAACTGCAAACTCCCGGAACAGCCGCCCGACAATGTCTCCCATGAACAGCAGCGGGATCAGCACCGCGATCAGCGAAACCGTCAGCGAAAGAATCGTAAACCCGATCTGCGCCGAACCCTTCAGCGCTGCTTCCAGCGGCGCTTCGCCTTCTTCGATATAACGCGTGATGTTCTCGATCATTACGATGGCGTCGTCCACCACGAACCCGGTCGAGATCGTCAAAGCCATCAATGACAGGTTGTCCAGGCTGTATCCCAGCAGGTACATGATCCCGAACGTGCCCACCAGCGAGAGCGGCACCGCGATACTCGGAATCACCGTCGCCGCGAAGTTGCGCAGGAACAGGAAGATCACCATCACAACCAGCGCCACGGTCAGCATCAGCTCGAACTGCACGTCCTCTACCGACGCCCGAATCGTCGTAGTTCGATCGGTCAACTTATCGACTTCGATCGAGGAGGGCAGGGAAGCCTTCAGCGTCGGAAGCAATTTCTCGATGCGGTTCACCACATCGATCGTGTTCGCGCCCGGCTGTCGCTGAATGTTCAGAATCACCGCGGGCTTGAGGTTCATCCATGCCGCGAGCTTCACGTTTTCCGAATCGTCAATGATATCGGCAACATCCGTAAGCCGCACCGGAGCGCCATTCTTATACGCGATGATGACCGGCTTGTACCCGGTGCTCGTCAGTAACTGATCGTTCGCGCCGATCGTGAAGGATTGCCGTGGTCCTTCGAAATTCCCCTTGGCCTGGTCCACATTCGTCGCGCCGAGCGCGGTGCGGATATCTTCAAGACTCAATCCATATGCCGCGAGCGCCGTCGGATTTGCCTGTATCCGCACGGCCGGTTTCTGCCCGCCGCTGATGCTCACCAAACCAACGCCCGGCAGCTGCGAAATCTTCTGCGCCAGCACCGTATCGGCCAGATCTTCCACCTTCGAAAGCGGCAGCGTCAAAGAAGTCAGCCCCAGCGTCAAGACCGGCGCGTCCGCCGGATTGGTCTTGTTATAAATCGGAGGGTTTGGAAGATTGGTGGGAAGGAACGTGCCTGCGGCGTTGATCGACGCCTGTACTTCCTGCTCCGCCACGTCGATATTCAATTCCAGCGTGAACTGCAGCGTGATCACCGAGCTCCCGAAGGAACTCGTGGAAGTCATCTGTTTCAGGCCCGGTACCTGCCCGAATTGCCGCTCCAGAGGAGCCGTCACCGCCGACGACATCACATCCGGACTAGCGCCGGGATAATACGTCAGAACCTGAATCGTCGGATAATCAACCTGCGGCAGCGCCGATACCGGCAACTGCTGATAAGCGACAATCCCTGCAAGCATGACTCCGACCATCAGCAGCGAAGTCGCTACCGGCCGGACGATAAACGGCTCTGAAATGCTGCTCACTCAGCTGTGACCTTTTTCCCACCCTTGCCGCTACGCCCGCCCTTCTTCCGGCCAGGGCCGCCAGCTCCGGGCGCTCCATCATTCGGGGCTTCTCCAGCGCCAATTCCCGGACCCGGATCGCTCGCCATCTTCACATCCATCCGGCTTTTGTCTTGCAGCTTATCCGCGCCGTCGACCACCACGAGTTCGCTTACTTCCAGGCCCTTCTCAATCTGAACATCGTTGCCTTCGGTCGTGCCGACAGTAATCGGCCGGATCTCCGCCTTCTTGTCTTCGGGCACCACATAAACGAAGGTGCCATCCGGCCCGCGCTGCACTGCCGCCGCCGGGACGATCACCGCGTTCCGCTTAGTGTCGATCAACAGACGGATATTGACGAACTGATTCGGAAAGAGCGCGCTGTCGGTGTTCGGGAATACCGCCTTCAACTTCGAAGTGCCGGTCGATTGATCGATCGTATTGTCGATTGTCAAAAGCGAGCCGCTCGCCAGGCGCGTCTTGAAATCCCGGTCGAACGCCTGCACCGGCAAATGCTGCCCGTTTCGCAGGCTCTTCAACACTGGCTGCAGGTTGTCTTCCGGAATCGTGAACAGAACCGCGATCGGCTGCAGCTGAGTGATCACCGCGATTCCCGTTGTGTCCGTGGCATGAATGATATTGCCCTGGTCCACCTGGCGTAGCCCGATCACGCCGGTAACCTGCGCCGTAATGTGGCAATACGTAAGGCTCAGCTTCGCACTCTCAATCGCCGCTTCGTCCGCCGTCAATGCCCCATCGAACTGGCCAACCATGGAACCCTGCGTATCGTACTGCTGTTTCGGGATAACCTTCTCTTCCCACAACTGCTTATAGCGGTCCAGGTTCACCAGCGCGTCTTTGCGCTGCGCCTGGTCCTTGGCCAGCTGCCCCTGCGCCTGCAGCAACTGCACCTGGTAAGGGCGCGGATCGATCTCCGCCAGAAGGTCCCCTTCATGCACCAGTTGGCCCTCCTCGAAGGCGATTTTGATCACCTGCCCATCCACGCGGCTCTTCACCGTCACCGTGTTGAACGCCGTGACCGACCCGAGGCCCGTCAGATAGACCGGAATATCGCCCTTGCGCGCGCTGACGGCAACCACGGGGACGTTGCCGCCGCCCTTCTTGCCGCCCTTCGGCGCGCTGCTCGCGAGTTTTTGCTTCCCGGCAACCTGATAGAGCTCGTATCCGCCGCCCCCCAGGATCAAGAGCGTTAAGGGCCAAGCCCACCAGCGGCTCTTTTTTCGCGGTTGTAGGTCCTTCATATCCCGTTGCAACTTATGCATCGGGTCCGGGTTTTCCAGCGTAGCAACTCTCTCTTTTTCCATATAAGACGCGCGGCTGAGGCTGTAAAAGCCTCTCAATCATAGTAAGGATGACTTCAGTATCGACGAAGTTACCGAACACCCGCAATTCGTTTTGAGACACTCAGTTTACAGCGAAATCGGGTCTCCGTGGGGCGGGGTCAATTCATTTCAGTAAACGTACAAACAAACCCGCCAATTGTTGTGGTTGCCGTGATCGCATAAGCGCCGGGAATTCCATTCGAAACAAACAACGGCGCGGTCGCGATTCCGTGCGCATCTGTCAACACTGCCGCTGCCGCACTCCCAACAAAAAACCCACCAGCACCTGACGCCGGAGCACTAAACGTGACCCGCACCCCAGGAACCGGATTATTGTTGATATCCGTAACGACGGCTTGCAAAGGAAATCCGTTACCCAACGCCTGTATCCCGGCGATGGCGCCATTCTCGATCACCGTCAGCGATGCCGTTGAAGCCGCATCTCGTACATCCCCTGAGTATGCCGCGCTAAAATTGTGCGTCCCCGGCACAAACGGCGTAGTGACATAAGCCGTTCCGCTTCCCAGCGGGACCGTCGACACAACAGTCCCTCCATCCGCAAACATAATCTGCCCGGTAGGCGCCTGGAAACCATACGGATCTGGCGTAACCTGTGCCACCAGCGCCACGGTCTGCCCGATATCGAACGGACTGGGCGGAACTTGCTTCAAAGTAATCGTCGGCTTCGCCAGGGCGCCCAAGAAAACCCCTACCCCACCCGTTGAGGTTCCGGCAATATCCGGCCTTCCATCGAGATTGAAGTCCGCGACCACACCCGCCGTCCCAACCGACAACACCCCACCCGGACTGGCTGCAAATCCACCTCTTCCGTCGCCAAGCAGAATCGCCGTCCCCTTCTGGCTAACCGCCGCAAGATCCAGCCTGCCATCGCCATTGAAATCGGATGCCGAAAGCGAATTGATAGGAACGGTCTGACCTATTTGGAAGGGATTCCCTCGCACGAAAGTACCTCTTCCAGTTCCGATTAGAATTTCGATCGTGCCGGGATGTTGCGCGCTCGAAATGGCCAGATCCAAGACTCCGTCGCCGTCGAAATCCCCTGTTGTGATCACACCCAGCGCGGGGTCGCCGATGGAGAAATCGTACCTCTGCGACATCGTCAATCCACCCTTCCCGTCGCCCAGCCAAACTTGTACAAATGACGAAGCCAGTTGCGTATCCGCGAAGTCAGGTATGCCATCGCCGTTGAAGTCGCCCACCGCGACGCTCGCCGTTACCCCGGGTTGGACAGTCGGACTCACCTCGGTAAAGCCTCCTTTTCCATCTCCCAAGAGAACAATTCCCTTAACTACTAGGTCCGGAATTCCGTCCAGGTTGAAATCCGCTACACCGAATGCCGCAAACCCGAGTGCGTAGTCGTACGGCAGAAGTGTAGTCGTTGGACCGCTGGTGAATCCACCTTTTCCATCCCCGAGGTAAGCTTGAACCGCGGGGCTACCGAAAGCCGATACGACAATATCTAGTTTGCCGTCCAGGTTAAAATCTGCCAAAGCAATGGAACTGTCATTCGGAACCGTCAACGGCGACGATGACGGCGTAAAATTCCCGGCGCCATCACCGAACCAGACCGTTAGAACCGAATTGTCATTGACCAGCAAATCCGGTTTGCCGTCTCCGTTGAAGTCCCCCACATAATAGTTCCCTGCCGCCGGAATCTGGCTGCCCTGGACCATCGTCAACGTTCCCGAAGGCGCATTCACCGTCAGCGTCACCTGTACAGCCGCCCCGAACAAGCCACTCCCACTAAAGACAATCTTCCCGTGATAAATCCCCGGTGCAAGTCCAGCCGCACTCGCCGAAACCATCCCATTCGCATAACTTAGCCAGGATTGATTCGACGTCGCCGTCACACCCGTAGCCGGAGAAATCGCCACGGCCACCGGTTTCGTCGCAGGCGTGATGAGGATGCTCTTCGGGCTGACCGCAATCGAGGTCGAAGTATTTAGCCACACGCGCCCATCAACCAGAACATAATCCGGCTTGCCATCGTTGTTGAAATCCCCTGCAAGTCCAAAATCGGGCTCCGGTGGCGCCCCTAACGCAAACTGTGCCGCCGGCTGCGCAGTGAAGGTTCCGTCTCCCGCGCCCAACAGAACGCTCGCATGAGTTCCATCTGTAATCGCTAGATCCAGATTGCCGTCACCATTGAAATCGGCGATTGAAAAGGCCTGCCGCGTTTGGGCCGCCGAAAAGGGTGGCAATCCCTTTGCCGTGAACCCTCCCTTCCCATCGCCCAGCAAAACGGAGTTTCCTACGACGAGGTCCACAAATCCATCGTTGTTGAAATCGGCCAGCGCAATATTGGCTCCTCCGCCCGCCAGTTTCGGATTCATCGGCAGCGCGGTGAACCCACCTTTCCCATCACAGACAAACACCGTTAACCCCGCGCCGTTCACGACAACAATGTCTGAATTATGATTCCCCACGAAATCCGCCACAGCAATCTGCCCATTCACCGCCCCTGCTCCCGAAGGACTATACCCGCGAACAAATCCTCCCTTTCCATCGCCGAGCTGAATCGTCAGCCCATTCTGGTTCGAAACCACCAGATCCGGTATCCCATCATTGTTGAAATCCCCCACAGCCATGCTGCCTGTGTTGCCGCCTGTTAGCACGGGATTGAGGAGATTGTTCCCCACATAAGCAGTCAGTTTGCCCGTTCCATCTCCCAGGCAAATCTGAATCGACCCCTGCCCCAGAAAGTTCGGACCCGCCAAACTGGACTCGAGCGCGATGTCGATATGCCCATCCCCATTGAAATCCGCAGCGACCATCGCGACCGGCTCAGCCCCATTGCATTGACCTGCCGGACCAGCTACGAATCCTCCATGCCCGTCCCCCAACAGCACGGTGACCCCACCGTTCTCTTCGTCCATGAACGCAAGATCCAGATTTCCGTCCCCGTTGAAGTCGGCTGTCACCCCATTGAACGCGCCAATCCCCGGATTGAACGGCGCATTCGCAGTCTGCGTAAACAAAGTCTGCCCCGCAAGCGAGGCGGCGAACAGCATAACCAGGGTGAGAACCTTCATCCTACAGTTGAGCCTGCATCCCAAACGCCATTGGCTCCGACGCACCGCATCAACAACTTACCGCCAACCGTTAACCTGTCCCCCTGTGGCAAAACAACACGGGTCTGGGAGAATTGGCCGCCGATCAACGCTGATGAACGCCGATTGAAAACAAAGGATTTTGCCCGTTCTTATCCGCGGCTGGATTATCTTATTCAACCCCGTTCGGAAGCCCGTGCTAAACTCCCTTGAAAATGCGAATGATCCTAGGGGTGATAGCGCTTGCCGCAGCAGTTTGGGCGCAGCCGGCGGAGACAACCGTGCTGACCCATGCAACGCTGATCGACGGCACGGGCGTAGCCCCCTTGCGCGACTACACCATAGCGATCCAAGCCGGAAGGATCACCGCGGTCTATCCCTCCGGGAGCCGTCCTGTGCCCGCAGGCACACGCACCGAAGATCTAACCGGCAAGTGGATCATCCCCGGCCTCATCGACGCGCATGTCCACATTGCCGATGAGAATGGCGACGCCGCGCACTACAAGGAAATGCTGAGCCGCCTCCTGCTCCACGGCGTTACCGGACTGCGCGACATGGCAGGCGACGCTCGTACCCTTGCTTATCTGGCCCGCGAAGCTCGGCTCGATTCGCCCGGCTGGCCGGACATCTACTTCAGCGCTTTAATGGCAGGCCCAACCTTTTTCTTCGAAGACGCCCGGGTAGCGGGCGCATCGCGCGGAGTGCTCACCGGCACCGCGCCCTGGATGCGAGCCGTGGATGAAACCACCGACATTCGCATGGCCGTCGCGGAGGCCAAAGGTACAGGCGCCACCGGTATCAAGCTCTATGCAAACCTGCCTGCTTCAATGGTGAAGGCGATCGCGTCGGAGGCCCATCGCCAGGGGCTGCTGGTATGGACCCACGCCGCAATCTTTCCAGCGAAGCCCAGCGACGCAATTGAAGCGGGAGCCGACGTGGTCTCCCACACGGCATATCTGGTCTGGCAGGCGGCGGCCCATGTCCCGCCGGATTACCGTCAGCGAGCGCAAGCAGATTTTGCCCACATTCGACCCGACCACCCGAAAATCACCACGCTGCTCACAGAGATGAAAGAACACGGCACGATTCTCGATGCCACGCTAAGAGTGTTTCAACAACAGGCGGAGCGCTCGCCGGATGCGGAGGGCAAGGGCGCCTTGCCATGGATCTATGCGGTCACCAAAGCAGCGCACATGGCGGGCATACTGATCGACGCCGGGACCGACAGCCAGGGCATGACGCAAGGTAAACAGGCGGAAGCCGGAGCGGCGGTAGCCGAGGAGATGGCTCTGCTCGTGAAGCAATGCGGATTCACCCCAGTCGAAGCGATTCAGGCAGCAACGCAGGTCAGCGCGATGACCGTAGGTCAGGCCGCAATAAAAGGCACGATCGCACGTGGAATGGCCGCCGATCTGGTTGTGTTGAGCGACGATCCGATTGCTGACATTGCCAATGTACGCCGAGTGGTCGAAGTTATGAAAGACGGCAAGATGTTTCGAGTGCTGGAGAAACAGTAGAGCCGAGATGCCGCCAAACCATTCACCAAAGGCTGTCTGTGTGGCTTCGCTGTCTGTGTGGCTTCTATGTGGCGCACGCAATCTTGCGTGCCGCGTTCGCACTCATGCGAACGCTTGGTGCCTCAAACGACCAAGCTATTCGAAAGCGCGTAAGTTTGGTTGCGGTTCCGCTGCTCTGCACCACTAGGCCTCAATTTTTCCCCAATCCGCGAAGATTTCAGAACCGCTCCTCCCAGGGATTGTCAATCCACCCCGTCCAAGGCTCACAACGCGATCTCCAGCCGTTGGCCCTGCACAACGCATTACCGTGCAACTTCTTGTTTGCGTCCCTGCCAGAGAGCAAGAAATCCCTATACAAGAACCCGAATCCCCTTTGTCCCGGCAGACGCCCCCACATCCTCCACGCTGAAAAGAGAATTCCAAGTCATTCAGTTAGCCGTTCAATACCAATTGCAAGGGCCCGGAAGCGCGGTTACAATGAGCACCCGGCAACCTGAAGGACAATAGAGCAATGACGGGCATCCAGTTCTTGACCGATGAAAAGGGCCGCAAGGTGGCTGTTCAAATCGACCTGAAAACGCACGGGGCGATGTGGGAGGATTTCCGGGATGGCATGGTAGTGGAGTCACGCCGGAAAGAAAAGAGAGTCCCTTACGGCCAGTACCGCGACAAGCGCCTGAAAGCGCCCGCCTCGCGTAGTTAAGCACACCCTAGAAATCAAGCAGGCAGCGCAAAAGGAACTCGACGCGCTCGACGATACAGTATTCAAACGGATCGACCGCAAAATTCTGGCGCTTGCTGACAACCCCCGTCCCACAAAATGCAAAAAGCTCGAGGGTTCAAAGATCAGTGGCGCATTCGAGTCGGCGATTGGCGCGTGCTGTACACCATCGACGTGGAAACCAAAACCGTAACCGTAATGCATGTCGCGCACCGCCGTGAGGTTTACGAGTAAAACAAAAGGCAAACCAGCTTCTACGGAATAGCGCGGAGAACACATCGTAGGGCGATATGAGATATTTTTTTTCTCTGTCCAAATCGGCGGCAAGCACTGGATTGGACATTTCCGAATGGATGCTATTGATCTTCGGCGCCGTACTCGTTCTGGGCATATTCGGAGAATACAAGAAACTTCCAAAGCGCCTACTAATGTGGCCCGCATCTGCCTTTGAGATCCTTGTTATGGTCGGGGTTGCCGGCGAGCTTTTAGGGGATGGTGGAGTGTTTGTGTTCTCAAGGCATCTCCAGGTTATTGAGGACACGGAACTCACTTCATTGGGTTCAAATGCAGAACAATTAGCGGTCCGATTGAAAACTCTAGGTGACAAAACTACACAAACGGAATCCACGGCTAGCATAGCATCCGCTAAAGCAAACGAGGCAGTTACGGCTTCTGGAAACGCTCTTAATCTAGCGCGTGGCGCACACCAAGAGGCAGAATCCTTTGAAAAGGACATCGTGTCTGCCAAGAAGCAAGCTGCCGATGCAGAGGCGCATCTCGAAGATGCTCTACTGAAAGCTGCGAAGGCACAGTCTGAAGTCCTAAAACTCCAAGAAGCGGCTGCTTGGAGAGATTTCTCAAAAGCCCAAGCCGACGAACTTATCTCTACAATAAAACCCAGACTTACACGCAGGCCGCCATTCACAGTGTCGATAGATTGCCTCGTTGGCAACCCGGAGGCGAAGCGGTACGGTGACCAGCTTTCGAAAGCGCTGGCAATCGCTTTGGGCCTAAATATTGAGGAACCGATAGGCCTATCTGGCTGTACACAGTGTACCGGAGTGGTGGTTTTTGTTAACGCAAGTTCCAACGAAGATCTGAAAGGATCTGCAAAGAATCTTGCCGACTTCTTGGCCGGTGTCGGTGTTAAGGGGACAAAATTCTCTATTGATCCTAGCAACGGAATGGGGGCCAATAATATAAAAATCATCGTTGGGCCAAAAGAATAAGTCCACTTTTTCAAACTGCACCACGACCGAAATTTCGCAGGGCGGGGAAGCGCCGAAAAGAATTTCCTAGCAATTCGCCAAAGAACGGTCACAAGCTTTTGAAATAAACATGCGCACTCTTTCCCGCTCCATATCAATAACTTACAGCCACTTGCTATTTTCCCGCTGTCCGTTTCGCCACCCTCCGCCCGCTACTCTGTAGTCGCAAGGAGCCCCACAAATGGCAACCAAACAACAAATCGAAGCGAACCAACAGAACTCTCAAAAATCCACGGGTCCGGTCACAGATGCCGGTCTTCAACGTTCCTCCAAGAATGCCATTCGCCACGGATTCACTGGCCAATCCCTAGTAGTAACCCCGGCCGAAAAGGAAGCCTACGAAGCCCACGTAGCCCACTATATGGCTCACCACAACCCGGCTGACCACAAACACAAGGAACTGGTCCAGGAATCCGCCGACCTGCACTGGTCGATCCACCAGATCTTCGTCGAGCAATCCAACGTCATGAACCTGATGAACGCTGTCCACCTCCACGATTCCGGCGACCCGCTAGCCACAGCTAAAGCCGTAGCCTCGCTGGCCCGCACCTTGAACACGCTCAGCATCTACGAAACCCGCCGCCGACGAGCCGCCAAGTCCGTCCAGGAGGAACTCGCCGCCCTCGAAGAAGCCCAAGCCGCCAAGCAACGCGCCGAAGCCTTAGCCAAGGCAAAGGAAACAAAGGCCGAACCCGAAATTGGCTTCGTTCATTCCGCGCCCCCGGAAAAGAGCGAATACACCAAGTATCAGGATGTAACCGAAGCCCTCTTCTGCCAGATGGAAGCCGAAACCGACCCCATCAAGATCGCCGAACTCCGCGAAATCATCGCCGCCCGGCTCTGATCCATCCCAAAACGGCCGCCCCCGGGCCCGAAACCGCTACGCCGTTCCGATCCGCGCCGAGAGCCAGCGGTACCGTACGCCCGTACCAGGTAACCACTACCCCCAGTCCAACGCCCATGAAGAGGTATCATAACGGGAAGCTCACCGCTACCTTAGTGCCCTCAGGAGAAAATTTGTAATGCAATACGTTCGTTACGGAAGAATTGTGCTGTCGATTGCCCTCGGCGCTTCGTCGATAGCGTGGGCGCAGGGAACCGGCAGACGCGGGGCCGCAGCAGCTGCTCAACAAGGTGCAGCTCAGCCCGCAGCCCAACCCGCAGCCGCACCAGCCGCAACCCCGGCAGCCACTGGTCGTGGTGGTGGCCGCGCAGGTGCTGGAACCGCAACAACCGGCTCCGAGTTCTACGAATTCGATCCCACCGCGCCCCAGGTCCGCATGAGTGGCAATCCCGACGCGCCGCCCGCTGAAACCCATCAAAAGATCACCGTCAACGGCCAGCCCCTCGCCTACACAACGCATGCCGGTTTCCTGCCCCTGATGAATGCCACCACCGGCGTCCCGGAAGCCCACATCTTCTACACCTCTTATTCCAAGGACGGCGATACTGACGCCACCGCCCGCCCGCTCATGTTCTTCTTCGGCGGCGCGCCCGGCGTCTCGGCCGCGTGGCAGGAGTTCGGCGGTTTCGGCCCCAAGCGAATGAAGCCCGAAGGCGGCACCACCGAAAATCCCGATACCCTCCTCACCCACGCCGACCTCGTCTTCGTCAATCCCGTCGGCACCGGCTTCAGCTACCCCGCGCAGCCCAGCCGTGGATCCATCTTCTGGAACACCTCGGGTGACGTCGCCTCCCTCGGCGGCTTTGTACGCACCTATCTCGGCCGCACCAATCGCCTCACTTCGCCGCTCTTTCTCGCCGGTGACGATCCCGCCACGGGCCGCGTCGCAGGTCTTGCCCAATACCTCACCGATCACCTGATCCCCGTTCGCGGCGTAATCCTCCTCTCCGTCGCAGCCACGCCCGATTCCATAGCGGGTGATACGCAATTCCTCACTCTCTTCCCCAGCCTCGTCATCTCCTCCTGGTATCACAAGAAGCTCTCGCCCGAATTGAACGCCATGAGCGCCGAACAAATCCTCGGCCAGGCCCGCCAGTTCGCCTCCCGTGAATACCTCCACGCGCTCTACAAAGGCGACCGCATGACCGCCG
>Ga0302326_10009069_pt1 | contig 21821 bp, 16 predicted proteins | sample Palsa_T0_3_FD_202264 | JGI IMG/M metagenome (GOLD analysis project Ga0302326, IMG submission 202264) | Peat permafrost microbial communities from Stordalen Mire near Abisko, Sweden - Palsa_T0_3 | ecosystem: Environmental > Terrestrial > Soil > Palsa > Peat permafrost | place: Sweden: Abisko... | reverse complement strand
GCGACTCCCGCTTCCATCCGCATCCCTCCGCTTCTACCGGCTAACTCCGGCGCGGCTTCCGACTACTCCCCCGCCGTCAGCACAGCCCTTTTCGCCGCCCACGGTTATCTGGCGACCGGAGCGAAGACCACGTTCCCTGCCGGCATGCAATTCAGCCCGGACGGCCGTTTTCTCTACGTTGCCTGCAATGGCGATAACAGCATCGCGGTGATCGATATCTATCAGAACACCGTGATTGGCCAGTTGCCCGCCGGCTACTTCCCTTATGGCGTGGCGATCAGTGCCGATGGTCAACATATCTACACCACCAACTGGGGCGTGAATGCCTATCAGTACGCCAACCCCACTTACGATACCAACTCGGGAAGCTTGCTCTCACTCGCACCGGCGCCTGTCAGTTTCTATGTTCCGAAGACACCCACCCCTTCGGTGTCGATCTTCCACGCTCCTTCCGGAAACGGGTACTATCTCACCGCACAGACCCCGGTCTCGAACAATCCCACGCTCGACGATCTTTATCAGGTGGGCGGCGCACACCCCAGCGCCGCTGTAACTGTTCGCAATCCAGTCACGGGAGTGGAGATGCTGTTCTACACCAAGTCCAACAGCGACAGCCTCGGCATGGTTCGTCTCGACCAGTACGCCGTCCTTTCGGATTTCGATCTCTCTCCCATCTCGCTCACCCTCGCCGATGGCCACAAAGTCCATGGCGCGTATCCCAGTGCCTTGGTTGCTTCGCCGGATGCGTCCAAGCTCTACGTGGCCGAGTCCGGCATCAACTCCGTCGCCGTTCTGGATATCTCTCGACCCACGACGCCCGTACTTCTCGGACGCATCCCAACAGGCTGGTATCCCACGTCGCTCGCCTTAACCTCCGACGGTCAGTATCTGTTGGTCACCAATGCGAAAGGCGTCGGAGAAGACGTGAATCCTTTCGTTACCGCCGCCAATGGCAACCAACCGCCCACTGGAATCGCTTCCGACTCGGCTACCGACAGCAATTCGATCTTCGGCATGGTGCAGGTGCTCCAGGTAGGCGGAGCGACCTTCGACAACACCACTGTCCTCGCGAACAACTACGCGATGAACACGCCCGCCGACACCTCCGTCATACCTATCGGCGGTACGGCATCGACGCTGATCAAGCACGTCTTCGTCATCGTTCATGAGAACAAGACTCTCGATTCGGTGCTGGGCGCGTTGCCAAGCCGTTTTGGCTCCTACGCCAGCCAGAACTTTCAAACTGTCATCGGCGCCAACTACTTCAATCCCCAATTCACCGCGGTCACGCCCAACACGCAGACTCTTGCCGCGAATTTCGCGACCGCCGTCAACTTCTATTCCGACGCTGAAGAGAGCAACGCGGGAGCCCAGTTTCTCGCATCCGGCACGGCAACCGACTACACCGAGAAGACCGTTCTGAATGTAGGCGGCCGCGGCTTGCTAGGGAATCGCAATTCCGAGCCGGAAGACTACCCCGAAGGCGGTTACATCTTCAACAACGCCGGGCGCAATGGAGTCAGCTTCAAGGATTACGGATTTCTTACCACTCTCGCGGGAAGTGATAACGGAACCAGTCTGCCCGCCGGGTTTCTCGGCGCACCGTTGCTGCAAGCCGACAATGCAACTCTGACTTCGCCGCTCGCGAATGCAGGCGATGTCACGTCGCCAACCACGGGCCTTGGCCAACAGTACTTCCTCTCGTTGCCCGGTCTCGCTGTGCTTGGAGAGAACAACGCAAACGGAGAACCGCACCTCGACGTGAACTACCCCGGCGTGAATTTCAACATCTCGGATCAGCGCCGGGCACTGGAGTTCATTCACGACTTCGACCGCATGGTGTCTGCCAGAACATTGCCACAGTTGATTTACATCTATCAGCCGAATGACGCCGGCGGCGCCACCCAGGCAACGAACGCGGGAAACGTCATGACCAACACGGCCCTGCAACAAGCCGCCGATGGAGACACCGCGCTCGGCATGGTGGTAAGTCACTTGATGTCGAGCACCGTGTATTACGATCCTCTTTCCAATACCGGCAGCGCGATCTTCGTTACTTATGCGTCCTCGCAGACAACCGTGGACCACATCCATCCTCATCGCAACCTGCTCGTCGCGATCAGCCCGTTCGCCAAACCCGGATACCTCGCAACGCGCCACTATTCCACCGCGTCCATCGTGAAGACGGCGGAGTTGCTTCTCGGTCTGCCGCCGAACAACTTGGGCGACCTTTTCGCCACCGATCTGCGCGACATGTTTCAAAGCACTTATAACGGCATCTCGAGCGGCAACATATCCATCACGCAACCGGCATTTTCTAAGCGCACGCGCGCTACAATCGGTCAGTAAATCAAATGATGAAGCGCCCATTCCTGGCCGAGCTCGACGAACTCCAGCAGCGGCTTCTGGAAATGGGTGGACTCGTCGAATACGCCATTCATCGCAGCGTGCGTTCGTTAATCGACCGTGATTCCAGCTTCGCCCAACAGGTTTGGGACAACGAGAAACGCATCAACGCCATGGAAATCGAGATCGACGAACTGGCTACGCGCATCCTCGCGCTCCACCAGCCCGTCGCCCGCGACCTGCGTTTCCTCACCGCCGCCATCAAGATCAATAGCGATCTGGAGCGGATGGGAGATCTGGCAATCAATATCATTCAGCGCGCCATTTCCCTGGTCAATCAGCCGCAGGTCAAGCCGGTCATCGACATTCCGCTTATGTCGCGTCTGGTCGAATCCATGGTGAGACGCAGTCTCGATGCCTTCGTGAAGCGCGACGCCGATCTCGCCCGGGAGGTTCTGCTGGCCGACGATGAAGTGGACGATTTGAAAAACTCCGTATATCAAGAGCTGATCGGGTTTATGGAGAACGATCAAACCGGCATTCATCCCGCCGTCGACTTGATCTTTATCGCCCACAACCTGGAAAGAATCGGCGACCACGCCACCAATGTGGCTGAAGATGTACTGTTCCTCGTCAACGGTGTGGACGTTCGTCACCATCACACGCGCTGACTCAAAAAGTTCACCCGAAATTCACCACATATTAACCTTCGGCTGGCTACCATCGTCTGGCTAGTTCACTCTTCCTAAAACTTATGATGATTCGTACATATTCGCGCGCGTACCGCGCGGTTCTCTTCGCCACGATTTTGGCGGTCGCCCAACCCGCATTCTCCGCGGACGATTCTACGACCGTCGCTGCCGCTCAGGCCTCCGGTGACATCGAGAAGCTCAAGGCCCAGCTTGCTCAACAGCAGATTCAGCTTGAGCAGCTAAGGAACACTCTTGAGGCGCAGAAGAAGCTGATCGAAGCGCTTTCGCCCGCGAAGCCCGCCAGCCTGGGAGATGTCGCGAGCTTGACGCCGATGGTCCCTGCCGGGCCAGCGCCCGATCTCAACACTCTTCCCGCCGTTCCCGTCAGCGCCGCTCAGGTGCCCGGCGACGATGCTCCCTCGCCGCTCTCACTCAAGATCGGCAACTCCTACATCACCCCGATTGGATTCATGGATTTCACCTCCGTCAATCGCACCACGATCGGCGGCGGCGGAATTGGTTCCAACTTCGGCAGCATCCCTTATAACAACGTTCAGAACGGCGGACTCTCCGAGTTCCGTCTCAACCCACAGAACTCCCGCATCGGCGCCCGATTCGATAGCCTCTATCACGGCGCACATGTGATCGGCTATTGGGAATCGGATTTCCTCGGCAATAACGCGGCTAACGTGGCGGTCACCAGCAATTCCAACACGCTTCGGATGCGCCTTTATTGGGTAGACATCACGAAGGACAAATGGGAACTGTTGGCGGGACAGTCTTGGAGCCTCATGACTCCAGGCCGCTCGGGTATTTCTCCACTGCCTGGAAATCTCTTTTACTCGCAAGTCATTGATGTGAATTACCAGGCTGGTCTCACGTGGTCACGCGACCCGGGCGTCCGCGTCGTCTACCATGCCAACCCTCAGTGGAGTATAGCTTTTGCTGCCGAGAACGCCGAACAGTATGTGGGCGGCTCAGGTGGCGGGGGCGTTGTCGTCTCTCCCACGGGAATCGCTTCAACGGTGTTCACCGAATTCAACAACGCCACCCAAACGTACGGTACTCCTAACCTGACGCCTGATTTTATCGGGAAGATCGCCTATGACCCGTCCTCCAAATTTCACGCTGAAGTTGTCGGCCTTGAGAGCAACTTCAAGTCCTGGAACCAGGCGACCAGCACCCACTACACGAAGGCTGGCGGCGGCATTGAGGGGAATTTCAATGTGGAGCTCTTCAGGGGTTTCCGCGGCATCGTAAATACCTATTGGAGCGATGGCGGCGGTCGCTATATCTTCGGCGAAGCGCCGGATCTAGTGCTCAAGACCAACGGTGACATCAGCTTGATTCACTCCGGATCCACTGTTGCGGGGTTTGAAGACACCATCGGCAATACGCTGCTCTACGGCTACTATGGCGGAATTTATGTCGGCCGCAACGTGGTCATCGATACTACCGGCAAACCCGTCGGCTATGGCTACACCGGTTCCGCCAACAGCCAGAATAAGGCAATCCAAGAGGCCACTTTCGGCTTCAACCAAACCATCTGGAAGGATCCGAAATTCGGCGCGATCAACTTCATGGGCCAGTACTCTTACTTGACCCGCGATCCCTGGTATGTCGCCATCGGCGCTCCCAAGAACGCGCACCAAAGCCAGATCTACTTCAACCTGCGCTACACGCTGCCCGGCTCCGCACCCGCAATTAAATAGTTCCGTAATCGATTTGTAATATTCGGGTGAGAAAATTAAGGCTAACGAGGATGATTCAAATGAATAGGAACTTCGTAGTTCGATTTGCGCTCCCTGCAATCGCCGTGGTGGCGATTGCAGCCGGAGTAGCGCACGCCGCGGGTGCTTTAACACTTACCGCGGCGGGCGCAACCTTCCCTTATCCAATCTACGGGAAGTGGTTCGACACGTTTCAGAAAAAGACCGGCGTTCAGATCAACTACCAGTCGATCGGTTCCGGCGGAGGTATTGCGCAGTTAACTTCCGGCACCGTGGATTTCGGCGCCAGTGATCGTCCCATGACTGACGACGAACTGAAGAAAGCGCCAGCCATGCACTTCCCTACCGTTCTGGGCGCGGTGGTGGCGAGCTACAACGTTGCGGGCAACCCCGCCGACCTGAAGTTCACGGGCGGTGCTCTTGCCGGCATCTTCATGGGTACCGTCAAGAAGTGGAACGATGCGGCGATAACCTCAACTAATCCCGGCGTGAAGCTTCCCGACGCTCCCATCACCGTCATCGTGCGCTCCGATAGCAGCGGCACCAGTTTCGTCTTCACCGATTATCTTTCGAAGGTGAGCGAGGCATGGAAAGGCAAAGTCGGAGCGAATTCCTCTCCGAATTGGCCTGCTGGGCTTCGCGGCAAAGGCAGCGAGGGCGTATCTGGTCTCGTCAAGCAGACTCCGAACTCTATTGGCTTCGTGGAACTGACTTATGCGCTCCAGAACAAGATGGCCTATGGCTCCGTCAAGAACGCCGCCGGAAAGTTCATCAAAGCCGATTTGGCCAGCACCACCGCAGCCGCGGCCGGGTTTACGAAGACTATGCCCGATGATTTCCGCATCTCCATCACGAACGCTCCGGGCGCAAGCGCGTATCCAATCTGCACCTTCACCTACCTGTTGATTCCCACGCAGATCAAGGATGCCGCTAAGAAGAAAGCCATCACGGACTTCCTTACCTGGATGTTGAAGGACGGCCAGGGTGAAGCCGGCGCCCTTAGCTACGCTCCGCTTCCGAAGGAAGTCGTAGCAAAAGAAGTTACCGCCATCGCTAAACTAAAATAGCTGTTTGCATGGCAAGCTCCGCAGCAGCAATTCCTCAGGCCGCTAAGTCCAAGAGTTTCGTCAGCCGCATGTTTGGCGGCGACCAGATCGCGTTCGCGATTACTTGGACGTTCGCGGCCTTTATTTTATTGATCACCGCCACGCTGGTGTGGCAACTCTGGGTTAAATCCATGCCGGCGCGGGACAAGTTCGGTTTCGAATTCTTCACCACCACCACATGGGATCCGCCGGGAGAGAAGTTCGGCGCACTTCCCTTCATTTACGGAACCGTGGTGACTTCTTTCGTGGCGCTGCTGATCTCCGTTCCGCTCGGCGTCGGCGCCGCGATCTTCCTCTCTGAGATGGCGCCGCGCAAGCTCTCGAATATCGCGACTTTCCTGGTGGAACTTCTCGCCGCCGTCCCCAGCGTCATCTATGGTCTGCTTGCCATCTTCACATTGATCCCGCTTCTGCGGACCATCGGTGAGCCGCTTCTACAGAGCACGTTGGGATTTCTTCCGTTCTTCGATGGCCCGATGTACGGCGTCAGTTTCCTGGCTGCCGGTTTCATCCTGGCAATCATGACGTTTCCTTTCATCATTTCGATTTCGCGTGAAGCCTTGATGGAAGTTCCGCGCGAACAGCGTGAGGCGGCGCTGGCTCTCGGCGCGACAAAGTGGGAGGCAACATGGCAAGCCGTTGTCCCTCATGCGCGTCTCGGCATTATGGGTTCGGTGTTCCTTGGCCTAGCCCGCGCGCTTGGGGAAACCATGGCTGTAACCATGGTGATCGGCAACACGCCCACCATCAGCGCGTCTCTATTTTCGCCGGGATCCACCATTGCCGCGTCGATTGCCAATGAATTCGCCGAAGCTTCCGGCGACGTCTACAAAGCGTCTCTCATCTACTTGGGGCTGGTCCTGTTCTTACTTACAATAGTGATTAACGGCCTGGCGCGCATCCTGATCATCGCCACCACACGGAAGGGATCGACCTAGACAAATGGACGCGCGCACGCGGCGGCGATACTTTGTGAACTCGCTCATGTTGGGTCTGACAGGAGTCTGTACCCTGCTGACGGTTTCGATCTTATTCATGATCCTGGGCTACCTGGTTTGGAACGGTGGCAAAGCTTTGGATTGGGCGTTCTTCACGAAGCTTCCGAAACCTCCCGGAGAAGTAGGCGGCGGTATGGCGAATGCGATTGTTGGCAGCGCCAAGCTGATTCTTCTCGCCTCGGCCATCGGCATCCCGATCGGCTTTCTGGCCGGAGTTTATCTCTCCGAGTTCGGCGGCAGGACTTTCCCATACATCGTTCGTTACGTCTGCGACTTGTTGAACGGCGTACCCTCGATCGTAATCGGCATCTTCGCCTGGACGCTGATTGTTGTCCCCATGAAACACTTCTCCGGGTGGGCCGGCGGCGCTGCTCTCAGCCTCATGTTGATTCCGATTGCAACGCGCAGTACAGAGCAGTTCCTGCGCTCAGTGCCTTTATCCATGCGCGAAGGCTCGCTCGCGCTCGGCGCCAGTAAGTGGCGAACGGTGGCGAGCGTGGTGGTTCCGGCTTCTATGACGGGAGTCCTGACCGGCATGATTCTCGGCGTAGCGCGCATTGCAGGTGAGACGGCGCCTCTTCTATTCACTTGTCTCGGAAATCAATTTTGGAGCGACGGTTTTAATACGCCCACCGCCTCGTTGCCGGTGATGATTTATACGCACGCAATTTCGCCCTACGACGATTGGCACCGCCAGGCATGGGCTGCCGGCCTGGTCCTTCTCGTCCTCGTTCTGGTCTCAAACATCGCCGCGCGTCTGATCATGTCCCGCGGTACCGCCCCTGGAAGCTAACGGAATTGATTTATGCAACCGATGACTTCGACACAAAAGCATCAAGTGAACGCCGGTTTGCCTCAGAGTGCCATGGCCTCTGAATCCCCTTCTGCTTCCCCTTCGCCGGTCAAGCTAAAAGCTTCGAACATGAACTTTTACTACGGCGCGTTTCAAGCCTTGCATGGCATCAATCTGCAGGTGGAGACGAATCGCATCACCTCTCTGATCGGCCCCTCGGGTTGCGGAAAGTCGACCTTTCTCCGCACCCTGAACCGCATTAACGACACCATCAAGACAGCGCGCTGGGAAGGCGAGATCGTTCTCGACGACGAGAGCATTCGCGATATCGATGTGACCAATCTGCGGCGGCGCGTGGGGATGGTATTTCAACGGCCCAATCCCTTTCCTAAATCGATCTTCGACAACATTGCCTACGGTCCCAAGGTCAACGGCTTCAAGGGCAACCTGAGCGACATCGTGGAGAAGAGTCTGCGCCGCGCCGCGCTCTGGGAAGAGGTGAAGGACAAGCTGCAGAAATCGGCCCAAGCTCTTTCCGGTGGACAGCAGCAGCGCTTGTGCATCGCTCGCGCGCTCGCCGTGAACCCAGAGGTCCTCCTTCTCGACGAGCCGTGTTCGGCGCTTGATCCGATTGCCACTGCAAAAATCGAAGACCTTCTGTTGGCCATCAAAGATCAGTGCACCATTGTCATCGTCACTCACAACATGCAGCAGGCCGCCCGCGTGGCGGATACCACGGGCTTCTTCCTGATGGGCAAGTTGATTGAGTTCGACAAGACTGAAGTGATCTTTAAGAATCCTTCTCGCAAAGAGACGGAAGACTACATTACGGGCCGTTTCGGCTAGAAGAAAAGGAAGGGCCGTGTGCGCCGCCTCGATACTGAACTCGAAGAACTGAATAACTGCCTGCTGGAGATGGGTGCGCTCGTCGCGTCATCCGTGTCCCGCGCCTCGCGTTCGCTCATTGAAACGAGCGACGTATTGGCCCATCAGGTGATTCGCGATGAATCGCGCATTGATCAGATGGAGATTCACATCGACGATCTGGTGGGCAGCATGATCGCGCTCAACCAACCCGTCGCGCGCGACATGCGTTTTGCCTTGGTCGCAATCAAAATCAATACCGACCTGGAACGTATGGGCGATCTCGCTGTCGGCATTGTCGAACGGTCTCTCGCGATCATGCACCAGGCTCCGACGCCCACGCTGAACCGGATTTCGGAGCTGTCTCAACTCGTCGAAGCGATGGTCCTGCGAAGCCTGGATTCCTTCGTCAATCACGATACCGAATTAGCTTCCGAGGTGATCCACTCAGACGACAAAGTGGATGAGGTACGCAATGCAATCGTTCAGGAACTGGTGACCTCCATGCAGGCAGACCCTTCCTCGATCCCACGCGCTCTAGACCTGATTATCATCGCCAGGCAGCTCGAACGCATTGCCGACCACGCCACTTACATTGCTGGCGACGTGATCTTCATGGTCAACGGCGAAGACGTTCGGCACGCCCGGGCGCAGCAGGACGTGGAAGCCTAACGGGCTGCGCCTCCTGGGTGCTCGATGAAGTACGCTTGGCAGTCCGCGCCGCCGGAGCCTGCCTTCCGGCGCGTATAGCTCCCGTCCGAATGCATGATGCGGGCATTCTTCTCGTCCATGAGATACCGCTCTAAAATCTCATCCTTCAATCGCCGGACAAGTTTCGCATCGGAGACGGGAAAGATGATCTCCACGCGATGGTCCAGGTTGCGCGGCATCATATCCGCGGACCCGGCATACACTTCCTCTTCGCCGCCGTTGCGGAAATAGTAAATGCGGCTGTGCTCCAGGAAGCGGCCGATGATGCTGGTGACGCGGATGTTCTCGCTAATGCCGGGAATGCCGGGGCGAAGACAACAAATGCCGCGCGCCAGAACGTCGATTTCCACGCCCGCTTGCGAAGCCTGGTAAAGCAGCTGGATCATCGCCGAATCTTCGAGCGCGTTCATCTTCAGGATCATGTGGCCGTGCCGGCCCTGCTTCTGATGTTCGATCTCACGCTGGATCAGCTTCATCATGCCACGGCGAAGGCCGGTAGGCGCCACCAGCAGCTTGCGGAACTCCGTGTGTGACGAATAGCCGGTAAGGAAATTGAAGAGGTCGGTAGCGTCCGCGCCGATCGCTTCGTCGCAGGTGAACATGCTCAGATCCGTATATAGCCGCGCCGTCATCGGATTGTAGTTGCCGGTTCCCAGATGCAGATAGCGGCGGATGGCCTCGCCTTCGCGCCGCACCACGAGCGCGATCTTCGAATGCACCTTCAGGCCGGGAAGCCCGTAGATTACGTGAACGCCCTCACGTTCCAGTGCGCGCGCCCATTCGATGTTGCTCTCTTCATCGAAGCGCGCCTTGAGCTCCACCATCACGGCCACTTCCTTGCCGTTCTCAATCGCTTCAAGCAGCGCCTCAACCACCGGCGAATTGCGGCCCACGCGGTAGAGCGTCATCTTGATCGCCAGCACCTGCGGATCTTTGGCTGCCTTACGCAGAAACTCCACCACCGGTTGAAAGCTTTCGTAAGGATGATGCAGTAGATGATCCTGCCGGCGCATGGAGGCGAAGATGTCTTCGTCGGTCTTAGGCGAAAGATCCAGCGGGGTTGCGGGCGTGAAAGGGTGGTCCTTCAAGTCCGGCCGGTCCAGGTTGCCGAGTTGCCGCAACCGGCTGAGGTCGATCGGCCCGGCAGCGCGATAAACATCCTGCGGATCCATCTCCAGGTTTTCAACCAGAATGTTGAGGATGTGCGCGGGGATGTATTGGTTCACCTGCAAACGCACCACGGCGCGGAATCGCCGCTGCCAGATCGCTTCCTCGATAGTCTCCAGCAGGTCGTCGCTTTCGAACTCCTGAATCACTACTTCGGCATCGCGCGTCAAGTGGAAACTGTGCGCTTCCACGATTTCCATGCCTGGGAAAAGGCGCTGCAGGTTGCCCATGATCAACTGTTCAAGCCAGACAAAGGCCTGGCGCTTGGCAGGCGCTTCGCGATCCTCATGACCCGCCGCGTGAATCGGGATCAACTTCGGCAAAGTCTCCGGAACCTTGACGCGTGCGAAGTGTTCGGCTCCCGCGGCATCGCGCACCACCACGGCGATGTTCAAGCTCAGGTTCGAGATATGCGGGAAAGGCCGGCCCGGGTCAAACGCGAGCGGCGTCAGCACCGGGAAGACCGTTTCTTCGAAATAAGTCTCCAGCGCCGCGCGTTCCGTCTTCGAGAGCGAGGAGTACTGCATCAACTCGATCCCGGCTTCTTCCAGCGCCGGGAGCAGGCGCTCGCGCAGACACTGATACGCCTCTTCCATCAGGCGCGTGACATCCGCGCGAATGGCTTCGAGTTGCTCGGATAGCGGCATCTTTCCATCGGCGGCCATTTCGCGTCCGCCGCTGGCGAGCTTCTGCTTGAGCACCGCCACACGAACCATGAAAAATTCATCCAGATTCGAAGCCAGAATGGAGAGGAATTTGGTTCGCTCGAGCAGCGCGTTGCTGGAATCCATCGCTTCTTCCAGTACGCGGCGCTGAAACGCAAGCAGACTCAGTTCGCGGTCCAGATACAGGCGCGAATCCGCGAGATCGGCGGGGTCGAGCGTTTCTACCGCAAGAGTAAGGGCATTCCGGTGGCCCTTGGACTTGTTTTTTCGCGCGGCTGTGGGCGCTTTTTCAGGCATTGCCTGCATAGGTTTCCCTAGTCTAATTCGCCTGCGTTGGCCCATCCTTCCATTGTCATCAACAATTCACGAAATTGAAACTACATCTTTTTTTAGCGCCGCGAACCCGCATCAGGCTAAAATTCACAAAAGGTTTCTCATGCAAAAACCACGTTTCTCCCGAACGATCATGTTCCCGGTGGTCCTCGCGGCCGCATTCGTCGCGCTTTCCGCCACAAAACGTCCGCTGAACCACCACGATTACGACCATTGGAAGACGATCTCGAGCGAAACCCTTTCGCGCGATGGAAAATATCTGGCCTATTCGCTGTTTCCCGAAGAGGGTGATGGCGAAATCGTAGTTCGCAACCTCGCCACCGGAAAGGAAGTGCACGAACCGGCAGGAGCCGTTCCCGACGCCCCCGCCGACGCCGGAGCCGAGGAGCCGCCCGCCGGTCCGCAAGCCGCCCGCGGAGTGCGCCTGTCCTTCACCTACGACGATCGTTATCTGGTTTCAAGCACGTTCCCCGCGAAAGCGGCCGTCGATCAGGCGAAGAAAGATAAGAAGCCCGCTCCGAAAGGCGGTATGGTGATCGTCGATCTCGCTTCGTCGAAAGTGACGCGCGTGGCCGATGTCGCCAGCTTCCAGGTCGCCGCGAAGGGCGATAGCTACTTGGCGTATCTCAAAGAGGCGGCTGTTCCCGCGCCCGCGGCTGGTGCCGCGGAGACGAAAGACGATGAGGCAGCGGACCAGGGACGACGAGGCGGTGCTGGCCGTGGCGGCGCGGCTGGCGGAGCAGGAGCCCGCAGGTTCGGCGCCGACCTGATCCTGCGCGACCTTCGCGTTGCCGATGGCAAGGAACGCACCTTCGCCGACGTGACCGAGTTTTCGCTCAGCAAGGATGCGAAGGCGCTCGTCTACAACGTCTCCTCAAAGAAAGAAGAGACCGACGGCACCTATGTGGCCGATCCCGCAACGGCGGCCGCTCCAATTGCATTGCTCGTTGGCAAGGGCCGCTACACCAAGCTCACCTGGGATCGCGACCAGCGCCAACTCGTGTTCTTCAGCGACCGCGACGATGCTGCTTCCAAGCCCGCCAAGTTCAAGCTCTATGGCTGGACTCGCGGCAGTTCCACCCCCACCGAGTTGATCTCTACCGCAACGCCACACTTCAAGAGCGGCTTCGTTTTGGCCGACCGCGGCCCGGTCAGCTTCTCTCGCGACGGCTCAAAAGTCTTCGTAAGCTGCGCGCCGCCTGCCGCTGAACCGGCGGACCCGGTGGTCGTTTCCTCCGCCGACACCAGCGATAAGGTACTAGCCGATCTATGGCGCTGGAATGACGATTACATCCAGCCGATGCAGAAAGTGCGCCTCGCCCAAGAGCGCAACCGCACCTACCGCGCCGTCTACACGCTCGCCACGAAGGACTTCCTGCAGCTTTCCGACACCACCATGAACACGGTGACGCCGAGCGATAACGGTACCTACGCAATCGGCGCCGACGACCGTGCCTACCGCCGCATGGTGGATTACGACGGCAACTATTCCGACATCTACGTAGTCGATACGGCCACCGGCAAACGTGACCTCGCGCTCAAGGCCTTCAAAGGAGGAGGAGGCGGCGGCGGTGGCGGTGGGGCCGCTTTCTCGCCCGACGGCAAACACCTGCTCTGGTATAGCGACAAGAATTGGTGGACGATGAGCGTGCCCGGCGGATCTCCGGTAAACCTCACCGCTAAGATCGCCGCGAAGTTCTACAACGAGGAGCATGATTCACCCGACTCGATCCCCTCCCTCGGCAACGCCGGTTGGACCAAGGATGGCAAGCACGTATTGCTCTACGACCGCTACGATGTGTGGGCCGTTTCGCCCGACACGCAGACCGGCGAGCGCTTGACCAACGGCGGTCCGAGCCACCTGCAATTCCGAGTGGTGCAGCTTGACCGAAGCGACGATGAAGAAGACCGTGGCATCGATTCCGCCAAGCCGTTACTCCTGCGCGCCGAAAATCTGGAGACTCGCGATACAGGCTTCTTCTCGCTGCCCAAGGTGGAGAAGGGCCTGACCGCCAAGAAGCTCATCATGGGCGCTAAAGCCTATCGCGCCATCTCGAAGGCGAAGGACGCCGACGTGGTTCTGATGACCGAAACAACCTTCCATGACGAGCCGGATCTCTTCGTCACCGATTCGAATTTCGACGCTCCGAAGAAGGTCACGGATGCGAACCCGCAGAAGGCCGACCTGCTCTGGGGCTCCAGCGAAATGATCTCCTACCGGAATGACGATGGCGTTCAGCTTCAGGGCGTTCTGTTCAAGCCGGAAGGTTTCGATCCGAAGAAGAAGTACCCGATGATCATCTACATCTACGAGCGGCTTTCGCAGAATCTGAACACATTCGTGCCGCCGCGCCCCGGCCACTCCATCAACATTTCTTACTACGTGAGTAACGGCTACCTGGTGCTGACGCCGGACATCGTCTACACCACGGGACATCCCGGCCAGAGCGCACTCAAATGCGTGCTGCCCGCGATCGAAGCGATGGTGGAGAAGGGCTTTGTGGACCGCGCGCATATCGGCTTCCAGGGCCATAGCTGGGGTGGTTATCAGGGCGCTTACCTGCTGACCCAGACCAACATTTTCGCTGCTGCCGAGACCGGTGCACCGGTTGCCGACATGATCAGCGCGTATGACGGCATCCGCTGGGGACCCGGTCTGCCGCGCCAGTTCCAATACGAGAAAACCCAAAGCCGCATCGGCGGCACGATTTGGGAGAAGCCCCTGCTGTACATCGAGAATTCGCCGATCTTCAGCCTGGACCGCGTGACGACTCCGGTCATGATCATCGCCAACGATGCGGACGACGCGGTGCCGTGGTACCAGGGCATCGAGATGTTCCTCGGCCTGCGCCGTTTGGGTAAGGAGGCTTACCTGTTCAACTACAACGGTGAGCCGCACCACCTGAACCGCCGCCCGAACCAGAAGGACTACACGATGCGCATGCAGCAGTTCTTCGATCATTACCTGAAGGGTGGCCCCGTTCCGGAATGGATGGAAAAGGGCGTGCCCTATATCGATCGCGAGAAGGAAAAGGAACGCTTCGCCAATTCAGTTTCCGAAGGCGGCGCGGACCACAAGCAGTAAGGCTGAATGACGGCTTCGGGTGCTTCCGGGTTAAGCTCATAGGTAGAGTTATGACTCTGACCGTTGAAATTCCCGACGATCTTGCGAGCCGGATGGTGGCAGAGGGCGGCGATCTATCACGCCGCGCTCTCGAAGCACTCGCTCTGGAAGAATACAAGAGTGGGCATCTCACCGAGACCGAGTTGCAAAAGCTTCTCGGTTTCGGTACACGCTACAAGCTGGACGGGTTCCTGAAAGCTCATGGTGTCCTAATCGACGACTACACAATCGAAGACCTGCGCGAAGAAGTCGCCACGCTCCAACGGCTCGGATTCTAGATCGGTGCGGCTCGCAATTGCCGACACAGGCAGGATCAACTATCTAATTCTGATCGGGCACATAGATATTCTCCCGGTTCTGTTTGAAAGGGTGATTTTGCCTTCGAGCGTGCGGGATGAGTTAGCAGATGAGGATGCGCCCGCCACGGTACGTCAATGGATCGGGAGCCCACCTGCGTGGCTAGAAGTTCATCAAGTCAACAGTCCAGATGCCGTGCCCAACCTCGGAGCAGGTGAAACTGCAACTATTACGCTGGCCCTTGAACTTCACGCCGACTTGTTGCTAATGGACGAACGGCGCGGAGTCAGAGCGGCGCGCCGAAAAGGACTTGAAGTTACCGGGACGCTTGGTGTCTTAAGCCAAGCTGGTCGACGCGGGATGATTGATCTCCGAGACGCTTTCTCGCGTATAACGCAAACCAGCTTTCGCTATCATCAGGAAGTGCTGGATCAATTTCTTAAGGAGTAGAACCGTAGTTGCACACAACCATCTAACTGGTTACGCTTGAATCTTGACCTACGCGGTTTCCGAAGCTAAGAATCGTTTTTCTGAAGTCGTCAGGCAGGCTGAGTCAGGTCACCGCGTTGTCATCACAAAACGCGGTACGCCTATCGTCGAGATTATTCGTACCACCGGCGACGTGAAGTCGAAGCGTACATTTGGTGTCCTGGGCAACAAGAGGATCGTCATCGATCCGAATTGGGCGCGGCCACAAGCGGACATAGACGCGTGGCTGGCCGGCGACGTTTAATTGTAAAAGCGTCGTCGTCGGTTAAACTCAATAGCGCAGATGAGAGTCAGCCTGTTCCGCAACCGCGTCTGGATCGCGTTTCTCCTGATCGCGGCCACCTACCTTGCCCTCGACCTCTGGCGACCCACTGACTTCTATCTACACGCCGCTGTCATCGTGGTTTTGGCCGTAGTCCTCGCCCAACTCATCGCCTGGATCTTTTCACTCCTCCTGGCCAAACGCATCCGCAGCCTGAACAACTTCACCGAGCGGCTTCTCGATACGCCTCTCTCCAGCGACGAACTCCCCGCCGCCGCGGACGATGAACTCGGCATTCTCAATCAGTCCTTGCACAAAATGTCGACGCGAATCCGGGATCTGGTCGATACGCTGAGTCTCGAATCGAACCGCCGCGAATCCATCCTCGCCAGTATGGTCGAGGGCGTTCTCGCCGTGGATAACCGCTTGCAAGTCATTTTCTGCAATGATCCGCTGGCCCGCGTTCTCGGCGCAAAGCCTCCGGTTGAAGAGGGCACTCCCGTACTCGACCTCGTCCGCGACCCCGCCCTGGTCAATCTGCTCACGCAAGTGATCGCAACCGGCGAGAGCGTGAAGCACAAGATTCAGCTTTCCTCCGGGGAAGGGAAGTCTTTCGAAGCGCAGGCCGCCCCACTCGCGATGCCGGAGCGTCGCGGAGCCATCGTCATTCTGCACGATATCACCGACCTCGAACGCCTGGAACGCGTGCGCAAGGATTTCGTCGCCAACGTTTCGCATGAACTCCGCACGCCTCTCACCGCCATACGCGGCTATGCGGAAACGCTGCTCACCGGCGCGCTCGCAGATACCGAAAACAACCGCCGCTTTGTCGAGATCATCCAGTCGCACGCTATCCGCCTCAACAACATCGCGGCCGACCTCATGGTTCTCTCCGAACTCGAATCCGGACGCCCCGCCGCCGAGCCTGAAGTGGTTTCCGTGCGCGACGCCGTTGAGATGGCGCTCTCTACGCTCGAATCCGAAGCGCGCGTCCGGGGCGTCAACCTCGTCCCGCCCGAACCCAACGACCATTTCGTGCTCGGTCACAAGATCCGCCTCGAACAGGCGCTGGTAAATTTGCTCGATAACGCCGTGAAGTTCAACCGTCCCAACGGCGAAGCGCGCATCGAGACCGGCCTCACGACCGATGGCAAGGTCTGCATCGTAGTTTCCGATACCGGCAGCGGCATCCCTTCCGACGACCTGCCGCGCATCTTCGAGCGCTTCTATCGCGTCGATAAAGCCCGCTCCCGCGCGGTCGGCGGAACAGGTCTGGGCCTTTCGATCGTTAAGCACGTGGTCGAACGCATGAACGGCGCCATCAAGGTGGAAAGCCACCTCGGCCGCGGCTCCGCATTCACCATTCTGATCCCGGCTCTAAGCGGGCTCGAGGACGCGGATGCCCCCGGCGCCGCCTACGATCACCATGCCCGTCATCCCCAGAAACATGCCATGCTCCACGACGCCGACCGTGCTGTTTAAGTGCCGTTCCGTGTCCGCCGCTTCCGGCAGCGCCCCGAATTTGCAATCCAGAATGTAGTGCCCGCCGTCGGTCACGAAGATCTTCCCGTTGCTCCCTTTGCGCAGAACCGGGTTTCCGCCGATCCGCTGCAGCCGCCGCTCGGTCGTCTCCCACCCGAAGGAAACCACCTCCACCGGGATTGGGTCGTGCTCGCCCAAGCGGTGCACAAGCTTCGATTCGTCCACGATGATGATCAGCTTTTTGGTCGAACTGGCGACGATCTTCTCACGCAGCAGCGCTCCGCCCCGCCCCTTGATCAGGTTCAGCGTCCCCAGTTCCACTTCATCGGCGCCGTCGATGGTCACGTCGATCCATTCGTGCTCTTCCACCGGAGCGAGCGGAATCCCCAGGGCCGTCGCCTGTTCCGTGGTGCGTTCGGAGGTCGGCACGCCGATAATCTTCAGACCCGCCTTCACTCGCCGGCCAATCGCGTCGATCGCGAACGCGGCGGTTGAGCCCGTTCCCAGGCCCACGATCATGCCGTCGTGAAGCTGCGCGGCGGCGGTTTCCGCGGCGGCCGCCTTCAATTGGTCCTGCTGTTTGAGTTCGCTCATGGAAGTGTCTTCATCTTTATAACAAAGCCGTTTGAAACTTTTCCGGCATTAACGCGTCTTGTTGGGTATGGAACGCCAAAAACAAAAACCGTATGACGGCCGGGTTTACTGCCCCATCTGCACCCACACGGTCGGTGGGACGGTTGCTCTGGTTAACAAAAAACCCGTAGTAGTGCCGGGACAAAAGTGCGCCCGTTGTGCGTCATCGCTCGACGCGGGCATCGTTTTACAAATTACGGAAGCGGCTTGAGTTTCGTCTGTGTCATATTAGTGACATCAGATGAAACGTAAGATTCAACCAAAAGAAGATGCGATTGTGCCGGTCGAAATCCTCGACACGTCCCGTACCTTCTTCGTCAAAGACAAGGTCCTCCACACGGTCAACTGCACCGTATGTGGGTCGGAAACGACTGACGAGTTCTATGACCGCGATTCAAACGAGAATCTGTGCTGGGTGTGCCGCCGCTTGAAAATCAGCGCGTGGCGCGATTCGGAACCGATGCCCGCCCAGGAATAATCGCCGGCAGCTTGAAAAATCGTAAAGTCAAAAGTACCGCTAGTATTGTTCCGTACATCAACGGCTTCCGAATGTCTGACTTTACCAGCCACCAGTAGTGAACCACCCCCGCCGCCGCGCTGAAGTAAATCAACCGGTGCAGCATCTGCCATCTTTTTCCGCCTAAACGCGCAATCATCTTCTTGGTCGACGTGACAGCCAGGGGCACGAGCGTAATAAACGCTGCGAACCCGGCGGTGATGAACGGCCGTTTGACGATATCCTTGCTCATAGACGCCAAATCCAACGACTGATCCAGCCACAGATACGTGGTGAAGTGCAGGCAGCCGTAAAAGAACGCGTACAGACCCAGCATGCGCCGGAAGCGGATCAAGTATTGCTGGTTCGAAACCTTGCGAAGCGGCGTGATCGTAAGCGTCAACAGCAGGAAGCGCATCGTCCAATCGCCCGTCGAATGCGTAATGTATTCCACCGGGTTTGCGCCCAGTTCGTCGTGGAAGAATCCCCACAACAGCCACGCCAGCGGCGCCAGGCACAGGACGAATACCGCTACTTTCGCCCACTTCATCAGTAGTTTTTGCGCAAATTCATTCCAGCATAGAGTGACGCTACCTCATTGCCGTAGCCATTGAACATCAGTGTCTTGCGCTTCTGCAGATCGCCCAGGCGGCGCTCGGTCCCCTGGCTCCAGCGCGGATGGTCGACATCCGGATTCACGTTGGAATAGAACCCATACTCGGCCGGCTGCATCAGGTTCCACGTGCAGGGCGGCTGCTTCTCCACGAGCTTGATCTTCACGATCGATTTGATGCTCTTATAACCATACTTCCAGGGCACGATCAGCCTCACCGGCGCGCCATCCTGATTCGGCAGGCTCTCGCCATACATGCCGACGCACAGCAGCGCCAGCGGATGCATCGCCTCATCCATACGCAGCCCTTCCACGTAGGGCAATTGCAAGCCGGAGAAGCGCGATTCAGGCATTTGTTCCAGATTGTAGTAAGTCTCGAACGCAACGTACTTGGCTTTGGGACCCGGTTCCGCCCGCTTGATGATTTCGCTGAGCGAGTAGCCAATCCAAGGGACAACGATCGACCACGCCTCGACGCACCGGTGCCGGTACACCCGCTCTTCAAGCGGCGCCAGCTTCATGATGTCGTCGATGCTGTACTTGGTCTTCTTCGCTACCTCGCCCTCCACGCTCACCATCCACGGCGACGTCTTGAACTTCTGAGCAAGCTTCGCCGGCTGATCCTTGCTGGTGCCGAACTCATAATAGTTGTTGTACTTCGAGGTGATTTCGTAAGGCGTGATTTTCTCGTCGACGGTGTACGGGCTCTTTTTCACGCCTTCCAGCTTCGTCCCGGCGAAAGCCTGCGAACTCGCCAGCGCCAGAGGAATGCCCGCCAGAAGTTCCCTACGGCTCATATACAAGCGCTTCGGCGTGATCTGCGAATAAGGAATCTTCTCGCTCATATGCTGTTCACCTCGATCAACTCAGCCACCTCTTCCCACTCCGCCATCAACTTTTCCAGGCTCGCGCGCCTCTCTTCTACTAGTTGGTTGAGGCGAAGAGTTTCTTCCACGCTCTTGAAATCCGCCAGCGACTTTTCATCGCGCGCGATCTCCTCTTCTATAGATGCCACTTTCTTCTCAATGTCTCTATGGCGATCCTTCATTTTTTGCAGCTTTACGGGGTTCAGCCGCGGAGCGCTATGTCCGTTGGCTACCGGCGCGGGCGGCGGTGGTGGCGGAGGAGGAGGCGCCGCTTTCCTCGCAATCCCTTCCATCGAAACTTTGCCGGCGAGCGTGTCCGCATCGGCGTTCTTCCGCCAGATGTAGTCCTCGTAATTGCCGGGAAACACAGTTATCTGTCCGTCGCCCACTTCGAAGACGCGTGTAGCCACCTGATCGAGGAAGTAGCGGTCATGCGATACGAAAACCACCGTGCCCTCAAAGGTGCGCAGCGCTTCCAGCAGCACGTCTTTCGATCGCATATCCAAATGGTTCGTCGGCTCGTCGAGCAGCAGGAAGTTGCCCGGCTGCATGAGCATTTTCGCCAGTGCATACCGGTTCCGCTCACCGCCGGAGAGTACGCCGATGCGCTTGTTCACATCGTCTTCCCCGAAAAGGAAAGATCCCAGCACATTCCGCAGCTCGGTCTGCGTGGCGCGCGGAGCGGTCTGCCCGATGTCATTCAAAATCTCGGCGTTCGCGTCCAGTTCTTTGTACTGGTCTTGCGCGAAATAATCCATCGCGACGTTGTGCCCCAGCGTAAACTCGCCGGTCGTCACGGGCTCTGCGCCCGCCAGGAGTTTGATCAGGGTCGATTTGCCCGCGCCGTTGTGCCCGACCAGCGCGATCCGCTCGCCGCGCTCGATCACGAAACTAGCGCCGCCGAACACAAACTTCGTACCGTAGCTCTTCGAGACATTCTCAAACGTGGCTACGATCCGCCCGCTCGGCTTCGGCTGTGGAAAGCGGAAGTGAATCGCCTTCTCGTCCGGCGGAATCTCGATCTTGTCGATCTTTTCAAGTTCCTTGATGCGGCTTTGCACCTGCTTGGCCTTGGTCGCCGTGTAGCGGAACTTGTTGATGAAGGCTTCGAGCTGCTCAGTCTTGTCGCGCTGATTTTTGAATGCCGCTTCGAGCTGCGTGCGCCGCTCCACCTTCAGCACTTCGTATTTCGAATAGTTGCCGGAGAAGAAGTGGACCCGCTTGTTCCACACCTCGATCACCTTTTTCACCGTGACATCGAGAAAGTAACGGTCGTGCGAGATCAGGATGAAGGAGTGCGGATAACTGCCCAGAAACGCTTCGAGCCAATCGCGGGCTTCGATATCGAGATGGTTGGTCGGCTCGTCAAGCAGCAATAGATTCGGCGCTTGTAGCAGCAGTTTGGCCAGCGCGATCCTCATCTGCCAGCCGCCCGAAAATTCTTCCGTCCGCCGCAGCCAGTCATCCGGCGAAAACCCTAAACCGGTCAGCACTTCGCCCACCTTGGATTCGATCGTGTACCCGTCGCGCGCAATGAACTCGTTCTGGATGTGGTGGAACCGGTCGGCCACGTCGGCGTATTCCGCACTCTCGTGGTCCAGAATCGAGAGCTTGTGCGACAGCTCTTCCTGTTCCACTTCCATGGCTTTCAGGTCGTCGAACACGGTGAGGCACTCGTTGAAAACGGTGCGTCCCGAGAGTGAAAGCCCGTCCTGCGGAAGGTAGCCGATCGAGACGCCCTTCATCCGGTTCACCGAGCCATAGTCGAGCGTTTCGATACCGCCCAAAACCTTCAAGAGCGTGGATTTACCCGTGCCGTTACCGCCGACAATGCCGGCCTTTTCTTTCGGCCCGATCAGCCAATCCAGGCCCTCAAACAGCATTTTGGGGCCGAAACGTTTGCCTGCTCCGGAAAGTTGAATCATCTTATGGGGAAATACCAGTTTAGCGTGCGGAGGGCGCGGCAGGCTTAACTGGCCGCTGATGAACGCCGATTAAAAACGAGGAACCCACATCTGGCTTATCCACGTTGTTCTGAGAACACGTGGCGCGCGCACTCTTGCGAGCCGCGTCCCGACTCATCGGGACGCTTGTGTTCCCCCGTTTTCATGTTCCAGGGCGGCCGATAGCCATGATTGGTTATTTTTCATCGGC
>Ga0302326_10009068_pt1 | contig 21823 bp, 23 predicted proteins | sample Palsa_T0_3_FD_202264 | JGI IMG/M metagenome (GOLD analysis project Ga0302326, IMG submission 202264) | Peat permafrost microbial communities from Stordalen Mire near Abisko, Sweden - Palsa_T0_3 | ecosystem: Environmental > Terrestrial > Soil > Palsa > Peat permafrost | place: Sweden: Abisko... | reverse complement strand
AGCACGGCCACGGAGAGCGCGTGATAGAAGCCGCCGATATTGAGCGGTTCCAGCAACTGCGCCAGCGCGGCATCGTCGCCTTTCACCTTCCAAGCTCGCAGCACGTCAAGCGCAACCGGGCGCTCGAGGTCGTCCAGCACGATGGCACGATGTCCAGCGCCAGTGTAGCCATCGAGATCGACGAGCGGAAAGCGCGAGGTCACGAGGGCGCGGGCACTCCCTACGCCTCCGGCCAGTGCGCACACCAGGCGCTTCAGTTGCAAATCTTCGAGCTCTCCGCGGCGCCGGTGGTCGCCTTCGCTTTGCACACGCTCCAGTCCGTCGAGAACCAATACATGCGGAAAGTCGCCGGAGAGTGCGATTTGTAGCCGCTCCAGCATTCCGCCGGTTGGCGTGTCCTTCTCGCCGGTGAAGTAAAGATAGGCTGCGCGTAGAAACGCGTCGGTATGTGGGTCTTCGTAAAACGACCAGACAAAGACCCCGGCGCGGTCTGAGAGCTTTGCCTGATGCAGAGCTTCATGAACCAGCGCAGTCTTGCCCGTGCCGCCCGCGGCGACCACGGAAACAACGCGATCTGGGGTGACCGGGGTCTGAAGCCAGTCCTTCAGCTCCTGAAGCCTACCTGCACGCCCTCGGAAATGCTGTGCCGGTTGCAGCGCGTGGCAGAACAGCGGTTGCCAGACGCGGGCGGTGGAAACCGGCGCGTAACCGGGCTGCGGGGCGAAGTTGGCCAGCGTGATCGCCACCTGCCCGGCTAATTCATCGGCGGTGGAGAATGTTTTTCGTGTGAACTCGTTTTCGAGGTATGCCTTAAACTCCTGGAGCTTTTGAACCGCTTTGAAAATCTCCGCGGCCTTCCCCGGTTCCGAAACTAGCCGGTCCTGTTCCTTGGCCTGAGTCCAGGACGCCTTGGGGTCAACGATGAAAGCAAAAACTGGCTTACCGGCGTGTCGTGCCGAATCTACTTCGAGCCAAGTAATCGACCGCTCGCCGTCGCCGCCTAACGCTTTTGGCGGAACGTAACCGTAACGGTGGGCAACGATGCAGATGACCGCGTCGGCGTCAGCTGCCATCTGCGTAACTTCGCTTGCTGGCTGGCCCGACTGCGCGGAGAAAGTCTCCATCTGGATCGGCAGGTTCTTGAGGCCCAACACTGCGTCGCGGACCTTTTCGCGATAATCGAGGAGGTCAACCGCAGTGGACGAAATGAAGATGCGGAGAACAGGACGAGTGGCCACGTCGGAAGTGTACCGCAGCTTTATCCCAGCGGCAGGGACCGCTTACGCTATGCCCTGAGTTTTCTTAGGCGCGGGAGCGCCCGCCGCAGAATCCGCTTCCATCCTTTGCTGTAGCCTTTGGAAATAGCGGCTGAGGTCTTCAGGAATCGGCCTGAATAACGGACGTTCGGACAGCATCTTATCCATCATGCCGAGTAAGCCTGGGTTCGCTCCAAGCTTGCAGTTGCTCGCCCGGAATCCTTCGTCTAAGCCGCTCTGGTGACAGGAGGTGGGATGCCGCCCCAGTAAGCATTCCAGCATTACTACGCCAAGCGAAAAAATGTCGGACGCGCAGGACACCCACTCCCCTCGGGCCTGCTCCGGCGAAAAGTACCCCCAGGTTCCGAAAGGCCTACGTTCGGCAAGAGTATTGTCTTGCTCGGAATGCCTGGCGGCACCGAGGTCGATAAGAACGGCGCCACCGGAATCTCGAAGCATAATGTTCGAGGGCTTGATGTCCCCATGAACAATTCTTCGCAACCAAAGTGCCGCAATTGCAGCCGAGACATCGCGTCCTATCGGGAGCACTTCAGCGTCCAGCAGCCGTCCCCCGATTCTCAGCCGGTGGCTCAGCGATTGTCCTTCGACGAATTCCCACGCGACGTAGCGCGTGTGTCTACCGGCCAGGTCACAATAGCCATGTTCAATCAGCCGCGCCAAGTTTGGATGCGAGATGTTCTCGACCGCGGTGATCTCGCGCTGTACGCGAATCTCCTGATTGGGATGGCGGTTCAATTTCAGAGCTACAACGTCATTAGTCGCTGTGCCGTCCAGCCGACAAGTTCTGGTTGCCCGAAAAACTACTCCCTGACCACCAACGGCAATTTCGGGGCCGACGATGTACCGGTGACCCAGAGCAGCTTCTATTTCTGCAGGCACAAACGGATGGTCAGCCATACGATCCACGAGGTAAGCGGCAGTCTGCTTACGTTTCCTTTCCAGAGGATGCGAGAGAGCGGTTCATAGAGTAAGCCCGCGAAAAGTACCCGGGGAGACGCTTATTACCGATCGAGAGCGCTAAATAAGTAACCTCGTCAACAGGCGAGTGATGAGCAAAACCGGAGCCGACGAATGTGTCGCTGTAACGTTCCCGCGCCGCCGATGTGGAAATTGGCATTTGGCGGTTGCGAGGTTCCATTCCAAATGTAGTTACCTCCTCCGCCGCCCATTGTCAGATCGGATCGCGGAAACTTGCGACCTGTGTTCGGAGCTAGTACTGAAAGGTGCAGGTATTATGGGTGCGCGTGGAGCAGAAAACAATTGGACAATAGTGCCAGCCTCCGCCACCCACTTATCGGGTCAATAAGTGCCCTGCTACTCCCGCATTTCGTGGCATTGGAGAGCGATGCGGTGGCCATGGCTGATGGGCGGAGTTGGGAGTGTCCAACCAACGCGAACAACTCACGGGCGGCTAGGCACTCTCTTAGCCTGCTCCAGGCATTCTCTTACCTTCTCTTTGTTCCCGAGCGCGCGATAGGCTTTGGCCATTCCAACCCAGGCATTAACTATCATTCCGGGCCTTCCTGCCTTGTCGTCCACCACGTTCTCGTAATAGCCAATCGCCTCAGTAAAATTTCCTCTTTGCAATTGGTAGATGGCGAGGCCCATGTTGGCATCCGAATCGGTTGGCGCGATGGCAAGCGTTTTATAGAAGTGAGGCACAGCCTCATCTATCCTTCCCTCGATGGCCAGCGCTGTACCCAGTTGACTCTCGGCCAGCCAGTTGCCGGTCGTGACCTGCAAGGTATGCGTCCACAAAGCTTCATCGGTTTGCCAATAGTCGATCTGGCGCCGGGCCGTCAGCGCCAGGACCAGCAACACAGCGACGCTGGCGCTGGGCAACAGAACGGATGGCGAATGCACATGCTCGCCCAAATCCGCTGCGCCCCAGCAGATCACGATGAACAAGCCCAGAAACGATACGTAGGCATACCGGTCAGCCATGGACTGTACGCCTACCTGCACGATGCCGAGGGTCGGGACCAACGTCCCCAGGAACCAGAACCATCCCACCGGGAGGTAACGGTGTCGCCGGCCGGCAATCACCAGAACGGTAATCGTCAGCAGAATGAGGCCCGCGGCCGACACCTTCCACCAGTTCAGCGATTCGCCAGGATGCAGGTACAAAAGCGCAAGGTGGGTTGGCCAGACGGCTTTCTTAACATACAGTCCGTACGCAAGAATTCCGTTACCCACCCGCGCAAGACGCGAAAACCGCATGCGGGCTGTCTGCTGGACATACAGCGTGATGGCTGCCGATGCGGCGACGATGGCCAGCAGTGGCAGCTTTTCCAGGAGCAGCCAGGAAAGACTCCTGGCGGGAATTGCGACAGGCGGATCGGCCTCTTTATTGGAGTGGTCCTTTCGGGCAAACATCCGTCCCAACGGCCAGTAATCCCACAGCAGGAGAACGCAGGGTAGAGTGATGATTTGCGGCTTGGCCATCAGTCCCAAGACAAACAGCAGGGCTACGACGGAGTAACGCCCAACTCGCGGACGGCTCGCGTACCACCCATAAGCGCCCAGGGCCAGCAGGAAAAACATCATGCTGAGCACGTTCTTGCGCTCCGCAACCCAGGCCACCGATTCGACATTGATGGGATGCAAAGCGAACAGCGCGGCTACCATGAAACTGCGCCCAGCAAAACCGGTTGCACGCAACAACACCCAAAACAGCAACACCGCATTCAGCGCGTGGAACAATACATTCACATCGTGCGGACCGGCGGGATTCAGCCCGAACAACTGGCAATCTAGTGCATGACTAAGCCATGTGACGGGATGCCAGTTGGACGCATGGGAAGTCGTGAACGCCCATTTGACCGTCGTCCAGCTCAAGCCCGACTCGACTTGAGGGTTCTCATAAACGTAGTCCCGATCGTCGTAGTTGATGAACGAGTATCGATGGACGGGATAATAGAGGGCGAGAGTCGCGACGACGAGAAGCAGGCTGAGGACGATTGGGCGATGCAATAGCGCTGCGATGATGCCGGCCTGTGGCTGGACAAGAACGTCCGGCATCGGATTCGCTTCCACGGAACTCATGCGCTTCTTGTGCAAGTGCGAGGATTATATTTGACCGGCGACCCACAGTTCAGTGAGCAAGCTGGGTTGCAAAGCATAGGGATCTATTCTCGGAATTGTCATCACGAGCGCAGCGAAGGATCCGCTTTTGTGGGGACTGGAGGGAAAGCAGGTTCCTCGCGCCCAAAACCGGGCGCTCGTAACGACAATTCGTCAGATGGGATCGGGCTGTAACGGACGACGCGAATGCAAGCCCAACATCTCGCGTGGTCACAAAAACCCCGAGACGAGTTCTGCGCCAGCATCGTCCCGGGGTGAGCGACCAGATTGTGCACGAAGCTAATGCTTAACCTTTGGTAACGTTAGTTCCGTGCATTTTCGCGCGCTCAATCAACATCTGGACCTGGTCCTTCTGCGGGTAATCAGGATTCGTCTGCAGTAGTTTCTCCCACACCACCACCGCGCCCTTGGGATCTTTCTTGCCCTGCCACTTTACGATTCCGAGATTAAATAGCGTTCCCGGATGGTTGGGACGAATGGCCAATGCCTTTTCGAAACTTGCGATGGCCTTATCGGCATCGCCGATGTACCAGTATGAGGTGCCCAGGTCGGTGCGCACATCGGCGTTGTCAGGCTGAATTGCCACGGCCTTCTCGTAGTATTCGATGGCTTGCGCGTAGGCCTGACTGTCGTAGTACAGGTTCGCCAGCTTGGTAATCGTATCGAAATCTTTGGGATTGTTCTGCAGTTGCGTGAGCAGCGGCTGAGCCGCCTTTGCCAACGCCTCAGGCGGAACTGGTTGCTGTTGCTGAGCCGAGCCGATTCCAGGAAGCTGGGCTGCTCCCACCGGAGCGCTTCCCATGGCGGCGGGTGCGGCAGCTTGCGCGCTTTCAGCGTTGGGAGATACAGGGGCGGAGCCGCGGGCAAAGTAGCCCACCGCGATTCCGATGGCCAGCGTGATCACCGCCAGCGTGTAGGCTTGCACCGTGGTGAAGCCGGAGGTGGTGTTTTGCGCAGAATCAGACATCGTGTACTCCTTGTTGGCACTTAGCACTTAGTACTTAGCATTTAGCACTTGGCACTTAGCCAGTGCGACAGTGCTAGTTCCTTGTCTTACGTATAGGCCCTTTTGCGCTTTCTGTTTGTACTTTCAGGATCAGCCGGTTCAGCATTCGCCTCATATGTCCGACATCGTCCGCAATCGCGTCGTGAGCTTCGGTGTTCAAATATTCCAAGTCCCGAGCGAGAAGGAGAAAGTATTCCAGTTCGCTCGCCGAGCCCATAGCCATCGTGAGAAACCGCCCAAACTCCGGGTTGCCAGAACGCCCGCAGCCTTCAGCGATGTTTGCAGCCACCGACGAGCTGCACCGGCGCAATTGGCTGACCATGCCGTAGGTCTCTTCACGCGGGAAGGTCCGTGTGCAGAGCGGTACACCGATAACGTGATACCGTGGGCTCGCTGCCAGACTTGCAAATCGCGGAACTCCTTCATCGTGTATGGACCCTAATCCTTGCAATTAGCATTTGGCATTTAGCCAGTGCTCCCATGGATCCTGGTTTGCCAAGTGCTAAATGCTAAATGCTAATTGCTAATTGCTGGTTGCTGTTCTTTGGCGCCGGCGGCAGCCGTTACGGGCTGTTCGAGGTGAAACAGACGGCCGACCGCAGCGGTCAACACATCCTGTTCCTGCCTTTCTGGAAGTTCCTTCAATTCACGCGCCAGGGAGCCAGCTATGCGCTGGGTAATATGGCTAGTCAGTGCGGTTAGTGCCTGGTCCTGGTCTTCCGTGAAAGGGCCGAACTCCTTGCGCAGAACTTCCAATTCCTGCCGGCAAAGTTCATCGAGACGTTGGCGCAGGGCGACGATGGTGGGCACAACCCGCTCCGCCATCAGTTTGCGACGGAAGCCCTGCATTTCCTCCTGCACAATCTTTTCCGCAGCTTCCGCAGCCACCTGCCGTCCACTGGCATTGCGCTGCACCACATACTCGAGTTGATCCATATCGAACAGGTGAATGCCTTCAACCTCGCGCACCGCGGGATCGATGTCACGCGGCACCGCAATGTCGATCATCACCATCGGCTTGTGATTGCGTTCCTTGGCAATGTTCTCAGCTTCCGGGCGGCTGAGAATCACATTCGGACATGAGGTCGAACTCACTACAATGTCCGCCGTCTTCAAATGCTTAAACCTCTCTTCGAACGAAACCGCCGTGGCGCCCAACTTCAGGGCCAACTCTTCAGCCCGTAAGGGCGTGCGATTCATGACTTTGACCCGACTCACCCCGGCCTTCATCAGGTAATGCGCAGCCAGTTCACTCATCTTGCCTGCTCCGATCAGCAGGCCTTCGCGGCCGGAAAGATCGCCCAGCACCTGGCGCGAGAGGTGTACGGAAGCGTAAGGAACCGATACCGCCGACGAGCCAATCGCCGTCTCCGTTCGTATCCGCTTGGAAACGGTGAGAGCTTTCTGCATGACGGCGTCAAGGAAGCGTCCAGTTGTGCCTGCCTCTTGCGCCTCCGCCCAGGCGTCTTTCACTTGCCCGGTAATTTCCGGCTCGCCCAGGACCATGGAATCCAAACTGGAGGTGACGCGGAAGATATGGGTCAAGGCTACATCGTCCATCAGCCGGTAGAAATGCGACCACTCGCACAGCTTCAGTTGATATTCCTGGGTAAGGAAGCGCAGTATGGAATTGGCCGCCGTGGGCACGTCGCTGGCCCAGACGATAAATTCCGTGCGGTTGCAGGTGGCCAGAACGATGATCTCCTCGATCCCCTCCGAACGAACCAGTTGCAGCAGGGTTTCACAGCGGCGGACTGGACTGATCCAGAAACGCTCGCGGACGGCGACGGGGGAAGTGCGGAAGTTGAGTCCAATTACTGCTAGCGTCGGTTCCACGGTACCTCTCATGCCTGCCCAGTCTCACCAGAAGTAAAGGCACAAGAGATGCCAAAGCGCGTGGGACTCGGGCCCGGCGGTTAAGTTGTTCCACAGCAGTGTGTTACGTCTGTTACCGACCAATGCCGGGGCGGCGCTGAAAAGCTGGCTTAGCGGTTTATCACCCTGCGAGAGTGGATTTTCGCACGTAGGTGGTCCTTCGGAACTGGCTCGGTGGAATTCGGGGGCGTGGGATGGTTTTCGAGCTAAAGGCCGCAAAAGTATTTGGTGAACGCTCGTTCTAAGGAGTAGATTAGCTTCGCCGTCAATAGCGGCGCTTTTGTTCTATCCTAATTTCCCTTAAGGGACATGCTGAAGGAGAGGAAACGAATGACAACGAGATGGTTAGTACGAATTGCTTTGTTCAGTCTTGTGCTTGCCCTGGCCTTGCCTCCAATGGCGACAGCACAGGCGGGTGCCGATACTTATAAGGCGAAATGCCAGATGTGTCATGGTCCGGGTGGCGTTCCCACCGCCGGCATGGCGAAATCGATGGGACTAACTCCGCTGGGCGGCGCTGCCGTACAGGGAATGTCAGATGCCGACCTAACCGCAGTTATCAACAACGGCAAAGGCAAGATGACGGGCTTCAAGGGCAAGCTGACCGATGCCCAGATCAAAGACCTGGTCGGATACATCCGCACGTTGAAGCAGTAGCTCAAGCATCCTAACATCTCCCCAGGCGGCTCTTCCGGGAGCCGCTTTCTTTTGTGCCGGCGTGCTGCCCACCCCCGCTCAGTGGTCAGTGGCGACTACCGCGACGGGACACACAATCGTAACGTGCTGCAGTTCTACAATTGCCACAAATTCAGGGCAACCATGCACATCGTGCCCGAGTAATCGGGCTACTTGCCGGGTTCTTTCTTAAGCGGCATCATGAGCATGTGGCTTTGCACGCCGCGGCTGCCGCGTCGAGCCAGGTCGGGAGGCGAACATGCAATTCCAACTGTTGGTCCGCCAGAGATTAATTGCCCGTTTGCCCGCAGCTTTCGAAAACGTATCGCGATTCAAGCGGATCACACTGCCGCTGATTGCCCTGATGCTGCAAGCCGTCATGCCCATCTGCGCGCAGCAGGGCGGGGAAACAAACGGTGTGGGCACGATATCAGCGAACACCGAGCTGGTGTTGGTGCCGGTGCAGGTAAGAGATTCAGCGGGAAAGTCACTGCCCGGACTACATAAGAATGACTTTGTGCTGCGCAGCGACGGCAAAGTGCAGCCGATCAAGCTATTCGAGGAATCTGGCAGACCGTCTGTGGGGAGCAACGCGGCGGCGAAGCCCGTCACAACCGTCAGCGAAGAGTTCTCCAATGTGCCGGAAGGCGGCATGCCGCAGCATTTGCTGATTATTGCAGTTGATTGGGTAAATTCTCCCTACGTGGAACAGGGTTGGGCACAACAGGAATTGCTGAAGTATTTTTCGAACGGCCCGCCTGAGCAACCGTTCGCCCTGGTGGCGATTACGCAAAGCGGGCTGGTACAAATCCACTCCTTTAGCTCCGATCCAAAAGAATTGCTGCAGGCCATACGCGACGCGCATGGCAAGCTGGGCAAAACGGACAAAAAGGGGAAGACTTATGATGAGCTGCGGGAGAAGGCAACTGAACTAATGCGCAACGCCGAGGCCCATTACGAGGAATCCATGGAGATGAAGGCAGGCAACGCAACCCTGCTGAGCTTTGTGCAACTGGAGCAGGCCTATGGGGGAATCCCGGGCCGGAAGTCCCTGATCTGGCTGTCTGACAAAATGCCGGACGTCCCGGCGATCGCCGCAATATTGAATCGCGGCAACATCGCGCTTTACCCGGTGAATATCGGAGGCGTTCAAGCGGATGCTCACTATTCCGCCGCGGACGTAGTGCCCCCACCAGCCACACAGGATGACGACGGCGCCCGCGACTTGGCGGCGAAAACCGGAGGAAGTTATTGCAACGCGACGTCGGACCTGAAGACCTGCGTCGCTCGTGCGGTCGACGACAGCACCAATTACTACCTGCTCGGCTTTTATGTGCCGCAACCGGATCGCAAACCAGGGTGGCACAAATTGCAGGTGGGCTTGACCTCGGGCCGCGAGAAAGTTTACTCCCGCTCCGGATATTACCTGGAGCCGAGGACCGTTTCTTCACAGGACGACATGCGTAGTGATCTGGTCGCCGCAGCCAAGGCGCAAATCGCCTACACCGGCATCGCGTTTTCGGTGCAGCGCCTGACTGAATCCATAGGTTTACCAACTGCTCCGATCGGCTTCAGAATTCGCGTGCCGGCAAGCAGCGTGTTGTTGCAATCCGGTCAGCGAAACCTCAGTTATGAACTCGCAATGGTGGCACTATCGGACAAAGGTGAACCGATGGCTGCGCTTCAGACCACCGATCTTAACTTGAATGAGGAGCAAAGCGGGTACGCCCTGATGAAAGGCTGGCGCTATGATGAGACGCTACCCAAGTCGGGCTCGGTGGCGGCGGTGAAGTTTATCGTTCGCGACAATGGCACCGGTAACATTGGCTCGGTGGTTGTGCCTCTTACAAAGGGACGCAACAATTAAGTTACTCCGCAAGCGTCATCCCGCCCCAGAAGGGCCCATTGCCGAACGCTTCGACACCGCGCGCGAAGACCCGCGTTCGTGACAATGCAAAGGCGGATTATTTGAGGTCGATGAGTAAATGAAACCGGTAACTCCGGCTCCATCGGTATAACTCGAAATCCCGATCCAGGGTGAGGATGTCTCCGGTGTTCAGCTGCTCGGCCAATTGAATAAGACAGGCATCAGCGAAGTCGGCCGGCAAGTCACCATACTTGCGCATGATGCTACGCACCGCCGCTGCAGACTGTGAAAGTTGAAACGGCACCAGGAAAACTCTTCCTGCGACGTTATCTAATATCGTCTCGCAAGCTCCCGAAAGCCGGCGCAACAAGCAGCAACTCTCGGCGATGACAGCTTCACAGGTCACCAGCGGCCGTTCGAGTTCCGCCAAGACCGCAACACAGTCCGCGTGGTATCGCTCACTGCGGTCCAGGAGGGCAACAACTACTCCGGTATCCAGCAGAACAGGCTTCAACGGCCAAATCCTGCGAGGTGCTTCTTGTTCGATCCGAGATCAGGCACTCCTGAAGCGAACCGCCCTATACCGACTACCCTTGCGCGGGAAGCCTTGCCGTAACATGCGTTAAGCACAATCAGACCTTCGCGCACTGCCCGCGACGGGCTCCATCCCAGCCGCTTGACTAAGTCGTCCAGAGCCGCTTGCGAGCGGCGATCCAGTCGGGCTTGCACCGTGGTTTTCATAGCATTTCCATTGTATTACGAATCGCTATCCGTATTACAAATGCTCTCGACCCTTAAATCGGCCCATAGCGAGCAAAGGCCTTACCGCGTGTACCCCCTGATCTTCGCGGCCGCGCCGGGATACTGCGCGATCAACTGCTCGCGATCAGCGTTTTCATAGTCGGCATAGTCGAAGCCCGGAGACATGGTTGTCCCCATCAGCGCCCACTTTCCGCCGGGCACAAGTCTGCTTCCCTGCCAGACATTTCCGCGCACCACAACTTGCGGCTGCTGACCGTTCAGCAGATCGGGGCCCAGCGTGATTGTCTGCGAACTGCCATCCGGCAGGAGTTGCAGCATGTCAACCGGACCTCCTAGATAGAAATGAAAGACTTCCGTGCCGGGCAGGCGATGCAGCGCGGAAAAGGTTTCCGGAGTGATCATGTAGTAGATCGCGGTACCAATGGAGCGCGAGCCGCGGAATCCGTCGGGCAGATATTCGGCCGAGACTACCCAGCGCGAGCGATAGGTTTCGCGGAAGAAGCCGCCCTCGATGGAGAGCGGTCGCAGTTGCATCAGTTGTATGACTTCGTCGGCGGTCATGATCGCAACAGGGTATCATTCCTGTCCTGCAGCCGCTCAGGTTACGTTGTGGGCCGGACATCTTCGCTATTCGCTATTCGGCAGCACTTAGCATTTAGCACTTAGCAAAAGGGCGACAGGAAAATTACCAGTCAAGAACTTTGACGCGGGATTTGAGTGCTGAAGCTCGGGCACTAAGCTAAATGCTAACTGCTAACTGCTAAGTGCAGATTCAGCTCCGAGGAAAGCCTAGCGCTCCATGTTCGCCAGGTAATCCATCAAGCTGGTGCCATTCATGCTGGAAGCGGCCTGCACCGTGGCAGCGCGGGACTCTTCGGCATTGGTCAGGTCGGTAACTGCGACGTCCATGTCGATGCCGACCGTACTGTTCTGCTGCGAGGCGAGTTGAACACTCTCGCTGTCGAGAAAGACCTGCGTGCCGACAATCTGGTCGACGGTGCTGCCGTAGAAGGTGCGCGCCGAAGTGAGCTGATCGTAGGCGCTGCGCAACTGCGTAACCGCGTCACCGATGTCGTCGGTGGTGCAGTTGGATTCCAGCGCCGTAGTCAGGTCGTCCAGCGCCACAAACACGTTGGCGTCCGGAGAGGAAAACAACTGGCTGCCGGGCTGGTTCACGGCCACCGACTCTCCCTGCGCCACCTCGACAGAATTCACATCACCATTGCCTTGATACAAAACCCCGCCGGGAGCGGAGTTGTCCAGCACGTAAGGCGGCTGGGTGGTGGCCGTTCCCGCAAAAACATAGCTGCCGTTGTAGCTGAGGTTGGCCACACTGAACACCTGCTGCGAGATGCCTTTGATCTGCTGGGCGATGGTGGTGCAGTTCTGCTGCGACAAGGTGCCGTTGGCGCCCTCTGTACCCAGAGAGATTGCCTGTTGCAGCGCGGTCACAACCGAATTCAAGGACGAATCTGCTGTCTGCAACTCCGAGGTGAGGCTGGTGATGCTGCGCAGATACTGATCGCAGTTGTTCATCTGCGAGGAGATGTTGACCTCCTGCGCGGCGGCCGCGGGATCGTCGGAGTCGGCGTTGACTCGCCGTCCGCTGGTCAGTTGCGTGAGCGCAGTCTGTTCGGAAGTGTCCGAGGTTTCAAGCGCGTTGAGCACCAGGTCCGATAACTGGAGCGAGCTGATCATGAACCGGCTCCCATGTTGAGGACAGTTTCGAGCATCTGATTGATGGTGGTGATGACCTGGGCCGAGGCCTGATAGGCCTGCTGATAAAGCAGCAGACTGGACGCCTCCTGGTCGAGCGATACTCCGCTGACCGACGACTGCTGCTGTTGCAGTTGCTGCAGCATGGCATTGCTGGCTCCGAGTTCGCTGGTCTGATTGCTGACCGCGGTGCCTACCTGAAACACCAGATTGCCGTAGGCGGCGCTGGGCGTCATGCCGTTGGAGACATCTGCATTGGCGACCGCGGATAGGTTAGCCAGGTTGCCGTTGCTGCCCTGGCTGCCGTCGGAGCTGGCGGCAATCAGGTTAGGGTCGGAGATGGCCAACGTCATGTCGGCTGCGGCACCCGTGCCGGTAATCGGATCGAACAGGTTGGAGCCGGTATTGCCGTACAAGTCGGTGCCCTCCGCCTGGGCGGCATTCAAGGCTGTGACCATGCCTCCGGCCAGCGAGTCCAAGTGAGTTTGCAGAGTGGGGACCGTCTGATCGCGGGCTTGGAGGGTGCCGCCTAACTGCCCGCCGGAAATTTCTCCGGTGATGTCCTGGTCCTGCGAGGAATAAATGTGCTGCACTCCGTCGGTGCCGAGCGCAGTGCTCAGGGCATAGGACTGGCCACCGACCACCAGCGCTGTTCCTTGTTTGGTGGTCAAGGTCAACGAGTTGCCATCGCTTAATTGCGAAACATCGATCAGGCCGGAGAGTTGCTGGATCAGCTCGCCGCGCTGGTCGATGAAGGCCCCGTATTCCTGGGTGCTGCTGCCGACATTGGTCAGTTTGGCATTGATGGTCGCGATCTGGCCGGTGATCTGATTGACTTGCTGTACCTGCTGCTGCACCTGGCTGTCGAGTTGCTGTCTTATATCGGTCAACTGGCCGGCAGTGTCGTTGAACGACGTTGCCATGTTCTGGGCCGCGGTCAGCACTCCCTGGCGCAAGGTGGTGTCGGAAGGATCGGTGGAGAGACTGTTCAGGCTCTGGAAGAAGGCGCTGATCTGCTGGCCAATACCTGTGGTGTCGTCGGGGAAGAGGGTCTGCACCTGGTTCATGGCGTTTACGTAGGCTTGCGAATTGCCCTGCTGCTGGGTTTCCTCGCTAATTTGCAAGTCCAGCAGGCTGTCGCGCAGACTCTGGATGCCCCCGACCTCGACGCCTCCGCCAACCACAAGATTACCCTGGACGAACGGGTCGGCTTCCTGCAGCACCGGCACCTCGCGGCTATAGCCCGGGGTGTTCAGATTGGCGACGTTGTTGGCGCTGGTTTCCATTCCTACCTGCTGCGCTTGTAGGGCGTTGAGCGCAATCCACATGGTGCCGGTGAGTCCGCTCATCTCAGCTCCAACCCGTCGTCAGGGATTCGGTGTAAGGCACAGGCTCGTCCTGGAGCCCGAGCAGTTGCTGCCGCAGCACGATCGAGCGTCGCCAGCGCCGCAACATGGCGCGGCAAAAGGCGCGTTGCTGACTCAGTTCCGCCAGCAGCTTCCGCCTATGCTGTTGCGCTTCCGCTGTCCAGGGAAGACAGCCCATCTGAAGGGAAAAAGCGGTGAGACCCTGCGCCGTCACGCTGATTTGCCGGCTCACTTCCAGCAGGGGCAAGGCTTCGCCGCCGCTGAGCGAGCGCATCGCTTCGTCCAGCAGAGATTTCAAGGTCTCCAGCAGTACCAGCTCCTGATCCATCGGGGATAGCGGGGCTGGGGCTGTGTTTCCTGCCGCTGCAACGCTGGTCATGTTGCGCCTCCCTCAGGCGAGGTCGTCCAGTTGATGGCCTTCCCGCTCCTCCTCGGTCAAGGCCTCGTCGTCCGCCAGAGGGTCTTGCTGGTGACGGCGCGGCGCGCGCTGCCGGCGCTCCTCGGCGGAGTTGCCGGAGGATCGCTCTTCAATCCGCGTCGACGCTTCCAGGCGGCCGGTGCTGAACTCCACAAAAACACCTCCTGCCACGCAGGGGAGCTATGCGTTACTTCCCGGCGGTCTGGTCCGCACTCCCCAGCATAGCTTTCGCAATATGCTGCGGAGAGGCCGTGAAGCTGCCTTCGGCGACAGCCTGGCGCAACCGGTCAACCAGCTGCTGCCGGACATCCGGGACGGCATCGAGCTGCGCCTTCAATCTTTGTACGGAGTCGCTGCCGGTCGACAGGTTGGCTATATCGTCGGTAGTGTCAGTGGCAGTGACGCTGGCTTGATCGGCGACGGCCGGCTGCCCGGCTGGGGCCGCGCCCGCCGTACCATTGCTTCGAGCCAGCTCCGGCATCGAAGACGGATTTAAGTCAATTCTCATTGCAGGACCTCGTTCCACAGTATTGCCTTGCAAGTAAGTGATCGGCAATTCGTGAGAAGACTTTAATGTGGGCACACGACATTTCTTTTGCTGGCCCGTGCCTATTATCGGCCAGCTCCTCCATTGGGATTAACCACTACATTCGGCGGCGGTTGCTCCCCATCCGTGGCGGGCTGCGCCTGGTGCTGAAGCTGCCGCAGGATCATGCTGGCAATTCCGATCCCGCCGCGCGCCGAAAGCGCCGTGGCAATGGCCTGGGTCCCCAGGCTGCTCACCGTATCGTGGGCCGGGTCCTGGCTCTCTTCCGTCCCCAGAAAGCTCTTGTTCATCTTCTCCATCCAGCTCTGGAGCAGAATGGATTCGAACTCGTGCGCCGCCTTGACCAGCTTAGGAGAAGGCGGAGCCGCGCTACTGTTAGCGGACTGTAACGGATTTTGCCCTGGAATCGCAGACACCATGATCAGATCACCTCCAGATCGGCTTCCAACGCGCCCGCCGCCTTGATAGCTTGCAGGATGGCAACCACATCGCGCGCCGTCGCTCCAATGGCTTGCAGCCCATTCACTAGTTGCTCCACGCTGGCGCCTTCGCCCAGCTCGATGCGCTTGATCTTCTCGTCCTTGCTCTCCACCGTCGTCTGGGGAACGACGGTGGTCTGCCCGGTATTGCTGAAGGGCAACGGCTGCGACACCTGATAGTCGGTGGCGATTTCAATCGACAGATCGCCATGCAGGATGGAGACCGCGCTCAGCCGCACATCCCGGCCCATGACAATGGTCCCGGTGCGTTCGCTGACTACCACCCGAGCACGGGGATGGATTTCGACTTTCAGGCCCAGCAGACGCGCCAGCAACTCGGAGAGGCCGGTCGCCGGAACGCCTTGCAACTCCACCCGTCCGCTGTCGACGGCGGTCGCCATGGGATGTCCCACCTCCTGATTGATGGCCGCCGCCATGTCGCGGGTAATGCGAAAATCCGGGTCGCGCACCAGCAGCGAGATCTGGGTCAGCTTGCGCAGGTCGATGGAGGCATCGCGCTCCACCAGCGCGCCATTGGGGATCCGGCCTGCCGTGGGATGATTGACTTGCTTGGAGTTCGCTCCCGATTTGCCCGCGGTGTATCCCCCCAGCGTCACCGCTCCCTGAGCTTCGGCATAGACCTGACCATCGGCGGCATAGAGCGCCGCCAGCAACAGCGTGCCTCCCTCCAGAGTCTTGGCGTCCCCGATGGAAGACACGGTGACGTCGATATGGGTCCCCGGTCGCGCGAACGCGGGCAGCGACGCGGTAACGAAGACCGCGGCCACGTTCTTTACGCTCACCGCCGCCACCGGAATCTGTACTCCCATCTTCTGCAGGATGTTGGCCAGGGTCTGAACGCTGAACATGGTCTGCTGCCGATCGCCGGTCCCGGCCAGGCCAACCACCATGCCATAGCCGATCAGCGGGTTCTCGCGCACGCCCTCGATTGACGCCAAGTCGCGAATGGGAAGATGGGTGGTTGTCTCCTGCGCCAGGAGAAACGGCGTGACGATGCCGAGCAACCAGCAGACGGCGAAGCCGAGTTTTGTCCTGTATTTCATTAGAAGTTCAACAACTTCATCAGCAGGCGGACGAACATGTTGGGTTGACGGACCGAGTCGCTGACCACGCCCTTGCCTTTCACTTCCAGTTCCAGATCGCTGAGCGAGGTAGAGGGTACCGAATTGTTGGGGGAGATGTCGCCTGGCCGCACCACGCCGCGCAGGATGATGGTCTGGGCTTCCTGGTTGAAGCTGACCTGACGCTCGGCCTCGACCACAAGATTGCCATTGGGCAGCACCGCGACCACGCGTCCGGAAACGTTGGCCTGCAAGAGTGACTGGCTGTTCGCTGCGCCTGCGCCCTTCAGGTTGCTGCTGGAAGTCAGCCCGTAGAGCGGATTGAACGAGGCCGTATTGACTTGGCCGGCGATGGCAGTTATGCCGGAGCTTGAGCTGAAGGCCCGCTGCGCGGTCACATCGTGCTCGGCTTGCGCCAGGGTCTGCTCGACGATGCTGATGATGACCAGATCGTTCAGCCGGCGCGCCTTATAGTCGCTCGCAAGATCGGTAAACAGGCTGCCCTGGAGCGGCCACAGGCTGCCGAGAGCGGTCGTGGTCGCTACCGGCTGTCCCTGGACCCGGGTTAGAAACTGCTGCAACGAGGTCAGCGGCTGCGCGGGATTCTTCTTGCCCTTGGTATTGGCTGCGCCGGCGAAGACGACGCTGCAACTCAGCGCCGCAACTATCAGGGCACGATAGAGCGTTCTCGGCGTTCTCAGCCTCATCGTTCTCAGTCTCATCGTTCCACCTTCACCAGGTCCGGGCCGGCGACCGTAGCCAACAGGACGCGATGGGTCGTCCGGTTCTGCACTCGAATGCGATCGCCCAGGCCGCCCGACTCCAGGCAAACCACTTTCGCCCGCAGCCGCACTCCGGGCAGTTCCTCAACCAGTTCCGCCTGAGCGCCCCGTCGGGCCAGAGCGGCGGGGATTACTTGCCTCTCGCGCTGGATGGCTGGGAGCTTCGCGGTAACCGGCCCGCCGTCTGGTAGGAGCAGCCGGTCGCCTTCCGGCATCCGCAACAGCGCATGAAAGGGCAGGCAGTCGTGGCGCGAAGCGCAGTCCAGGCGCAGCATCCAGGTGCCTGCGGTGAAACCCGGCCGGGCGGAAACCACGTGGAGCGCCGAGCCCGCCGGCAGCGAGGTAAATGGGGCCAACACCTGAAGGTTCTGCCCCACCAGCCTGCTTTCCGAATCCAATCTCATGTCCCGGACCACCGCCTCGGCCGCCTGCTGCTGAATGGGCGATGGGTTCGGGAGCGCCCACACAATTTGCGGCAGTGCCACCCATCCGGCGACAACCGCCAGCAGGCTTCGCGCCAGCCGCACTGCGAAATGTTTTCCGCGCCGCACCGTGCCTCCAAAATCAGTACCCAGTAACTAGTAATCAGTGGGACAGATTGTTAAGCTGCTGCAGCATCTGATCGGCCGCGGTGATCACCCGCGAGTTCGCCTCGTAGGAACGCTGGGCCACGATCATCTGGATAAACTCCTGCACCACGTTCACGTTGGACTGCTCCAGCACGCCCTGCTGCAGGGTCCCCAGGCCGTCGGCGCCGCCCGGCGTGCCCACGATGGGATCTCCGGAAGCGGTGGTTTGCAGGAACATATTCTGGCCTACGCTGTTCAGCCCGCCCGGATTCTGAAAGGTCGCCAACTGTATGGCGCCAACCTGCTGCGCCTGGGTCTGCCCCGGCTGGGTGACGCTGACCGTACCGTCGGTGCCGACGGTGATGGTCAGTGCGTCGGGAGGGATCGTAACCTGGGGATCCAGCGGATTGCCGTCGGCGGTCACCATGTTTCCCTGGTTGTCGAGATGGAACATTCCGGCGCGCGTGTACGCGATCTCTCCATCCGGCATCTTGACTTGAAAGAAACCGGCGCCCTGGATCGCCATGTCCAGCGGATTGCCGGTGTTATCGAAATCTCCCTGGGTCTGGATCACCTCCGAGGCTGCGGTACGCGTGCCCAGCCCGATCTGGAGTCCGGCGGGAACGGTAGTGCTCTGCGTCGCTGCCGCGCCCGGCGTCACCAGGTTCTGATAGATGAGGTCCTGAAACTGCAATCTGCGGCTGCGGAAGCCGGCGGTGCTGGAGTTCGACAGGTTGTTGGCCACGTTGTCGAGATTCAGTTGCTGGGCCATCATTCCCGTAGCCGCGGTATAGAGCGCGCGAAACATTTCCGGACCTCAGATCTGCGGCAGGTTCTGCGCCGCAATGCGGTTGAAGTTGGTGTGAAAGGCCGTCAGCGCCTGCTGCAGCAGGTCGGCATGGCGCTGCAGCGATACCAGGTCGACGGCGGCGGTGATGGGGTTGACGTTGCTGTTCTCCAGCGAGCCCTGCACGATGTTGCCGCCGCTGCTGTGCTCGCTGCCCGCCGGGGCGGAGAAATAACTGCTGCCCGCCTGGGTCAGCGCGGTTCCGGAGGCGAACTGCACGACCTGGACTTGACCGGCGAGCGCGCCGTCCACCGAAATTGTCCCATCGCTGCTGACATCCAGTTTGCCCGGAGGGATGGTGATTGGCCCTTGCGTACCCAGCACCGCGTTTCCATCGGCGGTGACCAGGTGTCCGTCGTGATCGACATGGAAGTTTCCGTTGCGGGTGTAAAGCTTGCCATTGCCGGTCTGCACCGCAAACCAGCCATCGCCTTGCAGCGCAAAATCGAGGTCGCTGCCGGTATGTTCCAGACTGCCTTGCAGCAGGTTGGTGCGGCTGTCTCCCAGCACCCCGAAATCGTTGACCGCCCGCGCGATGGGATTGGAACTTACACTGGCGCCGGCATTGGCCAGCACGGAACGAAAGGTGGGAACTTGCGCTTTGTATCCGTTGGTGTTGGCGTTGGCCAGATTACTGGCTGCTACATCCAGCGCCTGCGTGCGTGCCACCAATCCGGCACAGGCTGCATAAAGTCCGCTGTCCATGAGGTTCGCTCCGTGGATACGGATGCAAAGAGGTGGCCAAATGAGAGCGGCGGCAGAGCGGAATTCAAGCACTTAGGCAGGAGGAAGATTAGATCGGGCTAAGAAAGTGGCTAGTGACCAGTGGCTAGTGGCCAGTTGTCGGAAGGAAGGCACGGTGCCTCGCCGAAATGGAAATCGACCCGCGACCAAGATCGAATGACGCCTCGTGCTCCCAGGAATAACTGGTCGCATCCGGTCCCATATCGGGAAAACGCCGGATTTGGCCCTCACAGCCCTTCTGGCGCGCTTCAGCGTTCTGGACAGCCCTGGATACCTCCGACCACCCTCTCGTCGATTCTAGGGCCCTCCCAGGGGCCGCAAGGGGCATCCTTATTCGATGTATCTATAGTGATGGAATTATTGAATAATTAACGGCCTATTAAGCGTCGCATGTGGCGAGTGGTTTGCGTATGTCAGCCATTCACCACCCTTCGACTACGCTCAGGGCAGGCTCCGGCACGGAGGCCACGGAGTTTATTTTCTTGCTCTTCTCCGTGATCTTAGTGCCTCCGTCGTAAAAATGGCCTTGGTGGTGAAGTTCTATCCCTTTTGCAGCAAGGGCAGAACACTCTGCTTCATCTGGTCGGGCGTAAACGGCTTACGAATGTAACCCCGCGCTCCGCAGGAGATGGCTTGCATCACGTGCGACTCGCTGCCTTCGGTGGTGATCATCACCACGGGGATGCCTTTGGCGTTTTCCACGCTCTGCAACTGGCGCACGAATTCCAGCCCATCCATCACCGGCATATTGATGTCGCTGAGCACCAAGTCCACTTTCTGGTTGCGCAGGATGTCGAGCGCCTCGGCGCCGTTTCCCGCTTCCAGTATCTGGCCAATGGAAACTCCGCCCTGCTGCAGCGCGCGGGCCACAATCTTCCGCATCACCGACGAGTCGTCCACAATTAACGTGCGTAAGCCTTCCATAGTTACTCCCACGGGTTGCGGCGTTCCAGCCTGGCCATGAATTCCCACGGATCCATATCGTGCAGATTGGCCCTGGCCCATCGGGCCATCTCGCAGCATTGACCCAGCAGAAATTTACGCTGCTGCGCGTCGGTTGCCGTCCAGCAATGCCAGAGCGGGCTGGCAGCTAATTCTTCCAGCGAAGCCGTCTGCGACGAAGGTTCGGTTTCGGCCGCCAGCACCGCATCGGCGATCAGGACAATGGCCAGCAGCGCGTCGCTGGGAGGCTCCTCGCCGTCATCGGCCATCCCCACCATGGCGGCCCTTACCATCGCCGCCGGCAGGGTACGGCACATGCTCGACAGCAGTACCGCCTGGGAAACCTGCGGCGCGCCCAGCCGCACGATGGCCGGCAGTTCGAACAGCAATCCCGAAAGATAAGACTTGCGCGGAGTGGAGCTTCCCAGCTCCCGCGCCAGCAGGTGCGCCACCGAAGCCCTGGCCGCGGCGTTTGCCACCAGCTTGCACAACCGGGTCTGCTTACCGGTATTGCCCCCGCATTCAATTCTGGGAGCGCGCTGGAGCAACTGCTGCAAGGCTTCCCGCCCGGCGGCCACCACCGCCAGCGGAAGCTGCCAGACGGGGTCGTCCCCTTCGACGCGCTCACGATTGGCCAACTGCAGAGTGCCGAACGCCAGTCCAGGATCGAGCCCGATCACCGCGCCGGCCAACTCCAGATCGACCGCGCCATCCTGCAGCAAAAGGGTCAACAGGGACATGGAGCGGGTAAGCAGAGGCAGAACCGGGGAGGATGGCCTGCCGGGGCGTATGGGCGCATTCGGATCGGCTTCGCGCTCCACCGCGGCCGGAAGCCGGGTAAGCGGGCGGGTTGGAACGGCGAGATTCATATCCGGGCCTGTGGTCTTCATCGGCACGCGCCGCAGACGCTTTAGAGCTTGCAGAAAAAATCCGAGAAGCAGGTCCCTCGCCTAGCTCATCGTAGGCAGACGAAACAGAAAGTCGACATGGCGGCCGCCGGCGGACTCCAGCCTGCTCCAGAGAAGATCGTCGCAACAGGCTACGGAGCAGCGTTCCGCGTGTACCTGCTCGGCGTAGTTGGCGAGCGTCCGGGTCATCTCGATGCCGTTCTGACGCTGGTGGATCACGATAGTCTCGCTCTCCACCGTGACGGCGCGCAGCTCCCGTTGCTTCCGGTAGGCGGACCAGGGAAGGATCGAAGGCTGGGTGCGGCAGCCGAGCATCTGTTCCAGCGCCAGCAGGAAGGCATGGTCCACCCGCTCCAGAAAACCGACGTAGAGACTCGACTGCGCCGGGTTGTAGAACACCGGCACCGCGCGATAGCGCTCGACCAGCGGCTCCGGCCAATACATTTTCGAGGGCACCGCTTGCGGCTCCGTCAGGGGAAACAGCGGACAGCCCTGCTGCGCCGCCAGCGCCGAGGTAACCTGCGGCTCGCCGACCGCTCCCATCTCGATCAGCCACTCGCCCAGCTTGCCGCTCTTGGCGGCGCGCTGGCGGGCAAGCGCCTCGCGCAGTTGCTGGCCGGTAATGTCGCCCTGCGACAGCAGGATCAATCCCAGCGGCAGCCGGTTGGGCCGGGGAGCGCTGGGCGGGCTGGCCAACGCCGCCTGCTCCAGACGGCGCAACAATCCGTCCTGAAAGCACTCGAGCGAGCAATACCAGCGCTGGGCGAGCCGCACTCCTTCATGCCGGGCCCACCAACGCTGCCACAATGTGGGAGGACGCGGACAAAAGGGGCTGGCGCAGGTTGGCAGCGCCGCCAAAGCGGCCATGGGCAAGTT
>Ga0302326_10009066_pt1 | contig 21833 bp, 21 predicted proteins | sample Palsa_T0_3_FD_202264 | JGI IMG/M metagenome (GOLD analysis project Ga0302326, IMG submission 202264) | Peat permafrost microbial communities from Stordalen Mire near Abisko, Sweden - Palsa_T0_3 | ecosystem: Environmental > Terrestrial > Soil > Palsa > Peat permafrost | place: Sweden: Abisko... | reverse complement strand
GCGGTTGCCTCGGCGCCGGCGGGCGGATCGACCTCGCGCTCCGGAGCGGACCTGTCGATCCCTATCACCCCGACCGCTTCGCTATACGCAACGATTCATCCCGACTTTTCCAACGTCGAGGTCGACCAGCAAACGATCGCGCCGACCGCTTTTCAGCGCTCCTTCACCGAGGTGCGGCCATTTTTCACCCAAGGGGCGGGCTTCTACAACAACCTCAACTGCGACGTGTGCTCGCAAATACAAGAGCTATATACGCCGAACATTCCGACGCCGCGCGACGGCTATGCGATCGAGGGGCAGCAAGGACGCTTCAGTTTCGGCAGCTTCGATGCGATCGGCGATGCACGCAACGACTTGGCGAGTTCACTCGACTACACGTCGAGCGACCTGAAATGGAACGCGACCTTGCAGCGCGTGGCCGTGACGACGCCCACCCTGGACGACGATATCACGACCTCCGGCATCTCGTACTACGATCGCAAACACATCTCGGCCTATTTCGACTACGGTAGCGACAGCGGAACCAACGTCTTGCAAGGTGACGACGCCCAGCGATACGATGTCGGCGGCGGGTGGGGCAGCCAGACCTTTGCGCTGTTTGGTTCTGCTCGCAAGGTCGGCGACTACTACGATCCGGTCGACGGCTTCGTGCAGCATCCCGGCATCGCCGGCTACGCGCTCTACTCGAACAAGATTTGGCTGATGAGCGGCGACAGCAAGCTGAGCAGCATTTCTTTCGGCGGTATCGTCGACCGTTACACGGGCCGCTCGGATGGATTCAATCAGACCGACAACGAGATGCTGCTCGACATCCTGACCAAGAGTGCGATCGATCTTCAGATCAGCACGGGATCCGACTACCTGCGTCTCCCCGACGGCGTATTCTCCCCGGTCTCGCAAAACGGTGCCGTGTTGACCTATCATTCCGGGACCCAGCAAAACGTGGGCAACTTCGGCCAGCACGGACCCACGGGTACACCCACCTCCATCACCTATTTTACCGGACGCTACGGACTCGGGCGTCTCGACACTTGGCTGCGTTCCACGACGTTGCGCGCCGGCACGCGCGGCCTCTTGACGTTCGAGCTGGACGATACGGCGCAGTGGCTCGCGCGCGGCACCGACAACGTGCAGTGGTTCGAACGCGCAGGCTACACCTATCAATTCAACGCGAACTCATCGTTTGTGATCGGCGTGCGACGTGCGACCGGCTTGCCGCCGGTTCCGAACGGCGGCGGCGACTGCACGAGCGTTTGCACCAATCTTTCGTTCTCGTATCATATCCGTGCACCGCGGGACGAACTGTACGTCGGCTACGGCGATGCCAACACCCTCGACACGACACCGCAGTTTATCCTCAAGCTCATCTACTACATGGGTGCGCAGAAAGGTACCTGACGGAACGGGACGCCCGCTCTCTTGGGCGAAGATAGCGGGATGAGACGCATTTCGTTTGTTGCGGCGCTCTTGTGCCTATCGCTTCTGTCGCCACTGCCGGGCAAGGCCGATCCCAGCTCGCTGACCGTGTTCGCGGCCGCTTCGCTACGCGAGGCCTTCGAAGCGGCGGCCGCGGATTTCACCAAGAAGACGGGCATCGCGGTGAAGTTCAGCTTTGCCGGTTCCGATACGCTCGAACAGCAAATCTCCCAGGGCGCGCCGGCCGACGTCTTCGCGTCGGCCAACCTCACGCAGATGAAAAAGGCCGCCGACGCGGGGTTGCTCGGTTCGGAGCCGCAGCTGTTCGCCCGCAACCGCCTGGTGCTGATCGAGCCGAAGACGAACCCGGGCGGCGTCAACGCGGTCGCCGACTTAGCGAAAGCCGGCGTGAAGGTCGTGCTGGCAGCGCCGACCGTTCCGGTCGGTGGTTACGCGCGCAGCGCGTTCAAGAAGTTGAACGGAACCGCCGGCTATGCGGCCGACTTCAGCGATGCCGTCGAACGTAATGTCGTTTCGAACGAGCTCGACGTCAAAGCGGTTGCGAGCAAAATTTCACTTGGCGAAGGCGACGCCGGCGTCGTTTACACGACCGACGTCACGCCGCTCGTGGCGACGTCGACGCGCTCGATTGCCTTTCCGCCCGAATCACAGCCCGATGCCGAGTATCCGATCGCAACCGTGAAAGCTACGACGAACGCGCCGGGTGCGCAAGCATTCGTCACCTTCGTGTTGCACGAAGGCCAGCCGTATTTGAGGGCTCGCGGCTTTTTAGCGCCGTGATCCGAGCGGCCGTTGCGCTCGCCGCCGCGCTGCTGGCCGGATTCATCGCTTTTCCGATCGCCGGGCTCATCTTTCACCAGAGCCCGGCTGCCTTCGTCGTAGCGCTCCAAGCGCCGTCGGCCCAAGCCGCGCTGAGGCTTAGCCTGCTGACGACGCTCTGTTCGCTTGCGCTCACGGTCGGGCTCGGTACACCGCTTGCTTACATTCTCGCGCGGCGCGTTTTTCCGGGGCGAGCCCTGGTCGATGCGCTCGTCGATCTACCGATCGTCGTTCCGCCTGCGGTGGCCGGTCTCGCGCTGCTGCTCGCGTTCGGACGCGCCGGCACGCTCGGCCCTGCACTGCATGCGCTCGGCATCAATCTCTCGTTTACGACCGCGGCGGTCGTGCTGGCGCAGACGTTCGTCGCCTCGCCGTTCTTCGTGCGGGCGGCGCGCAGCGGTTTTGCGACGGTCGACCAAACGCTCGAAGCTGCTTCAGCGACGCTCGGTATGGGACCGCTGCGCACCTTTGCGCTCGTCACGATTCCGCTCGCCGCGCCCGCCCTGACCGGCGGAATCGTGCTGTGCTGGGCGCGCGCGCTCGGTGAGTTCGGCGCGACGATCATGTTCGCCGGAAACCTGAGCGGCGTCTCGCAAACGCTTCCACTCGCCGTGTACCTCGATCTGGAAGGTGGCGACGTGGCGGGTGCAACCGCGCTTTCCGTCGTGCTGATCGCCGTCAGCTTGGCGGTCGTAGCCGGCATTCGTTCGGTCGAGCGACGCTAGTGTCGCTCATCATCGATGTGCGTAAACAGTTGCGCGAGCACGTGCTCGAGGTGGCGCTCGAGGTGCCGGCCGGCGTCACGGTCGTCGTGGGGCCAAGCGGTGCCGGCAAAACGACCTTGCTGCGACTCGTCGCGGGGCTGCTTCGGCCCGATGCGGGAGAAATCGTTCTCGATGGACGCACGCTCACCGGCCCGACGACCTTCGTTGCGCCGCATCTGCGCAACGTGGGAATGGTCTTTCAAGAATACGCGCTTTTCCCGCACCTGAGCGTGGCGGCGAACGTCGCCTTCGGCCTGCGCGCGCGGCGGATTTCCGCCCCCGAACGAACGCTGCGCGTCGCTTCAGTCCTTGAGCGACTCGAAATCGATCAGCTCGCGCGCGAGCGTACGGGCGAGCTTTCGGGTGGACAGCGACAACGGGTAGCGCTTGCGCGCGCGCTCGTCATCGAGCCGGAAACGCTGCTGCTCGATGAGCCGCTCTCCGCGCTCGACCCGCAAACACGTGGCCGGGTCCGCTCGGAGCTGCAAGCAATCCTGCGCGACGTCAGCGTCCCGACGCTGTTCGTGACCCACGACGAGGCGGACCGGGCAGCGTTTCCGGGTCGCGTCGCCGTTTTCGAAGATGGGCGGGTCTCGGGAACCGTGCGCACGTAACGCAGCGTATGGTCGCACCGGCACTGGTCGTTTGGAAAAACCGCATCCTCGTCGACGAAGCAGAGCGCCAACCGGTCCTCCTTCCCCTAGAAACGCGCGACCGTGCGAGCGAGTTCGTCGATCTCGACCCAGCGCTCGACGGGAAGGCGCAGCTCGGCGTCGAGCCCGCGCAGCTCGCGGGCTTGCGTTTCATCGACCCGATGTTCGAACTAGGGCGCTTCGCTGGATCGACCCGTCTTGCGGTCGTGCGCGCCTTGGCGCTTTCTCGCTGGTCCGCCGATACATGCTTTTGCTCGAACTGCGGCGCGCCGTTGCGCTGGGAAACGCCGGGCAGGGTGAAGTTGTGCCAGAACCCGAGCGACCCGCACCGTCATTTTCCGCGCATCGATCCGGCAACGATCATGCTCGTGCACGACGGCGAACGCATGTTGCTCGGACGCCAGCCCGGTTGGCCCGACGGGATGTACTCCACCCTGGCGGGTTTTATCGACCCGGGCGAATCGGCCGAAGCGGCGGTCGCACGCGAGGTCTTGGAAGAAGCCGGGGTGAGCGTCGCAGAAGTCAGCTACTTCGGTTCGGAATCGTGGCCGTTTCCGCGCTCGCTCATGCTCGGATTTTTTGCGCGCGCGACGTCGACCGAGATCGTGCGCGGCCACGAGCTTGAGGACGTGCGCTGGTTTGACGTCGAGGAAGGGCTGCGCCTCGAGCGCTCGCTCGCCGAGCGCGTGCCGCATGCCGATACGATCGCGCGCCGTTTGATCGGACACTGGCTGCGCGAGCGTACGACACCGGCCTTGTACTAAAAGGTACTGATCTCCGCGGGCAGACAGCCGCGGACGTTGAGGTCGATCGGCAGCCCATTTGGTTTCGGGCGCAATTCTGAAACGGCTTCACCCGCGGAGAGTTTCAGCGCCTGCTGATCGGCCGCGGTCATGCGGCGGTTCGCCTGTAGATAGCTCTGGCCGTGCGAGCTTTCGTAGATCCAGCCGACGGCCAGGTCGTGCGGGTTGACGACAACGTGAATGTCTTCAACGGTTCCGCTGTTTTCAATCTGTGCACCGATCGTGAGCGGCGAGCCGGCACAAAATTCGTTGGGTTGCAAGCGAACGTCCGCGACCCGCATCACTAGCCCGAAACTGGGAGCAGCGGCCGAGGCCGGTGCTGAAAGGGCGACCACCAGGCCCGCCGTCGCAACGATCTTGCTGCGTATCATATCTCTCTCTTACTGGGGGCGATTGGGAGCCAGATTATATCACGCCCGGGCGCCGGAATTAAGGTACCAAAAGAGAAAAGCTGCGAGCTATGTCGCGGTACCTGGCCCTCAGCCTGCCGTTCATAGCGCTGCTCGTTCCCTTCTATCTGCGTTTGGAGCCGTCGCTCTACGGGATTCCGTTCTTCTATTGGTACCAGTTTGTGTGGCTGGCACTTAGCGCTGCGATTACCTGGTTCGTGTACCGGGCGACTGGCGCTTCACCGCGATGATCGATGCAACGGCAACAACGGTTTTTGTCGCACTTTTCGCTGCGGTTACGGTGCTTGGTTTCTACGCCGCCCGCTGGCGCAGCGGCGATCTGAGGATCCTGGGTGAATGGGGACTCGGCGGCCGGCGCTTCGGAACCCTCGTCGTCTGGTTTCTTTTAGGCGGCGATCTCTACACGGCGTATACGTTCATCGCGGTGCCGGGCCTGATGTACGGGGCCGGCGCGATCGGTTTCTTTGCCGTCCCGTACACGATCCTGATCTATCCGCTCGCCTTCATCTTCATGCCGAAGCTCTGGACGATGTGCCGCGCTGCCGGCCACGTCACGATCGCCGATTTCGTTCACGATCGGTATGGCAGCCGGGCGCTCGAACTCGCAACGGCGTTGACGGGGCTGCTTGCAACGATGCCGTACATCGCGCTGCAACTGGTGGGCATCCAAGTGGTCATTGCATCGCTTGGTATCGCGGGCAGCGGGCTGCTCGCGCACGCGCCGATCGTGCTTGCGTTCGTAATCTTGGCGGCCTACACGTACACGAGCGGGCTGCGCGCTCCCGCCATGATCGCTTTCGTCAAGGACGGGCTTATCTATCTGACGGTAGCGGTTGCCGTCGTCGTCATTCCATTGAAGCTCGGTGGTTTCGGCCACATCTTCGCTGCGGCGCAAGCGGTCCTCGCGGCGCGGCCGAAGCCCGCTTCGATCGTCATCGCACCGGCCGCCTTTTCTGCCTACGCGACCCTGGCGCTCGGCTCGGCCCTGGCCCTTTTCCTGTACCCGCACAGCGTTACCGGCGTCTTGAGCGCGCGCAACGCCGACGTGATTCGGCGCAATGCGGTCTACCTGCCGGCCTATAGTTTGCTGCTCGGTGCGATAGCGCTCCTCGGTTACATGGCGCTTGCGGCCGGCATCGCGACCAAGAACACGAGCTTCGCCGTGCCGCTGCTGTTCAAAGCGATGTTCCCCTCGTGGTTCGTCGGCGTTGCCTTCGCCGCGATTGCAATCGGAGCGCTAGTTCCGGCGGCGATCATGTCGATCGCCGCGGCCAACCTCATCACGCGCAACATCTACCGCCGCTACCTGCGTCCGCACCCCACCGACGCCGAGGAATCGACCGTTGCCAAACTGATGTCGTTGCTCGTAAAATTCGGCGCGCTCGCCTTTGCGCTCGGAGACACGCAGTACGCGATCAACCTGCAACTGTTAGGCGGCGTTTGGGTGCTGCAAACCTTTCCGGCCATTGTCTTCGGGCTCTATACGCAGTGGTTCCACCCGCGCGCGCTCTTGGCGGCCTGGTTCGTGGGCATGAGCGCGGGCACCGCGATGGCGGTATCGCAGCATTTTTCGCCGGTCTTTCCGCTCCGCGTGGGAAGTGTGACGATCGCCGCCTACGCCGGTATGTACGCTTTCATCCTCAACCTTGCGATCGCGGCGCTCCTGACGCTCATATTTGACGCAACTCGGGTTCCGCGCACCGCGACCGCCTAGCGCGGCAAACCGGGACTCGCGCTGCGTGACGGCCAACAGACGGCTGCCATGAGAAGCTTACGCCCTTTCGCCGCTGCGCTTGCCTTCGCTACGTGCGCCGCCCTGTGCGCGCCGCCGGCCGGGCGTGCGACCACCCCCGCCCCCGAAACGGGCCCGCGCATCAAGATCATCACCTCGGCGGGAAACATCGTCGTCGTACTCGATCCGAAGCACGCACCGAAAACGGTAGCGAATTTTCTTTTCTATGTGGGCGAGAAGTTCTTCGATGGCGGGACGTTCTTTCGCGCAATTCCCGGCTTTGTGATTCAAGGCGGCAACAAAGCACGCGAAAAGCCGAGCGATCCCACCGTCGCACTCGAAACGCCGAGCAAGACGGGAATCAAGAATACCGATGGAGCGATCTCGATGGCTCGCACCTCCGATCCGAACTCCGCGACTTCCGAGTTCTTCATCTGCGACGGCCAGCAACCGGCGCTCGACGGATCGGACACGCAACCGGGGTACGCAGCCTTTGGCCACGTGATCTCGGGCATGGAGCTCGTCCGCAAAATCTCGCACGCACCGGCTGCAGACGAGATGCTCGTTTCGCCGGTGAAGATCATCCAAATCGTGCGCCTCCCGTAGGGCACCGGCGGATTCATCCGGGATAAACTAAGGAATTCGTAGTTCGTCCGCCAAAGTGCATGCCGCGAAAATGTGGTTGCGCTGAGGAGAGACTAGATCTTGAAGCTTGGAGTGGTTCGGGCGCTCGCATTGGCGGCGCTTTTTACGGTAGCGGGTGCGGGCCTTGCAGCGAGGACGCCGGCAAATGGCGCCCCGGTGCAGCAAAATAGGGAAGATTTCCAGACGTCGTGGCTCGACAAGAGTTGTGCCGCCTGCGACGATTTCTACCAATTTGCGACCGGCGGCTGGCGCAAAGCCAATCCCATTCCAGCGGAATACCCGTCGTGGGGTCAGTTCTACGTCATTTATGCGCGCAGTTTGGATCAACTCCACACGCTGCTCGACCGCGCGGCAGCGAACACGAGCGCTCCGGACGGCAGCCCGGAGCAAAAAGTCGGCGTTTTCTACAAATCATGCATCGACGAAGCTGCGGTCGAAGCGGCCGGCATCCATCCGCTCGACGACGAGCTTGCGAAGGTTGCCGCGGTCAGCGACGTGCAGAGCCTAATCGCCGAGATCGCCCATCTCGAACAGGGCGTGGCGCCCGGGACGCCGTTCGATTTCGCATCGACACCCGATCCCAAGAACTCGAATCACACGATCGGCGACATCGGCCAAGACGGCCTGACGTTGCCGGAACGCGATTATTATCTCAACCCGAGCCCCGCCTCGCAAAAGATCCGTGATGCCTATGCCACCTACGTCGCCAAGATGCTCGGCCTGCTCGGCGACGACGGCGCGACCGCGAGCGCCGAAGCAGCGACCGTGATGTCGGTCGAAACGAAGATCGCGCAAATCTCCTTCACCAACGTCGAGCTGCGCGACGTCGTCAAGACGACCAATCACTACACGGTCGCGACCCTGCAGACCGAAGACCCGGCGCTCGGTTGGGCGACCTTCTTTCAAAGCGTCGGCGCGCCGCAAACGGCCGACCTCAACGTGGACGAGCCGAGCTTCTTCAAGCAGCTCGACGGCCTGCTCACGAGCATCCCGGTCGCCGATTGGAAAACCTACCTGCGCTGGCGCATCCTCAACAGCGCATCGCCTGCCCTGCCGAAAGCCTTCGTGGACGAACGCTTTGCTTTCCGGCAGATCCTGACCGGAGCGACAAAGCAAACTCCGCGCTGGAAGCGCTGTGCGGCGGCCACCGATACCGCACTCGGTGAAGCCCTCGGCCAACTCTATGCGAAAGCCTATTTTTCCGACGCAGCCAAGGCGCGAGCACTAGCGCTCGTCAACAACCTCAAGGCGACCTTGCGCGCCGACATGCCGACCCTCGCGTGGATGTCGCCGGCCACCAAGAAGTACGCGATCAAGAAGCTCGACGCGATGCGCAAGAAGATCGGGTACCCGGACAAGCCGATTCAGTACACCGCGCTCGTTCCACAGAACGACTCGTATCTAGCCAACCAATACCGCGCCGGCAAATTCGCCTCGGACTACGATCTGGCAAAGATCGGTAAGCCCACCAACCGTGAGGAGTGGGGGCAGACCGCGCCGACCGTCAACGCGCAGTACAACCCGACCACGAACGACATCACCTTTCCGGCCGGCATCCTCCAGGCGCCTTTCTACGACGTCTCCAACGACGACGCGTTGAACTACGGGGCGATCGGCGCGATCATGGGCCACGAGATGACCCACGGCTTCGACGACCAGGGGCGACTCTACGATGCCGACGGCAATCAAACGAACTGGTGGACCGCCGCCGACGTCAAGCGCTTTAACGCGCGTGCCGGTTGTATCAGCAAGCTCTACGATACCCTGCCGGTCGATGCGACGCAGAAGCAAAAAGGTGCGCTCGTGCTCGGCGAGGCGATTGCCGATCTCGGCGGTGCAACGATCGCCTACAAAGCCTTCGAACACGCCGAAGCGGGCAAGCCGCGTACGAAGATCCAGGGCTTCACGCCGGAGCAGCGTTTCTTCTTAGGTTACGCGACGATCTGGTCGGAAAACGTCCGTCCTCAGGCTGCGCGTTTGCAGGCCAATACCGATGTGCACGCGCTCGGACGCAACCGCGTGATCGGCACCTTGCAAAACATGCCCGAGTTTGCCAAGGCTTGGTACTGCCCGCTGCGCGCAAAGATGGTTCGCCCCGCCTCGCAGCGCTGCCAGATCTGGTAGGCGCCCCGCCGGTGCCGTGCGGTCACGGCGCCGGCGTAAAGACGTCGTCGGGGACGTCGACGTTGATCTCGTAGTTGCTGAAGTGGGTTTCGATGTCGGCGTGGTAACCGTGGCCGCCGGCCGTCCCTGTTTGTGACGACACGAACTCGTGAGACCCGATCCGGGTATAGACGTTGTCGGTGGTCGTCGTCGCGCCGTTCTTGTTGGCGAAGCGGTATTCGCGCACGAGGCCGGTTTCGTCACCGACGACGACGTCGACGTGATCGAGCGAGGCCGTGGGATCCTTCGGTACCAAATGAAAGGTCGTCTCCGTGCCGTCATCTTCGAGGACGGTGATGTCGTAGACGTCGGGCCAGATGCGGACCGGCGCGATCGAGGGGCTATCGGCCATCATGCGCTTGAGCGGGCCGGGTACGTTATCGAAGACGACCGCATCATGATCCGGCGCACGGAAGTAGGTGTGTCCGTGAAAGTGCAACGACACGGGTGGAAAACTCTTCATGTGCGTTTCCACGTCGATGTCGGCCACGAGCGTCTTGATGCCGGCCGAGTTTCTCAGCAAATGCCGGTATGCGATCGATCGGTCGAGGTCCGCCGGCGCGGCTGCCAGCGGCGCGCTCAAGGCGGCCGTGAGCAGTGCCACCGCGCAAGCCGCGCTCGCTCTGCCTCCGAGACAGCGGTGATGTGCCATGGGACGGATAGTAACCGTTCCCGAAAATCAGCGCAAGGCCGTGGCTACCGTCTCGCGCGACGCGATGCGCAGCTTCCAACCGGCCAAGGCCGTACCGCTCAGCTGCAGCCGATCGAGGAGCGCGCGTAAGCGCTGGGCTGCGGGGTCGCTGCCCGTGGTACGTTCCGCGATGAAATACGGCGCCCACGACTGGTAGTACAGCGTTGCCTTGACGCGCAGGTGCGCGGCATCGAGCCCGGCAGGCAGCACAACGGCGTAGCGCACGACGGCGCGACCCTTTCCATCGGTGAAGTTGGGATCCGATGCGGCCCGGCCGTGTGGGAAGGTGGCCTCCAGAAAATACTTGGGCAGCGGCACGCCGGGCACACCGCCGAGACGCCATCCCGCCGGCAGAATCCGATTGTCTTTGACGATGTGATCGCGGCGGATGAAGCTGGTCGTAAAGTCGTGATTTGCATCTTGAGCGAGCTCTTCGAAAATCTGCGCTTGCGCGGGGCTCGAGATCGGAAGGCGTTCGTCGTGATGTTCCTGATACGACTGGTGACCGTCCGCTCCGCGCGCGAACGATTCGCTCGGCAGCGGCTTGCCGTCCGCACCGACGATGCGACCGCTTGCGTCGCTCCGTCCCGATGCAAAGATCGTGCGAGCGGCGGCACCGCTCCCATCGACGACTTCGACGTCGAGAAAGGCGCGCCGGAAACCGACGCCGCTCGGAAAGCGGTGTCCGGTCAAGTTGGTGACGGTGACGTCGGCCTGCAAGCGGCCTTGGTGCACGACCGCTGCGACCTTCAGCGTCGCGGTGTTTTCGCGAGCCTGCCGGACGATGTTTTCGATAGCCTCATCGATATCGCCCGAACGGCCGGTCATGTAGTCGGCCAGACGCACGCCGAGGACATCGGGGAATTGGCGGAACGTTTCGAGCAGGAAGGCGTTGAGCCCGAGCAACTCGTGACGGTGGAATCCGCTCTTGCGCAAACGCACGTGCACGTCGTCGCGCGGAGCGAGGTCCGTCGTTACGGGATACGTGTCGTCTTGGACGATCGCGATCTTGGTCTGGATCGGCGCGGCGTTGATTCCGAACTTGTGATCGACCAGACCGGTCGACATGTGACAGTCTTGGCACGATTTCGCGCCCGGTAGCGGCTTGTAATCGGTTTGGTAGCGGCTATTGATCCACTCGACGTACGTATTCTGTTCGACGTCGTGCCCGACCGGCAGCGAATCGACCACGGGCAGGTTGATCGAATGGCAGCTTCCGCAAAGCTGCGAGTTGTTGACGTACGAGGCAAAGGCGGGTTTCATTCCGAGCGCCTGATTCATCGGCCCGGTTGCGATCTCGTTATTGTGAAACGGGCCGTAGAGTTGTTTGGTTGGGCCGGTATCGAAGGTTCCATTGATCTTGTGTTCGAGGAAATACGCCAGCGGCGCATGACCAGCCGGCACTTTGGGCGGGACCGCATGATGGCAGACCGCGCAGCTGATGCCGTCACGTGCCAGCCCGCCGTAGTGGGCCGCCTCGGCGTGCGCAGGAGTCGTATCGAAGACGAAGCCGAGCGAATAGTTTGCCTTCGGGTGCTCGAGCGCAAACGAGCGCTTTCCCATCGCGTTGTGGCACTGCAAACACGTGTTGACGATCTCTTGGCGCAGCGCAGCCGGATGGCGCGATGGCGGCAAGGTCGCGACGTAGCCGAATTCGCTCTCGATCTGCGAATAGAAGACCGGATCGCGACCCGCGAGCGCCATCGGCGACCAGCGCCACTCGCCGTATTCCGAAACGTTGGCGCCGCTCGCCGTCGCTTGCGGCGCAGGTGCACGGTGGCTGCTCAACCACATCACGGGCCCGAACGTTTGGGCGAGTGAGGCCGAGCTGTGGCAACTCATGCACTGATCCGAGGTTACGAAGGGATGTGTGGCGGCCGGGTCTTGCAGCGCGCTATCGAGCGGTTCGGCCGGAAACGTTTGCACGGGCACCGGTTCGGGAACGGGTTCGGGCGTGTGGGCCGCTATCAGGGCGAGCCCCTTTTCGTGCTCGGGTTCCGGCGTTTTCACCACCTTTACGTGCCACGAGTCGTCGATGTGATAGACAAGCGGATGGCCGGGAAAACCGTGCACGTTCTCGAGCGAAGCAAACGTTTGCGTTTTTGCGGCCGAGCCATGGCAGCGCAGGCAATAGAGACCGAAACCGGCGTTGGGATATTGCGTGCCGCCGAACGTCAGCCCGGGCGAGTACAATTCAGCCCAAAACCAGCCGTCATGCGAAGCGGATTTGCGCCGAATCATCAGCGTCCAATCGGTCGGTTTCAAATCGGCGAAGGGAACGTTTGCGTACGCCGCCGCAGGGGGCGGATATTGCTCCTTGATGATGATCGAGCCGTCGGGAGGAACGCCGTGACGCCCGTTGCGCAGCCACGCGATGATGCCGGCGGAATAATACAAACGAACGGCGGGGTGGGTTCCAAAGTACTTCCCGTGGATGAACGGGCCCGTGTCGCGAACGGACTTGTCGACGCACCAACCGAGTTCGCGATACCGGTACGACAAGAGATAGCCGAGCATCCGCTCTTCGAGCGCCTTGGGTTCACCGCGCGGCAGGTGGGTGGGAAGACGTAATTCGTCCGGTACTGGGGCGGCGGCTACGCACGGATCTCGCGGCGCGGCTTCCGCGCTGCCCCCGGTCGTGCTCGATGATCTTCCCATTAGCGCTGCCGATACGACGACGACCAGCGCAATGCAAGAGAGAGTCCGCCGCAAGAGAGACGCCTCCGCTAAAGCGAGGGTTCCAATGATCTACGTCATTCGCGTTGCATCGACAGACTCCGCGCGTTTCTCCGCCGGGAGGCCGGCACTTGACGCCGAACGACGCGACGCACATGATGCCCGGAGCTCTCGACGGTATCGTCGTTCTCGACTTGACTCGCGTTCTCGCGGGACCCTATTGTACGATGACGCTCGGCGATCTCGGTGCAACGGTTTGGAAAATCGAAAATCCGACCGGCGGCGACGAGACCCGAGCCTGGCAACCGCCGGCCGTCGCCGGCGAAGCGACCTACTACCTTTCGGTCAACGCCAACAAGAAGAGCGTGGCGCTCGACCTCAAGAGCGAAGCCGGTGCACAGATCGCGCGCGACCTCGCGCGCAAGGCGGACGTGCTGGTCGCAAACTTCCTGCCCGGCACGCTCGAGCGCTTCGGCCTGGACTACGCGACGGTCAGCGCAACCAATCCGAAGATCGTTCACTGCGCGATCTCCGGCTACGGCGCGACGGGATCCCGCTCGCAGCATGCCGGTTACGACTTCGTGATCCAGGGTGAAAGCGGTCTGATGTCGATCACGGGTGAGCCGGAGGGCGAACCGATAAAATACGGCATCGCGACCAGCGACATCATGGCCGGAAGCAACGCCGTCCAAGCGATTCTCGCAGCGCTCGTCGCGCGCGCGCGTACCGGGCGCGGTCAGTCGATCGATATTTCGCTGCTGGACTCGGCAATCGCGGCCCTGGCCAACGTCGCTTCGGGCGCGCTCAACGCAAATTCGGGCATGGAACGCTTCGGCAACGCGCACGCAAGCATCGTTCCCTATCAGACGTTCAAAACACGCGACGGTGCGATCGTGCTCGCCTGCGGAAACGACCGGCAATTCGGCGATCTCTGTCGCGACGTGATCGGGCGCCCCGAGCTTGTGGACGATGAACGCTTCTGCAGTAACAGCCAACGCGTCATCAATCGCACGCTACTCGTGGCCATCCTCCAATCGGACTTTGGCGCGATGTCAACCGAAGCATTGCTCGCACGAACGCGTGCCGTCAACGTACCCGCCGGCGAGATTCGCTACTTACCCGCCGCCCTCGAGGCGCCTGAGGTGCTCGAACGCGGGATGGTCGTCACGGTCGATCATCCGCGCGCCGGACGTTTGCGCCTTACGGCTTCGCCGCTGCACCTGAGCGACACGCCGCCCCGACCGCGCAGCGCGCCGCCGCTGCTCGGCGAGCACACGCGCGAGGTCCTGGGCGAAGTGCTCGGATTCGATTCGCAACGCCTGGAGTCACTCGAAGCAGCCGGCATCGTGAAATCGCTGCTGGCTGCGGCTCCGGGATAGGCGCCCAAGCGCGAACGCGCTCCGGCCGCGCAGATCGATACGCCGCGATAGGTAGCCGCTGTCTGGGAGTATCTCTGCGAGAGATGTAACGGCGCTAACATTTTCCACGGACACACACGTCGTAAGCTGAGGGCGGGTGCAGCCGCACTTACCGGCAGACCTCAACTGGACGAGTGGAAATAGGAAACGATGGTTTCTGAGCATGGCGGGAGTCTGGTACTGCCGCTTATTCGTGAACCTGAGTCGCGACAATTTGGGTTTGGTGCGACACTTCGTCAATTGATGACGAGGCCGACTCACGTTTTCAGCCCCGGGTTGCTCAGCAAAATGTCCGGCGTCCCAAAGGCGACAATCGTCAATTGGCTGGACCAACGTGTCAGGCGGCCGCGCGATGAAGCTACTTTGCAAGCGTTGTGTGAAGCGCTTCGCCTTAATCCCGTGGAGGCAGGTTTGTTGTGCCGTGCCGCGGGCGTCGACGAATCGATAGTTCCAAGCGAGCCACCGTGCGACCGGGTTCCGATGGGACTTTACCGCACGACGCTCCAAGGTCGCATCCTTTTCGCGAACCAGACCCTCGTTCAGATGTTGGGCTATGGCAGCAGGAGCGAATATCAGGCGCTCGACGTGAGCCGTGATCTGTACCATCGGCCGTCGCAGCGCGCTGAATGGCTGGCGAAGGTCGACTGCGCCGGCACGCTGCGGAAATACCCCACTTGGGCGAGAAGAGCAGATGGTTCCCGAGTCTTTGTCTTAGACAGCGCAACGGCCGTGCGCGACAGCCATGGCAGGCTTCTGTACTTCGAAGGCGTCTGGGAAAGTGCGACGCCGCCGGCAGAGGGCACGATCGCAAATTAAATACGAATTTGGGGGCAGACGCTACTTTCCGTTCCGACCATAATCCTTTGCATGATAAACTCTCGCATTCTGCGGGCAACCCTCATTGGATGCTCAGCTGCGACTATCGCGTTCCTAGCAATTTGGCACGAATCCACGCGTACGAGCGCGGATGAGCAGTTCTTGCCGGCCGATCACGTTGTTCTGAGGAGTGCGCGTGACGTTGATACAAAAGCCGGCACCGTGGTGGTTCCGATCCACCGTGGAATCGCGGCAGGCAAGACGGTTTGGTACATCATTACGGATGCCTCGGATTACGGCGTCGCTCACGACCTTGACGTTCTTTACGCGCCAAAGCTCGTAAATATGGCGATCAACTGTCCGGAATGCGTCGAGACGGCAACGCTAGGCAGGCCGACCGGAAAATTCAACAACGACGCGATCGTACACTTTACCGGTGCGCCGGACTTCAGCCCATCACGGGTCTATCAACCGTCCGCCACAGGCTTTCCGCCCAAGAAAGCCGCTCCGGGCGCGGTAGGCGACGCGCACTATAGTCCTTTCGTTCGCATTGCGGGGTCGAGCGTCATCTACAATATGCCGATCGTTGCGACCGGAAATGGTCCTTTCGACGTCATTCACCACACCAACACTCACGATCGAGTGGTTGCTATCGATACAAAACAGGACGACGATGGACCGGAGGTGACCATGTTGCTGGCCCGTGGGTTTGACTCCGGTCAGCCAATCGTTTACCTAAGTACCGAAGCTTCAGATCCGGGCGCCGCCGCCGTCGAGCGCGCAACCTACGTGCCGCTTCTCGGGCACGCGCCTTTTGCAAACGGAGATGACAACCTCGGATCGGCTCGAGAGCGGATATTCGTCTTCGCCAACGGGCCGACGAGCCCTGAAAATGGGCAAGGCCTGATGTTCCTCGGTTTGAACGGCAACTTATCGGAGGATGCGACGGCCGCAAACGTTGCCTCGCTCGGATCGCCGCTCAACGTCCAAGGCGACTTCCCCTCGCTCGATGATCCGCGCCACGCGAGTGCCTACTCGCCGTTATGGGACGTTCAACTCGGCGTGTGGACAAAGAGCGCCATTGATGCGGCCAAGAATACCCGGCAAACAGACGAGAATCAGATTCTCAACCTGGTCGGCGAGGGGTATCTCACGGGTCCCGGCGGTGCGCCGTACGGCTCGGCGTTCGTTGTCAATTGTCCGCCGGTGGCTTACGTGAACGAACGGCCTACAAAAGATCTCGCCTCGAACGTCTTCAATCGATGAAAGAAACGCTGCCGGCGCTGCTCGCGATCGCGTTCGCCTCTTCCGGGGCAGCGTCGGCAGCGTCGGCAGCCTCGGCGGCCACGCCGCCACCGCTGCACGTGGTCATCCGCGACCACGCCTTCATCCCGAGGGTCGCGCGCGTCAAACTGGGACAGCCGATCGTGTGGACCAATACGGACCAAGATCCACACACGATCACGAGCGGGGCGAATAACACTGACGATGGACGTTGGGTTAGTTCAGGACTGATCCCTGACGGCGACACGTTTACGGTTCGGCTACGGAAGGTGGGGACGTACCCGTATTTCTGTAAGCCGCATCAATTTCAAGATTCTATGCATGGCACGATAATCGTCGTCCGCTGAGCATCGACCTGACAGGATGCAATTCGTCTTCTTCAATTGGGGCTACATGGTTCGACAGTGTTTTCTCGGGCTGATCGCCTGCGTGCTAACTCTTTCCGGATCATCGCTCGTCGCGAGCGCGGATCCATCGCCGGCACCGGCGCCGACAAACACGCCTGCTACGACCGCGAGCGATCCTTGCGGAGATACGAACCTACTAGCGACGACCGATCGACCGACCTTCGGCACGAATCCGTGCGTCGTCAAGGTCGACGACGTCATCGCCGAATTCGGTTATCGCAACACGACAACCGTCAGTAACGGTGTCAATTCAGAACTCGCCTCATACCCTGCAAACCGAACTCGTATCGGGTTCGCACAGCATCTCGAACTCGTGCTCGATCTTCCAACCGATCTGCGCTCAAATACGCTTGGCTCCCGCGTTACGGGTGACTCAGGTATTGGGACTGGCCTGAAGTACGAATTCGGCTACTTTGGAAACTTTGTCCAAGGCATCGCTGGCGAAGCCGTCTATCCAACGGGCAGCACCGCTTTCTCCAATGGGCTGCCGGCCTTCAATGGTTCCTATCAGATCGGAGGCGGGATCATCCCCAACGTGGGATTCAATCTCACGCTCGGCTTCAACTCGTTCTCGTCAGTTAACCCGGCAGGCGGGAAGAACGTCGGCACGACTGCGTTTCAGCCGACGTTCATCCTGGGCGGTCTCGTGGCGCCTCAAACGAAGCTAAACGTGGAGGTCGCGAACATCTCTTCACAGGGACCCGGCACGAGCGGGCAATACTTCGGAAACGTGTTTCTCCAGCACCAAGTTTCTAGCTTCTTCTTGCTCGACGTAGAGGCCGCCCAGCGTTTCACGGTCACAAACGGATCTCACCAACACTACGTTGGAGCCGGTGCCTCAATTCGGTTATAGTGACCCGTTCGAACCGGGCAATCGTCCTGATCCGCCGACGAGGGAGCGCGTCGACTAACCCTGGACGGCGATATGGCCGTGACTCGACAGCTTGGCACCTTCCGGCTACGCTAGCCGCTAGGTACCAATGAGGCCGACGGTCGCTTTCGGGTCTATCAGTTTCAGTTTGCCGTCCTCGCTTGACGTGGCGCCCTTGATGATTAGGGCGCGCGCCTCCGTTGCCGTTAGCGACGGGTCGATGGCGAACAATTTCGCGGCAAGATTCGTGACGTTTGGCGTTGCCATCGACGTGCCGGAATATTTTACGACGTATCCGCCGGGCAGTTTGCTCGGTACCTGATAACCGTCCGCGTACACGAGGACGGTAGGCCCGTAGCTCGTAAAGTTCGCCGGGTCCCCGGCCTGATTCACGGCCCCGACCGTTATGAGGTTCGGCAGCGTTAGTGCGGCCGGCACACTTCCCCCGAACGACGCATCACTATCGGAGTTCCCGGCCGCTGCGATGAATAAAACATTGGGCGAGTCCGAGATCACTTCGCTGACCGCTTTGCGCCAGACGTCGAAGAGCTTTTCTGCCTCCGCCTTTCGCACTTGCGGATCTCCGTTCGCTTCCGCCTTGCCGAGCCAATCCTCGAACTCGGCGACATCGTCGCCCCAGCTCATATTGACGACGCGCACGTTGTTAGCCCGAAAGTATGCTCCCTGTTCCTCGATGCGCTTAGCCATCGCGTTCACCCATTTTGCCGGATCTACATCAAGAATGAGGTGCGAGAAATTGTCGTTGAAACGGGCATTCAAGATGTGGGCGGCTGCATTGTTTCGGATCGCGATGCCGGCGACGTGTGACCCATGGGTGTATTCTGCGAGCACGTCAAGCCGCGCCCTAAATTGCTTGGATTCATCCGGCGTGAGCGATTTCGCGAATTTGACGTACGACTCGGCATCGGGTGAATCGATGCCGCTTTGGAGATCGGATCGGCCGGCGAGATAGCTGACGTCCTGTGCGTAGTCCTTGGCAATTTCGCTCGAAACGGGTAGTAAATCGGACGTCGAGATCGTGGTGTCGTTGGCGATAGCAATGCCATGTCGATGCATCGCATCGACGTACATTGCGCTCGGATAGTCCGTCGGGTCAACACCGGAATCCCAGATTCCAATGATGACGGGAGCTTTGGCCTGTCCCGGAGCGATCGTCACTTCGCGTGCTCCCCAGATGTCCGGTTTCACGACATTCTTTTGCGCGATATACGCTTTCAAGGCGCTCGCGTCGGCCGTCGCGTAGGGGATCTCGAATAAGAGCTGTGCGCGCACCTGGACAATGTCGTGGGCTGCAGGCCCATCGATGGTACCCGTCTTGGCGAACGACGGATTATTGGCCGGGGGCGCGAAGGAAACCGACCTAGCGAAAATCGTCCGGGTAATGCAATGGCAAACTCTGTCCGGGCTGTGTTACCTGCTGGATGATCCAGGCAATATTGAGAAGGAGGCACGTGATATTGCGTGGCGGCTCTTCCAGGTCGATGAAAATGATCATCCGGTTGCCATCATCGGAGGGTTAGTTGAATCGGTTTTGGATACGGAGCCGACTGGGCGAGAAATGCGCTAGCCGCCGAGCACTGCTTCGTCAGTCCGGTACCGGTGAACTCTCGAGCGTCCTTTTGATGACGGGCATCGCACGATCCATGTTGCCGCTGATCAGCCCCGCGAGTTCGTTCGGCAGCAAGTCCTGAATCCAGACGAAGCGGCTTCTGTCCTCGCCTTCCCGGAAGACCTGCCAGGACGCGTTGCGCGTGATAAACCTTCCGTTCACTTCGGCATAAACCAGCCGGCGAGAATCGTCGTCGATGGTGACCAGTAATTCCCGAGCTACCCTGCCGTCATAGAACGTCACGATTCTGGCATCGCCGTCGAGTTCGCAGCCGGCGAGCAAACCGGGTACGACGCGTTGCACTTCACCGAAGTCGCGGAATGCCGCCCAGACCTTCTCGGCCGGAGCCTCGATCAAAATCTCCTTGACGATCGAAGCTATCTCCGTTCTCCCTTCATGCGACAACTGCGAAGGTTGACCAATGCTCGCGGAGAGCGTCCGCCAGAGCGTCGGGGCGCTCCTCCGGAAAGAAAAGTTTGGCGCCTTCCAGCTCGATGACGCGGCGTGCGCCGGGAATCGTTTCCTTGAGCCAATACGCCCACTTCAGCGGAAAGAACTCATCTGCCGTTCCCCACACGATCAAGGTCGGCGCGTTCAGTTCCCGCAGCAGCGGTTCGATTTCGGTTGTTGGACTACAATCGCTCGATCCGATCAGCCAGCGCTCCAGATTGCGAGTCGCCTCCTCCGTGCGAAAGAGCGGCTCAAGATAGGCCCGCAGCGTTTCCGTGGAAACACGCTCGACGTGTTCGTATGCGCCGGCAAAATTTGGACGTGACAACTCGGGGTCCGCGAGAAGTTGCACGCGTCGCGCTGAAAAGAGGCCACGGCCTACCTGCGCGGCATTGAGCGTGGCCTCGAAGGCCTTGGGCGGATAGTTGTCGTGCGTGTCGCAGTTCGTCAAGGTCAGGCTGCGGATCCGCTCCGGATGGCGCGCGGCGAATATTTGCGCGATGGCCCCGCCGGTATCGTTAGCGACGAGATCGACTTGCTCGAAGCCGAGGCTCTCACAGAAGGCGTTCAACATTTCGGCTTGTGCGCGGAATGAGATGTCCTGATCGGGGGCAGCCTGCGAATCACCGTGGGACATCAGATCGACCGCAACGCAGCGCCGAGCGTCGCAAACACGATCGACGACGTGCCGCCAAAAGTAGCTATTCAGGAACACGCCGTGCACGAATAACGCGACCGGCCCCTCTCCGCGATCCGTATATGCGATCTCGCCGAACCGGGTTTCGGCCCGTTTCTTTTCCAATATCATGCAAGGAGACTTTCTCTTGGCAGATTGTGATTTAATAGACCGTCAGTCGGTATTTAATCATACCGACTGACGGTTTGTCAAATGGCTTCCGGGGGCACTTGAACAAGAAGCTCGAGCAGGGCGCGGCGACGCGTCAACACATCATCGAAGCAGCCACCCGTCTCTTCACGACCGCCGGCTATGCGGGAACGTCGATTGAGGCGGTATTACGCGATTGCAACGTGAGCCGCGGCGCCCTCTATCATCACTTTCCCGGCAAAGATGCGCTCTTTGAGGCCGTGCTCGAAGCGGTCGAAGCGCAGGTTGCCGGACGGATTCAGGCACGCGCCCGCAAGGCCAAAAACGCCGTAGAGGCTTTGCACGCGGGTTGCGATGCATGGTTGGAACTGGCACGCGACCGCACCGTGAAACAGATCGTGTTCATCGACGCGCCCTCAGTCGTCGGTTGGGAAAAGTGGCGGGCGATCGACGCCGGTCACGGCTTCGGGCTGCTGCGGGCCGCGCTCGACGCGGTCGCTGCCGACGGCCTCATTCCGCTGCCGCTCGTCCCGACGTACGCCCACATACTGCTCGCCGCCCTGATCGAGGTTGCGATGCTTATTGCTCGCGCTCCGGACCCGCCGGCGGCAAGCAAACTCGGGAAGGCTGCAATTCAAGACCTGTTGACGCGCTTGCTGCGCAGCGCGTGAGCTACGTAGGCGCGAGGATGACGTGCGAGGGAGGCGCCGGGTGGTGGGCGGCTTCGACGGCCTCACTCCGTCTCTGGAGAATGCCGCGCGCGTTCAGCGAGCCTTTGTCGGTGACTTCGCCCGCATCGAGCGATGGTGGCGTTTCGAGAAACACGATGCGTTCGACGCGCGTTGCGCTGCCGGTTGCGGCGCTCGCTTGCGCCGCGAGCAGCGTCAGAACGGCCTCGTGCAATCGCGGACTCGAAAGGATTTCGGATAACGGCGCATCGGCGGCAACATCGATCGCAACGGCACGGCAGCGCTCGACGTCGGGGAAGGCAAGAATCGCTAGCTCATTGCGATTTTCGCCCGAGACTACGACGTCGGCAAAGAGCGGCGCGAAGTGCGCGAGAACACTCAAACGCAACGGCCCCGCGCTCACCCACGTCCCTGTGGCCAATTTGAAATCCTCGGAGAGCCTTCCGTCGAACGCGAGACCGCGCGAAGGATCCTCGGGGTCGATATAACGCAGGGCGTCTCCGATCCCGTAGTAGCCTTCGTCGTCGAAGGCCTGTTCCGTCAAGAGCGGCGCGCGCCAGTAGCCTTCGGTGATGTTCGGCCCGCGCAGACGAAGCTCGAGTTTTGTGCCGCTTGGTACGAGTTTTGCCTCGACTCCCGGAACCGGCAC
>Ga0302326_10009065_pt1 | contig 21834 bp, 12 predicted proteins | sample Palsa_T0_3_FD_202264 | JGI IMG/M metagenome (GOLD analysis project Ga0302326, IMG submission 202264) | Peat permafrost microbial communities from Stordalen Mire near Abisko, Sweden - Palsa_T0_3 | ecosystem: Environmental > Terrestrial > Soil > Palsa > Peat permafrost | place: Sweden: Abisko... | reverse complement strand
TGGGTGAACTTCACGGAATTGCCCAGCAAATTGACCAGGATCTGCCGCAGGCGCAGCGGGTCGGTCTGGATCAGGGCCGGGATCGAGCCCTGGAATGTGACGTCGAACGCCAGTCCCTTCTCGGTCGCCCTGGGACGCATCAGCGAGATGATCTCCGACAGCACCACCAGCAGGTCCGTGGACACGCACTCCACCTTCATTTGCCCAGCCTCTATCTTGGAGAGATCCAGGATCTCGTTAATCAGTTCGAGCAGGTGCAAGGCGTTCCGCTGGATGATCTGGACGCAGCCGGCTTGCGCGCACTCTTCCGGGCTGCGGTGCAGCAACATGTCCGCGAATCCCAGGATGGCGCCCATGGGCGTGCGGATCTCGTGACTCATGTTGGCCAGGAACTCGCTCTTGGACCGGTTGGCGGTCTCGGCTTCCCGCGTGGCTATGGTCAGGGCAAGAGCCAGGCGCTTGCGCTCGGTGATGTCGCGAATGTTGCACTGAATTACTTCGCGGCTACCTTCCCGATAGACGTTGCTGACGAACTCGACTGGGATGTGCCCGCCGTCTTTGTGGTTCAGGGGAAGATCTTCGTAGCGGATATGGCCAATTCTTTGCAGCGTCTCCATGGCCTTTTTGGATATTTCGGCATCCCTGAAAACGCCGATCTCCCACAGTTCCTTGTGCAAGAAGTGTTCCCGCGGGTAGCCCAGCAAACTACTCATGTAGGGATTGACGTCCACGATCTTCGCGGCCGCCGCATCCAGGATGAGGATGCCGTCGTGAGCCGCCTCGAACAGGCGCCGGTAACGGACTTCTGAAACTTCCAGATTCCGTTCTTTTTCGCGTCGATGGCTGATGTCGTGAAAGGCCACCACCACCCCGGCCAGATGTCCGGCAGCGTCGATAATGGGCGCGGCGTTGCCATCGATCGGCATTTCCCCGCCGGTCCGGGCGACCAGCACCGAGGGGTCCGCCAGACTCACCACCGCGCTATCGCGGATTGCGCTTTGGACGATGCTTTCCACCGCGTGCGCGGAATCTTCATTCGTGACATGGACGATCTCGGTCAGCGGCTTGGCCAAGGCGTCGTTCTGGACCCAACCCGTGAATTTTTCGGCGGTCGGGTTCATGAATGTGATCCGGCTTTCCGGGTCGGTGACGATGACGGCCTTGCCGATGCTGGCCAGGATCGTGCGATACCGGGAGGACAGGACGCCGGCTTCGGCTTCGGTCCGTTTCTGCGCGGTGGTATCCAAGAGCGAGAGCAGGATGCTGGGGCCTGCGGCGCCGGCGTCCGAGAGCCGCCGCGCGCTCACCAGCATGGTCCTCACACCCAAGACCGGGAAAGCATGTTCCACCTCGAGATCGTCAAAATCGCCGTCCTTCTCCAGAAGGTCGTTCAACCGCTTCAGCAGCGCCGGAATATTCCATTGCCCGTTGCCCAGATCGGCGAGCTTTCTGCCCACCGTCTCGGCGGGGGCGACCTGGAACGCCCTGTAAAACGACTGGCTAGCCGCCAGAACCTGGAGGCCGGCGTCGAGCACCAACAACTGCTCCCGCACGGCATGGCTCACCATCTGATCGGGAGACAACAATGCTGGATCCTGCAATGTTTCCAATGTGATACTCATGATGTTTGTTGTCCCGCGCTTACGTCGTTTGCGGCGTGAAACCTCTGCGCTTCATTCTGCCCCAAGCCCTCTTCTTCTTAGCGCGCGCGACCTCCAATATGCCGCGGAATCTCCACAGCGCGTTCAGCTGGCGATAACCGAAATTTTCAATAAAGGCAGCCCCGATCAACGACGCCAAGTCCAGCGGATGAGCATAGCGCCGGGTAGTGAATTCCTCGAGCAGCACCGCGCTGATGGAGATCATGGTTCCAAACAGCACCGAGCCGATGAAAAACAGCAGAGCGGTGGTAGCTGAGATGAAACCGATCAGAAGACCGGCGATGGTGATCACATAGCCGGTCACTTCGACGCACGGTCCGAGCAATTCGAGCAGCAGAAGGTACGGCATTCCAAAGCAGCCGACCACTCCGAATTTCGGATTGAACAGCATCGCGCGATGCTTCCACATGCTTTCGAGGCCGCCGCGCTGCCAGCGTATCCGTTGGACACTGAGATTCTTACGGGAATCCGGGACTTCGGTCCAACAAACCGGGGTGGGCACGAAAACAATTTTGTAATCGCGCTTTTTCTCGCGGTTGATCCGGTGCAGCCGGATGACCAGTTCCAGATCTTCGGCCAGGCTGCCCGCTTGGAATCCGCCGGCTTCGATGACGCTGTCGCGGCGGAACAGCCCGAAAGCCCCGGATATCAGCAGGAGCGAATTCATATAGCTGAGCGCCACTCGGCCGCCTAGAAAGGCTCGCAAGTACTCGACAGCCTGAAACTTTGTCAGCAGAGAAGGTGGAGCGGCCACTTTCGTTACGGCTCCATACTCAACCGTGCATCCATTTACTACCCGAATGATTCCGCCGACGGCGACGGTGGTCTCGTCCTCGAGAAAGGGCTTCACAACCAACAGCAACGAATTGCCCTCCAGCAGAGAATCGGAATCCACCGGGGCGACCAGCGGCGTAGTGGCATAGTTGATGGCCGCGTTGAGACTGTCGGACTTTCCCCCACCTTCCTTGTCGATCACCAGCAGCTTGAGATTTTGAGATTCGTACACCGCATTCACCTTCCCGGTGACAAAATTGTGAAGCGGCTGCCGGCTGGACTTATACAGGTGGAATTCATCGGTCAGTAGCTGCAGCGTCCGGTCGGTCGAGCCGTCATTGACGATGATCACCTCGTGCTCCGGATATTCCAACTGCAGCATGGATCGCGTGCTTTGCACGATGCTAAGCTCCTCGTTATGAGCGGGAGCAATGATGGAAATCGGCGGCATCAGCCGGGACTTAAACAGAGGATCGCGTTCCACCGATCCCTCAGTGCTCCGCTGCGCCCGCAAAACGAAATAGCCCAGAGACATGAGCACAAAATAGTTGAAATTGCTCACAAAGGCATAGACGATGATGACGTCCAGAATAACGTTGATGACGTGGTAGAAAGTGGTCATGATTTATCCTCGTTCGGCTACCAGCGACTGTTCCAAAGCCTGCAGGGCGTATTGCGGGCGCGCCCCCGAGTAGATCTCGTTTTCCAGCAGTTGCCTGCCTTCCGAGCCCAGTTCGGCCAGAGCTTTGGCGGCCGCCAGCGCGGGAATCGGCCCAGACTTGCGCAGTTGACTGACTAGCAGCGGTATGGAAGCTGAAATACCCAATTCCGACGCGGCTTTGGCGGCCTCGGCCTGGGCGCGTTCATCCGGGAAGTCGAGTAAGGCGATCACTTCGTGCGCAGCCTCCTGCCCGCTTGTGCTGGCATAGCGTAGCGCCGGCAGCGCCGCCAGGCGAAGATCTATGTCTCGACGGGCCACCAGTTGCGAAAAACCTTGGATCGGAATCCAGCGCTCCCAGGCGCGCAGCAGATCCACACACGCTCGCGCGCGGCGAGCATCTTGCGACCGCAGGCCGTCGGCCATGTACCGTCCGCAAATTTCGGTGGCGAAAGGCCGCAGGCTGTCCGCCAACAAAATGCGCCCCAACAAACTTTGCTCAGGGAGCATCTGGAACACTTGCGCCGGGGCGTCCGAGGCCCCTGAATCCAGCAACGCGCAGGCGGCTTCGATCCGCGTTTGCTCCAAAGGATGCGCCAGCAGGCCAGGGTCAATGGCTTGTCCGATGCGGCCCAGATTCGCGAGCGCCGCCTTCTGGACCAAAAAGTTGCGGGACCGGGTGGCGCGGCGCCACCGGTCCGCCAGTCCGAGTTCGACCGCCAAAATCCGGAGCTCCGCGTTGATCTGGCCCCCGAAGGACGCTAAAAACTCCGTAAAGATAATTTCGAATGGCCGCGCATGCTGCCGCGCCAGCCAGCCTAAGCGTTCCCGGTCGCCATCGCCCACCGCCACGCTGGCCAGCGTCTCCCGGATTTCGGGAGAAATGCGCGCCGCCCGCACCCGCGCGGCGTAACGAAACGACTTGGCGATCATCGAGAGTATCCCGAGCGCGATCACCAGAACGCAGGGAACCACCGCCAGGCCGGTGGCGAGCGGCAGCAGCCGGGCTATGGATTCGGAAGCCCCCGAGGCTCGCCGGTAAATCCAGTACACCGCGCCCACATAGATGCCAAGCATCAATGTGATGCTGATCCAAACGCGAATTCTCGAGGATTCGGAAATCTTCATAGTCTGTGCACCAGCGCCAGGAGAAACATATTTTCAAATATTCCCGTAGATCGCCTGGCCAGCGTATACGTAGCTTCCACGCGAGTTTTCTTGGTTAGCGCTAAAGTGATTCCGCCAATGTAACTGTCTCGCCGGAACGCTCCGAAGTCGGTCGGCAGCGCGAGTTGAAAGATTTCGGTGCCATGCCCGTAGCCGGCTTCGAGGGTAAGGTTCTTTCGCACCCCGGTGTTGAAGCGGGCTAGAAAAGCTGGCGTGGTTGCACCCTCCACACGGTTGGCCGCGAAGCTGGTCAGTATCCAGATCGGTTTCTCAAAGTAGTAGTCCAGGTTTCCGATGGCAGCGTCCACCGTCAGGCGCTGAAAAGCAATATGCCGGTAATCCGCCCCCAGCACTAATCCATGAACCAAGGTGCGGGACAGGCCCAGGGAAAGGTCCTGCTTAGGGACAATAGCGCCCCCTCCGCCGAACAAAGCGGCGCCTCGCACGCTGGTGCGCGCGCCCAGTTTCCGGCTAAAATGCAAACCTCCCCGGCTCCCAGCTTCACCGAACCGGTTCACCTGAAAGAAGTCCAGGCCGATGTCGCCCTTCCGATTGAAATACGTTGCGCCGATCTGTTCGAGAGCGCCCGGCGTGGTCCCGGGCAAGGTGTCCATCTCGTAGGAAATTCGCAGTTCTACTATATGATCGGGAACCAGGCTGGCTTCGAGTTCGAGCGCTTCCGGATTGCCGGCGTCGGTAGCCAGGCACTTGTCCAGTTCGAGCTTCGCATCCCGATCGTTTCCCTGCCAGTGATAATAGCGGGACCAAGCCAGTTCCACGTCCGGGTCCGATGGTTGAAGTTCGCGCGCGGCGGTGAGCAAAACCAAGGCAGCGCGGTAAGAGTGCCACCACAGAAGCACATTAGCCTTGCCTACCATGGCGTCGACATTGTTGGGATCTATGGCCAGCGCTTGGGAGTAATACTCCTCAGCGCCAATGCGGTCGCCGGTCCACGCCGAGAGCCGCGCGATCCAAAGAATGTAATCCATATCCGCGGGGTGCGCCTCCAGCAGGCTTCGGTAGAGCGGCAAAGCGTCGCTAAATCGCTTTTCCGACACCGCGGTCCGCGCCCGGCTCTGAAGATCCGGCGGAGCCTCGGCCAGATGGAGACCCGCCGCCGAAACCAACAAAATCAATAGTCTTGGCATCATGCTTTCTTGCGCGGCAGATACCGCGCCACCCGCGCCGTCACCTCCATCGGATTGAAGGGCTTCGTTATGTAATCATTGGCTCCGCAGGAAAATCCTTTCAGAACATCGGTCTCCTGTTGCCGCGCCGTCAGAAGTACTACCGGAATTCGCTTGGTCAGTTGGTCGGCGCGCAGATTGGTCAGCACTTCGAATCCATCCATGCCGGGCATATTCACGTCGAGAATCAGAACGTCCGGTATAACCTCGCGGCTCAGCGCCAGCGCTTCGGCGCCGTTGCGCGCCAGACGGCATTCGGCGCCCGCCCGGCGCAACGTCGCGGTTAATAGCGCGCCGATTGCCGGATCGTCGTCGGCGATGATGACCTGTGCCGGCCCGTCCCGGGGCGGAGGGGCGGCATTTATCAAATCCGGCGTGAGCAATTTGCAACAACGCACCAGCAATTCTTCAGCATCCCAGGGCGTCGTCAGGAAGTCGCGGGCGGCTGTCTCAATCGAAACAACTGCGTCGGATATACTCGCGCGAGAACCTACCAGCAGTATTGGCTTATTCAGCCCGAGGCTGGTGTTTTTGTCGCAAGTTGAGCCGGCCGCGCCAACCAGATTGAGTATGACGATGTCGAACCGCTCCACCAGGGCCGTCGTGAGACCTTCGGAAGGCGCCTGGATGACCAGGGTGAAACATTCCGCGCGATCCAGTGCCTGCGCAATGCGTCTGGCCTCCGGCTCGCTGAAACCCGCCAACGCAATACGCTTTCCCGACAGCGTCTTGACGATCTCCGCCGGCAGAGCCATCTCAAAAGCCGGCGCCGCGGCGGCCGCTGTGATCAGCCGCTCCAGCTCCCGCAGCGCTGCCTTCACGGCTGCAACGTCTACTTTCTCGGCAGACTCGACCAGCCCCTCGGTTTTCCTGGCCTGATTCGTCACCCCAGGCATGCCCAAAGTACCAGCCAAACCAGCCCAGCGGTGCAGCGCGTGCAACAGGCGGTTGCGGTCCGCCTCGAACTCCGGAGTCAGAAGCGCGGTCAATTCCGCCAACGATTCCGTGATGAAATTGTTGCGCATTCCGCGCAGAAGATCCCTGACATCCCCCTGAACTTTGGGCGCCGCGCGTGATTTATAATCCATGAAAGAACGAATCGTCCCGGGAAAAATGGAGGTGTCGATGGGTTTTCCAATGAATCCGTCACAGCCCGCGCTCAGGCAATCCTGCTCGTCCTCTTTCCGTCCATAGGCGGTTAACGCGACGATGCCTGAGGCTTTCATTTCGGGGTTCGCGCGCAGCTCCCGTGTCAGTTCCAGGCCGCTTTTGCCCGGCAACTGCATATCCATTAAAATCAGGTCGGGTTTGAACGTAGCCAGGACCTTTAAAGCGTCCTCGGCACTCCCCGCCGACCGTAAGTCGTACCCTTCTTCGGACAGCAGCACGCTCACCAGTTTTGCGCTCATTTGATCGTCGTCGACAATCAGTATCGATTTATTTCCCACAATGTCCTTGATCGGCAAACTTTGTTGAACCTTGACTTTTTTTCGCTGGGATGTTTTGCCACCCGAACACACCGCGCCGCGCCCAACGTACTTTCATCTATACAGCGCCAGCCGCAGCCGGCGCGCCGGGCGCGACGCTAGTTTAGTGTCGAAAGTTTCGTTAGGTTCTCGGATTAAGTTGGGATAGCGAAGCTTGGCAACTTTCCGGGCGCTGCCCTTCGCCGTGAGAAGTTTCCGGCTTGGTTAGCACTATCAAGCCAGACTGCGTCGATAACGAGCACTCCAGCGGGAAAGATGCACTCAGTACAGGCTTGTACTGGCTATTCTTCCTGGTGATTTCACAGCTCTTTTCTCGGTTACCCCGTGCTGAACGGGGGTGGCATAGGAGGTAGGCGCATCTTCTGGTCTTCCCGTCCTGCAATGCCGGCCTACGCTCTCAGCCACTTCTCAAGAGCCCCTCCGTCCGGCGCGGCGGCGAAAGAATTTTACAAAGAAAAGGAGTTTCAACGAATGAGTTCAAATACGCTGAAATGTTGGATGATTGCTTTAGGTTTGATGGTTTTCGATGTGAACATGTTCTCGGATACGCTGACGGTTATAGCCACTTCCGACATCTATGGGGCGGGCCAAGGCTCGCTGCCGGCTACAATCTATCCTGGAACTTTCCCGCCAATTGACACCTTCACCGCCGGTCCGAACCAGATATTGAAGTTCTCCAGCGTGACCGGAACGGTGGGCTGCAACTTTGTCGTTACCAACGGGCCGGATGGAACGTGCTTCCCGGGCGTCAATACCACTGTTACCAGCTACGGCGGCGTGTCGGGAATCGATGTGAACCAAGCCAATATGTTCTTGGTTGGCGTCTTTCTGAGCGCCGCGACGCCCGGGGGTCCGGGCCCGTTGGTTCTCGAATACAACTATGGGACTCCAGGCAGCTTGAGTACGTCCGATACCAGCTTTTCGCCTGCCTTGGATCAAGTCTTTTTTATCGGCGACGGCCTGACGGGAACAGGAACAGGTTCTGAACAAGTGTTTAATGTGCCCCCCGGCGCGGACCGCCTCTCCTTGGGATTTGCCGATTCCTTCGACAGCGTGCCATCCTACTATGCCGATGATGTTGGTTCGCTGACGGCTACCTTCGCAATAACTACAACAGCCACTCCGGAGCCCACATACGACTGTCTTCTCACGGGCGGTTTAGTCATTGGAATATTGCTTTATCGCAAGAAGTATCGCACGCGGGAGAACTGACAGCCGGAAACTCATTCAGGCAGCCGGCTGCGGCCGTACATCGTCCCCGGTCCGGGCGCTGCCTCTGTCTGGGAACGGCAGAAACGCGCGGCGACAGCTATTTCCCGATACAACGGTTTTGCCAACAGGCCCAGGGTGTGACCATGGGCCTGCTGGCCCACCAAAGGTGATGAAGACGCCCGTGGCGCGCGCACTCTTGCGTGCCGCGTTCACACACCTGTGAACGCCTTCGGAATCCGTCAAAAACGGGTTCGCTTGAGTGCGAACACGGCACGCTTGGGAGCGTACGCGACAGTCTTCAACCGAGCGCTGCCGTTACAACAACAGCGCCTCAACCCGATACGCGCACACCGCTTCCCTGGCCTGGGACCACGCGAACACTGTGAAACGCCCGTCCTGGGAAGCGACCAACGCCAGCGAATCGGTTTGATCCTGCGCGAATTGCGCTGCCGACAAATGGCGCGCCCCTCCGAAATGCGCCGGGTGCTGCGATCGGACCACACCCGCCATTAACTCGGTATCCACCACATGATCCACCCGGGCCCAGGCCTCGCGGCGGCCGATTTTAGCGCCGAAGGCAAGCAACTCGCATTGGTCGGTCAGTACCATGGCGCCGTCTACTGCGGTCAAGCCCGCCACCGCGTCCACGGCTCGCCGGAGCGCCTCCTGCCAGCGGCGCTGGCTTCGTTCGCTCGGTTCCTCACGGATCAAGCCCGCCAATTCCGGATAAGGCGGCGAGATCGCATAAGTGGTGGGCCCGACGATCGATTCCCGCCAGGCTTCCGTCCCATGCGGGACAATCAGTAACGATCCGCCGCGTCCGTGCGCACGCATGGACGCTGCAAGCTGAATCAGGACCCGGAGTGCGTCGGCCGACGAAGTGGCCGCCTCCGAACCCAGCAACGACGCCACCAGCGCCGGTGGATCCTGCAGGATCACCGATTTGTGATCCAGCACTTTTACCTGGTCGCCTTCCAGGACCGCCACATTGATGAACTTGCCGGAGTCGGCGCCCCGGCGATGCTTGATCACCAGCATGCCCGGATCGATCACCTCCAGCACGAAACACATCACAGGCAAAGTGCGCGTGGCGCCCCAGATGAAGAATCCCTCTTCGTCGCGCCAGACTCCCAAATGAATTCCGGGACGTTCCACCGCCGGCGCCAGCCGCGCGATAGTCTCCGGAGTGAGCGGAAGCCGCCGCTCGAAGGTGAGCGGAAGGCGCGACTGTTCGGGTGCCAGAAACGCCAGCGAGAATTTCGGCGGATAGTGCTCTTGGCGCAGCAGGCTGGCCCAGAACGCAGCGTCGATTAATGCTTCAATGCTCGAGTTGTCGGGCTCGGAAGCCAGGTCGCGGGTTCCACGCCCGCGCTCTTCGGCAAGCTGCCGGGAAAAGTGCAGCCGCACCGGATCGGCAATGGCGCGCGCGGCGGGATAAGCCGGATCGCTCACAAACTCCAGCAGGCACAAAGCATGTTAGGGAGCCGCTGCCACAGGGGTGTGTGAAAAAACCGGTTGACAGCCGCCAGCGCCTGCCCCACGCCTATTGCCATCCACCGCCCAACGCCTTATATAACTGCACTACGCTGACCAGCTCGTCCAAGCGTGTCTGGGATAGCGCCAACTCGGCTTGAAACAGATCCCGATCGGCGTCCAGCGCATCCAACAAGGTGTCCACACCTCCACGGTAACGCACATAAGCCAGCCGGGTGCGGTCCTGCAGAGCAGCTACCAGCAATTCCTGCTGCACGCGGCTTTCCCGCACGCGCTGGTGAGCGATGAGTGCGTTCGAGACTTCGGAAAACGCGGTCTGAATGATCCTCTCGTATTGGATCAGCGCGCTCTGCTGCAGCGCTTCGGTCAGCCTAACGTTCCCTTTCAGGCGTCCGGCCATAAAGATAGGCTGCGTCACCTGCGGCGTCAAGGCCCACACCGAACTGGGGCCACTGAACAAACTTGCGAGCTGCGTCCCTTGCCCGCCCAGGAATCCGCTGAGGGTGATTTGCGGAAAATAAGCGGCCTTCGCCACGCCGATCTGGGCATTGGCGGCGATGAGGTTCTGCTCCGCCGCGCGAATATCGGGCCGGCGCTCCAATAATGCGGAAGGCAGGCCGGGGGGCACATCGGGCATCTGTTGTTCAGTCAGGCTGCGGCCGCGGATCACTCCGCCCGGATTCTTTCCCAACAATAAACTGAGCTGATTCTCGGTCTGTTCTATCTGCTGCTGTAGAGTCGGGATGGTCTCGGATGCCGTGTAAACCAGTTGCTCGCCCTGCCGGAGATCCAACAGCGTGGCCACTCCACCGATCTGGCGATTCCGGATCAGCTCCAGCGATTCCTTGCGCGTGGCCAGCGTGCGCTGGGAGATTTCCAGTTGATAATCCAGGTTGCGCAAGTTCAGGTAGGCGCTGGCCACGTCGCTTACCAGGGTGGTGGTCACGGCCTTGCGGGTTTCCTCAGATGCCAACAGATTGGCGCGAGCCGCTTCGGTGGCACGGCGCAAACGTCCCCAAATATCCAGCTCGAACGAAAGCAGGTTCAATGTTGCCTGGCCGAAGGTCCGGTTTTGCGAGGGCACGAACGACACCGGCAAAGGAGTTTCGCCGTTCCGCGAGAGTCGCACCGTGGAGATATCGGCGCTGGCACTCAGGTTCGGAAACTGATCGGCGCGGGTAATGGTAAGATTTGCCCGTGCGGCCTCCACGCGAGCCACTGCATCGCGCAGATCGTAATTTTGCGCCAACGCTGTCTTTTCCAGATCCTGCAGTTTTTCGTCCTTGAAAACTTCCCACCATTTGAGATCGGCCAAGGATTGGTCGCCCGCTGGTATGGGCACTGGGGATCGAAAACTATCCGGGGTGGGGATGGCAGGCTTGTGGTAGTTTGGCCCAACGGTGCAGCCGGCCAGTGACATCAGGAGTAAACCGAGTGGTGCTTTCTTCATCAGTCCCCCTGAGCCGGCGCGGGGCTGGGCGAAAGTGCGGGCGCGTGCGCTTTGCCCGCGCCTGAGACCCGCTCGACCACATAGAAGATCGCGGGAATAAAAAAGATCCCGATTACGCTCGCCGCCAGCATGCCGCCGATCACCGTGGTGCCCATAATTTGCCGCGCTACCGATCCGGCGCCGGAGGCTGTCCAAAGAGGTACGCAGCCCAGGATAAACGCGAACGACGTCATAAGAATCGGCCGCAACCGCAACCGAGCCCCTTCGAGTGCGGCGTCCACCAAGTCTTTGCCTTTCTCGAATTCGTCCTTAGCGAATTCCACAATCAGAATCGCGTTCTTGGCCGCCAAGCCAATCAACATGACCAGGCCGATCTGCGAATACACGTCCGTCTCAATCTGGACCATGTAGGGAGGATAGAGCCAGCCCATCACCACGCGCCGAAGCCAAAGTACCGCGAAAGCTCCAAACACAGCCACGGGCGTGCTTAAGAGAACGCTGAATGGCAGCGACCAGCTTTCATAAAGCGCGGCGAGAATCAGGAACACGAACAACAGCGAGAATCCGAAAATCACTGCAGGCGGAATTCCCTCCTGGGCTTTCTTTTCCTGGAACGACATGTCTTTGTAGTCGTAACCCATCTCGCGCGGCATAGTCTGGTCGAACACTTCTTCGAGCGCCTTCATGGCTTGCGCCGAGCTATAACCCGCAGCCGCGGAGCCATTGAGTTGCGCGGATCGGTACATGTTGAACCGCATAGTGAATTCGGGACCCATCCGCGATTCGAATTTCGTGAGCGCGGAAAGCGGCACCATTTCGCCCGCATTATTTCGGACGTAGAACTGCCCTACATTTTCCGCCCTGGTACGATAGTCGCCTTCCGCCTCGACATACACTTGCCATTGGCGTCCGAACCGGTTGAAGTAATTCACGAAAAGACCGCCCATGAATGCTTGGATGGTTTTATAAACGTCGTTGATGGGTACTCCCTGCTTGAGTACCTTGTCTTCGTCCACGTCCACAAACTGCTGCGGAACGCTGGCGAGAAATGTTGTGCTCAAGCCTGCGATCTCCGGCCGTTTCCGCGCCGCTGTAATGAAAGTGTTCAGGTTGGTGGAGAGGAACTGCACGTCCTTGCCGGCGCGATCCTCCAACACGAAAGTGAATCCGCCGGCTGTGCCTACTCCCGGAATCGCGGGCGGCGAAAAGTCGAACGCCACTCCTTCCGGAATCCTGCTCAGTTCCTGGTTAATGCGCTGCTTCAACACTTGATATTGCGTGGCGCGCGTGGTGCGGTCCTTCCATTCCTCCAGATTCACGAAGATGAACGCGTTGTAGCTGGTCCGCACCAAGCTCAGCAAGCTGATGCCGATCACGCTGGTGGCGTACTTTACGCCCGGCGTATCCTTGATGATTTTCTCGATCTTGGTGGATACTTCCTCGGTACGTTGCAATGAAGATGCATTGGGAAGCTGGAGATTGACGTAGAAATAGCCCTGATCCTCATCGGGCAGGAAGCTGGTAGGCAGCCGGCTTCCAAAAAACGCAGCGGCCAGTCCGAACACCACCAACATCACCAGCGCCACGCCACTCTTACGGATCAGCGCACCGGATATCGCAATGTAACTATCGGTACCCCGCCGAAATACGTTGTTGAACCAATTAAAAAACCTTCTGAGCAGCCCGTGGCTCGCCTGCTTCGGTTTCAGCATCAGCGCGGCCAGTGCGGGGCTAAGCGTAAGCGCGTTGAATGCCGACAGGATCACCGAAATCGCTATGGTCACGGCGAACTGCTGATACAGCCTGCCCGTGATTCCGGGGATGAAAGCTGTTGGAATAAACACGGCCGAGAGAACCAGCGCGATACCGATCACGGGGCCCGAGATTTCCTCCATCGCTTTTAACGCCGCTTCTTTGGGGGCCATCCCGTCTTCAATGTGCCGCTCCACGGCCTCCACCACCACGATTGCGTCGTCCACCACCAAGCCGATCGCTAGAACTAATCCAAACAGCGAGAGCGTATTGATGGAAAACCCGAAGAGCGGGAAGAACATGAATGTTCCGATCAAGGAAACCGGCACCGCCAGCAGCGGAATCAGCGTAGCGCGCCAGCCTTGCAAGAAGATGTAGACCACCACGATGACCAGCAGAATCGCGATCACCAGCGTTTCGACGATCTCGCGCATTCCCTCTGTTACCGCGCGCGTTGTGTCGAGTGGAACCGCGTAATCCACGTCAGGCGGAAAGCGATTCTTCGCCTCAGCCATCAGCTTCTTCACGCCCTGGGCAGCTTGCACCGCGTTAGAACCGGGCAACTGATACACGCCGATGATCGCGCTGGGTTTGCTATTCAAACGCCCAACGATGGAGTAATCCTGCGATCCGAGTTCCACCCGCGCCACGTCCTTAATGCGGACGATCCCGCCATCCGGCGTCTCCCGCACCACAATCTGCCCGAATGCTTCGGGCGAAGTCCGGCGCCCACGCGCCAGCACCGAGTAAGTATATTCTTGGCCCGCGGGAGCCGGCTCGCTACCCACCTGACCGGCGGGATTCACCGTGTTCTGCGTCTGGAGCGCGCTGACAATCTCAGGCACCGTGATGCCGAGCTTCGCCAGTTGATCGGGTTTCACCCACAGCCGCATGGCATATTGGCCGGCGCCGAATACCTGCACGCTGCCCACCCCGGGCACGCGCGTGAGCTGGTCGTTCAAATTAATGTAAGCGTAATTAGCCAGGAACTGCGCGTCGTAAGTTCCGTGCGGCGAATTCAAACTGACCAACATGAGCGGAGCGGTCAGCGTCTTCTGCACCGTGATTCCGTACGCATTGACCTCGGCCGGAAGCTGGGATTGCGCCAGGTTTTCGCGCAAATCGGAGAGGATCAAATCGGTGTTGGGATCCGTTTTCACGTCGAAATCCACGATCAGCCGCATCTGGCCGTTTGCGGTGGCGTTCAACGAATACATGTAGTTCATGTTGTCTACGCCGCTCATCTGCTGTTCGATGGGAGTGGCCACGGATTGCTCGATGGTCTGCGCGTCGGCGCCCGTGTAAATTGCCGAGATTTGCACTTCAGGCGGAGCTATCTGTGGAAAGAGCGCGATGGGGAGGCTCGCGATCGTGACTGCTCCGATGATCACCATCAGGATGGCGATCACCATCGCCACGATCGGCCGGTTGATGAAAAACTTCGACATGGCTATTTCCCGGCCGTTTCCGCGGACTGCGCGTAAGGTTTCGGACGCACCTGCATACCTGTCCGTACTTTTTGCACGCCTTCTGCCACCACGCGCTCGCCCGCCTTCAAGCCCTGATCAATGATCCACAAATTGCCCACGCGTTCGCCGGTTTTCACGGTTCGCACATCGATTTTGTTATCGGGGTCCACTACCGCAATCTGGTAGGCGCCTTGCAGCTCGGTAACCGAGCGCTGAGGGACCAGCACGGCGCCTTCGGCGGTTCTAGTGGAGGTCCGGATGCGTCCGTATTGTCCGGGCCGCAGCAGATTTCCAGGATTGGGGAAAAGTCCAGCCACCCGGATCGCACCGGTGCCTTGATTCACTTGCCGGTCCGCGAAATAGAAACTCCCCGGATGGGCGTAAATTGTACCATCGGCAAGAATCAATTCCAGCCGTAACTGTTTCCGCTCTGCGTCCAGTGTCGCCGGCGTGGAGTAGCGCCGGTGAAAAGCCAGATACTCGCGCTCGCTCACCGTAAAATAAACTTTGATGGGATCCACCGTGGAAACGGTGGTCACCGGCCCGCTGGCGGGGTTCACCAAAGCGCCAACCTGTTGCTGAGCCTGACCGGCGATGCCGTCAATCGGAGAAATAAGGCGCGTGAAACCCAAATTGAGCTCCGCCGTTTCGACAGTTGCTTTGGCCGCCTGTACCGACGCTTGCGCCGCCTGAATCTGAGCGCGCGCGGTTTCCACTTGAGCTTTGACGGACTGCACCTGCGCTTTTGACGCCAGGTTGTTCTGCGTAGCGTTGTCGAGGTCCTGCTGGGTAATGGCTTGCTGCTTGGCCAGAGGGATGTAGCGGTCCACATCCAGTTGGGTTCTGACCTGATTGGCTTCCGCCACCGCAACCTGAGCCTGCGCCTGCGTGAGCTGCGCGTTGGCCTGCGCGAGTTGCCCGGATGCCTGCGCCAGTTGACCCTTAGCCTGATCCAATACCGCTTGTAACGGCCGCGGATCGATCTCGAAGAGCATTTGCCCCGTCTTCACGAAGGAGCCTTCCGTGTAATTCTGCTTCTGCAGATAGCCGGACACCTGCGCTTTGATATCGGCGTTCACCATCCCGTCCAGCGTCCCGATCCATTCGCTGTAGATGGGAACATCGCGTTGCACCGCTTGCACTACTTCAACTTCGGGCGCCGCCGGCGCGCTGGCCGCCTGGCTACCCTTCGAGCAGCCGGCGATTGCCGACAGCCCAACAATGAGAAGGCCCAGAGCTAGCTGAGTTGTAATGTTTTTCAAATTACCTATCCTCCGGCGTCTAGCGCTATTTGTGATTGATGCACGGGAACCCTACTTGGTCTCGTAATAACGTGGGGCAGGCGTTAACGGGCCACACCACCGTACTATTATGCGTTGGATCGCCGGCCCTTTCGCCAACTGCGTCTACAGTTGTCCCAATGAAACTGGCTGGCATCGGTTTCGGGTCCTGCACAAATTCTAACGCCGCCGGATGGCCGCCGAGAAATGCCTTGATGGGCCAAGGTCAATGCTCATATCGTTACACTACGCGCGATGAACGCCCCAAACATCCCGAAATGGAAGTCTTTGTGGCTAACACGATAGTGGTACAGCCGCAGCCTTGTAGCGCACGCACTCGTGCGTGCCGCGTTCACACTCGTGTGAACGCTTGCTATTCTTTAAAAAGGTGTTCGCATGAGTGGCGAACACGGCACGCTTGGGAGCGTGCGCCACATCGACTCCCCGATCGGCTCGTTAGGCTAACATCAAGAAAATAGCATGTCGTTCTTCCCCCGTGCTCTGGCAGCCGCATCCACTTCGTTTGGTGCGATCATCCTTCTTGCGACCAACAACTCAGGTAGTCCCCGGATATCGAGCCGCGCCGCCGCACCGGCGAATTCCTTAGCCGCTTCCCGAGTCACTTCAGGAAAATCCCGCGCGACATCCCGCGCCACCAGTCCGGACTCATCCTTCACCCTCTTCGAATCCGGGTCAGTTCGTCCTTTGGCCCTCTCCGCCGATGGCTCGCTGCTCGTTGCCGCCAACACGCCCGCCAACCGCTTGGAGATCTTCTCCATCTCCGGCCAATCCGCGCAAACGGTTTCGTGGATGGCCTCCGTCCCGGTAGGCCTGGAGCCGGTGGCCGTGGCCCTTCGATCAGCCACCGAAGTCTGGGTGGTCAATCACCTCTCAGACAGCGTGAGCATCATTGACATCAGCAATCTTTCAACCGCCCGCGTGGTCCGCACATTACTGGTGGGCGATGAGCCGCGCGATATCGTTTTCGCCGGACCGGCGCATGATCGCGCTTTTATCACCACCGCGCATCGCGGTCAAAATTCCTCCAGCGATCCGCAGCTCACCACGCCGGGAATCGGCCGCGCCGACGTCTGGGTATTCGACGCCGCCAATCTTGGCGACACGCTGGGCGGCCAACCGTTAACCGTCGTCACACTCTTCGCGGACACGCCGCGCGCGTTGGCCGTCACGCCCGACGGCAACACCGTGTATGCAGCCGCGTTTCGCTCGGGCAACGGCACCACCACTATTTCCGCTGGATCCATCCCAGCCAACGGCGCGCCTCCTCCACACACCAACGTTCAAGGCATACCGGCGCCCGGCACCGGACTGATCGTGAAATTTCGACCCAGCGCCTCGGACGGAAAAATGCACTGGCAGGACGAAGCCGATCAGATTTGGGACAGCGCGGTGCGACTCTCGCTGCCCGATAAAGATGTCTTCGCAATTAACGCAGCGGCCAATCCTCCAGTGCAACAGGGCGCCGTCTTCACTGGAGTCGGAACGGTGCTTTTCAACATGGCGATCAATCCTGTAAGCGGCGCGATTTACGTCAGCAATCTCGATTCACAAAACGATCATCGCTTCGAGGGGCCAGGCGTCTACGCCGGACATAGTTTAAGGGGACATCTTGAGGAAAGCCATATCACCGTGCTAAGCGGTACCGAGGTTCTGCCCCGTCATATCAACAAACACATCAATTACGCGCACTGCTGCGACCCCACGCCCAACGCCGAGAGCGTCAAGAGCCTGGCGTTCCCCACCGACATGGCCATTTCGAGCGACGGCCAGACGCTTTACGTCGCCGCATTCGGTTCCAGCAAAATCGGGATCTTCAATACCACCGCGCTTCAGAACGACAGCTTCGTTCCCAGCACCGCGAACCAGATCGCAGTCTCCGGCGGCGGCCCCGGTGGTCTCGCGCTCGATTCGTCAAGGCAATTGCTGTATGTGCTCACGCGATTCGATAATTCCATCTCCGTCGTGGATCTCGGAAGCAAGCAGGAAACCGCGCATCTTGCGCTGTTGAATCCCGAACCTGCCAGCGTGATCAACGGACGCCATTTTCTGTATGACGCCTCCAGCACCTCCAGCCACGGTGACTCCGCTTGCGCCAGTTGTCACATCTTCGGCGATCTTGACAGCCTGGCTTGGGACCTCGGCAATCCCGACAATTCCACGCTTACTGATCCGGGACCGTTCGAAGTTTTGGTTGGCCCGGACAGCCCGTTCCATCCCATGAAGGGTCCAATGACCACGCAGAGTCTGCGCGGGATGGCGAATCATGGCCCTATGCACTGGCGCGGGGACCGCACCGGCGGCAACGACGCAACCAGCGCCCAGCCGAGCAGCGGCAGTTTCGACGAAGTGGCCGGATTCACGAAGTTCAATCCCGCGTTTCAGGATTTGCTGGGCTCGAACGCGCAGTTATCTACCGCCGACCTACAGGCTTTCGCCGATTTTGTCCTCCAGCTCACCTATCCTCCCAACCCGATTCGCAATCTTGATAATTCGCTGACCACCGACCAGCAGGCTGGCCGAAATTTCTTCATGGGCATCACCAACAACGGCCTGCCCTCCGATACCTTGAAAACGTGCAACGGCTGCCACGTGCTGGATCCCACCGGCAACGGCCAGTTCGGCGTAACACGCCCCGGCTTTTTTGGCACCGACGGACAGTCCTCCTTCGAGAATGAGACGCAGCTGTTCAAGATCCCGCACCTGCGCAATTTGTATCAAAAGGTGGGGAAGTTCGGAATGTCGCCCGATCCGCTATTCCCCAGCGATCCGACACCCGACATGGGCGACCAGGTGCGCGGCTTCGGATTCCTGCACGATGGCAGTATCGATACGCTGTTCCGTTTCCACGGCGCGCAAGTATTCGAAAAATCCATCCTCAACCCAGGCGGAATTCCCGCGGGCGCAGCCGGTGACACGATTCGCAACCAACTCACCGCCTTCATGCTGGCTTTTGACAGCAATCTGGCGCCCATTGTAGGACAGCAGATCACTCTGACGCAGACCAACACGGCGGTGGCGGGCCCGCGTATCGACTTGCTGGAATCACGCGCCGCGGCCGGCGAGTGCGATTTGGTAGTGAAAGGAATTGCGAACGGACAAGCCGCGGGTTATCTCTACAATCCCCAGCAAAACATGTTCATCACGCCCAGCCCGTTCTTTACCATCTCGGACGCCGGCTTGCGTGCGTTAGCTCAAAATGCGGGAGGCGAACTCACGTTCACTTGCACTCCGCCGGGCTCGGGCGCTCGCATCGCGGCCGAGCCAGTGATCGGCGAAGTCCCCGCCGCTGCAGCGGCAGGCTTGGTGAGCGCCGCCAATCCCATGCCCGGTTCCGCAATCTCTCCCGGCAGCCTCGCATCGCTCTATGGAACAAATTTGTCGAACGCGAAGTTGCTGGCCGGCGCTCCGCTTCCATTCCTGCTGGGCGGCACATCCATTACGGTGGACAATGTCGCGGCGCCGCTATTTTACGTCTCTCCATTGCAAGTCAATTTCCAGGTGCCGCTGCTATCCATCGTGAAGCCAACCCAAGTTCCGTTGCGCATCACGCAGGGAGAAAGTTTCACCACCCTCACGGTCACTTTGCAGCCTTACGCCCCGGCATTGTTCACCACGAATGGACAAGGCAGCGGACAGGCAGCAGCCATGATCTCGAACACTTCGTCGCTGGCGGCGCCAATCGGCGCGTTTCCAGGATCCCGTCCGGCCAAGAAAGGCGAATTCGTCTCGCTATTCTGCACCGGATTGGGCGCTGTAACGAACGCGTCCACCACGGCGGCAACACCGACACTCACGCTCGGAGACGCGTCGGTCCCGGTCTCATTCTCCGGCCTCGCCCCGGGCTTCGTCGGACTCTATCAAGTGAATTTCCAGATTCCAGCCACAGCCTCGAGCGGAAGCTCAGTTGTAGTAGTCCTAACCATCGGTGGCTCCCGCTCGAACACAGCAACCATCGCAATTCAATAAGTAGCGCCGGCACTCACCAACGCACCACCATCCTCCCGCCGAGCCAACCCGGTCCGGATCAACTCCGCGTCTTCTTCCGTGAACGCAAGCGGTCTCCGGCGCATCCCCCTTACATCCTGGAGAGTCCAATGCGGCTTCATGATCCCGGTTTCTGAGTGTCTGCTGATCCCTTCCAGCAGGTGCGTGATTTCGTGAACCAGCACGTGCGCCAGCAGATCGTTCGGCGACAAACAAAACTCGGCCGCCCGCTCCACCCGATCATAGAAGACAGTAATGTGAACTCCTTCGTAAGGAAGTGCGAAAGCCAGCGCGCCGGGCATCTCGCGGCTGGGCGTCCGGTCCACCATTTCGACGGCGATGGCCCTTTCGCGTTTCAATTGCCAGTGTCGAGGGCCGCCTGTGCGCCAGTCGATTTTCACTCCAGCCCCGGCAAATATCTTGTTGGCTAGTCTCTCAGCCCGGCCCAAATTCGCTGTAGGAAAACTCGACCGGTCCTGCACGTAGACCGTAAGGTCGGAAGCCCGCGCGGTTACTGCTGCCATCGCCAGGATCGCGATGATCTTCATAGCAATCCTGTTATCGGCTGGTTGAGGAAAAATCTTCTGTCACCGAACCGCGACCGTTGCTTGCCGGTTGGTTTTTAAGCCGCCGGCCGAATATTCTGATTCACTCGGAAAAAATTCCCCGGATCGTACTTCGCCTTGATCGCCGCCAACCGGCTGTAATTCCCTCGGTACGTCGCTCGAATCCGGTCCTCGCCCTCTTCCATCATGAAATTGAGATATGCCCCGCCGGCCCCAAAGGGATGCAAGGCATCGTAGTAATCCCTGGCCCAATCCGTGATCTTCGCGCGATTCGCGGGATCCGGGTCCACGCCCACAATCACCGAGCTCCACACCGCATCTCGATAGCTGAATGCGGTGTCGGCCGCACCCACTCGATTCACTTTTCCATTCACCGGGTATAGATGCATGGTGGATTGCCAGGTGGGCAGCAGCGCCGCGTGCTCCAGGTGCTTCTCGATCGCTGCGTCACTGATTTCCTTAAAGAAATCGGCCTTCCAATACCATTGCAGACCGGCAGGATAGACACCGTCGAACAAGCCCTGCAGCATCGGAAACGGCATGGGCGCGAAGAACTCGAACGCCGGCGGACGGTAGCTGCGAATCGGCTCCAAAATCGTATTCGCCTGCTCCAGCGATCCCTGATAGCACCACACAATCGCGCACATCTTGCGCAGATGCAACTCCTCGGGAAACGGCGGTCCCGGCGGCACGCTCAGCATCGCGAAGAAACCATTCATCTCCTCTGGCGCCTGGGTGATAAACTCCCGGTACCACTTCATAATGTCCGCCGCGTCTTCCAGATTCCAGAGCATGGGGCCGGCGCAAACAGTATCCACCGGACGGCCCTCAAACAGGAACGCGGTCACGATCCCGAAATTCCCGCCGCCGCCGCGGATCGCCCAGAACAGATCGGAATTCTCCTCGGCGCTGGCGACCACGAAGCTGCCATCCGCCAGGACCATATCCACCGCCAGCAGGTTATCGATAGTCAAGCCGTATTTCCGCGAGAGGTGTCCCATTCCGCCGCCCAGCGTCAGCCCCGCAACCCCGGTGCTTGAAACGATGCCCGAAGGCACCGCCAAACCGAATGCATGGGTGGCGTGGTCCACGTCGCTCCACTTCGAACCAGCGCCCACCAGCACGGTGCGCGAGGCAGGATCCACCCGCACATAGTTGATGGGCGAGAGATCGATCACCAGGCCGTCGTCGCACACGCCCAGTCCGGCCGCATTGTGCCCACCCCCGCGAATCGATACTGGCAAATCGTTGGCTTTCGCCATCCGCACGGCCGCCATTACATCGGCCACATCCGTACATTTCGCAATCAGCCTGGGCTTGCGGTCGATCATCCCGTTATAGACTTTCCTGGCCTCGTCATAGGCCACATTTCCGGGTTCGATGACCGTACCGCGGAACTGGGCGCGAAAGTCCGTAATAGCTTGGTCCAGCGACATTTTCGTTCTCCTGGATGCTAGTTTGCCTGGAGGATCGTTCTAAGAGCGTTCTAAGGAGGCGGTCGCAGCCGTTTCGCCGGCAAGAATCGACAATCTTCGCTCGAACGCGAGCGAACCCGATCGCTGCGCAGCTTCCACGCCCCGCCGGAAGCTGGCGCGCGCCGATTCCCGCTTTCCCCCGGCCGCCAGCAGATTCCCCTGTACACGATGCAACTCCGCCACCGGCCATTCTTCGC
>Ga0302326_10009064_pt1 | contig 21834 bp, 16 predicted proteins | sample Palsa_T0_3_FD_202264 | JGI IMG/M metagenome (GOLD analysis project Ga0302326, IMG submission 202264) | Peat permafrost microbial communities from Stordalen Mire near Abisko, Sweden - Palsa_T0_3 | ecosystem: Environmental > Terrestrial > Soil > Palsa > Peat permafrost | place: Sweden: Abisko... | reverse complement strand
GTTTGTCCCGCAATTCCGCCGCAATCGCAGCGTAGTCTGCCGCGTCGGTCACTACCGCAACGCTCTGAAAATTTTTGGCAGCAGAACGCACCATGGCCGGCCCGCCAATATCAATATTCTCGATCAGCTCTCCCGCCGTCACCCCCGGCTTTGCCGCCGTTGCCGAAAACGGATACAGGTTTACGACCACCAAATCAATCGGTACGATTCCGTGCTCTGCAACTTCCTTTCGATCTTCCGTTTTCGCGCGCTGGAACAAAATCCCACCGTGCACTTTGGGATGCAGCGTCTTCACCCGTCCTCCCAGCATTTCCGGCCAGCCAGTGAGCTCGGCAACATCTCTCACCGGGATGCCGGACTCGCGCAGAAGCCGCGCCGTCCCGCCGGTTGAAACGATTTCGATACCGAGCGCTGCCAGCTCGCGAGCGAATTCGACCACTCCCGTCTTGTCATAGACGCTGATTAGCGCCCGTTCAATAGCCATACGTCTCCTGACGATGCGTCGAGTATTGCGGACAACCGAAAAATCTCACCGGATATAAACAGGCTGGCTAGTGTAAGCGTTTGCAGAAAATTTCGGAAGAGCGGGGATGCTGGAGTAGATGGGTGGCCCTAACGTGCGCTACCCATCGGGTCTAGAAGTTGGTGGTAAGGCGGAGGGCGAAACTCCGCGACGGTCCGATGGCGTTGCCGGAAAAGAGGCCGCCGAAATCGATGACATTCAGAATGTTGGTGAGATTTTGTCCATCTGCTTGAATCCGCACATTCAAACGCTCCGATTTGTAAATATCCGCGCCGGCCGAAGCATTCACCTGGAAGGCAGGGAGGATACGGCCGCGATCGAAGTTAATGCGATCCACGACTTGTTGGCCGTATACCTGAGCTACACCGGCGATGCACTGGGGAAGGGTTTCGCCGTCCGGGCACTGAAAATCGAACGGGAGACCTGTATCGTATTGAATTCCCGCAGCGATCCAAAATCGCGGAGTGACCTGATAACGCACGCGGCCGCGAACGGTGTTGCGCTGATCCTGCGAATCCGGGAAATGGCCAGTGGTGGGTATCACTGCGTCGTCGCCGAGAAACAGACCGCCCGTCACGGGAAACCACGCGTTGCCGACGGTGTAGGAATAGCTCAAGAAGCCGGAAAAGTGACGCCAATCGGGGACCTCGAGTTTCGTCTCCGCGCCATAGATGACGGATTTTCGAAATGCAATCGGAAAGCTGATGGTCGTGTTTGCGATCTGATCGTCATCGGCGTAATTGCTGACCAGCCGGCGGAAATAATTGGCATCCAGTTTTAGCTTGCCGAAGAAAGCCTTCGTTACGCCCGCCTCATAGTAATTTCCTTCCGAAGGCTCGACGGGTAATTCGAGAGAGATCGGGTTAAGTTCCGTGGCTGCCGTTGAACTCGAAAGCAGAATGTTCTCGAAAGAGGGCGTCTGAAAAACTCTGTCGTAGGAAAAATGCAGCACGAGATCAGCGGAAGGAAAATAGCGCGAAATCGAAAAACGTGGGTCCACTGCCTGCCGGTTCAATACGAGCTGATAGTGGTCCCAGCGCAGCCCGGCGCTGATGGTCCAGTTCCCCAGGTGGATCAGGTCCTGCACAAACGCAGACTGCTCTAGGTCCGGGCGATTCGCCTGGAAGTTGAAAGTGAGTGGCGTGCTTGGATCAAATTGGGTTGGGTCCGTAATAATGAATCTGAAATTCTCGTTCAGGAAGGCATTGTCGGACTCGACTCCGAATTTCCATTCGTGCCGGCCGTGAACGGCGGTGACGGTGCCCTTGAAATATCCTTCGCGAAACCAATTGTGCTGAAAAACTTGTATGGGAGTCGAATTCGTGTTGGAGTTGAAATCGTTCGCATTGCTGCGGACCATTGCGCGAAAATCGGCCACCACATGGGATGAAAAGGTGTGCTGGTAGGAAGCGATTCCCATAGTCTCGATGTTATCGGCCGTTTGGCGCTGTCCCGCGATTTGCTGCACCATTTCATTGGGAATGTCGTAGCGCGAGACTTCATGGCGAACGATGAAGCTTATGCGATCGTTGGGCGTCAGCTTGCGCTGGTAATGGACCGAAAAATCGCCCAGCGTGCCGGTATTTGAAAAATTTTCAGGCACTACCGGGTTCAGATAATGGTCGGTCATGCTGCCGCTGGCGCTGAACCCCAGCGTATTTTTGCCCCAGACGTACTGCCCTTGGGTGAACGCGCCGGCCGAGTCAAAGCTGCCGCCGGAGAGCACTACCTGCCCGTGAAAGCCTGCCTGCGAATCTTGCAGTGTATTAACCTCGACCACGCCTCCCATTTTGCGGCCATACTCCGCTGGAAAGCCGGCGGTATAGATGCTCATCGATTGCACATCGTCCGCTTCAATCTCCGGCCCGAAGCTGGGCGAGCGGTTGTCCGTGAGAGGAATGCCATCCACCACAAACTGAGTCTGATACTCCGAACCGCGCGGATGCAGCACGGCATTGCCTTCGTATAACCAACCGGGCTGCGAGTTCACCAAATCCTGCAAGGAACGGCCCGGGACCGAACTGAGCCTGTTTTGAATAACGTCTGAGCCGATCTGGCTGACGGCGCCGGCCTGATCGGGGTCTATCAGTGTATTTGCCGCGCTGACGGTAACGGATTGATTCACCGTGGGCAGTTTGAGTTGGATTGCATATTCCGTCGGAAGTGAGGAACGAATCTCCACAGATACGGATACTGCTGCAAAGCCGGGCTGCGTAATTTCGAGCCGATAGATGCCGTAGGGCAAGCGCTGCACGTCGAGCGTGCCCTGATCGCTGGTCGCCAGGGCGTTCCGGTACTGATTCGCCTCACTGGTGATCTGAACCGTCGTTTTCACGCCCAGGCTGGACGGATCGGTCACTTTAAGGCGCAATTCGCCGCTATTGCTTTGGCAAAAGAGCGGCACGGCGCAGATGAAAAAAAGAGCTGCAAATCTCTTCATCAAGACTCGGCTTCCCCTTTTTGCCTGTGCTTCTTCAAATCTTAGGTTAACAGACGTCTCTCGCAGGGATGAGGTCCACTGACGGTGCGTTCGCCCTTTTGTTCACCCTCGATTTGAATATTCCGTTTGCTGCTGTTCCGTTCAGTCTTTATTTTTTGGTTTCTGCGGAAAATTTTAGGGCAAGCCTGAAAAACCTTGAACAAAAAGACGGGGAAAGGAATATACATACAGGGACCTATGGGAATTCTTCCGACCGACGCGATCAACGCACTGCCCTACCCGGCTGCCGCTGCTAACTTATCCGCGGCGCCCTCCGAGATCGAATGCCAGGTCATGAACCTCTTCGAGCAATTTCGCAATCCGCTGCTCCGTTACGTACTCTCGTTCGGCATGTCCGTGCACGACGCGGAAGAAGTCATCCAAGAAGTGTTCCTCTCCCTCTTCCAGCACCTGCAATTACACAAATCTCGGCGAAACCTTCGCGGCTGGATTTTTTGCGTGGCGCATAATCTTGCTTTGAAGCACCGCTATGCGAGCCGGCGATCGCGCGACATGACGTCATCCGACTGGACCATTGTAGAAAGACAGTTTGATCCATCGCCGAGCCCGGAAGAGCAGGTGTTATTGATCCAAAGGCAGCGCCGCTTACTGGCCGTTCTTCATGCTCTCCCGGAAGAAGACCAGTGTTGCCTCCGGTTGCGCGCCGAGGGACTTCGCTACAGGGAGATAGCGGCGGTCCTTGGTATTTCTCTCGGAGCCGTATCCATATCTCTTGCGGGATCGCTCGCGCGATTGATACGTGCGGACGGGAGATGAACCAATGCTGAGCGGCGGCTTTCACCTAACGGATCAAGAGCTCCTACTCGCCGCGGACGGCGAACTTCCCACTCGGCGAACGGCCCAAGTTCGCGCCCATCTTGCCGCCTGCTGGGACTGCCGCGCGCGAATGGCTGAAATCGAAGGAACCATTGCCGATTTCGCCCGGGTTCATCGGCAGGCTCTCGATTCCCAGTTTCCACCCATTGCTGGCCCGCGTGCTCACTTGAGAGCTCGACTCTCCGAACTGGCTGCCAAGCCCGACGCTGCTCCGTGGTGGCACTTCTTCCATATCCCGTCGGTCGCTCTCACTACAGCCTGCATCGGTATGGCATTTTTCATTGCTGCGGCTGGTGGCAAGCTTTTCTTCCAACCTTCCACACCGCGCAGCGCAAACTTGGGGGTTGCTCCATTCGAACGCGGAACCATTCCCAACCGCAACCTTACCCCAGGCGCTACGCGGGCAGTCACGATCGGTGACGTTTGCTCCATGGAGCATGAGGAAGTCGTTCGCGCTGTACCAACGCCGTTGCGCCAGGAGATATTTCAAGAGTACGGAATCGTGAATGCTCGCGCGGATGACTATGAGATCGATTACCTAATTGCTCCAGGATTGGGTGGTACCGAGGACATCCACAATCTATGGCCGGAATCCTACACGTCCCCGACGTGGAACGCACACGTGAAGGATGCCTTGGAAGAACACCTTCACCAAATGGTCTGCGCGGGAAAAGTCGATCTGTCCACGGCGCAGCACGACATCGCCGCTGACTGGATTGCAGCCTACAAGAAGTATTTCCATACGGACAGACCTCTTGCCCTAAGTTCAGACCTGCTTCAATTCGCCGGAGCGTCGTAGACGCTTCTTAGCGTGCGCGGAGTTCTACCGGCAGCTTTAATTCTAAAGGGTGTGGTGCCTTCCATGTTCTATAATGCGCGCCGATGTCCCTCTCCGCCGGAACGAAACTCGGTCCTTACGAAATTCAATCGCTGCTGGGCGCGGGCGGGATGGGCGAAGTGTACCGCGCGCGGGACACGCGTCTGGACCGCACCGTCGCCATCAAAGTTCTCCCGCAAGGTCTGGCGGAGACTCCCGAAGTTCGCCAGCGATTCGAACGCGAAGCCCGCGCCGTTTCCAGCCTGAACCATCCGCACATCTGCGCGCTCTATGACGTCGGCAATCAGGACGGTATCGAATATCTCGTAATGGAATATATCGAGGGCGAGACGCTTTCGAAGCGTCTCGAAGGCGGCCCGCTCGCGACCACCGACCTCTTGCGCTACGCCATCGAAATCGCGGACGCTCTCGACCGCGCTCACCGTCAGGGAGTGATTCACCGCGATTTGAAGCCCGGCAACATCATGCTGACGAAGTCCGGCGCGAAGCTCCTCGATTTTGGTCTCGCGAAGTCCAGCGTCCCGCCGCTTGCCAGCGATTTTTCTAGCTCGCCCACGGTCAGCCGCCCGCTTGTGGGAAGGGCGCCGAGCGATGCCCTCACCGCACAGGGCACCATCGTGGGAACGTATCAATATATGTCCCCCGAGCAACTCGAGGGAGGGGAAGCCGACGCCCGCAGCGATATTTTTTCTTTCGGCTCCGTGCTCTACGAAATGGCCACGGCGAAAAAAGCTTTCGCCGCCAAAAGCACCGCGAGCCTGATCGCTGCGATTCTAAAAGAGCAGCCGAAACCGATCAGCGAGTTGCAACCGATGGCTCCGCCTGCGCTCGAACGCGTGGTGATAACCTGCCTCGAAAAAGATCCCGACGAGCGCTGGCAAAACGCCGGCGACCTGAAACGCGAACTCGGCTGGATCGCTACCGCCGGTTCGCAAGCAGGCATTCCCGCGCCTGTCATCGCCAAACGCAAAACGCGTGACCGCGCTATTTGGATTGCGGCGGGTGCGCTCTTGGCACTCCTAGCCGCTTATTTGTTTTGGCAGAGCGGCCTGTGGCGCAGCAGTCCTGTCCCCGTCCACTTGTCAGTGGCCCTTCCCGCCGGCAGGGTGTTGCCCAACGACTCGACTGACCCGCTCGCCATTTCTCCGGATAGTTCAACAATCGTCTTCTCGGCCCACGGCGATGACCGCAAGGCGCAACTGTATATGCGCAAGCTGGGCTCCTTCGAGAGCATGCCTATCTCCGGCACGGAGGGAGCGCACTGTCCCTTCTTCTCGCCCGGCGGAGACTGGCTCGGATTCGTATCCGACGATTACAAGCTCAAGAAAATATCGCTGCGTGGCGGAAGTCCGGTGGAACTGGCGGATCACGCCGGTCCTATCGGGGGCTCCTGGTCGGATGACGACACAATTTACTACATCAAGTCATTCGCTTCGGGGATGTATGCAGTCTCGGCCGGAGGAGGCCAACCGAAACAGATAACGCAGACCGGAACAGCGCCGGAAGATCGGGGCCACTTGTGGCCCGACGTGCTTCCGGGAAATACCGGCGTGCTCTTCACGGTCTGGACCGGGCGCTCCTTCAACGACGCACGAATCGAAGTTTTGTCCTTGAGCTCAGGAAAGCGCAAAGTGCTGATCGAGGGTGGCACCAACGCGCGCTATATCCCCGGCGGTTACCTTGCCTATGCGCGCAACGGCACGCTCTTCGTGGTTGGTTTCGATCCCAAACGCATGGAAGTGAAAGGCACGCCGGTCCCAGTGACCGAAGGGATTATGACCGGAGCATCCAACGGCGATGCGACCTTTGCGGTTTCAAAAAACGGCACGCTTGTATTCCAACCCGGAGGCTTTGTCGCATTCCAGCGCAACTTTGTTTGGCTCGATCGAACTGGCAAGTCCACGAATATCACCGATGGAGTGAAACCCTATTCCTCTCCGATCATCTCGCCTGACGGCAAACGCATCGCCCTCACTTTGCAAGGCAGTTCGTTCGATGTCTGGGTGTACGACATCGAGCGGGACACATTCACCAAGGCGAGCTTCGGCGGGGACGACTATGAGCCGTTCTGGTCGCCGGACGGCAAGATGCTGGCGTATACCTCTTCAAAATCCGGAAATATGCAGGCGTACGTCAAGCATGGCATCGTGCAGGGCGACGAAACCATGGTGACCGATGGTACCGGGGTCAGAAACCTCTTTGGTTGGACGGCGGACGGACGCGAACTCATCTTCAGCCGCGACAACAAAGAAACCGGAACAGACATTTACGCAGTCTCCGTCGAAGGCGATCACAAGCCGCGCCCGTTGGTCGTCGCGCCGTTTAATCAATACGCGGCCAGTCTCTCGCCCGACGGAAAATGGCTGGCCTACGTCTCGGACGAGTCTGGGCAGGGTGAAGTTTTCGTGCAAGCCATGAATGATCCCAACAGGCGCGCGCAGATCTCTTCGGAAGGCGGCCTGTCCCCGCGATGGGCGCGCTCCGGCAATGAGTTGTTCTTTTTGTCCAAGAACAAGCTAATGTCCGTGAAGTTTCCGCCGGGTGGCGCGCTCAATCCCGGCAAGCCGACCTTTTTGTTTGAAGAGAAGCGAGGTTGGAGCGGTTACGACGTAGCCGCCGATGGCCGCTTCGTCGTCGCAGTCGAAGCTGACGACAAAGTCACCGGCTCCCAGCTCAACGTCATCCTCCACTGGTTCGAAGAACTAAAACAAGCCCAGCCAAAATAAGAGTATTTTTTCTCGGAACGCTCTTCTGCGTGGAATGTTACTTGGAAACGCGGGCCTTCAGTTTTACCCGGCCGCTTTCGATGCTCACCGTGTATTCCACTTCCTGGCCGCCCTTGTCCTTGAGCTCTTTCGTCTTTTTGCGGACGAAGCTCTGAAAATCCTTCAAGCTGGGCGCCCCGGCTTTTTCCCCCGTTTCCGTTCGAGCTTCGATCAGCCTTTCATAAAGCTGCTGCACTTTCTCTTTTTCGCGCTCCGGATCGGAGAACGACGCGGCAAAAGCCTCCGCCGCTTTTCTCTCCGCCACGGCAACTGCACGTTCCACGGAAGCAACCACCGGCGGGTTGGCTGCGGCTTGGCGCGCTCGTTCCGCCTCAATCGCTTTTGCCGCTGCGCCGAAATGGCGTTGCTGGCCGCCGGCTTCTTTTTGCATGGTCTTCTTGCGCCACATGTCCACGTACTTCGCGTACGTCTGCGCCAGATTGTTGTAGCGGAATCGCTGCGCGAAACTCAACTCGCCCGTACGTTCGTTATAACGCCGCAGAAGCGATTCCACTCGCCACTGCGTGTCCGCAGGGGGGCGCGAACGCCCGCCGCCGAAGTACTGTTCATACTCAATCTTCAGCGTCCGAATGTCGCGTTCGATCTGATTTAGTTCTTCGTCAATTGTAGGCATGGTTGCGGCAGTGCATTTCCAGCCTAGGGGCTGTGACAGCCTGCGTCAATGTGGGCGTTTGTATGTATGTCGCAAGAGAAATCCCCTGCACGCCGGCTGATTGCTAGTCTGTTTCCGCTTGTGGTCAAATACCCCAGCCATGAAGCGGTTAACCAAACGCGCGCAGAAAACGCAACCCGCACCCAGCGTCAGGATGCGAGGAATTCCTTCTGTCGATGAATTGCTAGGCCGCCCGCGCCTGCTGGCACTTGCTGAGAAGGCTGGCCGTAGCTTGGTGACGCAATCCGGGCGTAGCGTCCTGGCAGATTTGCGAGCGCGGCTGAAAAAACCTTCCGGCGACGCCGGCGAGGCGTCAGCGGATTCCGACCAGCTCGAAATGCGAGTCGTCGCCCAAGTGGAAGCGCAGCTTGCGCCGTCGCTGGTCCGCGTGATCAACGCCACCGGCGTGATCCTGCACACAAACCTGGGCCGCTCGCCGCTTTCCGGCGCAGCAGCCGCGCGCATCTCTGAAATTGCCACGCGCTACTCCAATCTCGAATACGAAATTGAAGGCGGCAAGCGCGGCCAGCGCGACGTTCACACCGGGCGCATGCTCGCAAAGCTGGCGGGCGCGGAAGCCGCCATCGTCGTTAACAACAACGCCGCCGCCGTATTTCTGGTGCTGAACACTCTCTCGAAAGGCGCCGAAACGATCGTCTCGCGCGGGGAACTGATCGAAATCGGCGACGGCTTCCGTATTCCGGACATCATGGCCGAAAGCGGCGCCGTCGTGCGCGAAGTGGGAACCACCAATCGCACGCGCATCCGCGATTACGAACGTGCCATCACGAAAAGCACCCGTCTGCTCCTTCGCGTCCACCCGTCGAATTTCCGCATGACCGGTTTCACCGAGCGGCCGGCGCTCGAAGAATTAATTGCGCTCGGACGCCGCTCGAAAATTCCCGTATTCGAAGATCTTGGTTCCGGATGCCTGGCCGATCTTGCCGCGAGTGGTGTTTCCGAGCCAGTCGTGGCGGCGAGCTGCGCCGCAGGCGTTTCGGTGGTTTCGTTCAGCGGGGACAAATTGCTCGGGGGCCCGCAGGCTGGGATCATCGCCGGAAAAAAAGAAATCATCGAACGCATCCGGCGCAACCCCCTTTTCCGCACACTCCGCGTGGATAAACTCACCATCGCCGCCCTGGAAGTTACGTTGCGGGCATACCTGCGAGGCGCCTTCGACGAAATCCCGGCGCTTCGAATGATTCGGCTCCATGCTGATGCCATCGGCGAGCGCGCGCGAAAATTTATCGCGCAGTTGCAACCATCCGTAGCCGGGGATGTCACTTTCCGGATAGCCGCGGGATTTTCAGTAATTGGAGGGGGTTCCACGCCGGATCAGCAGCTTCCCACGAATCTGATTTCGATTACCTGCTCGCGCCATTCGGCTGCGGAACTGGAAAAGCGTTTGCGCCAACCGGGCCACTCCACGCCCGTAATTGCGCGCATCGAAGACAAACAGCTCATTCTCGATCTCCGCACCGTTTTCGCGGGCGAAGAATTCGAACTCGCCGCCGCGCTCACTTCCGCGCTCAGCTAAACGGTTCTACAGCCGGTTAATCACGCTCGCAACGCAACCTGCTCCGAATCCGTTGTCGATATTCACCACGCTCACGTTTGAAGCGCAACTGTTCAACATTCCAAGCAATGCGGTCAGCCCTCCGAAGCTCGAGCCGTATCCGGTACTGGTAGGCACCGCAATCACCGGAACAGCCACCAGTCCCGCCACTACGCTCGGCAGCGCACCCTCCATTCCCGCGACGCACACGATCACCCGCGCCTCGGCAAGTTTCTTCCGGTGCTCAAGCAGCCGGTGAAGCCCCGCGACTCCGACGTCATATACCGCTTCCACTCGATTGCCCATGGTTTCCGCTGTCACGACCGCTTCTTCCGCTACCGGGATGTCGCTCGTCCCTGCCGTAACCACCAGGATCAAGCCTTTGCCGTGCGTCACTCGCGTGCGCTGAATCACAATGGCCCCTGAAAGCGAATGGAACTTCGCCGCGCGAGCGACCTTTTTCACACCGGCAAAAATTTTCTTGTCTGCGCGCGTGATTAAAATGTTGTGGGACGCTTTCGCCCGCAACATTCCCCGCGCGATTTCGCTCACCTGTTTCGGCGTCTTGCCTCTGGCGAAAATTACCTCCGGGAACCCCTGCCGCAGCGCCCGATGGTGATCGATCTTCGCAAAGCCCAGATCTTCGTACGGCAACCCGCGCAGCCGCTCCACAGCCGTTTCCAGCGTCAACTTACCGCTTCGCACCTCAGCCAGAAATTTTCGAACGTCTCGTTCGTCCATAATATTTTTCGCTAGGCCGCGTTCTCTCTGTGCGGACCCCGCAGCTCCCGCATTCTAGCATTCTGGCAGCACCTGGAATTCACTTGTGCTAGAGTTGCGCGCAGTTAGGCGTCCGCACCCACCATGGGAGGGCGCCTTTTTCGCACTCACTCACCTTGGGAGGCAAACTATGTGGCTGCTTTGGGAAATTTTGATCGGCATCCTCGTCGGTTTCCTTGCAGGACAAATCGTAAAAGGCCGCGGCATGGGTGTCTTAGTTGACTTGATCGTGGGAATCATCGGCTCGCTCCTCGGCGGTTGGATATTCGGCTTGCTGGGGCTTGCCGCCTACGGATTGATCGGGCAGCTCGTGATGGGAGTTGTCGGCGCGGTGGTGCTGCTTCTGTTGGTCCGCTTGATTAAGCGCGCTTAGCTGCAAGAGGCAAGGGCATGCGCGATTCTGGTGCATGCCCGATGACGGAAAGCACGATCGCTTTACTGCGTCAGTTCTCCGCTTTTCCGGTCACATCGATCACGGTAACCGGGCCGTACTTTGCGAGCGCGTCCTGAATCTGCTTGCGGTCGCCCACGGCCACCCACTGCATGTGCTGCAGGTCCACGAATTTCTTTGCCGCCGCCTGAACGCCGACTGCGTCAATCGCCGCGATGCGATCCGGATACTTATCCCAATAATCCATGGGCAATCCGAAGTGCTGCACGGTCAGCCAGTCGTTCAGCAGCTGCGCAGGCTGTTCCAGCGAGAGCGCGAAATTCGCGATGATCGCGCGGTGCGCGTCGTCGAGTTCGCTCTGCGGCACCGGCTCGTCGTTGATGCGCTTGAACTCGTACACGAAACGCTCCATTGCATCCCCTGTCACCGTGGTGCGGACTGGAGCGAACGCAAACCAGTCGCCGGGATAAATATCGACGTTGAACCGGCTGTACGATCCATACGTCAGGCTATGTTCTTCGCGTAAATCGAGAAACAGCCGCGCCTGCGCTCCACCTCCTTCAATCTGATTCATCACCACCAGCTTGTAATACTCCGGATCGTCCCGCCGAATTCCTCGATTCCCGCCGACGATGTACGTCTGTACCGAAGCAGGCCGGTCAACCAGTGTGATCTTCGTCGCCTGCGGCGTGGCCGCAGGGTACGACACCGGTGCCTCCCCCGCGCCCTTCCATGCGCCAAAATACTTCTCCAGCATCGCCTGCATCTCAGCACTCTTGAAATCGCCGGTCACTCCCAGGATTGTATTGCCGGGAACAAAATGCTTATCGTGGAATCGCTTCAAGTCTTCCGCGGTTAGCTTTTCGAGCGATTCCTTGGTCGCCGACGTGATAGACATGGGCGTGTCGCCGTAAAGCACGCGGCGGAACGCTTGTTGCCCCAGAAAATTGGGATTCGCGAGCCGCGCTTCAAGCCCTGCTTCTTCACGCTGCTTGTACTTCTCAAGTTCGCTGGCCGGAAACGTCGGATGCAGCACCACGTCGCTCATCAAATCGAGTATTTGCGGCGTGCTATTGATCAAACCCGACGCATTCACCGATGTGTAGCTGGCGCCAAATCGCGAGCTGGCATCCAAGGTGGCACCCAGCTTGGCCACTTCTTCCGCGATCTGCGCGCTCGTTCGGCGTTCGGTGCCTTCCGTCAACATGTCGGCGGTAGAAGATGCCAGCCCCGGCAAATCCGCTGGGTCGGCGAGTTGTCCGGGACGGATCCACATGGTGAACGCAATCGTCGGCAGCTTGTGGTCTTCCTGTAGCACAAGCGTCAGTCCGTTCGCCAGTTTCGCAACCGTCGGACGCGGAAGCTGAACGCGCAGGATTTCCTTATTCACCGGCGCGCGGTTTAGCCGCTGAACCTGGCTCATCGGAGCGGACTTGTCCTGCCCCTGTCCCTGTGCTCGCGCGATCGGTGCAGCAAAAATCAGCGCGGCAAACAGCGCACCGGCAGCAGCCGCCCATGCGCTGGATGTCGAAAACGGTCTTCTCATGGCGCCTTCTCCCTGCATCTGGACTTTGCTGGCAAACCGAACATTTACTCCGCTCATTTTCCCGCCTTTGGCGCTTTGGACGCTTCGTCCGCCGCCGGCAAGGTGATCACCACGGTTCGCTGATCGCGCACCAGAAATCTCTTCACCGCTGCATTCACTTGGTCCAGCGTCACCGCGTTTTCCTTATCCAGAATGGTGTTAATCAGGTTCGGGTCGTTGAAATAAACGGTATAGCTACCGATCAGAATCGCGGTAAAAAGCGAGGACCGCCTGCGCTCGATGAATTGCCGCAAAAGCTGCGTCTTGGCTTTCGCGAGTTCGTCCGGCGTCACACCGTCTTTCACCACCGTCGCGATTTCGTCATCAATACCCTTTTCCAGTTCCTCAACCTTCACTCCCGGACGCGGAGTCGCAAAAATGTATAGCAGGCTTGCGCCGATCCGCTCATCGCCCTGCACCCCAACCTCCGAAGCGAGTTGCTTGTCCTTTACCAGGTGCTGGTAAAAGCGCGAGCTATCGCCCCGGCCCAAAATAATCGCCAGTTGCTGCATGGCGTAATTTTCCGGCGTATTGCCGGGTGGAATGTGGTACGCCATGATGATCTGCGGCAGGCGCGCCAGCGGGTCGTAAACAGTCTCGCGGCGCTCGCCGTAGTGCGGCTCTTCATCGAGCAGCACTTTCGGCGGCTCAGGCTGCGAGGGAATCCCAGCAAAATATTTTTTAACTTTCGCCAGCGCTTCGTCCGTATCGAAATCGCCCACCAGCGTCAGCACCGCGTTATTCGGCGCGTAGTAGATGCGGAAGAAATCGGACACGTCCTGCACCGTCGCCGCATTCAGGTCCGACATCGAGCCGATGGTGGAATGCTTGTACGCGAAATTGTCGTAGGAAAGATTGTCTACATCCAGCTCCGCCCGGCCATAGGGCTGATTGTCGATGCCCTGCCGCCGTTCTTCCTGCACCGCGTTGCGCTGGTTGTCCAGATTCGCCTGCGTGATGTTCAGAGACTTCATGCGGTCTGCTTCCAGGAACAGCCCGAGATCGAGCTGGTTTTTCGGCAACTCTTCGAAATAAGTCGTGCGGTCTTCGTTCGTGGTGCCGTTCATTCCGCCGCCGTTGTTCAGCACCAGGATGAAATGTTCGCCCTTGCCCACGTTTGCCGAGCCTTGAAACATCATGTGCTCGAAAAGGTGCGCAAATCCCGTGCGCCCCGGCCGCTCGTTGCGGCTTCCGACGTTATAGCAGACGTCTATGGAATACACCGGCGCGCTGTGGTCCGGCACGAGAATCACGCGCAATCCGTTGTCGAGCTTCACCTCGCGAAATTCAAGCTTCGGTAGTTTTATATCGTTATCCGCCGGCGACGCATCCAGCGCCGCACCCAGCCCGAAGCACACGGCGAGGCCAGCGACGAGAATCACAGCAAATCTCCGCTTCAAAAACATTTTCCCACCTCCAATATCGGTGTTTATTGTGCACATTCTCGCCACAACTGGCAAACCACAGCTTCACTTGAACGGTTTAGACGCAGTTCCGCCCCGCACGCTAGCTGAAATCTGAATTTGAAGTGAAGTAAATTGCAGGTGGTTGCAAAAAAAAACGCCGGCCGCGAGATTGCCGGCCGGCGCATTTTTTGTAAGCAGGTTTAGGTTAGTTTTCCAGCTGCACTTGCAGGATCTCTCCCGCTAGCCGGGTCATCCGTTGCGAACTCGGCCCCGTCCTCTGGCGCAACGCTGTTTCCATGCGTCCGATTAGGACTGGTTTGCGGTTGAGCGCTGCAGGCGCCGGTTCATCGGCCAACTGGACTCGCTCGATACGAAGGCCAAGCGTGCGCTCGATTTGCATCAACTCCGAGCGTTGTTCGCGCCCAAAGAGTGTGGAAGCAATTCCGCGTTCGCCCGCGCGTCCTGTACGTCCGACGCGATGGATGAAGTTCTCCGCGATATCCGGCAAATCGTAATTGATCACGTGCGCGATATCCTGCACGTGAATGCCGCGCGAAGCCAAATCCGTCGCGATCAGCACGCGGATGCGTCCCTGCTGAAATCCAGCCAGGGCCGCCGTGCGCTGCGATTGCGAACGTCCGCCGTGAATCATCGCGGCGGCAATCCCCTCGCGGTTCAAGCTCTTGGTCAACCGCTCGGTCCCGTGCTTCGTGCGCACGAAAACCAGGCAGCGTCCCTTTTCTTTAGCCAGCAAGCGGTGCAGCACTCCGAATTTCCGATCGCTCGAAACTTCGAAAGCCTGCAATTGAACGTTTTCCGACGGCTTCAGTATCGACCCGAAAGCGAGCCGCACCGGATTCCGCATGTAATCGTGCACCAAGTGCGCAACCGATGCTTCCAGCGTTGCTGAAAAACACATCGTCTGGCGCTCTTTCGGCAGCACTGCTGCAATCCTGCGAATCGCCGGCAGAAAACCCATATCCAGCATGCGGTCGGCTTCATCCAGCACGAGCACACGCAGCGAACGGAAATTCACCAGCTTGCGGCCGAGGAAATCCTCCAGCCGTCCAGGTGTTGCCACCACTACGCGAGCGCCCTTGCGCAGCGCGTTCAGCTGTGTCCCTTCGGACAAGCCTCCCACCACTAGCGCCGCCGGGGCCAACTGCTTGCCTCGCAAAGCGTCATACTGCGCCACAACCTGCATCGCAAGCTCGCGCGTAGGAACCAGCACGAGCGCCGCGATTCCAGGCGTGACCTGTTGCAATAGCTGCTCGATCATCGGAATCAGGAACGCAAGAGTCTTGCCTGTTCCCGTTTGCGCCGTGGCAAGTACATCTTTGCCTTCCAGCGCCTTTGGGATCGCCGCTGACTGCACCGGAGTCGGTATCGAAAACCCGGCTGCTGCCAGCCGCTCCTTGGTGTAGGCGGAAATCGCCATGTTTGAAAATACTTCTACTTCTGAAATCACTTCTGTGGAACTTTGCATCATTTACCTTTTGTCTGGCAGGCTGTCGCCGCGCACACACACCATTTAGGCGGGGCACGACGATCAGCTCATAACCAGTTCTTTTGTTTTAAATTACGCTGAAGACTTACGGAGAAGACTGAAGGCGGGTATTCTCAGCTCAACCACTCAGAGGGACCGCACAACCACAACCGCTGTATTAAGCGCAAACGCAGTATACCACACATCCCGCCCCCGTGCGGCCTATTTTCACCAGGTTTCCAATCGCATATCGGACATGCTATTGGCTTTCGAAGTTGTCTGCGATGTTGCTTTCGTAGCGCCGGGCTTCAGCCCGGCATCTTTCTTTGGGTTTCGCGGTCCTTCCTACCCAAACCAATCCGTCCGATACGCGAACCACCAGCTCGCAAGGCCAATCGGAATCGTAGCCGCAAGCGCCCACCACAGCGGCAAAGCCATATCTGCCGCTATGCCCAGCATAGTGAACGTGGCCCAAAAGATCTTCCGCTGCATACCTCCATTCTAGCCCCCGTTTCTGCTTTATCCCGTAAGGCTAGAGAGAAGTTCCACCAGAACGACCGCGCACGCGAGATCTGCGGCAACCGGATCTGCCCCGAAACTTAGTGGCTCGCGCGCTGGAAAAGGAATAACATCCGAGGCGTGTCGCCGCGCAGTGTGATCGTCTATGCATGCTGCGCAAATGTGAGGGAGCGGTTATGGTCTACAACCCCAGGCATATGAAGTGGTGGGGTTGGGGCGATGTCGAGGCCGGATTCAACCCCATTGCCCATCCTGGTTTCTGGCCCTACGCGAAGTCAGCGCTGGGTATCGAACGAGAAATTCCTCCCACGCCGCCAGTTGCTCTCGATGCCGTGCAACTGCCGGAAGCAATCGTCAATCCTCGCTTTTTGGCCGGACTAACCTCCGCCTTGGACCCTAACCAAGTCTGCGACAGCCGTTACGAGCGTGTGATTCACGCCTACGGCAAAGGCTTCCGCGACCTGTTTCGGCTGCGCCGCGGATCAGCCGAAGGCGCTCCCGATTTGGTCGTCTATCCGGAAAGCGAGAACGACGTATTGGTTACGCTGCGAGCTGCGGCGCATCACGACGTGATGGTGATCCCCTTCGGCGGCGGCTCGAATATTTCCGGTTGCCTGGAGCGCATGGAGACCCGCCGCATGGCCGTGTCGTTGGATATGCGCCGCATGCGGCGAGTGCTCGCCGTTGATGCCGAATCGTTCACGGCGCGCGCCGAGGCCGGAGTCTTTGGCCCCGACCTAGAAGAACAGTTGGGCACGCACGGTATGACGCTCGGCCATTTCCCGGATTCATTTCTGCACTCCACTCTCGGAGGTTGGATCGCCACACGCTCCGCCGGGATGCAAAGCGACAAATACGGCAAGATCGAGGACATGGTCATCGCTCTGCGCATGGTGACGCCCGAAGGCGTGCTGGCCACGCGCACCGTCCCTAAATCGTCGAACGGAATCGACGTGAACCATTTATGCATCGGCAGTGAGGGAACGCTGGGCGTAATCACCGAAGCCACGCTGCAAGTCCACCCCCGGCCCGAGTCGCGTCTTGTTCCAGCCTACCTGTTTCCCGAATTCGAAGCCGGCCTGCAGGCCATGCGCGAATGCGTGCGCAAGGAGTGCATGCCGTCGATGGTGCGGCTCAACGATCCCGACAAGACTGCGCTATCGCTCGCGTTCAAACCCCCGTCATCGCGACTCTCGCAGGCGGCGAGCAAAATCTTCAAGCGCTATCTGCAAGTAAAGGGTTTCGATCTGCCGCGCGCATGCCTGATGCTAACCTCTTTCGAGGGTCGCCGAGACGACGTCACCCGCCAATTGCGTCAAGTGAATGCAATTTATCGAAAATTTGGCGGCGTCAGCCTGGGGTCTAGCTCCGGCAGGTCGTTCGAGGCCACCAAATACGATTTTCCGCATATCCGTGATTTCCTGCTTGAGCGCGACGCCACCACGGATGTAAGCGAAACCGCAACGGTGTGGAGCAACATCCTCCCTCTCTACCAGGCGACGATGAAAGCTATACGAGACGGTGTTTTGGAAAGCGGTGTGCCACCCTGGTCCGGCTGTCATATCAGCCATACCTATCGCAGCGGAGCGAGTCTTTATTTCACATTTGGTTTTATGCAGCGGAAGGGCCACGAAATGGAGCAATATTTGAACGTCAAGCGAGCCGCCCAGCAGTCGTTCATCGACGGCGGCGCCACTCTCTCGCACCACCATGCCGTTGGCACCGAACACTTGCCTTGGCTCTCCGCCGACATTTCCCCGCTGGGTGTGAAAGCAGTTGCAGCCATCAAGCACGGCCTCGACCCTGACAACATCATGAATCCGGGACGACTCCAACCATCTGCGGCACCCTTTGAGGAGTGGTCCCGAATTGGCAGCAATCCCAAGCCAAATACAAAAGCAAAAGCCGCCCGCGCTTCCCATCGCGAATAAGCCCAACATGCCAACGCCAGAGTTGAGCATCGGAATAAATACTCCGTCACCTGTATGATAGTCTCCCGTAAATTGGGCTGAACCGAAGCAATGGAGGAAGCCTGAACGCGATAACAAGTTTTTTTCTCCTCGCAAAGCACTGGCAGATCTTTGTCCTCGTCTGCGGGACATATCTCACTGGGCAGATAGCGATCGTAAGCTCACTCGGTTTAACACCAGGCCCCTTGAAAGATCCTTTGAGGGCTGGACTTTATCTGGGAGCGGTTCTGTTGCCGTTTGTTGTGTGCTTTATGGGATGGTTGTGGTCTTTGGGGTCGTTTCTCTCCTCGACTGCGGAACCCTCGCTGAGGCTAAACTTCCACTTCTTTCGATTTGCCATCATTTTTTCATCACTGTATTTGCTGACGGCCTTGCCATTTTTCTTGAGCAGCAACCCCACCGTCGAGGCCATCATTCTTCCAATGCATTTTCTCGCTTTAGCCTGTCTACTCTATGCTTTCTATTTCGTGTCCAAGAGCTTGGTAGTGGCGGAGACGGGTGAGGCAGTAACGTTCAACGACTATGCGATATCCCTGTTACTTTTCCTCTGCTCGTTCATTGGCATTTGGCTAATTCAACCGAGAATAAATCGACTCTATGCACACAGGGGTACCTGAGCCACTGGCTTAACCATTTGTAATACGTGACCACGCGTTCACCGAAGCTGATCCACTTCCACTCATGCCTCGCCTTGACTTTGCGGAAACCGGCCACCTAGACTCGTTGATTGGTCCGCAGCAATGGCGAAAACCAGAGGCACTCACATCACGGTCGGTATCACTGGCGCAAGTGGCGCGATCTACGCGCAAAGCGTCGTGCGTTTGTTGGACGCTGACTCGCGCGTCGAGCGAGTTTTTCTGGTCGTCACCGAAGCCGGCTTGCGTCTTATCGGTACGGAGCTCGACATCATCGCCGCTGACGGAAAAAAACTCGCGCCGCTCCTCACCGGGACGCCGGCGAAGAAGATCGAATACTTGCCCAACAAAGACATCGGCGCCAGCATCGCCTCCGGCAGCGCGCCGGTGGACGGCATGGTCATCATCCCTTGCTCGGCTGGCGCCCTCGCTTCCATCGCCACCGGAATCGCGAGCGATCTGCTTTCCCGTTCGGCCGACGTTTGCCTAAAAGAGCGCCGCCCCCTCGTCCTCTGCTTGCGCGAAACGCCGCTCAACCGCATCCACCTCGAAAACATGCTGCGCGTCCACGATGCAGGCGCCACCGTAATGCCCGCCATGCCCGCCTTCTACTACGCGCCGAAAACCATCGACGACATCGTCACCCAATTCTCCTACCGTGTCCTAGCCCAGCTCGGCTTGCCGCAGGAAAAACAATATCGCTGGCGCGGCGGCAAGCCCTCGTAGCGCAAGTTCGCATCGGCGTTCGTAGCGCGGAGTAGGTTCTATCCGCTTCGGGCAGAGAGGGCTGAAACCCCGGACTTGAACTTGGAGCTTAGGAGTCTTTGTGGGTCGTGGCTTCAGCCACGACATGAACACCTCAAAACGAATCCGGCTTTAGCCGCTGAAGTCCCGCTCTTTCCGTTCTTACCCCAACTTCTGGGCCCGACGCACTTCTTCAATTCCCCGCTTGCGCATACCGCCGAAAGAAACTGTCCTGCTTCCACTGCGGCCGTTGCGGATCATTCGCCACCGCAATCACCAGCCCGCGCATAATCCGAATGTTTACAAATACTCTATTAGAAAGATTAACGGGAGATAGGAGCGGATAAGCTGGCTAGCGATTTTGCGTCGGCGACGATGCTCTCCATCCCTTGCTCGAAGTGCTTCTCGCGATTGCTCCCCAATATTGCGTTTTCGATGTATTCGTTAAACGCCCATAGCGTCACGTGAGTCTTGGGATCCAGGATGACCAGGTGAAACTTCGCGTCAGCAGCGCCGCTTCCGAGGGACACGGAGAAACTGAGTTCGAAAATCAGATCGGCGTCGGCCGGAGTGGATACGAGCTGATATCGTCCCCAGGATTTCATGGCCGCGTAAAACTCGTTGTAAGGCCGAATGGGAAGCCCCGTAAATTCGCCCAATCGCCTGGTGTTGGGATCAATGTCTCCGCCCGCGTTGGAGATGAAAATCTTCCCGGCGGTCACAAGTTGCGCCGGCACAGGCGCGGACGCAGACTGAGCCTGAGCGGAAGCGGCGCAGACCAAAATGCCGGAGAGCGCGAAGCACAGAACAAACAACAGAGCTGGGCGAGTGAGCATTGTTTTCTCCTTGCTTGTGGGACGCTTGCGCGCCGCCTTGCGTTCCATCTTCCTGGGCTGTTTCGGAACGAGGTGGGGCTGCTAAAACTTGTCGCGGACATCGACGCTGTGGAATCCGTAAGTCTCATATCGCGTGGAGATTTTTCCTTCGCGCAGGCTGACGACCGTAAATCCTTCCGGCGTGCCCAGGCGCGAGCCGTGCCACCAATTTCCGCAAACCGCTCCGCTGGTGATGTACTGCGTGTTCTTGTGCTGCACCATTTCGTTCACATGCGTGTGCCCTTGCAGCACGGCTAAAACATTTGCATTGTCGAAAATTTCGAGCACTTGGGGCCCATTGGCGACAGTCATCGTGTTGTACTTGCGGCCCGCGGTGACGATCTCCGCGTACGTGGCAAACGCGGTGACCACCGGGCAGTGAACCACTCCGATGACCGGCGCACCTTGCGGCAGACGCTTCAAATCGTCGCGCAACCAGTGCAACTGCTGTTCATCCACACGCGCTTCCCACATACGGTCTTCGGTCGGCTGAATCGAATCGAGCACCACAAAGTGATAGCCCTTGTAATCGAACGAGTAGTAGGTCTGGCCCATGCGGTCCTGATACATTTTTTTGCCGTATGCGGGATCGGTGGGTGCGACGCCGCTTCTCGTCATGACGCCGAAGATGTCGTGGTTACCAATCGCGTTGTGAATCGGCATGCCGAGCGTCTGCTCGGTGCGCTTGTAAAGATCGAAAACCATTCCGGCGCGCACACCGTTCACGCTGGCTGCGTCATAGACGTGGTCGCCTCCCATAATCGCGAATTCCGGCTTTAGAGACGCGATTTTGCTGAAGCACATCCCGCAGCCATGCGCCGCGTCGAGCTCCGGCTCGATGTGCGTGTCCGTGAAGAAAACGAAGTCAAACGACCCCGGCGCCTGCGCTTTTTCAGCAGGGAAGTACGGCAGCGCCATGGCCGCGCCCGCCGTGGCCATCGTTGTCAGGAATCTTCTGCGGTCCAGGGTCATCTTGCTTCCATCTTAGGTTGCGTCAGAAATCAAGTCAACGCAGACGAACTGCTTACGATTACAACAAGCATTCTGCCGTCGCGCCTGAAGATTGAAGTGCGGCTTAGGACAGTCACATCTCCATCTTTCCTGCGCGTTTTCTCGAAACAGGGCTAACCTGCGCGGCAGGCACAGTTGCGTCCACAGCCTCCGAGTCCTTGAAACTCGCGAAGCGAAGTGCTAGCGTAAATCGTGATTATTTTTGGCAAATTTGGCGACAGGCACTCAGAGCGAAACAGCTCCGCCGGTTGGCGTTCGACGCTGCTCTCCAGAGCCTTTCTCCGCGGCCGGCAGGTCCAGCCATGACGAAAGGCCGCGTCCGCATCGTGCTCGAGATGATCAAGTTCGAGCACTCCGTCTTCGCCCTGCCGTTCGCGCTCGTGGGGGCGTTGCTCGCCACGCGAGCCGGAGGCGCTCTCCCAACCTGGCGGCAAATTCTGTGGATCGTGGTCGCCATGGTGGGCGCGCGCTCCGCCGCGATGACCATAAACCGCATCGCCGACTTGAAATATGACGCCAGCAATCCGCGCACCGCCAATCGCGCGCTGCCCAAAGGCGAGCTTTCCGTCGGCTTCGCCTGGATGTTCACTTTGATTGCGTCGGCGGTGCTGGTGCTCGCCGCGTGGCAACTGAATCCGCTCGCGCTGAAACTTTCTCCCGTTGCGCTGGCGATTTTGTTTTTTTATTCTTACACCAAGCGATTCACTTCCTGGTCGCACTTCGTTCTCGGCTTTTGCCTCGGCATTTCGCCAGCGGCTGCGT
>Ga0302326_10009063_pt1 | contig 21836 bp, 17 predicted proteins | sample Palsa_T0_3_FD_202264 | JGI IMG/M metagenome (GOLD analysis project Ga0302326, IMG submission 202264) | Peat permafrost microbial communities from Stordalen Mire near Abisko, Sweden - Palsa_T0_3 | ecosystem: Environmental > Terrestrial > Soil > Palsa > Peat permafrost | place: Sweden: Abisko... | reverse complement strand
GGCATAATAGAAGCGTGCGCTTCTGGACATTCTTGATTTGTCTCTGCGCGGCCACGTTCGCGGTCCTGGCGCAAAACACTCCTTCCTCCGACGACTCGTGGAAAACATCCGAAACGCTCGGCAAAATCGATCTGTCGGGTCTGACACCGGTCGAGAAAAAAGCTGTGCTCAAATTGCTGCGCGAGCAGGATTGTTCCTGCCTGTGCGGGATGAAAACGGCCGAGTGCGCGATGAAAGACCCGAATTGCTCCTATAGCAAGGCGCTGGCGAAAGTGGCGATCAAGGGGGTCCAGGATGGAAAGAACCTGATCGAAATCAGCAAGGAGATGGACGCGTCGCCCAAGGCGCATCGCCCCAAGCTGCTGGAAGATCCGGTTACGATTCCGGTGAAAGGCGCGCCGGTGCGCGGGCCTAGCGACGCCCGCATCACGTTGGTCGAGTTTTCCGATTTCGAATGCCCCTACTGCTCGGTGGCGGTGAAAGAGGTAGAGGCCATCCAAGCGGCGTATCCCAAGGACATCAAGCTAATCTACAAACATTTTCCGCTTTCGATGCATCCGCACGCGCCGCTGGCCGCCGAAGCGTCGCTCGCGGCCCAGGAGCAAGGGAAATTTTGGGAGATGCACGATCTTCTGTTCGCGAATTTCCGCAGGTTGTCGCGGGAGAACATGCTCGTTTGGGCCGCCCAGATCGGGCTGGACGTGAATAAGTTCAAGGCGGACTTGGATTCGGGCAAGTACAAAGCTGCGGTGGACAAGGACGAAGCCGACGGTGAAACGGCGGGTGTGTATGGAACTCCCGCGTTTTTCATCAACGGCAAGCTGTACAACGGTCCGCTGGCGCTGGCTTCCGTGAAGCCGATTCTGGATGCGGAGCTGAAGGGCGGCGCGAAGCCCAAGATCGTAGCCAAGACCGGCCGTTAGCCGCGCAGTCCGCGATTATAAATTGCCGCGCAGCGCCTGCTCGCGCTCGATCGATTCGAACAGCGCCTTGAAATTCCCCTTCCCGAAGCTGCGGCTGCCTTTTCGCTGGATCACTTCGTAGAACAGCGTGGGCCGGTCTTCGACCGGTTTCGTGAAAATTTGCAGCATGTAGCCTTCGTCGTCGCGATCCACCAGAATGCCTAATTCGGCTAACTGATCGATAGGTTCGTCGATCTTGCCGCAGCGCTTCTCGAGTTCCTCGTAGTAGGCGCCGGGTATCTTTAGAAAATCGATACCTTGCGCCTTCAGCCTCGACACGGTTTGGATGATGTCGTCGGTGGCCATCGCAATGTGCTGCACTCCGGGGCCGTGATAGTACTCCAGATACTCTTCGATCTGGGATTTCTTCTTGCCGACGGCGGGCTCGTTGATCGGAAATTTCACGCGGCCGTTGCCGTTGGACATCACTTTCGACATGAGCGCGGAATACTCGGTGCTGATGTCGTTGTCGTCGAAGTGTTGGTACAGTTGAAAGCCCATCACGTCGCGGTAAAAGCCGACCCAGGCGTTCATTTCTCCCCAGCCGACATTGCCCACCATGTGATCGATGTATTTGAGCCCCACCGGACGCGCGACAGGGTCCGGGCCATCGATGCCGCGAAAGCCGGGCAAGAAGACGCCGCGATAATTCTTGCGCTCGATAAAGCCATGCATGGTGTCCCCATACGCCGCGATGCCGGCGACCTTGACTTGCCCCTGCTCGTCTTCGAGCGTGGTCGGCTCCAGTATGCCGCGCGCGCCGCGCTTCACCGTTTCGCGGTAAGCCGAGTCGGCGTCGTCCACCCACAGCGCGATCTGACGAACCCCGTCGCCGTGCAGCTGGATGTGATCGGCGATCGGTCCGGTAGGCTGAAGCGGCGTGGTGAAAACGAAACGGATCTTGTCTTGCTGGAGCACGTAGGACGCCTGGTCGCGCGTTCCCGTCTCCGGCCCGCGATAGGCCACTAAGCTCATGCCAAAAGCCGCCCGATAATAATAGGCGGCCTGCTTGGCGTTACCCACGTAAAACTGCACGAAGTCGGTGCCGTTCAGGGGGAGAAAATCGGTGGGCGCTCGTTCAGCGGGCGGCTTCTCGACTATGGGTTGCATAATACCTCAGATATTTTATTGACGGCTTCGACGCAAAGCTGGTTATCCTCATCCGTGCCGGTGGAGATGCGAACCGCGTTCGGTAATCCAAAAGCGGTAAGCGGCCGGACGATGATTCCTTGAGTTAGCAACTCGCGCGTAAGTTGCGCCGCCTGATCCGCTCCCGCGAGCGCGATCATAACGAAATTCGCTTCGGATGGAACCACGTGCAGTCCCAACGCCCGGAAAGACGCCGTCAGGAAACGCAGGCCGCGCGCGTTCAGTTCGAGCGAGCGATGCAGAAACTCCTTGTCGCCCAACGCCGCGATACCGGCCGCCTGCGCCACGCTGCTCGGTTCGAACGGAAGCTTTACCTTCAGCAGATTCGCGATCAAGTCTTCATGCGCGAAGCCGTAGCCGATACGCACGCCGGCCAAACCGTAAATCTTGGAGAAGGTTCTCAGCGTAATGACGTTGTCATAGCGATAGTGCATCGAATCGGGATAGCGCGGGTTATCCTGGGCGTACTCGAAGTAAGCCTCGTCCAGGATGATCAGCGCGCGCTCCGGCACGTGACTGTAAAACTCGTCGAATTCGTGCTTGGAAAAAATGGAGCCGGTCGGATTGTTCGGATTGGCGAGATAGACGATCTTGGTGCGCTGGTTGATCTCGCGAGCGAGCGCGGGAAGGTCGTAGTGCCAATCGCGATAAGGCACGGTCCGGTATTTGACGCCGCGCGATTTCGCCAGCACCTGAAATCCGATGAACGCGGCTTCGGTGGTCAGCACTTCGTCCTCGTCGCACAGAAACGTGCGGATGATGTTGGACATGATGCCTTCCGAACCGCTGCCGGCGATTACGTTGTCGATTTTGAGATCGAACTTTTCCGCCAGCACCCGGCGCAGATCGATGCCGCCGTTCGGGTATCGGTGCAGACCAGGGAGCGTCTTGGCGATGGCTTCCAGCGCGAGCGGCGACGGTCCCAGAGGGTTCTCGTTGGAGGCCAGCTTGCTGACGCGAGCGAGGCCGTACTCGCGTTGCACCTCGTCCGCATTTCGGCCGGCTTCATAGGGCCGCAATGACTCGATATATGGCGGCACTAACGCCATCTTGGCCATCCATCTCCAGTTTGGCACAGGCCGCCGAACCCGACTCGGCGCGCCGAAGCTAGAATGGCATGTGTAACCCGCAAGGAGCTCCAAGCTTGAATCTCACGCATCTTTTCGATCTTTCGCTGGTGGGCCGCCGAGACGCGGCCGCGCTCGAATTTCAAGCCGCCACCTATACGTTCGGCGATCTCGACGCGCGCAGTAATCGGCTGGCACAACTGCTGCGGCGGCGCGGCGTCGAAACGGGCGATCGGCTGTGCGTCTACCTGGTGAATTGCGTAGAGATGATCGACATTTATCTGGCCTGCGCGAAGCTGGGTGTCATCTTCGTTCCGATCAATATTCTGTATCGCGACCGCGAGATCGCGCATATCCTGGGCGACGCCGAACCCGCCGCCGTGGTAGCGAACGGCGAAGTCCCGACCACTGTGCCCGTCTGGACGCCGGCGGAACTGAGCGCGGCAGCGGCGAATCTACCCAATGAGCGCCCGGCGCTCGCTTTGGACGGCGATACGCCCGCGGGCATCATCTACACGTCCGGCACCACCGGCGCGTCCAAGGGCGCTGTGCTCACGCACAACAATTTCGCCGCCAACGCCATCAACCTGCTGGCGTCCTGGCAGATCACCGCGGCCGACCGGTTCCTGCTCGCGCTGCCGCTCTTCCACGTACACGGGCTCGGCAACGGTTTGCATTGCTGGCTCGCAAGCGGATGCCGGATGCGGCTGCTGGAGCGTTTCGAGCATCACAAGGCCGCGGCTGAATTTCTCGATTTCCGCCCCACGTTGTTTTTCGGCGTACCCACCATCTACGTCCGCTTGCTCGAGATTCCCGAAGCCGAGGCCCACCAGATCGGCGCGGCGATGCGCCTGTTTGTTTCCGGATCCGCGCCGCTCTCCGCGCAGGTGTTCGAAGAATTTCGATCCCGCTTCGGCCACGCCATCCTGGAGCGCTACGGCATGAGCGAAAACATGATGAACATGAGCAACCCCTATTTGGGCGAGCGCCGCCCGGGCAGCGTCGGCTTGCCTCTGCCCGGCGTCTCGGTTCGCTTGCTGGACCCGGAAGGACGGCTGGTGGCCGACGGCGAGACCGGCGAAGTTTACCTCAAGGGTTCGAACGTTTTCGCCGGTTACTGGCGGCGCGAAGAGGCCACGCGCGCAGCCTTCGTCGATGGCTATTTTAGAACCGGCGATCTGGCGGTCCGGTCCCCTGACGGTTACTACAGCCTGTGCGGACGCAAGAGCGATCTGATCATCTCCGGCGGTTTCAATATTTACCCGCGCGAGATCGAGGAGTTCCTGGAGGAGCAGGATGGCGTGTCGGAAGCGGCCGTCACAGCCCGCCCCGATCGCGTTCGCGGCGAGGTTCCTGTGGCCTACATCGTCGTGAGCAAGCCGATCGCACCGGCCGACCTCGAAGCAATCTGCCGAGAGAAACTGGCTTCGTTCAAGGTTCCGCGAGAGTTCATCGTGGTCGATAAGCTTCCCCGCAACGCGTTGGGGAAGGTCCAGAAACACTTGATCAAACCCTCGTGAGCTTTCCCGGCGCCGCGAAACCCTAAAATGAGGATTGGCCTCCGCAACCTCTTCGGCCCGCGGCACGTGGAGTCCACTGGCGTTCACCTGGTTTCGCTGGCTGTGGATCGCTTCCGTCGCATCCAACATAGGAACCTGGATGCAGAACGTGGGTGCGGCTTGGGCCATGACCACTCTCGCGGGTTCCCCCATGCTGGTGGCGCTGGTGCAAACAGCCACTAACCTTCCTGTCTTCCTCTTGGGAGTGCCTGCCGGGGCGATCGGCGACATTATCGACCGGCGCAAGCTTCTGCTGGTCACCCAAGCCTGGATGCTGATTGCGGCAGCGGTTCTGGGAGTGCTTACGCTTACCGGGACCAGCGGCCCGTGGACGCTGCTCTCGCTTACGTTCGCGCTCGGCCTGGGCGCGACCATGAATGGTCCCGCCTGGCAGGCGATCATGCCGGAACTGGTTCCGAGGCAGGAACTGGCGTCCGCCATCGCTCTGAATTCGGCCGGTTTCAACCTGGCGCGCGCGGTAGGGCCGGCGCTCGGCGGCTTAGTGGTGGCCGCCATCGGGACCGGCGCGGCATTCGTCTTGAACGCCGTCTCGTTCGTCGGCGTGCTGATCGTGCTTTATCTTTGGAGGCGCGCGCCGGAGCATGCCTCCACTTCCACCGAGAGCGTGGTCGCAGCGATGTGGGCCGGAGCGCGCTACGTTCGCTTCGCTCCGACCATGCACTCCGTGTTGATTCGATCGGGCACCTTCGTGCTTTCCGCCAGCGCGCTTTGGTCCATCCTTCCGCTGGTCGCCAAAGTGGAACTGCACCGCGAAAGCAGCGGATATGGAGTCTTGCTCGGTTGTCTTGGCGTCGGCTCGATCCTGGGGGCATTGATCATCGGCCGATTACGGCGACTATTTTCGGCGGAGGTAATCGTCACGTGGTCGGTCGCGTTGTTTGGTTTGGTGAACATCGCCCTGGCCTATTTGTCGCGATTCGACGTGGTGGCGCTGGTGATGCTGGCCGGAGGCGTGGCTTGGATGGCGGTAAATTCCAGCCTCAACACCGCCGCTCAAACGTCGCTTCCCGCTTGGGTGCGGGCGCGCGGACTGGCCGTTTATCTTTTAGTTTTCCAAGGCGCGATGGCGGTGGGCAGCGTGGTCTGGGGCGACGTGGCCACCCGCTTCGGCTTGCGCGCCACGCTACTCATCGCCGGAATCACGTTGTGCGTGGCCGCCGTGGCTACGGCCCGTCTGCCGCTTTCGAGCATTCGCGAAGTGGATACTACCCCGTCGCTGCACTTGCCGGAGCCTACTCTGCTGGTGGAGCGGCCGCTGGATCATGGACCGGTGCTGGTCACCGTCGAGTACTTGATCGAACCGGCGCGAAGCGCTGAGTTTCACCGCTCGATGCAGGGCATGAGACGAATCCGGCGACGCGACGGCGCCTCTCGCTGGGGTTTATTCGAAGATGCCGCCACGCCGGGCCGTTATCTCGAAACGTTCGTCGTGGCAAGCTGGGCGGAGCATTTGCGCCAGCACGAACGTATGACGGTGTCCGACCGCGAGTGGGAAGACGCCGCTCGCGCTTTTCACCTCGGACCGGATGCGCCCAAGGTCACGCACTGGATTGCCGGACACGGGTGAAGACTGCCCCGTTTAAGGATGAACGTTGAGCGTGATGTTCGCTTGCGTTGCGTTCCCGCCGATGGTTACAACCACAGGAACCGCGGCGCCGGTGGTGCTGCCCGTCGGAATCACGACATTCATTTGCAGCAGGCCTAGAATGGAGCCGACCAGCGGACCGGCATAGCTAACTGTAGCGTCGGCGCCGCCGATGGTCACGGTCGGCAGGGGACTGACTTCCGGCAGCGGATTCAGACTCGAAGGGATGATGTATCCGGTGTTCGACGCTCCGTTGACTCCCGAGAGCGGCGTGGCGTTGTAGTTGCCCTCGCCGGTCACGTACAGCAATACGGTGTCGCCGATATTGCACGGAGCCGTGGTGCCGTTGAGCGTGTAAGCATCCGTGGTGGAGTTGTAATTCAGCGCCGCCGCCTGGCCGGAGCCGGAACCGTCGGCCGTAAAAATTCCGGGCGCCGTGGCTGCGGTAGTGACCGTGGAATTGGCCGCGGGATTGGTCCCATTCGTGACGACCACTGCCTTGTTGGCGCCTATAGTGACCTCATAAGGCACTTGGGCGCTGATCTGATTTTGGCTGACGTAAATGAGCGGGGCATTTTGCCCATCCACGGTAACCGAAACGCTGCTTACCGATGTGGCCACGTATCCGTTCGAGATCGTCATGCCGGCGGGCGTGGCCGGGCCGATGTTGGCGCCGAAGATGGTGATGAGTTCGCCTGGACTCACGGCGGCGCCGGTATAACTCGCGGCGTTCACGATTCCGGAAATAGTGGGCACGCTGGCGACGGCAACTTGTGATGCCGCCGAATTCCCTCCCGGCGCCGGATTGGACACGAGCACGTTCAGATTTCCGGCCGCCGTCAGCAGCGTGGCGGGCACTACCGCCAGCAAAGCCGTGGGACTCACTATTGTTGTGGTGAGCGCCGTGGTGACGCCTTGCACCATCGCCACCGTCGCACTGTAGAAGTTCGTTCCGTAGACGGTAATGGTTTGCGCAGGGCCGTTGACGGGCAACGTGCTGGGCCAGATGGCGGTAATGGTCGGCGCGGTGCTGTTCACAGTGAAGTCGACCGTGATGTTCTGCGACTTGGCGGTGACGGACGCGCCCGACGCCACCACCGTGATCTTGCCAACGTACGCGGCCGATTGCGGCGCCAGGGTGGCCGCATTCACAGCCACCGTGAGCGTCACCGGATCGCCTGGCAGAGCCACGCCCACTGCCGGTGTGACGGTCATCCAAGCCGAGCCCGAAGTAGCCGTGTAGGAGATCGGCGCCCCGTTGGTGGAAAGAGTTACGGTTTGCGTCGCCGGCGTGATCGGCGGCGCGGTGAAGGTGAGCGACGTGGCGCTTAAGGTTAGGGTGGAAGGCGGCTCGGTGACCGTTAACGTCACCGGTACGCTCAACGGGTTTGCAACGCCGGTCACGGTTACGGTGACGGCAGCGGTGTAGATGCCTACCGGAAGGCTGGTGGGGTTTACGCGCACGCTCAAGCTCCCTGGCAACGCGCCGCTGTTCGGACTCACCGTGAGCCACAAATCGGTATCGGGCGAGATCGCCGTGGTGTAGGCCGGGGTTCCCGAGCTGGCCTTGACCGAGACGCTTTGCGCAGCCGGAAGCGTCGTCGCGCCGGATTGATAAGTAAACGTCAAAGAAGCTGGAGTTGGAGTTACGGTAACCGTTGTTGCTGCCTGGGATGCCAAGACGATGGCGCCGCAGAGAAGGATTATTTTGCCCACGCCGTACTTATCGGTGTGGTTCGGCGGAGTATGAGCGTAAAATGAGGCGCTGCTAGACCGGTTCGCGGTACTTCCGCAGTAGGTTCCGCGCGATGATCAAGCGCTGCAACTCGTTGGTCCCGCCGCCGATCACCACCAGGGGCGCGTCGCGATAGTATCGCTCCACCGGAAAATCCTTGGAGTATCCGTTGCCGCCCAGAATCCGCATGGCTTCGAACGACACTTCGGCGGCGGTCTCGGTGGCGAACAGCTTGGCCATGCCGGCTTCCAGGTCGCAACGCTCACCGCGGTCCTTCTTCTCGCACGCCGAATAAATGAGCAGCCGCGAGGCTTCGATGTGCGTGGCCATGTCCGCCAGCTTAATCTGGATGGTCTGATGTTCGGCGATGGGCTTGCCGAACGTGGTCCGGCGCTGGGCGTAGCGGATGGCTTCCTCGAACGCGGCCCGCGCCAAGCCCAGCCCGCGCGCGGCGACGTTCAATCGTTCGGCTTCGAGGCCCGTCATCACTTGCTTAAAGCCCTGGCCTTCCACGCCGCCGATGAGATTTTCAACGGGCACCGGGAAATCCTGAAAATGCAGTTCGCAGGTCTCGACGCTCTTGTAGCCCAGCTTGTCGATGTCGCGGCTCACGGTCAGGCCCGGCGCGCCCTTCTCGATCACCCAGGCGCTCATGCCCAGGTGGGCCGGCTCAGCGAGCGGATCGGTCTTAGCCAAAAGCAGGAAGGTATCGCCGTGACGGGCGTTGGTGATCCACATCTTCGAACCGTTGATGCGGTACGAATCTCCTTGGAGCGTCGCGACGGTTGCGATGTTTTGGAGATCGGTGCCGGCGTTGGATTCCGACAGGCAGATGCCGCCGCGCCGCTCCCCGGATGCCAAGCCGGGCAGAAAGCGCCGCTTCTGTTCCGCGGTTCCGAAGCGATTCAGAACGTCGCACAGCACCGAGTGGGTTCCGATGACGCCCGCCAGTCCCAGCCAGCCACGAGCCAGCTCCTCGAATATCATCGCGAAGGTGGTGTAATCCAGACCCGCGCCGCCGAACTCCTCCGGCACGTTCAAGCCGAACAGGCCCATCCGGCGCATCTCGGCCACCAGTTCGTGCGGGTACTCGTTGCGATGTTCCATGCCGGAGGCCACCGGCATCACTTCCTTGTCGACGAAGCGTTGGACGGTGGCGAGGATGAGTTTCTGTTCGGAGTTCAGCATCGTTCGATCTATAGCACGCCAGGGCGTGTGTGCGGGGACGGTGGTTGAAGCTTCAGCGTTATGGTGTTTGGCGGCGAGCGGCGGTGCGCGGTCGACGCCCAACGAGGATGGATGGAAGCAGTCGTGGCACGACGCGAAAAATTATGTAAAGCATGTGCGACTTAAGCCGTTTGGCCCAGGCGATGGGAGGATGGAAGAGAGGGCTCGCTAGCCGATGGCTTGGCGGGCGCCGGCTGGGCGCTTTCCGGCGCTTGATTTCGGAAGGCCAGCGAAAAACCCGCGCCGGGTCCGATTCCCAAGCGCATGGTTCCGTCCAATTGGCGAGTAAGAATATCGATGATTCGGAGGCCGAGCGATTGGGATTGGGTCCAATCCAGGCCGGGCGGAAGGCCGACGCCGTCGTCGGAGACAATCAACCGCACCATGCCGTTCTCGTCCTGGCTGAGCGCGACCGCGAGTTCGCCTGTGCGGTGTTGGGGAAAGGCGTACTTCAAGGCATTGGTGACCAGCTCGTTCAAAATCAGGCCGCAGGGAATCGCCTGGGTCACGGGAAGCGTAACCGGATTTAGGTCGAAACGCAGGCGCAATTCGGCTGGATCGGCTCCAAACGAGTAAACCAGATCGCGCGTGAGAGCGTCGGCGAATTCCTGGAAGTCGACCGAATCCCGACCATCGTCCCGATTGAGCCGCTCGTGGATCAGTGCCATGCACTGCACCCGCTTCTGGCTTTCCAGCAGGGCTTGGGCGAGACCGGTGTCCTTCGTCGATTCCGACTGCATCGTCAGAAGACTGGAGATGACCTGGAGATTGTTCTTCACGCGATGGTGCAATTCCTTGAGCAGCGCTTCTTTCGAGGCGACGGCGCTAGCCAAGGCCTTCTCGATGCGCACCTGCTCGCTGACGTCCACCGACACTCCACCCAGCAGACGCTGACCGGCGGCGTCGGAAAACGGAAAACGGAAGGACAGCAACTGGACCGTGCGTCCGTTTTTCAAGGGGATTTCCTCCAACGTACGAGACGCGTCGCCACCGGTAAGAACGGATGAATCATGGCCGCGCAGCGAAGCCGCCACTTCGGGAGGCCAAAGTTCGTGGTCGAGCTTGCCTTCGCACTCCGCCAGAGTCCGGCCCCATGTCTGTTCGCAGGTGTTGTTCATGTACAGCAAGCGGCCATCCTGGTCTTTTATGTACGCCAGGGCGGGGCTGTGGTGCATGAACGAATGGAAGCGGATCTCGCTGGTAAGAAGCGCCCGCTCGGCATTGCGGGTTTCCTCGCGCAGGGCCTTTTCGAAAAGCGCGTGTCTGACCGCCGGGCCTAAGCGCGCCAGTCTATCTTTCAGAAGATAGTCGGTGGCGCCCTTGCGCATCATGGCCACCGCGATATCCTCGCCGATGGCGCCGGACACTACGATGAAAGGAACGCTCCAATCGATTTCACGCGTCAACTCCAGCGCGCGAGTGGCGTCCAATTGCGGCAGCCGATAATCGGCCAGGATCACGTCCGGCAGGGACCCTCGGAGCGCGGCCAGATAATCCGGCTCGGTGTCGACGCGCTGCCAGTCGGGCGCAAAATTACTGCGCCGCAGCTCATGCACCATCAGTTCGGCGTCCTGGGGACTATCCTCCAGGATCAAGACTCGAACGTTAACGGACACAATGGCGCTCCTTTATGCACGGAAAATCGACAGGTTCTTGACGGAGGCGACGGGATCGTTGTCGGCGCCGGCAAAGGCGTCGTTGGCCCACTCAAGGAGATCCCATTTGGTCAGATGGCGCGTCTGGTTGGGCTCGAAGCCTCGGCCCACGGCGGCCCGGCGCGATTCGTAGTAGCCGGCCAGCACCCGCACGCGGCTGGCGGGACGAGCGGTGGTCAACTTCTTGGCCAGTTCCGCTCGGTCTTCGTCATAACCACCGGGATTGGCGATGATCAACGGGATGGCGCCTCGATACAGTTGAGCCAGAAGCAAACCCTCGTGGGTATCGCCGGCTTGCATCAGGTTGTAGCCATGCCGTTCGAAGTGCATCTGTAGGATGCGCCTTACTTCCGGGTTAGGTTCGATCAAGAGAACCATGGGCTTCTCCTTGATCGGGATTGGCGCGCCGGCTTCGGCAGTCTCCACTCGCGAAAGGTACGTGTCGAAGGTAACCGCGTTATTGCGCTCCATGCGCGCGGTCAGTATCCCGCCCATTTTCTTGACCGCCAGGTACGCGAGCGGAAGATCGTCCGCTTCGTCCGACCAAGACGGCTCGAAGATGCGATCGAGCGACGCAACGTCTTCCTCGGCGCTGGTGTAAGTTATTCGAACCAGAACCGAGTGGCTCATTTGTTCGTGCTCCGCGTTGGCGAGTTCCACAGTTACCTGGCTGGCGGGCGTCTTCGAGCGGCGGGCATGCAGCAGGAGGCTGACCAGAGAGCGGGTCAACTGCCAGGCGTCGGCCTGCACCCAGGCCGGATCGGCGTCCAACCGCAAAGTGAAACCCGCCGGGATGTTCTTCCAGGCAGTCTCCAGGCGGGTAAGAATGTCGTGCACGGTGACGCGAGTAGTGTGCATTTCCGGAGGGTCGAGCAACGCCCTTAACCGGTAAGTGACCGAGAGCGCGTCCATGGCGGCGCGGCCGATGGCTTCAGCGCTCTCCCGCAGCGGGCTGTCGGCGGCGAGACCGTCCAGGAGCCGCGCGCTGTCGTCGGCCAGGAGCTTGGGCTCGGGGAGGTTACGAACAATTCCATCGGCCAGCCGTAAGAGCGCAGTCTGCTTTTGGTCCTGCCGCGATTGTTCTTCCTCGAACTGATCCACGGTGGTGTCAGTGAGCGCGATGACGGTGCCTTCCACCTGGCCATCGCGCCAGCGTGGCGCCACGCTGCCTTCGATGGCATAGCTGCGCGCGTTCCCGCCTTTCAGGCAAGCCCCGGCGGGGAACGGGACGGTTTCGCCATGCAGCATGGCGACGGACGTGAAATCCTCCATGGGTTTTCCCGACTGGCGGTAGGACAGGCGCAGCACTTCGCGCGAATGGCGGCCGATTGCCTCCTTCGCGCTCCATCCGGTAAGCTCTTCGGCCTGCGAGTTGAGATATCGGACCCGGCCGGATTGATCGGTGACCAGCACCGCGGAAGGCACGGCGGCAAAATTGGCGGCGGCCCAATCCCGCTCGGCGCACAGTTCCTTTTCGTAGCGGTGTTTCGCCAAGGCCAACTCGATGGCGCCTCGCAGACTGGCGGAGGCGATGGGCTTTTTGATGTATCCGAAAGCCTGAGTTTGGGCGGCCCGCGCCAGCGTCTCGCGGTCTTCAAAGGCAGTCAAGTAAACCACGGGAATATTGTGGTCGTGGCGGACCTTCTCGGCTACCTGGATTCCATCGATTTCTCCTTTTATTCGGATATCCATGAGCACCAGGTCGGGCGAGGTGTTGCGGATCACTTCGAAGGCTTGCGGGCCAGAGTCGGCGATGCCGGATACGGCATAACCGGCCGAGGTGAGGCGTCCCTTCAAATCGGCCGCGATCAGGCCTTCATCCTCTACAATGACGATCTTGTGCTGCGACGGCGCAGTCATGTGGGTACCCTCCTACAGGTGGTGGCTGGCGGTAATGGCGCCGCGTTCCTGTCTGAATTGTCTCGTTAGTGTAAGCGGGTTCGAATTTATCTCCGGGAAAACTGGGTGAAAATCCCCAATACACGCTGCGAGTTACCCATAGCGGTGAAAAGCGCGGGGAGTTGTGAATCCAATGCTTTAGCTTCCCTGCATTCTAATGCCGCGCCATGGACCGAAACCTGCGATGGATGACCGGATCGGACAAAATCCTGCATGAATTCCAAAACGATTCTGCTGGTTGAAGATAATCCCAGTGACGTCGATCTTACTAAGCGGGCACTTGAAAAGAGCCGCATTCTTAACCCATTGGTTGTAGTGGAGGACGGCCAGGATGCGTTGGACTACTTGAATGGCGTGGAGCCCACGTCTTTGCCGGCGCTGGTGCTACTCGATCTGAAGCTGCCTCGAGTGCCCGGCCTCGAAGTGCTTCGGAGAATGCGAACCGACGCGGCGCTCAGACGAATACCGGTAGTGATCCTGACCTCTTCTAACGAAGAACAGGATGTAATGGCAAGCTACGATCTGGGTGTGAACAGTTACATTCGCAAGCCCGTCGATTTTAAGCAATTTACCGAAGCGGTGGCACAGCTCGGACTGTACTGGCTGGTATTGAACGAACCGCCGCCCCTCGCGGCCGCCGGATGAACGAAGAACTGCGCCTGCTGCAAGTAGAGGATTCGGAAAGCGATGCGTCGCTGACGGTGCGGCGGCTCGAAAGCGCGGGCTATGACGTCCACGCCGAACGGGTAGAGGACGCAGACGAGATGCGCGCCGCGCTGGCAAGGCAAGCCTGGGACGTGGTTATCTCCGACCATCATCTTCCGCAATTCGACGCCCCGCGGGCGCTGGGAATTCTTCAGGAGACTGGAGAGGATATACCGTTCATCGTGGTGTCGGGCGCCATCGGGGAGGAGACCGCCGTGGCCATGATGAAGGCCGGCGCGCACGACTACCTATTGAAAGAGAATCTGGCGCGTCTGGCGCCGGCGGTCAGGCGAGAGATTCGGGAAGCGCGGATACGCCGGGAAGGCAAGCACGCCGAAAAGGCTTTGCACGAGAAAGAGGCGCTGCTTCGCGAGATTCATCATCGCGTGAAAAACAACATGCAGGTTGTATCCAGCTTGCTGGGATTGCAGTCACGAGCCGTTTCCAATGACGAAACCAAGAAAATCTTACAAGATACGCGCAACCGGATACACTCGATGGCTCTGCTGCATGAGACTTTGTACGAATCCGGGCAACTGGCGGCCGTGGATTTTCCCAAGTACATCCGGCAAATGACGGATTATCTGTTTCGCGCATACGCGGTTGAGCCCGGCCGGATTCGGGTTCATGCCGAACTGGAGCACGTAGATCTGGATTTGGACGCGGCGCTACCTTGCGGTCTGCTGGTGAACGAAGCCATCACCAATTCCTTGAAACATGCTTTTCCGGAAGGCCGCGCAGGGGAAGTTAAGATTCTTCTCCGCCGGCAACCAAACGGTACAGCACGTGTGGAACTTTCCGACGACGGCGTCGGGCTCCCCGAAGGGTTGGATTGGACCGCTTCGCGCTCGCTGGGCCTGCGTCTGATCCGGGAGCTGGCGGCGCAGTTGTCGGCGAAGCTCGAGATTCAATCCGCGCGCGGAACCACGGTCCGGCTGACGTTTCCGATCGGGGGAGGGGAACCTGATGGAACCAATTGACAAAAAGGCGGGTGGCATCGCGTTGCGCGGGTATGTGGTCGCGGTAGCGGCGGTAGCGGCGGCCGCGGCTTTCGACGTCGCCATCGCGCCGGTGGTGGGAGTAAGGTGGCCGTTCCTGCCGTTCTTCCTGGCGGTGATGGTGGCGGGCCGTTTCGGGGGGCGAGGACCCGCGCTGGTTGCGACCGGGGTAAGCGCCGTGGCCGTCTGGTATGCGCTCTTGGAACCCCGCAACAGCTTTAGCCTCGCCGATCCGGCAAACATGATCGGCTTGGGAATCTTCCTTATTGTGGGCGCCGGAATCAGCGTGCTGGCAGGGCAACTGCACGGCGCGCTACTGCGGGTCACGCGCTCCGAGCAGGCGTGGAAGCGCGAAGCCGAGCTGGTGGAGCTTTCGCACGACGCAATCATTGTGGCCGATGGACAACGCGTCATCACCGGATGGAACGCCGGCGCGGCGGCGATGTACGGCTGGAATCCGAGCGAAGCGATCGGTCGAGTGATCCATCAATTGTTGAGCACCGAATCGGGCGTTACCGCCAGCCAGATGGACGAAGCCTTATCGCGCGAGGGCCGCTGGGACGGCGAACTGCGGCACACGCGCACGGATGGGACGACAGTGCTGGTGGATAGCTGTCAGGTTCTGGTCCGCGACAGCTCCGGCGCTCCCTCGGGAGTTCTCGAAATCAATCGCGATATTACGCAGCGAAAACAAGCCGAAGAAGCTTTACAGCGAAGCGAGGAGACCACTCGAGCATTGATCGAGTCCGCGTCGCAGGGTATCGTCGGCATCGATTCGTCCGGCCGGATCGTTGTTGTGAACGCCATGACCGAACGCCTGTTCGGCTACGCGCGCGAGGAACTGTTGGGGCAGCCGTTGGAGGTGCTGGTGCCGGAGCGCCTGCGCACGCGACACCAGGCACACAGACTGATGTTCGATGTCAGTCCACGTTCCCGGCCGATGGGGCTTGGCCTGGAATTAATGGGCCGGCGCAAGGATGGCTCCGAATTCGCGGTTGAAATCAGCCTGGGAACCGCCGACACTCCGCATGGACGGCTGTCAGTGAGCTTCATCACAGACATCACCGAGCGAAAGCAAGCCGAGGCAGCCCTTGAGGAAGCCTCCGAGCACCGGCGGATGGCGCTGGAATCGGCGGGGATGGGAGCCTGGGATTACCGGTTGCAAACCGGCGAAGTGTTCTGGGACGAGCGTTGCGCGGAGATGTTCGGTGTTGCCGCAGGCTCGCAGGTCACTTACAACTCGGCCATTGCGTCCATACATTCAGACGACCGCGTCGCAGTGGAGGATGCAGTCAGCCAGGCTATCGCGGGCGCGCGCGACGGGGCTTATCACGACGAGTTTCGCGTGGTCCGGCCGGACGGCTCGGTTCATTGGATAGCCTCACACGGCCGCGTGTTTTTTGAAGGCGAAGGCTCGGAACGCCGCGCGACGCGCTTCATCGGCGTCAATAGCGATATCACCGAGCGCAAGCGCACCGAAAACACGATGCGCCGGAGCGAAGCGCTGCTGCGGGCGGTGTCGGAGAACACGCCCGATTGTCTCTTTCTGAAGGATCGCCACAATCGCTTCTTGTCGGCCAATCCGGCGACCTTGCGTTTGTTCGGGAAACGCGAAGACCAGGTGCTCGGCAAGGGCGAGTCCGAGTGCATGCTGGATCCGACCGAAGGAATGGAGATCGAAGCTAACGATAGCTTCACGATGGACCGCGGCACTACTCACATCGTGGAAGAAACTATCGTCACGCCCGACGGCAGCCGGATCTTTCTCACCAGCAAGACGCCCTGGCGAAACGCCGAGGGAGAGGTAATCGGATTGATCGGGATCGCGCGGGACATCACGGAACGCAAACGCGCGCAAGAGGAGGTTCTGCGGCTCAACGCCGAGCTAGAGCAACGCGTGCGCGACCGCACGGCGCAGCTCGAAGCTTCTAATCACGAGCTGGAAGCCTTCTCGTACTCGGTATCGCACGACCTGCGCGCTCCCTTGCGCGGCATCAACGGCTGGAGCCTGGCGCTGCTCGAGGAATACGGCGACCGGCTGGACCCGCAAGCCCGCGGTTATTTGGATCGCGTGCGGTCGGAATCGCAGCGCATGGGCCATCTGATCGACGATCTGTTGAAACTTTCTCGCGTAACGCGCGCCGACATGCAAGTGGAGACCGTGGACCTCAGCTCGCTGGCCGGCTCCATCGCGGCGAGACTCCGGGAAGCCGAACCGACGCGTCAGATAGAATTCGTGATTGAATCCGGATTGACCGCCAGCGGCGACCCTCTGCTCATGGAAATCGCGCTGACCAATTTGCTGAGCAATGCCGTCAAGTTCACCGGTCCGCGCGCTCTCGCTCATATCGAATTCGGCCAGACGCGTACGAAGGGCGAATTGGTTTTCTATGTCCGCGATAACGGCGTGGGTTTCAACATGGCCTACGCGCACACGCTATTCGGGGCGTTTCAACGTCTCCATAAGCCCTCGGAATTTCCCGGTACAGGCATCGGTCTTGCTACCGTACAACGGGTGATTCACAGGCACGGAGGGAGGGTAGACGTCGAAGCGCAGCCGAATCAGGGGGCGACTTTCTATTTCACGCTAGGTGGCCGGAACGGCTCGTAAGCGGCTCTTAGGGCGCGCGACCCGCCGCGAAGGGACTCGCCCTAAGTAGTTTTTCCACTGCTTCAACCGGCCCTTGGAATCGAAGTGACGCCACTCGCGGCGGAATGCCTTGGCGTGCTTCTTGAGACTGCGTTCCAATTCCCGCTCTCGCGTGGCGTCGCCCTTCAGCATTTCCAGCACGGTCTGGCAGTCGCTCACTTTGCCGAGCGCATCCTGAAGGCGGTGCAAAGCCTTCAGGTAGCGATCGAGCGTGGGACCGTAGACCGGACCGAACAATTCGAGCGAATAGCGAAATCGCTTGGTTTCCATCCGAAAGCGGTGCAGGGAGCGGGGAGATCGTTTGCGGTCCGCCGCTTTGCGGCCCGCTTGGAAGTACTTCTCGGCCAAAGCGGGCAGCACAGCCCGCACGTTTGCCGAAGCGGTATGGGAGCCGCGCCACTTCATGCGAGGCCAAGCGCGAGGCCGTTGCGCCATTGGGCCGAAAAATCGCGCGCGCTCCAGTGGCGGACCATTTCCGAAAAGCGGCGCTGATAATCGGCGCGTTCTTTCTTCAGGCGCTTGCGATGTTCGGCGGCGGGCGATTTCCCGAGAAATTCGAGAGCGATGTCGCGATTGCGGAGGTCGGAAGTGAGCCGCAGCATTCGCCGCAGCATCACTCGAATCTTCTTAGCTCGCGACTTTGGAAAGAATTCCGCAAAGAGGCGCAGGCCTTCGGTGAAGCGGCGGATGCTGACCCGCAGGTCATGAATCTCGTCCGGGCCCGGGCGCTTGGCCGCGCGGCGGATTTGAGAAGCCAGCGTGGTGAGCAGACGATTCGTCTGCTCCATGGCGTAATCGTGAATCACAGCGGCGGGTTTCACGTTTTCACCCGCGTCAAAGTAAGAGAACTCTGGTACGTTTCTCGAAACGCATCCGCGACGCGCTCCACCGCCCACATTTCCAGATCGGTATCGGTGATCGATTCGAGGGCCAGGTTCACGGTGCCGTTGTGGACGTGGACCTGCAAGTCGGCGACGCGTTGTTCGTGACCGCGATCCAGACTGTCGGCGATGCGCAACAGGGGCGCCAGCAGCGTGATGGCGCGCCGGACATCGGGATCGAGCGTATGGAACAGCGAATGCCGCGCCGTGGGCATAGCCTTTCTATGATACCGACATAGCAGCGCGATCATCTGGCGCTCGCTGTCGGTAAAGCCCGGCAGGTCTGAATTCGCCACCAAATAATAGGAATGTTTGTGATGGCTGGTGTCGCTCACGTAGTGTCCGATGTCATGCAGGTAGCCGGACGCTTCCAGCAATTTGCCGAAGGCCGGCGGCAACCCGTGCATCGGCTGCAGGGATTCGAACAGGCGCTGCGCGATTTGCGACACTTTGCGCGCGTGCGCCAATTGGACTCCATAACGCCGCACCATCTGTTCCACCACGCGGCGCTGATCGCGATTCAACATGGTGAGCTGGCGGCCCACGCCGCGGGCGTCGAGATCGGCGATGATGCCGTCGCGGACGCCAGCGGCGGAGTAGTGCATCGAAGGCCGTTGAAACAGCTCCAGAGCGCGCAGAAAGACGGCGGTTCCGGCCACGATCAGCTCCGCGCGGCGAGGGCCGAATCCCTGGATCTTGCTGCGCTCGGCCAGGGTAAGCGATCGAACCTTCCGGTAGAGATTGCGAATTTGCGGGAGCGTGGCCTTGAACCGGTCGGCTTCATCGCGCCGCGAGCGGCCCACGCGATTGACCGCGCAAACAATGGCTGCCGCGGTGGCGGAAGTAGCAATGACGCGGTCGAACGGGCCGGGTCCGACGCGCCGCAGGGGAGCGGCTAGCTTTTCGTCGATGGATTCGAGCATGCGGTGCAATTCCAGCGGCGTGGGCGGGTCGTTCTTCAGAAAGACTTCGGTCAGCCGGACGGAACCGAGCGGTTTCGAAAACGCCTCCAACATCACGCCATGGTCGCTGAGAATGAACTCCGCGCTGCCGCCGCCGACATCGATGATGAGAACTCGCTTGTCGGCTTGCGGCCAGCGGGACTGCACGCCGAGATGAATCAGGCGGGCTTCCTCTTGCCCCGAAATGATCTCCACCGGCGCGCCCAGAGCTTGCGCGGCGCGGCCCAGAAACTCGTCCTGGTTGCCGGCGTCGCGGACGGCGCTGGTGGCCACGGCGCGCACCGCGATGACGTCGAGCTTGCGGTAGATCTGCGCCATTTTCGCCAGGGTTTCGGCAACGAAATCGAGCGCCTCGTGAGAGATTCGGCCGTTTTGGAATACGCTGGCGCCGAGCCGCGTGACCTGCCGCTCCGCGGCCAGAATCTTGACCGGGCCGGGTCCGGTTTCGGCGGCAAGCATGCGAACCGAGTTGCTGCCGATATCTATGGCTGCGTACCGGGACATTCGAATCCATAGTATCGTGGCGATGGCCCGAGCCCGGCGAAACTCACTAATGTTGGCCGATCAAGCCGTAAATCAGGATCGCGAGGACCGCGGCAGTGAGGCCGACGTAAACCCGGTCGCGCGCCAACGCGAAGCCGACGAGCGAAAACGCGACGCGAGCGACGGGAGTCGCGATCAGGAGCAGCAGGCCAAGCTGAATGACGGCCAGGCAGTCGGACGGGCTGACCGCGCCGAGTACGCCCGGCACGCTGCGGAACGATGGCTGCACGGCGTGAAAAACGTGGTAGTCGGCCGCTTCATTTCCGTGCCGCGCGAGAAAGCAGACGCCACCGAGCAGGACCACCGTCGCCGACAAAAGCACGCCGGTTCTCAGCAGCGTGCTGATGATGCGTTCCATCCGCTCGTCATTCCAGGCGTTCATTTTCAGAGCTTCCCTCGGACCCCGGTCACGATCATTTCGAGAGCCATCGCGCCCACTACCGCGGCGAAAGTCCAGCGCAATACTCGCACGCGCGCACCCGCCAGTTGCCGAGCGCCAACGATCGAGCCGGCCAGTACGCCCAGCATCACCGGCATCGCGATGCCCGGTTCGATATAGCCTCGGCTGAGATAGATGCCCGCGCTGGCGGCGGCAGTCACTCCGATCATGAAATTGCTGGTGGTGGTGGAGACCTTGAACGGGATTCGCATGGCCTGATCCATGGCGATGACCTTAAGCGCGCCCGAGCCGATGCCTAGGAGTCCGGACAGCGTGCCGGCGCCGAACATCAGTCCAAAGCCCGTCTTCACGTGGGTGACGTTGTAAGGCTGCCGGCCGTGGTCGCCGGGGAATGTGCCGTTTAATTTCAAGCGGACCGCAATCGGGTCTGGAGTCGCGTTCTGCTGATCGGTGGGGCGCGGGCGGCTGGATTGCCAGGCCGCGTGCAGAAGAACCAGGCCGAAGATGATCGCCAGCACGGAGGTCGGCGTACGGCTAGAGAGGAACGCGCCCAGCAACGCTCCGAGCGTGGTGGCGATCTCCAGAAACATTCCGATTCGAATGTTGGAATAGCCTTCTCGAACGAAGGCAGCGGCCGCGCCGGACGAAGTGGCGATCACCGACACCAGGCTGGCGCCGATTGCATATCGCAGGTCGACGCCCAGCAGAAGCGTCAGGGCGGGAGTTACAATCACGCCGCCGCCCAAGCCCGTCAGGGCGCCCAATCCTCCGGCCACGGCTGAGATCAGGAAGACGAGCGGCGTGAACTCCAGGTTGGTCATCTATCCAAGGATAGCCGCGCTCCCGGGATAGCGGCGCTCCCGCGCGCGAGTCAGCGCGACTGCGGGCTGGTGAAGCTAGCTTGATCGGATCTTCTTCGGAAGACCAGCCGTCGGACGTCCGGCCAGAATTCGTTGAAGGCGTTCGATGACATCCGCCCCAGCACTCCCAGCCCAATGCGCGCGCCCACATCGCCGGCGGACTGTTCGCTCGGGGGACGCCACGCGTCCGAGATCGCGGCGCTGCCGGGAATCGCGATGAAGCGAGCATACGCGGGCATCAGGTTGCCATTGCGATCCCGCGCCAGGAACGTCATCTTAAACACGTGGCCCAGGCGATTCTTGAACGGCGCGCCCGCATCGCGAGGATAGCGCGGATCTTCGCCCCAGATAGCGCCCAGACCCGCTTCCATGGTGTGACTTACGGCGGCCTCGGCGAAATCGGCGCGCACTCGCTGTCCAAAGCCATCCCAGTGCGATCCCCATTCGCGCGGCGCGTCCCTCCAGGTGCCGAGTCCGCCGCTGATGGCTTCGCCGAGGATGGCCTGAGGTCCGACGGTATAGAAGACGATCCATTGCGCGCGCTGTTTGGCCGTGATGGGCCGGGGCGCATCGCTGCTGCTCACACTCGCGGCGTCGGTTGGGGTCACGGCGTCGGCTGGGATCGCGGCGTCGTCCGGCGAGTCCTGTCCCAACGCTAGAGCCGCGGTTACCGCGAACAAGCTGGCCCATTTTAGAATCATCATGTGGATGCTCCCTGCCGACAGCGCGAACGGAGCACATGGATAGCCATTCGCGCGCGGCTGCGGTAACCGAGCATCTTCAAACTGATTAGCCGCGAGGCGGTGGCGCTGGTTCGCCGCACGGCGAGGTAGAAAGTCGACAGGAGGGCAGTGTAGGGCGGAGTAACGGTGAGAGTTTGGTGGGCCCTGAAGGATTTGAACCTTCGACCAACGGATTATGAGTCCGCTGCTCTAACCGCTGAGCTAAGGGCCCCCCGACTATTATTTCACCGATCTT
>Ga0302326_10009062_pt1 | contig 21839 bp, 16 predicted proteins | sample Palsa_T0_3_FD_202264 | JGI IMG/M metagenome (GOLD analysis project Ga0302326, IMG submission 202264) | Peat permafrost microbial communities from Stordalen Mire near Abisko, Sweden - Palsa_T0_3 | ecosystem: Environmental > Terrestrial > Soil > Palsa > Peat permafrost | place: Sweden: Abisko... | reverse complement strand
GGCTGCCGGCAAACCTCCACGCGCGTATCGACATTGCCGAAATCGCGCGGATCGATGTGCGCGGTGTAGTCGTGCTCGTCATAGGCGAAGAGTTCGTAGCGCGCGGCGGTTTCGTTCAGCCACGGCAGGCGCAGACTGGTGTGGCGCTCCTGGCCGCGCGGCAGGTACAGCGCGAGTCCTTCCACGGCCAGGCGCTTTTCGCGGCGGCGCAGGTAGTCGAGCCAGATCAACCCGAAGGTGAGCAGGCCGGATGGATCGCTATCCGGCGGCGCGCCGATGGCCGCCCAGCCGCTCTGTCCGCGGCGCAGAAAGGCGCGCGGATAGCTGGGCGAAAGACTGGCTTCCAGGTTCGGATCGGCGCTGATTTCGGCCAGCGTCCAGTCGGCGAACTGGCGGGTCAGAAACTGCCGGAAGCGTTCGCGAAAAACCAGGCGCTCGCTTCGGCGCTCGAAATCCTGGCTGGAGGGGCGCGCCAGGTCCACCAGGAACAGGCGTCCTTCTTTGCGCGCGAAGCGCTCCACAATCAGTTCCAGGCGGCCGCGCGCCTCGCCGGCCACACCCGTGACGCGCCGAACCAGATTGCGCGTCTGGTCCCACACCTGAAGAGTCAAGCGCGAACTGCGCAGTTGCAGGGTGTAGTTGTCCGCGGTTACCGGCAATAGCGGCTCGCCGGGTTCGAGCAGAGCGGGGCGGCGGGAGGATTTGAGAAAGCGCTCAATCGCCTCCTGCGCGTCGGTGGGGATGGCTGCTAAGGCCACAAGGAGCAGTGGGGCCAGGGCGGCGGAGTTCTCGGGGGAAATTGGGCGTGGCGCAGGCGAGGCTAGTGCCACCGCGGCAGGCACGGTGCCCAATGTCACTTACCTTAGATTCGTCGATGGTTCTGCATAAATAGTGGGCCAGGCCCTCGGCCAGGCCCTCGGCCTGGTGTGTTCAGTATGACTTGGATTCAAGGGGTGCAAGTCCCCCATGGATCAGAAGCGGGTCCGCGGGACCCGCGCAGCGCGCGGCGCTGCCCCACTTCACTCTATCGTGTTAAGCTGCGGACAACTCCATGTCTCCATTGCAGGCTTTCGTTGGCACGTGCGTGGTGGCCGGCCTCACAGGCGCGTGGGCTCAGCCCGCGCCTTCGATCAACTCCGGCGGCGTGATCAACGCCGCCAGTTCGGCGCCGGGAGCGCCCCTGGCTCCGGGTAGCATCGCTTCCGTTTATGGCAGCTTTCTGCTGAGCGCGCCTGTCCAGCCGTCGCAAGTTCCTCTGCCCACCAACCTCGACGGGTTGTCGCTGGCATTCGGCACGGTCGATGCGCCGCTATTCTATGCATCGAGCGGCCAAGTGAACCTGCAGATACCGTGGGAACTGGCGGGGCAAACCCAGGCCTCCCTTACCGCCGCCCTGGCGGGACAAACCAGCCCGCCCCAAACGGTGACGCTTGCGCCCTTTGCTCCGGGCATCTTCAGCATCAACGGACAAGGCACCGGTCAGGGCGCCATCCTGGATTCTTTCTATAATCTGGTGACTCCGTCGAATCCGGCGGGCACCGGCGTCACGGCCATCCTTATTTATTGCACCGGCCTGGGAGCGGTGGCCAATCCGCCGCCGACCGGCGCGGCTGCCCCGCTCAGTCCGCTTTCGCAAACCACCACGACCCCCACCGTCACCATTGGCGGCGCACCGGCCCAGGTGCTCTGGTCGGGACTGGCCCCCGGAACGGTCGGCGGATACCAGGTGAATGCGCTGGTACCCGCCGACGCGGCGACCGGCAACGCTGTGCCCGTGTTCCTGTCAATAGGCGGCGCCGTGTCGAACACCGTGCAAATTGCCGTACAGCCGCCCACTCCCGATCAGCGCTCCGACCAGTTGATCACCCAGATGACGCAGGATCAGAAGATCCAGCTTGTGTACGGGGCCGGCGGTCCCGTCACCAACCAAGTCTCGCTGCCGCGGGGCGCTGCTGGATTTGTTCCCGGCATTCCGCAGCTCGGAATTCCGGATCTCTACTTCGCCGACGGCAGCGTGGGTGTGGGCAATGGCGTGGGACAAGCCACCGCCCTGCCCTCCTCCATCGCCAGCGCCGCCAGTTGGGACCTGAACGAGGCCTACCAGTACGGCACCGTCATCGGCAAGGAACTGCGGGCTTACGGCATGAACGTGAATCTGGGGGGCAACATCAACCTGATCGGCCGCGAGCCGCGCGACGGCCGCACCTTCGAGACCAAGGGCGAAGACCCCATCCTGGCCGGCAAGATCGCCGCCCAGCACATCAGCGCCATTCAGGCCCAGCACGTGATCGGAGGCATCAAGCACTACGCCCTGAACGATCAGGAGACCGGCCGGACCACCGCCGATGCCCAGATCGACGAGCGCGGCATGCGCGAGAGCGACCTGCTGGCCTTCGAAATCGGCATCGCCGATTCCAATGTGCAATCGGTGATGTGTTCCTACAACCTGGTGAATGAGGTGTACGCCTGCGAGAACTTGCACCTGCTGAGCGACGTTTTGAAGGGCGACTGGGCGTTTCCCGGTTTCGTCATGTCGGACTGGTGGGCGACGCACTCCACAGCCGCCGCGGCCCTCGCCGGCCTCGACCAGGAGCAGCCGGACAACCAATACTTTGGCACTCTGGCGCAGGCCGTCGAGAGCGGAATGGTGCCACAATCCCGGCTGGACGACATGGTGCATCGCATTCTGCGAGCCATGTACGCGGCCGGGCTGTTCGATTATCCCGAGCAACTCGGGCCCATCGATACCACCACCGATCAAGCCATCGCACAACAGGCCGAGGAGCAGGGCGCGGTGCTGTTGAAGAACGCGGGTGGACAACTTCCGCTCAACGCCGCGACCGTCAAGTCCATCGCGGTGATCGGGTCGCATGCCGATGTCGCGGTGCTTTCCGGCGGCGGATCGGCGCAGGTCACGCCCACCGGCGGGCCGGTCGCAGTTACGGCCAGCCCGGTCTATCCGAATCCGCCTGGCTGGGCGCAGGTGGTATGGGATCCGTCGTCGCCGCTCGCGGCGATTCAGGCCATGGCTCCGGGCGCCACGGTGCAGTTCGATCCGGGAACCAATCCCACGACCGCGGCTGCGCTGGCCGCCGCTTCGCAAGTGGCCATCGTTTTCGTGAGCCAGTGGGCCAGCGAGGGCATGGATATGCCGAGCCTGAATTTCACCGATCTGATCAATACGCCGCCCGTCGATCAGGATGCCCTGGTGGCCGCCGTGGCCGCCGCCAACCCGAACACCATCGTGGTTATGGAGAACGCCAGCGCGCAGGGCATGCCATGGCTGAACAGCGCCGGCGCCGTGCTGGAAGCCTGGTTCCCGGGACAGTGCGGCGGGCCGGCCATTGCCAACCTGCTGTTCGGCGCAGTCAATCCGTCGGGCAAGCTGCCCATCACGTTTCCGGCGAGCGTGAGCCAACTGCCGCGACCGGTGATCGCCACGCCGCCCGACAGCAGCACGCCGTTTCCCGTGAGTTACTTCGAGGGCTTCAACGTGGGCTATAAGTGGTATGACTCGCAGGGTCTGACGCCGCTGTTCCCCTTCGGGTTTGGGTTATCGTATACCACGTTCGCGTTCTCAAATGCAGCGCTCGTCAACAACCTGACTTCCAGTAATCCTAACTTACAAGTGACTTTCAACCTGACCAATACGGGCCCCGTTGCCGGCGCAGAAGTGGCTCAAGTGTATCTGGCGTTCCCCGCCTCCACCGGCGAGCCGCCCAAACGCCTGGTGGGATGGCAGAAGGTGCTGCTGCAACCCGGCGCTTCGCAGCCAGTCACCATAGAGGTGGATGCCAACGATTCCTCGCATCCGCTATCCTACTGGGACGTTAATTCGAATGGCTGGCTGATCGCACCGGGCGTCTACACGGTGTATCTGGGTAATTCGTCCAACGCCGCGAGCCTGACTACGGTCGGCACGCTGCAGATCGTAGACTAAGTACCCTGAATTCTCAAACACCGGCGCACGGTCCGGCAATCGGTTGCGCGGTGAGAGTACCATGTAATCGATGCCCAGAGCGCGGTAGCGGCCCGCATCGGTGGGGTTGAACGGTGCGGCCATGGCCTGCTGCCAGCGCGACCACCACTGTTCGCCAAGTTCCGTAAGATAGTTCACCTGCCCGCCGCCCTTCCAATCCACGTACACGGCGCGCAGGGCTTCGCTGCGGAAGATGCCGGGCTGCAGGTGCTTGCCCGCGTCGGCGAACAGGAACACCGCATCACGCGGCGTGGAAGTACGTGCCCAAGCCGAAAGCTGCGCCAGTTGCGGCGTGTGCAGTTGCGGGTGCGTGCGAACACCACCGAGCGCGGGGACCAGAAAAAACGCGGCCACAGCCACAACCGCGAGCGCCGGCGCACCCCATCGGAATTTACGCCCTTCCGCCCATGCGGCAAAGGTCGCGCCCGCAGCCAGTAGCGCGACCGCCAATGCGCGGTTCCACGAAGGCATCCAAGTCACGTTCGTGTTCAAAGGAACCAGATACACGAGGGCGAACCAGGCGACCCCTTCAACGAAGCGGCGCGCCTGGGCTGCCACAATCCCCGCGGCAGCAGCCGAAAACTGCGCGATCACGGTGACAAACAACAGCGCGCGCATGGGCTGCACTTGCGGCAGCAGCGACCATTTCAGCTTCTCCAGCAGCACGTACGATGCAGGCACGCTCAGTATGCCAACCAGCGGCAAGCCAATCAGGAAGAATCGCAAATCGGGCGGCGTTCTCTTGCGCAGCCGCGCGCACGCCGCGAGCGCGACCGCGTACAGAACCACGTAGTGCGGCAGCCAATCCCGCCACCATTCCGAGATCCACGAGTACGCCGCGCGATTCCGTTGCAGGCTTTCGATCGCCGGGGTTACGCGTGCAAAGAAGAGCTGCGCTTCACTGGCGCCCTCCTGAAAACGGGCCGCCACCGATAGCACGATGCACGCGCCGACCAGCGCCACGAAGCCCCGATAGCGGCGGCGCGCGATGGCCAGGCAGAGGTACACGCCCCAAAATGGGAACACTGTCGGCGGATGCATCAGAAACGCGGCCGATCCGGCTATTCCGGCGGCCAAATCCCGGCCGCGCGCCACCAGTCCGATGGCCAGGAACAGTAGCGGGATGGCGAAGCCGCGCGGGTCCGGCTCGATCTCCATCGAGAGCACGGCGGGGCCCGCTATCGTGGCGCCTAGCGAGATCGCGCCCGCCACCAGCAGCGCGGCCGGCGCCGAAAGCCCCAACGCGGCGGCCATCAGGTAGAGCCCCCAGATCCCCAACGCGCGCGTGACCAACTGCTCGCCTTCAAGCACCTGGCGAAAGCTCAGGCGCGTGACGCGGGCCAAGCCGCGCGCCGTCTCGTCATACAAGGTGAACGAAACGTGCGGGCGCGCCACCAGGATGTCGCGCCGCAGCACGGCCGGGTCGCGCAGGTGTTCCAGTATGGGGACGTAGATCTGGGTATCCTGCTGCAGCCAGGTGTGGCCCGGAAACTCGAACCACGTAAGCGCGGTGAGGGCCAGAATCCCCGCCGCCACCGCGAGGTGCTTCATTGCGCGGGCGTCTTCTCCAACTGCTGTCTCACCCAGACGCGCCCGGGATCGAACTGTTGCGCCTTCGTGAAGGCCTGGCGGGCGTCGGCATTATGATGGTCCTTGCGCAGCGCCAACCCCAGCCAGAGGTAGGCTTCCGCGCAGGATGCATCCAGGCTGATGGCCTTGCGAAAGTCCGGGATCGCTACGCTCGCGCCGCCGCCCATGGCATCCGGCAGATAGTAATTGCCTACGCCGCGGGCCAGATACGCCTGTGCCGATTTCGGATCGAGCTCCAGCGCCTTGTCGATGGCTTCGCGGGCGCGCTTGCCGTAAGATAAGGCGAAGAGCAGGTTGGCCGGCACCACCTGGCCGCACAGCGTGCCCAGCACGCGGTAGTATTCGGCGTTTTTGGAATTGATGGCGATGGCGCGTTCCGCGGCTTCAATGCCGCCCTGGGCCGCGCTCTCGGCCTGGCGCTTGTCGCGCAGTTCGAGGGAAACCTCCGCCAGGTAGGAAGAAGCCAGCGCCACGCGGTATTGCGCTTCGGCGTCGTGCGGGGCCTTTTGGGCGGCTGCGGAAAGCTCAGAGATTTGCTTTTCGAGCAGGGCACGGTCCTGGCGGTCGCGGGCGTTTTCGAGCGCGCCGGGCGCCGCCAGCAGGGCAGCCATCAGCAGAATTGCGGGCATCCTTCTATTACAGCGCAAACCGCTCCCTTACGGTCGCGGCTCGGTACTGGGTGTGGCGGGTTAACATGATGGGGTGATTGCCCGTTTCATGCTACTGCTGCTCGGCGCGCTGCCGCTTTTCGGCGCCGAGGCCGTCATTCAGGATCGCGTCCAATTCAGCCAGGTTTTCGGAGAAACGCGCAACTTCCGCATCTTCCTGCCGCCGGATTACGCCACTTCCGCCAAGCGCTATCCGGTCATTTATTGGTTCCACGGCTGGAGCGAGCGCTTCAACAAACCCGTCGACGATCCGCCCAACCGCGACTACGATTCCGGCACGGATTACGGCGGCGACAACATCGCCAACTTCGTCGGCTCGCACGATGTGATCGTGGTGAAGGTGGACGGCTTCAACCCGCGCTTCTCGGGCGACAATTACAAGCGGCCGTACAACATCAGCCCGGTGGAGACGAACCGGCAGTTCCCGCTATATTTCCCGGAGTTGGTGGATTTCATCGACGCCAATTTCCGCACCATCGCCGACCGCGACCATCGCGCCACGGCCGGCCTGTCGATGGGCGGGTTCATGTCGTTCTGGATCGCCGGCAAATATCCGCAACTGGTTTCCAGCGCCTCCAACTTCATGGGATCCCCGGAATTTTTCGTGGGGCCGCGCGACTTCCCCGTCGAGTACCGGCACGACGAAATGTACGGCAACTACGAAGGCGTGCGCACGCGCCTGGTCACGGGCACACGCGATTTCATCCGGTTCTACCACGCCCAGATGAACGCCATCTGGAAATACGCGCGCGACTGGCACGAGACTGAGGAGTTCGACTCCGACCACGGCACGCCCGGCATGGCCAAAACGCTGCAGTTCCATATGAACGCGTTCGCGCATCCGTTGCCTCGCCCGGCCGTGTGGAACCACGCGGACGTCTATCCGAACTTCACGGTGTGGGGCTGGGAGGTAGCATCGGACCGAAAGCAGCCGGGCTTCACCGTGCTGTCGAACGCCTCGGCCGCGGGCTTCCGCTCGGCGGTGCGCGAATGGCTGCCGGGCGGCGCGACGATTCCCGGCGTGAAACTGTCGATCGCGACCGATAAGTTGTACGCGCCGCGCAAACCCCAAACGGTGACCATCGTGCGCCTGCGCGACGGCAACGTGCGCCGCCAGACGTTGACCGCCGGCGCGGACGGCCGCCTGAATCTGGAGTTGGATGGCGAGGAATACGAAGTGGGCATCTCCACCGGCCCGGTGACGGGGATTTCCGGATATCAGTTGGACGGAGTCGCGTGGGCCACGGCGGGCGAGCCCTTCCACGTGCGCGTACGCCTCTGGAACAAGGGCGCAGCGCCGGCGCGGCCGGGCATGCTGCGCTGGCTCAGCCCCAATCCGGGCGTGGATCTGGCGCCCATGTCGTCGGAATTGGCGGCCGTCGCGCCCGGCCAGTCCACGGATATTGCGCTCACGGTTACCGTGCGGGACCCCAAGCGCGCCATCGTGAAGATCATGGCCGTGCAGGGCGACACCCGCATGCCAGTAGAAATTCCGCTGTTTCCGCCCACCCAGCCGTTTCCGGATTTCCGTACCGTAGATGGACAATCGGTCCGCATTTATCAGCACGCCACCGAAAAGGTGGAAGTGACGCTGGGCGATGGCAATGGCGATGGGAAGGCCAATCCAGGCGAAAGGATTGCTATCCTGCTGCCGGAGGATGATGTTTATCGCGCCGCCGAGCTATTCACGAACGACGCTTGCGTGGACAATACCCTGCGTGCCTTCGACGATTGGAGCGACTACGATCATGTAGGCGCGTCGGCAAAATATTCGCTGCCTTTGATCAAGCCGGACTGCCCGGCCGGGCACGTGATCCATGCACTGGCCCGCGTGTTGCTGCCCAACAAGCCGGATCACATCGTACGTTTCGCGGCGATCGACATCCCGGTTCAATAATGCCGACGTGGCGCAGGCACCCTGCCCGGGCTGCAGTTTGGACATTCTTCGACCCTGACGTGGCGCACGCTCTCAGCGTGCCGCGACCGCACTCTTGCGGTCGCCGCGGGCGTAGCCCGCGTGCCGCGGGCGTAGCCCGCGTTACCCGCGCGAGCCTCGCTCGCCTCGACAGGCGAAACCGCCTGTCCCACCAAAGCTCCACCACTTGGCCAAGATGTGGAGACTCCCGTTCCGCGAGCGAAGCTCGCGGCATCACGCCGTCTTGGCCGCAACCCCCACTGCGCCCCAAACGCTGTGGCGGCTGAGATGCTGTGCGGCGAGCACGGGCTTGCGGAAATGGCTAATGGCTGCCGTGTAGTTCTCAAGCGCCAGCATGGCCATACGGGGGAAGGCCAGCGGAGGGGGTGGCTCCCATCCGTGCGGCGTTTGCCGGAACGCGGTAGCTTCAACGGCCAGAGACCCTGCAAGCGAGGACTATGATGGTCAGCCAGGTTAGGCAGAATACTCTGGCTTTGGGCGGGCGACTCCATATTTGGTGTCGAGTCTAACGTAGCGGGAGTAGTAAGTGGGGCAGGCCCTCGGCCGGTCCTCGGCCTGTAGCGGCCTCCCAGGCCATCTCACTACCGCCCCCCAATATTCTCCCACCGCACAATCGCATCCCGCCGGATCGCCAGAATATCGATACGCCCATCTCCGTTAATATCCACCGCGCGCGCGAACTGAATCGGCCGCCCCTGCGCGACGACCATCGGCGCGAACCGGCCGCCGCCTTCATTGTGCAGCAGCATTAAGCGGCCCGCGCCGGCTTTTTCAGCCAACAGGATATCGGGACGGCCGTCGCTATCGAAGTCCGCACCGTCCAGGCTGCTCACCGCCGAAAGATCCGGTACGCTTTCAATGCGATGCTCCGTCCACAATTGGCGGGGATCGGCGGGTTTTTCGAAGCGGGGGAGGCGCGCGGGCGTCATCTCCCGCTGCGCAGCCACCAGTTCCGGCGCGGCGCCGGTCAGTGGCCCATAAGCGAGCCGCAGCATGGCAGACTCCGGCGTCTCGTTCCACAGGGTGATGGCGAACAAACGCCACGGCAGTTCGAAGCTCTCCGGCGAGCGGATCCAATACATGCCCGCCAGGATATCCGGCAGGCCGTCGCCGTCAATATCCGCCAGCCGCAGGCCGCCCTGGTGCGATGGCGAGTAGAAGGAGTAGAGGTCCTGGGAAGGCCAGCGTGCGGTGGGATCGGCGGGAATCTCGTAGAAGCGCACCTGCGCGCGTTTGTGAATCAACAGGATTCCGCGGTGGCCGAGCAGCGTGGCGGGCAGGATGTCCGGCGCGTCGATGCCGGTGTCGATGACGAAGCGCGTCCAGGCGCCGCCATCGCGCGGGGTTCGAAACCACACCAAAGCTGCTTCCGGGCCGCCCTCGTTGACGACCACGTCCAGGCGGCCGTCGCCATCCACATCCAACAGGCAGCCACCTTCGGCAAACGCACGCCCGCGGCCACGAGCGACACGATAATTGCCTTGCGGCAAACTCCTCCACAGAAGCCGGTCGCCCCAGGTGACGAGCGTGCGTTCCTGTAGAGCGTATCCTGTTATGGCTTCGTTACGCAACTTTTGCAGAATAAGCTCGGAAAATCGGGGCGGCCCGGCAGCCGCCAGGAGGCCGCTCGAAAGGGCCAGCGTAAGCGCGCGAAAGAGCATGTGGTGTATGGTGCTATTTTAGTCTGCCATGCAATCTTTGCTGGACCTGCTCACCGGCCGTAGCGAGGAACTCGATTTAGACCGGGCCGCTCTGGAACTGGCCCGCATCGAGTATCCCGGTCTGGATATCGAACCGTTCATCGGCATTCTGGATTCCTACGCCGTGGAGTTGTCCGAGCGCCTGGGCGACGGGACGAGCGGATCCGATTACGTGGAAACAGCCAACCGTTACCTTTTCGAAGAACTGGGATTTGCAGGCAACCAGGACAACTACTACGATCCGCGCAATAGCTGTCTGAACGATGTGCTGACGGCACGCACCGGCATCCCGATCGCGCTGGCGGTGGTGTATCTGGAGATCGGGCGGCGGTTGGCGCAGCCGGTTTACGGCATTGGGTTGCCCGGCCACTTTATTGTGCAATACCGGACCGCAGATTTCTCCGCGTTCATCGATGTATTCCACAGCGGCCGGCTGCTGAGCATGGCGGAGTGCTTCGAATTGGCGCGGCAATCCACCGGGACGCCGCTCGGTGACGACCCCAGGATGCTCGCGCCCGCCAGCAAGCGCCAGATCGTGACGCGGATGCTGCACAACCTGCGCAGCGTCTACTTCCTGCGGCGAGCGTTCGGCAAAGCCCTGCAGACGCTCGACCTGCTGGTGGCGGCGGAGCCGGACTCGGCCGAGGAATACAAGCAGCGCGGCATCATTCACATGCAGATGCGCAACCTGGCCGCGGCGCGCGCGGATCTGGAGGCCTATTTGCGCTTGGCGCGCGAGGCCAGCGACCGCGAGGAGATTCAGAAACAACTGCGGGCTTTGCGCAACTACCAGGCGGGCCTGAACTGAGATCGACACAGAGTGGGGCAGGCTCCCAGCCTGCGGCGGCCTCCCAGGCCGCCATCTTCTTTCTGCAAAGCTCAATTTCCGGGCGACAAGCGGGTCCACGGGACCCGCGCAGGCCCGCCCCACCGGCTATTGCGGGATCACCCTGGTTTTCTGAAACAGCTCGTGGGCGCTGCCGAAGTAGACCTGGCCGTCGAAGTTAAAGGCGGCCAGTTTTGGATCGCGCATGGCATGGCCTGGCTGTTCGGGCCCTAGTTTGACTTCGGTCAAGCGGGCGCCTGCCGGAATGCGGTGCGGGTCGCCGGTCAGGTCCAGGGCCGGAAAAGCCTCGGCTGCTTCCCGGATCTCTCCGGGCGGGGGATACCACTTCTCGTTGAAGAACGTCCAGATGGCGTCGAGGCACCGGCTGGGACATGCGGGCAGGGTTTCGCCCGAGTCTACCGGGATCATGACGCCGCACGTAGTGCAGCGATAGAGCCCCGAGTGGATAACGCTCTCTTTGGCCTTGTACACGGGTTCGCTCCACCCTCCGCTGGGTGAACGAAACTACAGACTAACAGAAAATTACGGATAGCGAGCGCCTAAATGTTACATTTGTTGCGGCGTGCGCCGCGCGGATAGTGGGGCGGCGCGAGGCGCTGCCTCACTAAGTCTCAGCTTTTTCCGGCTTTTCTGGCTTTTCCGGCTTTTCCGGCTTCTCCGGCTTCTCCGGCTTTTCGGTATCTTCAGTCTCGGCGCCGGCTTTGCGCACCGAGACCGTTCCGCGCTCCGTCACCAAATGGATGCTGGCGCCCTGCCCCACGCTACCCTTTAACGACGACGCCCGGCCGTCAGTCTCCTTCTGAATGGGGGCGCCGAAGTCGTTCACGGCCTCGCCGTGGTCCGTGGTGGCCGCCAACTGGAAGGCCGCTTTGTCCGGCAACACCAGGCTGATCTGCCCGCTGCGCGAGCGCGCTTCGATCTTGGGCAGCGGCACGTGCTTAGGTTGCAACTCGATATCGCCGCGGTCGGTTTCGAGTTCCAGCGAATTGGTGAAATCCTCGATCTTGACATCCTTGGACTTGGTGACCAAGTGCACCGGCCCTACCAGGTTGTTGCCGGTGAGTTCACCCAGATCCATGCTGATCTGTCCGGGCAGCGCTTCTACGCGCAGGTCCGTGTTAGGCGATTCGAAGTGCAGCGGCTTGGCCACGTTCTTGAATTCCAGGCTGCCGGAGTAAGAGCCGTTGATGGTCACCTGGCCGGCAATGTTTTCGAGCTCGATATCCGAGCCTTTGCCTTGCAAATCCAGATTGCCCTTCAGGTCGGCCGCACGCACCAGATCGGAGCGTTGCAATTCGATGCGCGCGTTGCCCCCGATCTTGTTCAGCCGCACATCCGAGCGGTCGGCGTGCACTTCGACGGCGCCCGTCAATTCGCTGATGTCGTAGTCGCCGTTGTTGCCGTGCACTTCCACGCTCAAGCGGCGCGGCACGGCGATCTCCAGATCTTCGGAGATCCTGCCGCTGCCCGGGTTGCGATCCTGGTTCGTGCGCACCAGGATCTGATCGCCTTGCACCTGGACATCCAGAGCCGTGCCGGTATTGGCACGGTCGGCCTCCGATTGGCTGACCGCCTGGATGCTCTTTCGCCCGGTAACTTTGACATCGGCGGTATCGGATCCGGTAATTTTCAAGTTGCCGTGGTTGTTCTCAAATACGATCCGGTTGACGTTGGGGGCCGCGGTAGCCGAGCCTGACACATCATAGTCGTAATGCTCTCCGAAAGCCTCCCAGGCGGGGCGGAAGTGCACACCGTGGCTGTGGGCCTCGAAGGCTCCCCATCCGATAAAGCAGATGAAAACGATCAGCACCACCTCGCCGCCACTCATTCCGGCGGCGTTCGCCAGGCTGCCCCGGAAGTAATCGACCATCACTTCCAGCAGGCGCAGGGTGCCCCAGGCGATCAGCAGGAACGGCCAATACTGCGCCATCAGATCGAATAGCTGAATATCGGGGCGCAGATTGTAGACCAGGAAAGCGGCGCCGAGCAGGATGAGCAGGATCGGACCGGTCACCGAGCGGCGTCTCATCGCGCGCCTCCCGTCCCGCCGGGAGGCGGATTGACACTCGTGGTTCTTCCCAACAGGCTCAACAATCCGAACACGATCAGGAGCACGGGCCAAGTCTGGTGGAAACCGTACTCCGTGAAATTGTTCAGGGCGAACAGCGTGCCGAGCGTGATCAGGGTTACCGGCCAGCGAATGGCGCGGAGCAAGTTGGCGTCATTAGCGTTCATGGCGCGCCTCCCGCGCGGCGACCGGGTCGCCAGCTATGCGCACGTAAAGCATGTAAGCTCCCGCCAGGATCAGCAGGATGGGCCAATATCGCAGCAGGTAGCGAAGCTGGATGACATCGGTGGTACTCAGCAGCAGCAGCACACCCAAGGCGATCAGGGTGATGGCGCCGATGGGGAAACCGCCGCGACGGCCATGCACGTCGAGGATGCTGGAGAACTCGTCCACCGGCTCGCCGGCGCGGCGCTTGCGCGCGGTGTGATAGGCCTCCAGCGCCATGTACATGACCCACACGCCGATGAGGATGCCGAACAGGGGCTCCAGATCGCCCGCCGTGCCAGAGCCGGTGATGGAAACCAGCAGGCCGAAGACGATCGCATGCACCAACCCCTTGGCATATTGACCGTTGTAAATGGCGCCCACTCCGGGAATAAAGCCCAGCAGGCAGGCGAGGCCCGGAGACACGTCGCCCGTCGCGGTGGATGCGGCAGGGCGCGGCGGCGCCATGGCCGCGGCGGTCTCCTGCGCCATGCGATCCACCACGGCCTGCCGAATGGCGCCTTCGATGGCGGCCGCGGGCGCGTGCTCGTCGCAAAAAATCGTACCTTGGGCGGTGCGCTTGCATTCGGTGCAGAGCGCTTTGCCGCAGGTGCGGCAATAAGCCACCGCCGGCGTTTCGGAATGGTTGAAGCAGTTCATAACAATATCCCCTGACTTTTAGCGGCTTGCTCCCTTTTCGGGAAGCCGGTGCGTATCCGGCGTGCGGCCAGATTTTTCCGTATCCGCCGCCGGCTTTTGTTCTTCTTCCTGTTGCTGCTGCCACTCGTGCAGCTTGGTTTGAATCTGATAAACGACCTTGAGACTCTCGTAAAACTTCACCGTGCGCTGCCAGCTACGGTAGACCCGGTCTTCCAAACCGGACCACACCGCGGCGGGCGCCAGATCGGCCGGGCGCAACTGGCGCGCCGGTGTCACGAACCGGGCCAGCATGGCGAACGACAGAATGGTCATCGCCATTCCCATGGCGAAGCGCGGCTGCAAAACCGGGTGCAGCACCTTGCGGAACCAGTTGCGGATGCCGCTGGTGGCGGTCTTGGCATGCGCCCACGGGGCATTGAACAGCAGCCGCGTCATCAGCTCCGGCGGCGGCTCCACCTCGGCGGCGCGCTCCATGAATGCCACGGCGGCGGCCGCATCCCGCGCCAGTTCGGCGCAATTGTGGCAGGCGGTCAAGTGCACCTCGACCGAAGTTCTGGCGCTCGGCCCTAACGTGCCGTCAACGTAGTCGCAGATGAGAATTTCAAGCTCCGCGCACGTCATACCAGTACCTTCTGCCTTCGCAAAACACGGGCCAACTCGGCCCGGCCCCGGTTCAGCCGGGACTTCACGGTGCCCTCGGGGATGCGCAAAATATCGGCGATCTCCCGGTACTCCATATCCTGCAAGTCGCGCAAGATCACGGCCTCGCGCAACTCGGGCGACAGCTTCTGCAAGCCCGTCTGCAAAATCTCACTGGCTTCCCGCCCGGCCACAAGGCCTTCGGGCCGCGAACCCGCCGAGACGGATTGCTCCAACATGGGAAGCTGCTCCTCGATCGAATCGGTAAGACGTTCCTGCCGGGTACGCCGGTAATTATCGATCAACAAATTACGCGTCAACCGGGCCAGCCAGGTCGTAAAAGCGCCTTCGGTTGCGCGGAACGTCTTCAATGTCCGGTAAACGCGCAGGAAAACATCCTGCGTGAGATCCTGCGCCTCGCCGTCCTTCCCTGTGAAACGATAGCAAAGCCCGTACACGCGGCGGGTGTGGGTACGGACCAAACCCTCCCAGGCGGCTTCGTCTCCGCTCAGACACCGCTCCACGAGGCTGTGATCGAGGTCCAAACTCTGTTTTATCCAATATTGCCTGCCGCTGTCCGCTCTTTGTGGGAACGGCGCCCCTGAAACCATTGCTAAGGCGGCGGCCGCCATAGTTTGCCTCGCATCCTCCCCGGAGTCTGTGCCGGCGCTAACATCTTCAGCCAGCGTACATTTAAAGAAACGAGGCTTTCTCATCATAGGTTCATTTTTTCCCGGAAGCTAGGGGTGGGCTGGGGACGGGGGGGACGCGGGGACGCGGGGATACCGGGCGGCTGAGCGGGCGAGGGGGCGAAGGGGCGAGGGGGCGAAGGGGCGAAGGGGGCGAAGGGGGAGGGGGCGAGGGGGCGAGGGGGCGAGCCGGCGATTTGGGACGCGGGGACGTGCTGCACGGGGCGGCGAGCTTCTTTGCGGTGATTTTGTTTACGTTCAAAGCCAATTAAGTTGTTTATTTACAGGCGATTGCTAGAAAGCGGGAAACGAAGTGGCGGCGCGCCCCGGTCTCGCGCCTGACCTCCTGTGAAGAGGACAGTCAGGGTCACGGTGGCCGCAGTGTACCGAGGAAGGTATCCCGGGAGGATTATTTCGGCCGTCGGATAGCCTGTTGCGGCTGGTGGCAGCTTTGCTTTCCGGAGTGCGGGGCCCGGTACTTTCCTGTGCGTTTTCACGATTTGCGTTTATTTGTGCTCCGGTGGCCATGGTTGCTTCCAATTTCAGTTAAGCGCGGGGCGGGCGGCAGGGACTCGGGCGGAGAGTGGAACTGATTGAAAAGGTTGGGGAAGCTTCTTCGGGAGAACGGTGACTGTGGGTTGCGGCATCAGGCTATGTTACATTTCATGTTGCGAATGGCGGGAGGAGGCCACGATTAAGCGCAACTGGAAGTGGCTGGCGCTCGGCCTGGTGGGTCTGGTAGCGGGGATCTGGCTGGTGCGATCCTACCTCGAAAGCCGGAAATTCGACTGGCGAGCCTTTGGCGCCACCTTGCTGGCCCTACACTGGTGGTGGCTGCTGGCAGCCGCCGGGGCTGTTATGGCCGGCTATTTCGGCCGGGCACTCCGCTGGCGCGTGCTGATGCGTCCGGTAAAGGCGCATCCGGGCCTTTGGAACCTCTTCTCGGCCACGGTGATCGGCTTCGCGGCCATCACCATGTTAGGACGGCCGGGCGAGTTCGTACGGCCATATCTGATCGCCATGAAGGAGAAAGTGCCGACTTCCTCACAGATTGCCGCCCTGCTGCTGGAGCGGATCTACGATGTGCTGATTGTACTGGCCATTTTCGGCTTCGCGCTTAGCCGGGTGCGGCGTTCCGATGCGCTGCTGGGACCGGCGCTCACCTGGGTATTCGCTATGGGCGGGTGGCTGGTGGGTGCACTGTCGGTAGTGGTGCTGGGTCTGCTCGCGGCCTTCCGGCACTTTTCCGCGGCGATGCGGCAACGACTGCTGGATGCGCTGACGGCCCTGCCCGAGCGGCACTTCAAAAAAGCCGACAGGCTGATTACGGCCTTCGTACAAGGAGTGGAATCCACCCGAAGCGAAAAGGCCATGCTGCTGGTGGTCTGGTACACGATCTTCGAGTGGGCCACCATCGCGCTGACCGTGTATTGCGTAATGCGCGCGTTCGGCGACCGGCTGCACTTCGGGTGGCTGGATGTGCTGATTTTCCTGGGCTTTCTGGCTTTTGGCGGCGTGGTGCAGATCCCCGGCGTAGGCGGTGGAATGCAGGTGGTTTCGGTGCTGGTGCTGACGGAGCTATTCCGGATCCCGTTAGAGGTTTCTACAAGTGTGGCGCTTGTCCTTTGGTTTACTTCATTTGTAGTAGTAGTGCCTATTGGGATGGCGTTGGCTCTGCACGAAGGCGTTCGCTGGCGGACTTTGAGACAATTGGAACCAGAGGCTTCCATATGAAGTGCCCGTTTTGCAACCATATAGAGGACAAGGTGGTGGATTCGCGAGAGAGCCGGGAAGGCGATGCCATCCGGCGGCGGCGGCAATGTTTAGGTTGCGAACGGCGCTTCACGACCTATGAGCGTATCGACGAAGTGCCGTACATGGTCATCAAAAAAGACGGGCGACGGGAGAAGTTCGAGCGCCAGAAGGTACTATCAGGTTTACTGAAGGCTTGCGAGAAGCGCCCGGTAAGTATGGGGAGACTGGCGGAGCTGGTGAACCAGGTAGAGGCGAAGGTCACCGACTCGGCCGACCGGGAAATCTCTACTATTGAAATAGGAGAATTACTGATGGAGGCTTTGCGGGATCTGGATAAAATCGCTTACGTGCGATTTGCGTCGGTTTACCGCGACTTTCAGGACGAAGAAGCGTTTTTTAATGAGTTGAAGAATCTCATGCGGCACAAGGTGCCGTAAAAAGAGACTGCGGGGTGCCAGGGTTGTAACCAAAACGATTCTGAAGCATCTTTATAGATATAGCACTTAACATTTCAGGTGATCGGTGTTATCATCAGATGATGCCCGAGTGCCGCGGTTAGCCCACGCCTTGGTCTTCCACAAGCGCGGCAAATCCGAAGCTTTTCAGGAGTCCCGGAATCGAATCAAGTGACAGTGTTGCACGGTGTGTTCGTGCGTAAGGGGAGGTGAGTCGAACGGTGGACCAATTCGAAGATCAGTTTCTAGCAGATAATCCGGAAGCCTTGGGCCTCAACTTTGAGGAGGATGCCAAGTTTTTCGACCCCGAGGCGGGCCACGAAGCCGATTTTCTGCATCCGGTGCCGGTGGAAGAGTCAATTTACACCGACGATCCGGTACGCGTGTATTTGCGTGAAATGGGAGCGGTGCCGCTGCTGACGCGGGAAGGCGAGGTTGATCTCGCGCGGCGCATGGAGCGCGGTAAGCTGCGCATGCAAAAGGCGATCAGCCGCTCGGCCTTGGTCCAGCGTGTGGTCGTGGAATTGGCTGAGCAGTTGAAGAAGGGCGACGAGGAGATCGACAGCGTAGTGGATGTCGGCGACGTCGAAGAAGGCACCCCGGCCGACCTGAAGAAGCGTGCGGATCTATTGAAACTGTTCACCGATTTGATTACGGTGTATCGCAAGTTGCAGCAGGTTACCGACAAGCTGGAGACCGTACCGGTGAACATGAAGCGGCAGCGGAAGCGCTGGTGCAACCGGCTGAACCGGACGAAGGTGCAGGTGTCTCTGGGAATTCGGGCTATCCCCTTTCGTTCCAGCAGGTGGAAGGAATTCTCGAAGGAAATCGAGCGGGCCGTCGAAGAGCTGGGGCAACTGGACCGCGAAGCTAAGAAGATCGAAGTGAAGGCCGGTCCGGTGCAACTGCAACAACGCCTGAAGGATCTGAAGAAGGAGATCCGCAAGCGCGAGACCATGGCGGGCGCCACGTTGCCCGACCTGAAGCACACCCTCACCGTGATCCGGCATGGCGAAGCTGAAGCCGAGCGCGCCAAGAAGGATCTGGTAGAGGCCAACCTGCGCCTGGTGGTTTCGGTGGCCAAGAAGTACGTAAACCGCGGACTGCACCTGCTGGATTTGATCCAGGAAGGCAATATCGGCCTGATGCGCGCGGCGGACAAGTTCGAATACCGGCGCGGCTACAAGTTTTCGACATACGCCACATGGTGGATCCGGCAGGCCATCACGCGCGCGATTGCGGACCAGTCTCGGACCATCCGCATTCCGGTCCACATGAACGAAAGCATGAACAAGTTCCTGCGAGCTTCGCGAGAGCTGGAGAAGGAACTTGGCAGGACTCCTACAAATGACGAAATTGGGCGGCGGATGGACATTCCGGTTGAGAAAGTCCAGAAGCTGAAGACCATTTCGCGCGACCCGGTTTCGCTGGAGACGCCGGTAGGGCGGGATGGCGAATCGGCCTTGGGCGACCTGATCGAAGACCGCTGGGTGGGATCGCCGGTGGACGCGGTGATCGAAACCAACGTGCGCGACGAGACGGCCGGCATTTTGAAGACGCTTTCTCCGAAGGAGGAGAAAGTGATCCGGCTGCGGTTCGGCATCGGTTGCGAGCGGGAGCATACGCTGGAGGAGATCGGACAGGAGTTCGATGTCACGCGCGAGCGCATCCGGCAGATTGAAGCCAAGGCGCTGCGGCAACTGCGGGCTCCGGAGCGGGCGCGGCGGTTGCGGGCGTTGATGGCGGCACGGTAGGAAGCAGCCGGCTAAAAAGCCGGCTGCGGGCATGATTGCCCGCCCCATACGGTGAGAAACTTCCGCGGTTGAGCGGGCGTCTTAAGCCGAACCGTTTGCAGATTCACGCGCCCGGCCTGACCCCCAACGCGGTGCTGGAAAAACTGGGCATTCAGATGATCGATGTCTGGATTCCCACTTGCGACGGGCGGTGGCTGATCCTGCCGCGCTACACACAACCGGCTAAGGATCTGCAGGCTCTGCTGGAACAGATTCAACTGCGCTTGCCCTCGCAGCCCCCGCCCCGAATCACAGCTCCCGCACCGCTACCGTCCGCCAACCGGGTTGCCTCTCAACCCTGCCTGTGGTGAAGACCTTTCGGTACCCTCGACTGATTCCGTGGCGCTTATCCCTTGCCATCGGCCCCAATTGCGAAAGTCGGGCTAAAGTAAGTGACATTGCGCAGGAGTGCCTGCGCCACGTCGGCCGAAAATGGCCAAACCCCAGCGGCGTGGGACGCCGCCGCAGCGCTAGGCGCTGCCCTACCGCCGCTTCAAAGCCTCCAACTCTTCCAGCGTACGCGGCCAGTCCGCGCCCAGCAGGCGCGAGAGGCCCCGGTCCGCCAGCACCTTGCCGCCCGTCTGGCAGCGCGCGCAGTAGTTCGTTTCGTTATCGGCGTAGCGGATGCGCTGCACCTTCTCGCCGCAGCGCGGACACAGTTCGCCGTAGCGTCCGTGCACGGCCATGTCCGGGCGAAAGGCGGTCACCTTTTCCGGGAATTTCACGCGGGCTTCGCCGCGCAGACGCTCCAGCCATTGCCGCAGCGTGGCGCGCGTGGCATCATACAGGCGCGCGATCTCTTCCGCTTTCAACTTGCGGGTCTGCGCGATGGGTGACAGCCGCGCGGCGTGCAGGATCTCGTCCGAATACGCGTTGCCGATGCCGCTGAACGTGCGCGGATCGGTGAGCGCCCTCTTCAGCGTGTGATTCTCGAAAGTGAGCGCGTCGCGGAAGGCCGTCAGATCCGCCTCGAACACGTCGATGCCGCCGGGGTCGAGGGCGCGCAGCCCCTCTTCGCCCCGCACCACGTGCAGCGACGCGCGCCGCTTGCTGCCGGCCTCGGTGAGCGTCAGGGTACCATGCGCGAAATCGAATGCGGCCAGGTTCTGGCGGCCAGCCAATTTCACATGCGGCGGACGCCAGTGCAACCGTCCGGCGATCATCAGGTGCAGCACCAGCCAGATGTCGCCGTCCACCCCGATCGCGATCCGCTTGCCTACGCGGCGCAGTCCACACACCATGCGGCCTTCGGCGCTCGCCAATGGCGGATCCATGGTCCGCAGCAGAAACGGGTTGCCCAGCCGTACGCGCTCGAGTATGTGGCCGGTAACTCGTGGCTCCAGCGCTTCCATGTATGCGGCAATGTCGGGCAGCTCCGGCACTTACTCTTTACCCAGCCAGCGCAAACGTGCCACATAGTGGCGGCCTTCGCTCCCGTAGAAGGTCAGGAAACTGGGAGACTCCAGCGTGTTATTCACTACGGTAGGGTTCCGATGGTTAGTCAGGTTATCGACCCCTCCCCGGATGCCAAAGCGGTACTTGCGCAGCTTCACGCGCCACTCCAGGTGCAGGCCCAGATTGAAATAGTCCGGAAACCGGTTTGTGTCGGGAGCGCCGATCAGTTGACCGTTGTCGTGCTGGATAGAGAAGGGAAACCCGGTGCGATCTTCGAACAGGTACGCCACGGCCCAATTCTTCCACCACGTGGGCAGGTAACCCCAACTAAGGAATCTGTTCGGCGCATTCCATGGCAATGGTCCCGCGTTATCCGGCCCCAGCAACAAGGTTTGTTCGAGCGACGGGTCCAGCACTTCGTTCGAATGCGTCCGTGAACGCGTATAGCTGGCCATCCACTCGTAGCGTCCCCTGATATCCTGGTGCACAATGGTCTGCACGGCATCATAGGTATCGTGACGGGCGCTGGTCAACGTGAAGATCTGTTCCACATAGGATGCATGGTAAGTGGCGGCGATTTCGGGCGATGCCGGGATGGCCGCCGGTAGCGTATTGACGTAGGCCAGACCGTCGCCGCCGCGCCTGCGGTGCAGGCTCAAGCCCGCGCGAATGCGCCAGGGAAACTGGTGGTCGAGACCCAGGCTCCAATTCTGATACAGAGGCGCCTTCAGACGCTCAGTGGGAAGCATATAGATGGATAGCGCGTTGGGCAACAGCAGCGCGCCATTCGCGGTGTAAATATTGCTGAGCGTGTATTGATCGTACGGCCGGGTGAAAAACTGGATGATGGTGGGATCGTAAAGCACGGCAAATCCGCCCGACACGCGCGTGTTACCCGAGCCGAAGGGCGCCCACGAAAATGCGGTGCGCGGCGACCACAGCCAGCGCCGCAGGATTTCGTCCCAGTCCTCCCGCACGCCCAGCTCGAAGAACAGATTGTGGCGCGCCTGCCAGTGGTCCGTCAGGTACGAAGACGCGGTCAGGCTGGGGCGGCTGAGGGTTCCGTTTCCTTCGAAGGTGACCGAACGCAGCAGGTTCGAATTCACGCCATAGAGATCGTATCCGGTGCGGGTGATGCCCTGCTCGTAGTCCAGACGGTCGACATCGGCGCCCATTTTGAATTGGTGCGTACCCGCCAAATGCCAGGACGGCAGAAACAGGTTCGCCAGGAACTGGCCGCGCCGCGAGTGTTGCGTGGAGTTCAGGAAGTTATATCCCTGGGAACCGGTGGGCGTAATGATGTAAGTGCCCGTGCCGAACGGCACCAGCCGCGCCAGGGTCAGCAGTTCGGCGAAACCGAGCTCGAGCAGCGTTCCGCGCGCCACGTAAATCTGGTCCTTCATTCCCAGGAACCAGGTGCGTCCGCGCTCGTCGAGCGTAGTGGAGGGAGGCGTGAGCGCG
>Ga0302326_10009061_pt1 | contig 21839 bp, 18 predicted proteins | sample Palsa_T0_3_FD_202264 | JGI IMG/M metagenome (GOLD analysis project Ga0302326, IMG submission 202264) | Peat permafrost microbial communities from Stordalen Mire near Abisko, Sweden - Palsa_T0_3 | ecosystem: Environmental > Terrestrial > Soil > Palsa > Peat permafrost | place: Sweden: Abisko... | reverse complement strand
CGCGCTTCTCCCTGCGGCTTGCCGATCTGTCCTTCTCCGCCCGAGACGGCCAATACTTCGGGGAACTCCACCAGGCCATCGGTACCGGTGGCCATCTTTTCTACTCGAATCACGTCCCCGGGAGCCACCCGGTATTGCTTGCCGCCGGCGCGGATCACCGCGTACATACGTCTGCCTCCGTCAAAGTGTCGTGAAAGTCAGCCCGCAAACCCTGGCCCGCGCGCACACCGGCGCAACCTGGAGCCCGCTGAATTTCCTCTGCTTGCTGTGTTTTCCGCCGCGGCGTTGCAGCCGGGGCCGAGCCTCCCAGAACGGGTCGGCGAGTACAGGCAAACTCAACCATTCTAGCGCGCGCTGTGGAAATCGGTCAATGCTCGCTTTTGCAGATTCCCGGTTCCTATGCGAGAATTCCGTCGAATCTTCGCACCGCTCGGGGAGGAACCAAAGAATGAAGCGCTTTTTCACTGTTCTGCTGTGCCAGCTTCTTATCGCTTCGCTCAGCGTCGCGCAGCCGCCCAAGCCGGCCGCGAAGAAATCCGCCGCCCCACCGGCTCCGGATAAGGCCCATCTGCAGAAGATCTGGGATGGGTGGGCGACCCTCGATCCCGCCAATGTTGCGAAGTTTTATGCCCCCGGGCCGCACACGTTTTTCGACATCGCCCCGTTGAAATATGGGAGCTGGGAGGAATACGACAAGGGCGTAAAGGGCGTGCTGGCTGGTTACAAGAGCGCGACCTTCGCGGTGAACGATGACGCCGCCATCCACTCTCAGGGAGATTTGGTCTGGGCCACTGCGACGATCAAGGAAGAAATGTCGACGCAGGCGGGCAAGGTTGAGATGGGCAACTTCCGCTGGACGGTGGTTTTCGAGAATCAGGACGGCGAGTGGCTGATCGTTCACGAACACGTCTCGGAACCTTTGCAGTAGGACGTGACTCTCGCCGGACTCAAGGGCGATACCTGCCCGACGACATGCCATTACCTCTGTAATATCCGGTAACCTGAGTTCTCTTGCCAGAAACAACCGCACTACGCCAGGGTTATAGGAACTGAAGGGCGTGGAGGAGATGGGTCATGCGTAACCGCATAATCGTTCTGATTTCGCTTTCCCTGTTGGCCAGCGTGATCCGGGGCCAGCAGCAACCGGCCGCGCCCAGCGCGCCGGCCGGCGCGCCGCCGAGCATGCCGGGCATGGATATGTTAGGCCACGACATGTCGAACATGAAAGGCATGTCCATGGGCGGAGATAAGGAGAATGACAGCGACGCCAGTGCACACGCCATGCATTCCATGGAAGGCCACATGGATATGGGCCCGCACATGAAGATGACGGCGCTCCGTCCGGCAAAACCGGGGGACGCCGAGCGCGCCAGGCAGGTCGTGGAGAGCGCGCGCAAAGCTTCGGAAAAATATCTCGACTATCACACCGCGCTAAACCAAGGCTACAAGATTTTTCATCCCGAGATTCGGCAGAAGATGTATCACTTCACCAACTATCAGTATGCATTTGAGGCGGCGTTTGGCTTCAACCCAGAGCACCCGACTTCGTTGCTCTATGAAAAGCATGGCGACGATTACAAACTGATCGGCGTGATGTACACGGCTCCCAAGCGCCTCGGAGAGGAGCAACTCGACGAGCGCATTCCGCTGAGCATTGCGCAGTGGCATGAGCACGTGAATTTCTGTGCCGCACCTGTCGGTCGAAAGAATGAATACCTGACGGCTCATCCGCAGTTTGGTTTGAGGGGATCGATTACCACGCAGGAAGCCTGCGATGCCGCAGGCGGGACCTTCCATCCCGTGATCTTCAACTGGATGGTGCACGTCTACCCGTTCGAAAAAGACCAGGCCAGCATCTGGTCGGTCGACCGTCAGCACGGCGACGCGGACTGAAGCGGATGGGGGCGTCGTCAGAACGCCCCGTTGTTTCCTCCGGTAGTTCTTTCTCGCTCCCCACTCTGAGCCGCATGAGTCGAATCATCTTTCGAGACACAATTCGAGACAAAACAAATAGAGAATGTCTTCAGCGAGCCGACCACTCAGCACGCCCAGCGCTGAGTTCCCGAAACAGATTTCGCCAACCAATGAATCGCGCAGGTCTGCTAACGGGCATAACGAAGCAGCGTCCAAGCAACATGACCGAAAGTTGCAAGCGCTCGGAACTTTCAGCGGTGACCTGGCGTATTGCAGAGAGAAGGCCAGCCTTCAAAACTGCTGGCTCATTTTCCGTAGGGGGTTTTGCTCGACAAGATCTGCGGGGTTAGAGGTTCTCTCGTTCTCGGTTTGGCGGCCCAGGTGAGAAAACCCCATGCACAGCGAAGGCAGGCCCGTCGGCTTTTCCGCTTGGCCTGTCTGCTGAACCCCAGCGGCTGAATTGTAGGCGATTCGCGGCAAAACACAATCGTTTTCTCGCGGAAGTCGCGAACCGGAGCCGCCCCAACCGTTTCCCGACGACATTCGGGGAAGAAAAAGGAGCAATCATGAAGTTCGCGACAGTTTCCAGGGGCTTGGCAGTACAGAGCCTGGTATTGGGGTTGGCGTTGCTGTTGGCCTCGAGCGCCTTTGCGGCCAGCAAGGGCAGTTTGCAACTCAGCGCTTCTGTGCTGCTCAACGGAACCACGTTGAAGCCAGGAGATTACAAAGTCCAATGGGAGGGCAGCGGGCCCGATGTGGAAGTGAGCATCCTGCAGGGCAAAAACGTTGTGGCAAAAACTCCGGCACGCTTGGTCGAATTGCAAGCCGCGTCAAGCAACGATGCCGCTATCATCCATCGAAACGACAATGGCCCCAACTCACTGAACGGTATCCGCTTCGGGGGAAAGAAATTCGCTCTTGAGCTGAGTGCCGCCGCTGGCGGCATGCAGGGAGAGGCCTCAAGCAAGTAAGCGCTCCCGAAATTCAACCATCAGAAGGCGCAGGGGGGCACAATCGTGCTCCCCCTTTTTCATTCTCGTTCGGCGCAGCGAGAACGTCGTCGTGGTCGTTGATTAAGGCCCGGTGCGGCGGATCCTTCAGGGCTGCCGGAGCGCACATGGAAGGTGCCGGCAGCGCGCTCGAGATCAAAACTGCTGACCGCGACCGCGTCGGCCCTCAGCTTGACATTGCGCAGGGCCCGATAGGCGGGGTCGGAATTCGCGACCGGTCGGGAAACCCTGTGCGGAGGCAGGGAAAGCGGCAAGGAATAATCCAACCACCGCGAGCAGCAGAAGTATCGCCAGGCAAGTGAGCCCCGCCAGACACACCAAGGCGGAGCGCTGAGAGCGAATGAATGCAAGCATGAAACCTCCCGGGGGGGAAGGAGACGGGTAATTATGACGATTTCTGGGAAAAACGCAAGGGCCCGGCTCACGGTGCTCACGGTGTGTGCCGCAGGCGCGGTCATCGCTATCCGGACACGCGCCGCGGTCCACCGGCAAAATGGAAGAGAGACATAGCCGGCTAGGTCTCCTCGGTTAGTTTTGGTCAGTACTTCGGCACTTTTGGATCGACGCGATCGGACCAGGCGGTGATGCCGCCGGCCAGGTTGTGAACCTTGGTGAAGCCGGATTGCTGCAGGAAAGCGACCGCCTTGGCGCTGCGTCCACCCATCTTGCAGTGCACCACGATGTCGCGGCTGGAATCCAGTTCGTGCACGCGTTTGGGCAGGTCGTTGAGCGGGATGAGATGTCCGCCGAGATTGCAGATCTGGTACTCGTGGGGCTCGCGCACATCGAGGACGAAAAGATCTTCTTTCGCATCGAGACGCCGCTTCAGTTCTTCGACTTGAATTTCGGGAACGCCGGTTGACACTGCTTTTTCCTCCCCGCGAATTCCGCAGAACTCGTTGTAGTCTATCAGCTTGGTCACGGTGGGGTGGGTGCCACAGACCGGGCAATCGGGATTCTTGCGCAGTTTGAGTTCGCGGAACTTCATGCCCAGCGCGTCAATCAGCAACAGCCGTCCGATGAGCGGTTCGCCCACGCCGAGAATCAACTTGATGACTTCGGTAGCCTGCATCACACCCACTAAGCCGGGCAGAATTCCAAGCACGCCGCCCTCGGCACAGGAAGGGACGAGGCCCGGCGGCGGTGGTTCAGGATAAAGGCAGCGATAGCAGGGGCCATTTTCCGTGGCAAACACGCTGGCCTGGCCTTCAAAGCGGAAAATCGATCCGTAAACGTTCGGCTTGCCGGTGAGCACGCAGGCGTCGTTTACCAGATAACGCGTGGGAAAATTGTCTGTGCCATCGGCGATAATGTCGAAGTCGCGGAAGAGTTCGAGCGCGTTCTCGCTGCTCAGACGCATGTCGAACTTGCGAACATTCAGGAACGGATTGATCGCCGTCAGCTTTTCTGCCGCGGAATCCAATTTCTTACGCCCCACATCGGCCGTGGAGTGAATGATCTGCCGCTGCAGGTTGGTGTAGTCGACGACGTCGAAGTCGACCAAGCCGAGCGTGCCCACCCCCGCCGCGGCAAGGTAGAGGGCAAGAGGCGAACCCAACCCTCCCGCGCCAATGCACAACACGCGCGCCGCCTTCAGCTTCTGCTGACCCTCCATGCCGACCTCGGGCATGATGAGATGGCGCGAGTAGCGCAGGATTTCATCCTTGCTCAGGCCGGTTGGGATTTCGGTGATGGTAGCCATAAGGTCCTCTGTCAAATTTGGATTGCGGTGTTCGGGCCGGAAGCTGAACTAGCAGCGGAAGGGACAACAACGGCGGCTTGTGACGGATGGCTTCAACCCGTGATTCTTAAGGATGCGATCGTCCACTCTAAGCGGCTCCAGCCACGACTGATCTTACTTGCTCCGACGCGCTTGCTACGACGCGGCTAAAACCCGCGCCAGTCATGCCTCCCGCAATGGAAGGCACGATGGAAATGTTATCACCTTCCTTGATCGCGGTCGCCTCTTTCTGCAGGTACCGGATGTCCTCATCGTTCAGATAAAGGTTGACGAAAGCGCGTAACTTGCCGTCATCGGTGTAAAGGTGGCGACGCAAGTCGGGATGCTGCGCCAGCAAGGCGGTCATAGCTTCGGCCACGGTGGAGGCATTTACCTCCACGGTGGATAGTTTACCGGCATACTGCCGAAGGGGGGTAGGGATGTGAATCTTGCTCATAGGCTCAAGCATAAAAGATGCGGCGGAGAATGGGAAGATTCAGGCGCATGGAGGCGATTTCTCGATTTGCGACTTTTGACTAAGAATGCGTGGCAGCTTCACTCGAACCGAACGTTGCTCGACTCGCCTCAGGGCGGGCCTGGACGGCTGCGCCCACGTGAGGAATGGGCTGCCGTAGAATGGATCGACGACAAGGGAGAAACTTAAGATGACGATCTTCGATCCGGCTCGGGGCAGAATTATCGACGGCGGCGGCGGTGGTGGTGGCGGACTTCTTCGGCTGATAGGCATTGGAATCGGTGCATTCTTGCTGGTGATTTTGCTATTCAGCTGCGTGACCAAGGTCGGTACCGGACGCGTCGGCGTGCTCACACTGTTCGGCAAGGTACAGACGGGAGAGACCCTTGGCGAAGGTATTCATCTGATCAATCCGATGAAGACCAACAACGAACTCTCCATCCAGACCCAGACGCTGAAGGAATCGGCCAGCGTGCCTTCGAGCGAGGGCCTCATGATGAGTTTGGATACTTCGCTGATTTATCATCTGAATCCGGATCGCGCCGCCGAAGTTTTCCAGAAGATTGGGGCGGATTATGAAAACGTGGTAGTCGAGCCGACGCTGCGTTCGGCGATCCGCGAGGCGACCGCTTCCCACACTGCGAACGCTCTTTACACTGGCGAACGGGAGATGGTGGCAAAGCAGATTTACGATCAGGTGAGTGCGCAGCTCAATCAGCGCGGGCTGACGGTGGAGAACGTGCTCCTGCGCGACATTCAGTTGCCCGCTACCTTGAAGGCCGCGATCGAAGCCAAACAGCAAGCGGAGCAGGAATCCCTGGCGATGAACTTTCGGCTGCAGAAAGAAACGCAAGAGGCGCAGCGCAAGCGGATCGAGGCGGCGGGCGTTCGCGACTTCCAGCAGATTGTGGCGCAAGGCATCACGCCATCGCTGCTGGAATGGAAGGGCATTGAAGCCACGGAGAACCTGGCAAAGAGCCCCAACTCTAAGGTCGTTGTGATCGGGAATAACAAGAACGGGCTGCCGTTGATTCTGGGACAGTGAGGGACCCGGGATAATTGGGTGCGCATGCGGGGACAGCCGCCTCGGCTGTTCAGGCGTCCCAAAGGCGACCGTTTTGCGGCGCTGCTACCATGACACGTGCCCCCACTTCTTGACGTCCGCGACCTAAACATCGAGTTCCCTGCCGGCACCCTGCGGGCGGCTGTCCCCACGCAGGCCGATCTCGCTCGAACCCCGCCGGCGGTTCGCGACCTCAGCTTCTCGATCGCTCCGGGCGAAGTGTTGGGGCTGGTAGGCGAATCAGGCTCCGGCAAGTCGATCACTTCTTTGGCAATCATGCGGTTGCTTCCGCCGCAGGCGCGGGTTTCGGGCGACATCCTCTTCGCGCAGAACGGATCGATCTTCAATCTCGCCACCCTTCCGGCGGATCGTATGCGGCAGTTGCGCGGCTCGCAGATCGCCATGATCTTCCAGGAGCCGATGACCGCACTCAATCCCGTAATGCGAGTCGGAGATCAGATTGCCGAGGCGGTGCGCGCTCACGCCTTGCGCTCCCGAAGTGATGCCGCGAAACTCGCGATGCAAGCGCTGGCCGAGGTCGCAATCCCCGAGCCCGACCGCCGCGCCCGCGACTATCCTCATCAACTCTCGGGCGGAATGCGGCAGCGGGTTATGATCGCGATGGCCATCGTGAACCGCCCGCAACTGCTGATTGCCGACGAACCCACCACAGCGCTGGACGTCACCATTCAGGCCCAGATCCTCGATCTGCTGGCTGACCTCCGTGCCAAGTTTGAGCTGGCGATGCTGTTCATCTCGCATGATCTAGCCGTGGTATCGCATGTCGCAGACCGGGTGGCCGTGATGTATGCGGGAAACCTGGTTGAACTGGGAAGAAAGCGCGAAATCTTTCAGGCGCCGGCGCATCCCTATACCCGGGGCCTGCTGCACGCAGTTCCCGATCTGAAGACCGCGCGGAACCGTCCCCTCGAAACGATCGAAGGCACGGTACCGCCGCTCGACGCCATGCCGCCCGGCTGCGCCTTTGAACCGCGTTGCCCCTTTCGAGTTCCCCAGTGCACCCGCGCCATGCCGCCGCTGGTTGAGGTCGCCGGGGACCACTGGGCTCGCTGTCCGGTAGTCAATTCGAAATAGCGACGGCGCAAAAAACTCCGGGTAGGTATCGTCATCGGTTGCGATCGTTCTATAATCGCCACTTTGTCTGGTGCTCATTGCGCATACTGCTGCTTAGCGACATTCATGCCAACCTCGAAGCTCTGGAGGCTTGCCTGGCGGCAGCTCCTTCGTTCGACTTGGTGGCGAACCTCGGCGACGTCGTGGGCTACGGGGCCTGCCCGAATGAAGTGATCGAGCGATCCCGCAGCCTGGGCAAGATTTTTGTCCGCGGCAATCATGACAAAGCTGCGACCGGGCTGCTGGAACTCGACGACTTCAATCCCATGGCCGCGGCCGCCGCGGTGTGGACGCGCGAGCAATTGACTCCTGAGCACTACGAGTGGTTGTACTCTCTGCCGCAAGGTCCGCTTCGTCTGGAAGCAGAAGGTCTGCCCCACGTGCAACTGGTTCACGGCTCTCCGGCGGACGAAGATGCCTATGTTGTTTCTCTGGGCGATGCGCTCGCACCGCTAATCAGTTTGGCGGGACCGTTGATTTTCTTTGGCCACACTCACCTGCAAGGCGGATTCTTCGCCAATGGTTCCAGCGCCGATGGATTTCGTCCGGAATATGGCACCGTTGGGCAAGCCGAGTCGGTCACGTTGCAACTGAAGGCGGCGACGCGCTACATGATTAATCCTGGCTCGGTCGGACAACCGCGGGATGGCGACTGGCGCGCCGCTTTCGCTCTTTTCGACACCGAGGCGCAGGTGATCCACTTTCACCGCACGCCGTACAATCTGAAAGCGGCGCAGGATCGCATCTTCGCCGCTAATTTGCCCTCGCGCCTGGCTACGCGCCTCGCTGCAGGACGATGACTTGGCTGAACTTCGTCATCCTGAGCGTGGCCGAAGGGCCCTGCACTCCCTCACCGCCATCGGAACTGCCGTTGTAAACTCGGACGATGCCTGTGCATTCTCGCAGTAGCGCAACGAATCGCGAGGACTCCCACCGCGAGACTCCTCCCGAACACTACCTGATTGCCCACAGCGATGGCGGCGCCCGCGGCAACCCAGGTCCCGCTGGCTACGGCGTAGCGATCCAAGATCAGTCGGGACACAAAATAGCCCATCTCAGTGAATACCTGGGGCACCAGACGAACAATTTCGCGGAGTATCAGGGACTGATCGCGGCGCTCGAATACGCGCTGCAGCACGGTCCGAAAGCGCTGAAGCTGATTAGCGATTCGGAGTTGCTGGTGCGCCAGATCAAGGGCATTTACAAGGTGAAGAATCCCACGCTGAAGGATCTTCATGGCCGGGCGAAGGAACTGATCGCGCAATTGGAGTGGTTCTCGATCGGGCACGCCTTGCGCGAACACAACACGGAGGCCGACCGCCTGGCCAACGAAGCCATGGATAAGGGCATGGGAGGGAAGGTGGCGGAGGCGCAGCCCCTGGAAAGTCAGGGCAAGCCCGCGCTCGCCAAGACATACTCCGCGGTGAACCCTGTCAGGCAGGAACTGGACGGAATAATCCGCAACGGCAGGGTCGAGTTAACCAACGGAAACCTGCCAGACGGAACTCGAGTGCAAGTGCGGGTGAAGAAGTAGCGAGCGGAGTCGACTACGAGGAAATCTGCCAGTCTACGCGCGGCCTTTCTTGGCGGCCGCCGCCTTGCCGGCAACCTCCCAGGGCCGCTTCGGACGATTGACGGGCGCTTTGTCATTGTCCTGCACGCGGTCGTAGTGGTACGACTCGCTCACGCTGCCCAGCGACTCGTTGTAGAGGCTGGGCAATCCAAGCCCGTCCTTCAGCTCCTCGGTGAATGACTGTAGAGCCTTGAGGTGGTCGGCGGTGGCGGGAACTTCCGTCTTCGAGTTCTTCAAAAACTGCTGGTAGCCACGATTGACCAGCTTCGAGATCTCGCTGCCGATCAGGTAACCGGGATAGGCGAAAATCTTCACCCCATCGTCGGGGGTTTTCTGGATCGCGGCAGATACGTTGTACTTTCTGAGAAAGACGCGACCGTTCGTTCCCGGCGCTTCCGTCACATCGAAAGCGTGATCGCGCAACCAGGCCAGGGCGTCGTCGTAAGTTCGGGCTTCAATTGCTTTGGACATTCTCCGATTCCAATCTCTTTCCAATTTCTGGGTTAGATGCTGCCCCGCAAAAATTGAGGGGTTTTAATTCAGCCCGCATCCACTTGCAATCTTTCCCATCTAAAGACACCATACTACATAGCGTGTTTTGCCCTTTCTTGCATATTACGATAGTCACGAGGAAACGGTTCGATCATGGCGCAGATTCCGGAGAGCCTGGCGGCAAACGCCTCAGTGGATGCCGCGAAGGCGAACGCGATTCCCCGTCCCGGGCAGAGTTTGCTCGACCGCATCGGTAATACTCCGCTGCTGCGCTTTGATCCACTCACGGCTCATCTTCCTGGCGTGACACTTTTGGGCAAGGCCGAGTGGCACAACCCCGGCGGCTCGGTGAAAGACCGCGCGGCTGGCAACATTGTCGCGGAAGGGCGGCGCAGCGGTCAGTTCACTGCCGGCAAAATTCTGCTGGATGCAACCAGCGGCAACACCGGCATTGCTTATGCCATGCTGGGCGCAGCCGAAGGATTTTCGGTTACGTTGTGCATGCCGACAAATGTTTCGGTCGAGCGCAAGAAGATTCTCACGGCGTATGGCGCGAACATTCTTTATACGGATCCCGGTGACGGTTCGGACGGCGCGATCCGCATGGCTCGCGAACTTGCCGCCAAGCATCGGGATATGTATTTTTACGCCGACCAATACTCCAACAATGCCAACTGGCTAGCTCACTATCACGGCACCGCCAACGAAATATGGCAGCAAACCGAGGGTCGCGTCACTCACTTTGTCGCCATGCTCGGCACCAGTGGTACGTTCATGGGAACTACGCGACGATTAAAAGAACTGAATCCTGCGATCCGCTGCATCTCGCTGCAACCCGATTCCGCCTTTCATGGCATCGAAGGCGCCAAGCACATGGCCAGCGCCATCGTTCCGAAAATCTACGACCCGAAACTGGCGGATGAGAACATCGAGATTGCTACCGAAGAGGCCTATGCCATGGCCCGCCGGCTCGCCCGGGAATGCGGGTTGCTGCTGGGAATCTCGGCAGCCGCCGGCATTGCCGGGAGCCTACGCGTCGCTGAGCGGCTGCGACCGACGAAAGAACCGCCGGTCATTGTCACCATGCTCTGCGATTCCGGGGATAAGTATCTGAGTGAGAGATTCTGGACAGAAAAATAAATTCAACAACTTCCCTATCCATGCTGAAAATCTCTTCGACAGACTACGCAGAAATCCGCCGGCACGGCGAAGAAACCTATCCGCACGAGTGCTGCGGAGTATTACTCGGCCGGGTGGATGACGACGGCACGCGCGCGGTGACCTCGACCGCTCGCTGCGGCAACACGCGCACGGATTCACCGCAGAACCGCTACAACATCGATCCCCGAGAACTGGTGCGCATACAGCGCGAAGCCCGGCAGTGTAGCGAGGACATCGTTGGCTTCTACCACTCCCACCCGGACCACCCCGCCCGATGGTCCTCCACCGACTTGGCCGAGGCTCATTGGTTCGGCTGCTCCTATGTCATCACCAGCGTGGAAAAAGGCAAGGCCGCGATCACCAATGCTTTCGAACTTATTGGGTCCGATGAGGCCGACAAGCGGCTGGTCGATGAGAGCGTCGAAGTTGCATAGCGCGAAATTGCGTAGCGCGAGCCGGGCCTGAATGAGTGGGCGTCGTCCGAAGATTTCACTTTAGTAATCTCCGCCCTTTCGGGGGCCGTTGTTAAGCTCTTCGCAGATGCCTTTGCGATGGCCCATCGACGCCGACCTGGCGGTCTTCCTCTGTACCGTGGGCAAGGTTGTTTTTGCAGGCCTGCCCCGCCTGCGCCGTAAGGCAAAGCAAATTCCTGTTCGTTATGAGATTGCGGAGGTTCACCCGGCTGCGCTGACCGAGGCACAGGCGAGTTTTTTTGCCCCGTACGACGAGAAACTGGCCGCCATGAATTACCGGCCGGTGTGTACCTACCGCATCGCCAACTACGGCAGCAACCTGCTGCGCAATTACGTCAGCCCCCTCGAGACTTCGCGCTGTGTTGTGATGATCAACGAGACCCCGGTTGTGCGGAACGGCAAACCATCCGTGGCCAACAGCTGCACCCTCTCGTTCCATACCCGCTTCAACGATGCGACCATCCTCTCGACCCGTAACATGCGGATCAAGTCCGTACTGGATAAGCCTCCCTATCAAGTCGTGCAAGAGTGTCCGGGGATCACCGAACCGGCCGCGATGAAGCGCAAGCACGATAGCCGCGCTGCATCGCTGGCCTGTCCTGTGTCGCCGCCTTGCGACACGGCAACTACCTTCAAGGACTTGCAGGCAGAACATGAGCGCTTCGGTGCGCATCAAGTTTCGCGTGGGTCTCTCCGGCTCAATCCGGACGGAAATAGCTATACGATCACCGACAAGGTCCGCTGGCGGGGCATCCGCAATCACCTCAATCCATTGGCCAATCGCTTCCCGTTCCGCCACTTCATTCCGGCAGCGCTCGTCGCCGTGGCACTGCCCTCATTCGCAGTCCTGAAGCTGGCTCCCGCTGCCGCCGATGCCGCCCGTAATGTTGGCTTCTCACCTTTCGCCGCGGCCGAGGCTGTGACCCTAGCAAGCTATCTGATTGCCGGGGCGCTGATTGGATATGTATTGGAGCGCCAAACATTCGTCTGGGTCTTCCTTCTCACCTATTTGAGCGTGCGCATCTTGGCCGGAAATCATCTTGGTCCTGTGCCCTACAGCGCCTTTGCCGGTTCGGTTGCTTATTCCGTGGCCCAAGCGAAGAAGCGCCGGCGCGCGGTCCTGTTACCCCAACGAGTCTGAAATCCTGAGAAACTCCCGGACCAAGATCCCGTATTCCATGCCGTTTCCGCGCGATTTTCACAAACAACAAACATTGGATCTGGTCGAGGCAAGCTGGGGGAGCCGCGCGAATCTTCACGGGGTCGTCGATAAACTGGCTTGCGGCGTTCATTCGTTCATTGGCGAAAACCGCTGCACTTACCTGCACCAAATCCGGTCACAGGGCTGTGGACGAGCTGCACTCCATTGAAAAGACGTCCACTTAGAAAGCGCGGTTTCTTGTTGACGAAAAAAATAGAAAGCGTACAACAAAGTCGTTCTTTGACAGCTTCTAAAGTTTTTCCGGTTGGTGCGAAGTCCGGGACTCAAGCGTAGTCACCGTCTTCATGAAAATGAAGAGGGAAGGCAAGCAAGGGTCTATAGCAAAGCGCTGGTCGAGGAGAACAAGAAGAAATGTTGAAGGCAGGATAGAGTTCCGAGGCGTTGGGTAGGTTTTTCCGGTTGGCGGTAAGCCCGGAGCCCGAGCGAAATCGCACACGGCATCCCGCAAGGGAAGCTGTGCAGCAGGTTGAGCAAGGGTCTAACGCGAGCTACTGGCCGAGACGAATGGACCCAACACCACCTCGGAACTCTTTGACTTTTGCCCTCTCCTTGCCGAAGCTCCCATCCCAGATCAAATTCAATTTGCGGCGTATGCGTCGGTTAGGGACGTCACCTTGAGCGCCCCCTTGATCTGATCGATGGTCGCGGGAGATTTCAGACGAATGGTTACTGCTTCTCCAGGAAGCAAGTCGAAATAGTTATCCGAGCTCTGAACATCGAGATCCCCAAAAGACACATAGACCCCGCGGGCAAGTTTTGCTGATTGCAAGGTGATGCTGTATGTGTCCCCGGTTTTGCTGAGATTGGTTTCAATCTTCGGCTTTGCGGGTAATTCCAGGGCATGCATCGCATCGAAGAACACAAGGTTGCGAGACACGTTCTCCCCCGCGACTGCCAAATCAAACACCAGGAAGCTGCGCTGGAGGTCGGACTTTGCCGCAAGTTCCGACTTGTCGACGCTGAAATAAATCGCGCTCGATTGCGCGGAGATTTGTACCTCTTTGGTTTGCTCGAGCAGAGCGTTCCCTGAAAAATCGAGCAATCGCATGCGAATCGTTCCGGAGAGGGGCTGGAGTTTGTCAGAGACAACATAGACGTCCACTTTATCGTCGTGCAAAAAAGGAGAGATCAGCACATCGTCGTAGAATCGGCGAGCATAGTAGTGAAGTGCCTTCCATCGGCCGTAGTAGTCGATGCTCGCCCAGGAGGCGACGGGCCAGCAGTCATTCAATTGCCAGTAGAGCGAACCCATGGTTCGCGGCCGCTGCCGGCGCAAGTGCTCGGCGCCGATCTTGATAATCTCCGCCTGCTGCACCTGGCTCAGATAAACGAACGAAGCGAAATCTTTGGGCTCGTGGTACTCGCGCAGCATGTAGGTCAGGATGCGTTCATTGCCTCCCTTGTTCTTCTGGTGCGCCTGCAGAACGGTGGAACGGATGTCGTAGTCCGAGGGCTTGGCGAAGGTCGCGATGGTGCGCATCTCGGGGAACGATTGGAATCCGAACTCCGACATGAAGCGTGGAAATTGCAGGGTATAGTCGGAAGCGGGCGCCTGCTGGTGCCAGACCGCCCAATAATGCATGTCACCGTTGTGCTGGTTGTCGGGCACTTCCTCAAAGTTGGCGCTGGGAGAGCTGGGTGTATAAGGTACGGGATCGGCATATTGCCGGACGGTGCTCTCAAGGATGCCGGCGAAAAGAATCACGTAGTCCTGCCAGACGCGCTCGCGAGCTTCCGCGGAGATGGATTCCTTAAATTCCTGACGATCACCCCAGTGGTGCCAGCCGGTTTCGACCTCGTTGTTTCCGCACCACACCACGATGCTGGGATGGTCGCGCAGGCGCTTTATCTGACCGATGGCCTCTTGCCGGACGCTTTCCTGAAAGGCCACATCGCCGGGGACCATGTCGCCGCCGAACATGAATTCCTGCCACACCATAATCCCAAGTTCATCGCAGATATCGTAGAAGTCATCGGACTCGTAGTAACCGCCGCCCCATTCGCGGACCATATTCATGTGCGCGTCGCGAGCGGCTTGCAGAATGCGGCGGTGAATCTCAGGGGTAACGCGATTGGGAAAGCTGTCGAACGGAATCACATCCGCGCCTTTTGCGAAAACCGAAATCCCGTTTACCACGAACTCGAAACTTTTTCCCCATTGATCGGGAGCGCGGCGCAGTTCGATGGACCGAAGGCCAGTCTTGGTTTCAGCATGAGCCGCGGCATCACGCCCGATGTGGATCGAGGCAGAAAAACGATAGCGGTTCTGCGCGCCGTAGCCGACCGGATACCACAACTTGGGCGCGGCAATGCGCAGAGGAAACGACACATGATTGATGCCGGCATTGAGCTGGATCGTCCAGGTCCCGTCCGAAGTTTGCGGTCCGGACATTTCATCGTGAGCCAAGATGAGACTCGCCGTCGTGGGCCGTGTGGATTCGATGTCGAGTTCGGCTGCAACCGTGGCCAGGTCAGCGGCGATACTTTGCTGGTGGACATGGAAATTTTCAATGCGCAGCGCGTCCCACGTCTCAAGCCGCACCGGCTGCCAAATCCCTTCGGTCATGTAGCGCGGTCCCCAATCCCATCCGTAGTTGTAAGGAGCTTTGCGGGTGTAGGGCGCGGTGGCAATGTTTTCTTCGTTCCCGTAATTATGAGTCGAGATCGAAGGCAGGACGTAAGGCAGCGATTTCGAGTAAGGCAGCACCTTGCTGATGGCCGAATGAAATACGATACGCAGCGTATTGGAACCCGGTTTGAGCTTCGTTTTCGCGGGGATTCGCCAGTGGCGAAACATATTGTCGGCCTGCAGAACCACCTGGTCGTTGAGATACACATCCGCAAAAGTATCCAGGCCATCAAAAACCAGGTCGACATGATCGTGGGCCAGGGCCGCGGCATCGAGTTGAAACGTGGTTTGATACTCCCAGTCCGCAAGGCCGATCCACTGCAGATGGAACTCGTTGTCTCGATCAAAAGGGTCTGGGATGAGAGCACTGCGCAGCAGGTCGGTTTGAACCACGCCGGGAACCTGCGCGGGATGCCATTCCTTAACGTCAGATCTGTCGGTATTCGCGACCGCGCGAAATTGCCAGCCCGAATCAAGGTTGCGCGAGGAAGACTCGGATGCTTCGAGGGGCGATGAGACGAAGCAACAAAAAAGCAGAACTCCGAGGAGGCAAAACGCTGATACTGCCAGGCTGCGAATGCATCCACGATCAATCGTTCCCATGTCAGCTCTCCTGATTTCGGTTCTCCACATTGAAACATTGAAAGAGACCGCTTCTAATGCTGTGATTCCGGTCTTCCGGTGGCTTGGGGCTGAGTCGAACGGTTCTGCAAGCGCTCAAACTCTTCCATTTCATGCTTCGCCTCGGCCGTTTTCCCTTGTTTACGATAGACGGCGGCCAGTCCGAAATGGGCCTCCGCCGCGAGAGAACTTTGCGGCTCGATGGAGAGTAGCGAAGTCCATGCTTTCTCGGCAGCGGCGCTGTCGCCTTCGAGAGAAGCGGCTTTCCCAAGCGAGTAGAGAGTCTCGGGCATCTCAGGCATTAAGCGATCGGCGCGAATGAGTTCGACTCGTGCCTCGTGCGCTTTCCCTTGTTCGAGCAGGGCCGCTCCCAGCCGGTAGGCGGCTTCGGCATTGCCCGGCTGAAGTTTCACTTGCAGGCGAAATTCCTCTTCCGCTTTCGACCATTGCGAAGCGCCAGCATACACCTCGCCCAAAGCGAGATGGACTTCAGGCAGGCCTGGCCGCAGATGCAACGCTTCGCGATATTCCTTTTCGGCTTCCGGCATCCGTCGCAGCACGAAGTAGTTTTCCGCCATCGCCTGGTGAGCGCGGGCCGAGTCGGGATAAGCGGCCAGCAAAGTTTCAATGGATTGTTTCGCGAGCAGGCCGCTCGCACGGCCGAGATAATAGAGGAGATCCTGATCGTTGGGGTGCGCGGCCAGCGCCGCTTGCAAATTTGCGATCGCCTCAGTCAATTGCCCGGTCTGGATTTGCGCGATGCCCAGCGCGGTTTTGTCGGACGAACGTTCGAGGTGGGGAACTGCCTCTGCGGCATAGCCTTGCGAAAGAAAGGCGTAGCCCAGTAACTGGTGAGCCGGGGCCAGATCCGGATTCAGTTCCAACGCATGTTTGAGCGGAGCAATCGCGGAACTGTAATCGCCATTCTCCATGTAAGCTTGCCCAAGGCTGACGAAGCCATCCACCAGTGACGGCTCGAGCTCAGTAACTTTCTTGAATTCCTTCACGGCAACATCGAAGTGTCGTTGCTTGTCCGCCGCGATTCCGGCCTGCATGTGCTCGGCCGCCTCCGGCGATGCGACCTGCGAAGCAAAATATAGCAATAACAATGCGCGAATCACGGTTTCTCCGGTTCACGCACTTCCAGGAACTGATCGGCGTGAACATCATTTAAAACCTGGTGAATACCCGAAGGCCACTTGATCTCCACCTGCGCCTTCTCGGCTTTGCCGAGGCCGAAGTGAAGACGTTTGTCACTGGCGGACTCGTAACTTCCGGCGGTGGTGGCGAAGCGCGTCTGCCCGTTCACTTGAACGCGCGCCCCAAGACCGTCGCGGTTACTGCGCGTGCCTCGCAGCGTAATGCTTAACCAATGCGCGCTGCCCTCATGAGTGGATCCGCCGCGATTGAAAAACACCTGAGGATGCGAGCCCAGCACTGTGGTCACGACATCGATCCAGCCATCGTTGTTGAGGTCGCCGAACGCGGCACCGCGGCCGGCAACCAGCGCGTCGTTTCCAGAATCCACCCGCTCGAAGCGGCCATCGTGATTCATGGCCAGCAGCGTTGGCTCCAGGTAGTGCAGCGAGGGGTCGATGGTTTCGACGTTGTCGAGCACATGCCCCTGGGTAATGAAAAGGTCTTTCTGCCCGTCGTTGTCGAAGTCCTCCAAGCCTACGCCCCAGCCGGAGGTCACTCCTGAAAGCATGGCCACTCCGGTTTGCAAACCCCGGTCACTGAAAGAGCCATTTCCATCATTGTGGAAGACTGGGTAGGTCTGCCGCGGTAAAGTGGTCACAATGACGTCGGGCTTACCGTCGTTATCGTAATCCTGAAATACCACTCCCATTCCCGACAAAGGGCCACCGTCGAGGGACAGACCCGCACCGGCTTCGAGGCCAACCTCGGTGAATGTACCGTTGCCGTTGTTGTGAAAGAGATACTGCTGCATGCCGTCGTTGGCGACAAAGATGTCTGTGAATCCGTCACCATCGTAATCCGCGAAAGCGACTCCGAGTCCGTGTCCTTTCTTGGCCGCGATCCCTGAGCCTTGACTTGCGTCCTCAAATGTCCCGTCCCCGCGATTGTGATAAAGAATGTTGGTGGTGCGGGGAAATTCTCCGGGCGGACAATAGGTGTGAAAATTACCTCCACAGTCCCTGCTGTGCTGCGTATCCCACTCCATGTAGCGGGTGACAAACAGATCTAACTTGCCATCGTTGTCGTAATCAAAGAAGCCCGCCGAGACCGACCAGCCGCCGCCGGCGACTCCCGCCTTCGCGGTTACGTCGGTAAACGTGCCGTCCCCATTGTTGTGATAGAGAATATTTTTCCCGTAGCTGGTGACGTAAAGATCGGGATAGCCATCATTGTCATAATCGCCGACGGCCACACCCATGCCATAGTTTCCGTTTCCGGCGTGCGCCAGACCGGCTTGCTCGGTTACGTCGGTGAAGCTGCCATCTTTGTTTTGCCGGTAAAGCCGGTTCCAATAGCGGGGATCGTCGCGCTCGAAATCGTCCTGGGCATGCCTGGAGGAGTCTATGCGCCCGCCATTCACGAAGAATATATCGAGCAATCCATCGTTGTTGTAATCGAGGAGCGCGACGCCGCCGGGCATGGTTTCGATCAGATACTTCTGCGCCGTGGGGGAATTCTGCAGCGTGAAATTCAGGCCTTGCGGCAACTTGACCTCGAAGACGGGTGCGGCAACGGCCGCAGCCAGCACGACCAAGGTCAGCAGACAGGAGACGTGCAGCAGAATGTTCCGCAACTTAAATTTCCTTCAGTGGGGACAGCATATCGCGTTCGCGGCGATCATTGCATGCTCGTTACTCCGAAATTCCTTTCAGGTGGGGACCTGCGAGGTCCTGATCCAACAGCGTAAGCTGGAATTCGACGGCACATGCTAGGGGCGCCGCCGGGTCGACTCACGCTCCACGAGCTGGGGAGGAATGAGTATGGTTTTAGGCCGCAGCGATCGTTTTGCCGCGATTCCAACAATGAGAAGTTCGGCGGCGAGTTCTCCCATCCGGCACGTCCTCTGGTCGACGGTGGTAAGCGGAACCTTCAGCATGCTGGAGTAGTGAACGTTGCCCGCACCGACTACAGAAATATCGTCGGGGAGCTTGAGGCTGGCTTCTAAAATCGCCCGCATCGCCCCGATGGCAACCGGATCGTTGTAACAGAACACTCCGTCCGGCACGGGACGAACCATCAGCAGTTGCCGCATGCCCTCGTAGCCGCTTTCTTCTCCATGTCCACCGGCAACGATGTAACCCGGATGTCGACGAAGTCCGTGCTTGGCCAGGGTCTGGCGGTAACCTGCCATGCGTTCACTCGCGATTCCCACTTCGGGACCGCGCAGATGGGCGATGCGCTCGCACCCTTGCTCGATGAGATGGGCCGTCGCCAATTTGCCCAGGGCTCGGTTATCGACTCCGACAAAGGAAGCACGCAGACCAGTGACGGGACGGTCAATCAAAACGTAAGGAACCCTTTGCTCTTGAATCCGTTTGAATAGACCCAGATGGCGAGGCGACTGGGACGAAGCGACGATGAGACCGTCCACTCGGCGAGCCAGCAGCGAATCGGCCTCGGCTATCTCCAATTCGGGATCCTCTTCGAAACAGGAAATAATCACGTGATAACCATGGACACGCACCGTCTGAGCGACCGCCCGGGCAATCTCCGCGAAGAAGGGATGGCCGAATTCGGGAAGGAGCAGACCGACGGTGTAGGTGCGGCGCGTAACCAGGCTGCGCGCCACCCAGTTCATCTGATAATTCAACTCCTTGGCGCGACGGAGGACGCGTTTGCGGGTGGCCTCGCTGATCCGGCCTTGATTTCGCAGTACCTTCGACACCGTGACCGCGGAGACGTTCAAGCCCCTCGCGATGTCCATCATGGTCGCGGCCATGCCCGGAAGCATACCATCCTTATCCGAGGGTTAACGATTATTCAAATAGGAAAGATTCATTTTGCGCTTGACAACGGTTGTTGATGTATTCAAGAATCCACCCGCTCTACATTTAGGGAAATTTCCGCATTAGAAAGAGCCACCTATGCCAAGTCGCAAATTGTGGACGCTGCTGGTTTCGCTGACACTGCTGGTTTCTGCCTCCGTTTCTCTCTACGGCCAAAGCACGTACGGCTCGATCGCCGGGTCGGTTACCGATACTTCCGGAGCGGCGGTTACCGACGCCACCGTGACCCTGACGAACCTGGGCACCGCAGAAAAACGCACGCAGTCGAGCGGCAGCGACGGGCTCTTCACCTTCGTCAATTTGTTCCCCGGGCAGTACCGGGTTGACGTGCAGAAGCCAGGATTCAAGCACTTCACGCAGACCCAAATCGCCGTCGACGTGCAACAGAGCAGCCGCGTCGATGCCGCGCTTCAGGTCGGCGAGGTCAGCCAAGTCGTCGAAGTTACTTCTGCTACACCGCTGCTGCAAGCTGAGACATCCTCGCTCGGTACCGTGGTGGATCAGCGCGAAGCTAACGAGCTGCCGCTGAATGGCCGCAACATTTTCAACCTGACGACGATCACCCCGTCTGTGATTCCTCAGGGCAGCACCGAAGGTAACGTCGTGGGCAAGAACCCCTTCGATTTCGCCAATTACCAGATCGGCGGAGCCTTCGCGAACGAAGGGGCGATTTACTTGGATGGTCAACCCCTGAATATCGGCTACATCAACCTGCCGTTCCTGGTTCCGACTCAGGATTCAATCTCGGAGTTTAAGGTTCAGGACAACAACCTTGGTCCGGAGTGGGGCAAGTTCGCCGGCGGCGTGATCAACATGAGCACCAAGTCCGGAACCAACACCTGGCACGGGGAAGGTTATGAATACCTGCGAAACAAGGTTCTGAACGCCAACGAGTTCTTCAACAAAGAAGCCGAACTTACCGCCGGGAAATCCAACGAGCCGGTTCCCTTCACGCAAAACCAGTTTGGCGCCGCCATTGGCGGAGCGATTCTCAAGAACAAGACGTTCGTGTTCTTCAGTTATGAAGGCTTCCGGCTTCGCACGGGCACGCCGTTTAACACCACCGTGCCAACCGCAGCTGAGCGCACTGGGAATTTCGCTGACCTTTGCACATCTGGATTTACGGCCCCGGATCCTAACGGATCGGCCGTCCCCGTTTGCGCCGATACCAACGGCAGTGGGGTACTTGTTCACCAACTTTACAATCCCATCTTATTCACGAGTTACAGCAACGCCGGCGGTGTGCTCACTGTAGGTAAGCGAGTCCCATTCGCGAACAACAACATTTCTGCAGCCATCAATCCAACCTCAGCGTTCCTGTTGAATGATTTGGTCGCTAACCCCACGAACGGGGGAACGGTCCTCAACTTCCTAAAGGACGCGAGCACGGGCGGTGATACAAACGAATATGTGGCCCGCGTCGACCAGACCATCAACAGCAAGCAGACAATTTTTGGACGGTTTACTTATTGGAAGCTGCTCAGCTTGGCGCAGGATCCCTTCGGCACCGGCCTTTGCAAAGACCGTTGCGCAGAGAATACCAAGAGCAAAAGCGTGGCTTTGGGATACAACTACGCGATCAATTCCAACACCATCTTTAACTTAGGCGCCAGTATCAGCCGGTTCATTTACCTGCGCGATCCTATCAATAGCGGCTTTGATGTGTCGAAAGAGGGCTGGCCCAGTGCCTACAATGCCCTCGTGCCCAACGAGGAGCGGACTCCGCTGACGCCATGCTTTGGGCAGAACGACTCTCTCGTGGGCTGCAGCCAGGGACAAAGCGCGATCGGCGACTTCAACACGCAGTTCAACATCTCTCCGCAAGTCACCATGATACGGGGCCACCACACCTTCGTTTGGGGCCTGCAACTGGAGGAAGGCTATGACAACTATCTTCAAACCAACACCGGCGGCGGCCTGATCTCCTTCGGAGGGTCGTGGACATCAGCTACACCCGGCATAGTCGGAGCGGGCAACGTGCAGGGCGCGAATGCCGGCGACGGTGAAGATTTCGCCGACTTCCTGCTCGGTTACGGTAACGGCCAAGGCGCCGCGTTCGGCAACCAGACCAGCGGTTCGCTGGTGATCTCCGGCCCGATTTCGGGCAAACAGACATATCGAGCGTTTTACTTTGGTGACACGTGGCATTTGACGCCGAAGCTGACCCTAAACCTTGGCGTGCGTTATGAGCTGCAAGGTCCATGGTCAGAACGCTACGACAAGATGACCTACTTCAACCCGTCGGCAACCAATTCCTCGGTCACCGGTTGCAGCGGCGCAGCAGGAAGTTCCTGCCCGGGCGACCTTTTCCTGGTGAAGACGGGAGTGAATGGCAGCCGCAACAATCTGCCACTTTCCTACAAGGA
>Ga0302326_10009059_pt1 | contig 21841 bp, 18 predicted proteins | sample Palsa_T0_3_FD_202264 | JGI IMG/M metagenome (GOLD analysis project Ga0302326, IMG submission 202264) | Peat permafrost microbial communities from Stordalen Mire near Abisko, Sweden - Palsa_T0_3 | ecosystem: Environmental > Terrestrial > Soil > Palsa > Peat permafrost | place: Sweden: Abisko... | reverse complement strand
CCAGGAGCGCGTGCACGGTGGCCGCCTGCCCGTCCAGTTGCAGGCCGGGCCAGTGGTCGGCCAGCAGGCGGGCGGCCGCCGCCCAATCCTGCGCCGCCTGGGCGTGCCGGATCGCCTCCACCGGGTAGCCATAGTCGGTATACCACTGTGCCGCCGTATGGTGCAGCGCGGCGATCTCGCTCGGTGCGCTCCGGCGCAGCTCGAGCTGCAGCAGGTCCGCGAACAGCCGGTGGTAGCGGAACGAGGACCGCGCCACGTCCAGCGCGACCACGAACGCGTTCGCCTCCTCCAGCTCCTGCAAGACCCGCTCGCCACCCTGGTCTCCGGTCAGCAGATCGGCGAGCTCGCCATTGACCTGTTCCAGGATCGAGGTTCGCAGCAGCAGCCGCCGCACCTCCTCGGTCTGCCGCTCCAGGACCTCGGCCAGCAGGTACTCGGCGACGGTCCGCTCGCTGCCGGAGAACTCAGCCGCGAACCGCTCCGGATCCGGGTGCCCGGCCAGCGACAAGGCGGCCAGCCGCAGCCCGGCCGCCCAGCCCTCGGTCCGCGCATGCAGCAACGTGAGGGCAGCGGACGGCAGCTCCACTCCCGCCGCGGCGAACAGCTCCCGGGCCTCAGCCACGCTGAACCGCAGGTGCGCCGCGCGGATCTCGGTGAGCTCCCCCTCCAGCCGCAGCCGGTGCAGCCCCAGCCGCAGATCATGCCGGGTCGCCAGCACGAACCGCAGCTCCCGCGGGCCGCGCATCAGCAGCAGCTCAAGCTGCCGCCGCGTTTCCGCCGACCCCAGCTCGTGCACGTCATCGAGCACCAGCCAGAGCCGGTCCTGTAGCGGCGCCAGGTCCTTCAGCAGCCGCTCCACCACCGCCCACCCGTCCAGGTCGGGTGCCGGCGTCAGCTCCCGGACCAGCCTCGACCCCGCAGAAGTCTGGCGCAGCGCGCCCAGCACCGACAGCCAGAACCGCTGCGGATCACGATCGTCACGCCCGACCGATACCCACCCGGTGCTGTCCGTCAGGCCCGCCTCGCCGATCCACGACCGCAGCAGCACCGACTTCCCGCTGCCCGGCGGTGCCGAGACCACGGTCACCCGGGCCGACGCCCCGAGCCGCCTGGTCAGATCCGGACGGGAAACGACTCCTCCCGCGCCAGGATGAGCGACCCGGCCGGCATCGGCGTCCGATCCTCCGGCGGGTCCCATGACCCAGATCTTCGCACGACACCGGCCTGCGAAATGAGAACCAGCCGTCCAGGTCCGGATGAGCTGGTCCTGTTGATGCTCTGGACTCGGGAAAATCTCAGGGCAGACGGGGAGCCGGCGCGAGCAGGCCGAGGGCGCGGGCCCGGATCACGGCCTCGGTGCGACCGTGCGCATCCAGCTTGCTGCACACCCGGCGGATGTGCGTACGGACCGTGTTCACCGACAGGGACAGCTCGCGGGCGATCTCCGGCGTGGACAGGTTGGTCGGCATATAGCGCAGGACGCGGATCTCGCTCTGGCTGAGCTCTACTAGCTCTGTTAGCCGGGGGGGCGACCCCCCAAGACCCCCCCGATTCTGGGGGGATTCCATCCCCCCAGACCCCCTTGGAGGGCCCCAAGGGGCCCCGGGCCCTGCTGGGGGCAACAGGGTGAGGATCTCGGCGATCAGCAGGGCGTGCTTGGCGCAGTCCCGGGCGTGGCGCTCGAGCAGCGCCGGGGCGGGGTGGGTGAGGAACGGGAAGAGCACGAGGTCGGGCTCGGCCAGGTTCAGCGCGCGCCCCAGCGCGCGCCCGGCGGCGGCGGGGTCGCCGAGCTCGTCGCGCGCGATCGCCTCGAGCAGGCCCGCCGCCACCACCCATACCGGATGGACTCGGACGGAGCCATCCAGGACGGGCGCCAGCGTGGCCGTCGCCCCTTGCGGGTCGCGCTGGGCCAGCCGTAGGAGCGCGATGGCGTTGCGTATCTCGCCGCCCTCGCGCTCGCGCGGGTCCAGCGAGGCGACGGTGCGTTCGGCCCGCCCCGTTTCGCCGAGCAGCACGAGGGCCTGCAGCATGTGCGCCCGCATCGGCGTAGCGAGGGTATGCGGCGTAATCAGCGTTTCGGCCAGCCGCAGGGCGGCCCGGAAGGCGGCGATCGCGTCGGCGTGACGACCGCGCGCCATTTCCAGGCCTCCGCGAGCGTAGTGGAGATGCACTCCGACGGCCGGTTCAACGTCAGGTCGCAGGGTGCGCGAGGCGTGCCCGAGCCACCGCTCACCCTCGGCCAGCCGCCCCTGGGAGACCATCGCGCCGCCGAGCACCGTGTAGGCCACGGCGACGAACGGCTCATCGCTCCAGCCGTGCTGCCGGGCCAGGTCGATGGCCTGCCTGCTGCGCTGCGCTCCGCGCGTATAGGACCGGAGAGCGGCGAGTTCCGCCCCGTGCGCAAGGGCCGTGAGCTCGAGATACGGCCGCCCGATCCAGTGCGCAAGAGCCACGCCTTGGTCGAGGTGCTGGTTCGCGTCCTTGAAGCGGAGCGCCCAGACTTCGGCGATGCCGAGGCTGATCAGCGCCAGCGCTCGCAGGTCTTCCCCCAGACTGAGCTGCGGTTCGTCCAGCCTGCCGACGGTGCCGATCAACCGGTCCGCCGCCTCCACTGCCGCCGGCAGGTCCCCGCGCTGCCGGGCCAGGTACAGCTGCAGGACCGTGAGCATGACCTCGAGGCGTCCGCGCCGATCTGCGGGTATCGACGCGGACCGCTCAACGGCTAGCGCAAGCTGCCGTCCTGCCTCCTCCAGCGATCCGGCGGCCAGTTCGGCCGCTGCGGTCAGCGCGGTGAGTTCCGCGTCGGCCGGGCCGACGTCGCCTGGGAATGCGGTGAGGAGCTCGCGCGCGGTGGCGGCCTGCCCGCCAAGATCAAGGTCGATCCAGTGGTCCGACAGCAGCCGTGCGGCCAGGCTCCAGTCCCGCGCCGTTTGGGCGTGACGGACCGCCTCGGCGGGGTATCCGTGCCCGGCGTACCACCTGGCGGCCGTGGCGTGCAGCGCGGGCAATTCGCCCGGCTCGGTATGCCGCAGCTCCAGCTGGAGCAGGTCGGCAAACAGGCGGTGATAGCGGAACCACGACCGGCGTCCGTCCAGCGAAACAACGAACGCGCCGGACTCCTCCAGATCCTGCAAGATCCGCTCTGCGCCTGAACCTCCGGTCAGCAGGTCGGCTAGTTCCCCGCTGACCCGCTCGAGTATCGAGGTTCGCAGCAGCAGCCGCCGCACCTCCTCGGTCTGCCGCTCCAGGACCTCGGCCAGCAGGTACTCGGCGACGGTCCGCTCGCTGCCGGAGAACTCAGCCGCGAACCGCTCCGGATCCGGGTGCCCGGCCAGCGACAAGGCGGCCAGCCGCAGCCCGGCCGCCCAGCCCTCGGTCCGCGCGTGCAGCAACGTGAGGGCAGAGGACGGCAGCTCCAGGCCGGCTGCGGCGAACAGCGCCCGGGTCTCATCGAGGGTGAACCGAAGGTTGGCCGCCCGAATCTCGGTCACCTCGCCTGACAGCCGCAGACGGTGCAGCCCGAGCCGCATGTCATGCCGGGTGGCGAGCACGCACCGCAGCTCCGGCGGGGCCCGCATCAGCAGCAGCTCAAGCTGGCGCAGCGCCTCGGCTGAACGCAGCTCGTGTACATCGTCGATCACCAGCCACGCCCGTTCCTGCAGCGACTCCAGGTCCTCCAGCAACCGCTCGACAACCGCCCAGTCATCCAGGTCAGGCGCCGCGGTCAAGGGCCGAACCACGGCAGAACCGGCTGCGGTCTGCTGGAGCGCCCTCAGTACCGAACCCCAGAACCGCTGCGGATTACGCTCTTCCCTCTGCACCGATACCCATGCGGTGCTCTCGGCCAGGCCCGCGGTGCCGATCCAGGACCGCAGCAAGAGCGTCTTCCCGCTCCCCGCCGGCGCCGACACCTGGGTAATCCGCCCGGCTCGGCCAAGCTGCTCGAACAACGCGAGGCGGGATACGATCCCGCCCTTGATGACCGCAGGAACAGGTGCACCGGCAGTATCGGCGGCCAAAGGGTCTGGGAGCGCCGCATCAGCATGCCTGATCCTGTCACCGTCTGGATTCATGATCATCTCGTTGAGCCGAGCATAAGGCGCGACCCCCGTTCGCCCATTTAGCCGCTCGTCACGAAGACGCCGCCTCGGATTAGTCCGCGGGCACATCCCGCCGTCTGTGATCACCAGAATCGCGCGATGCCGGCTCACCCAGCCAGGCGGAACCATGAAGTACCGCTCGGCTGGGACGGCGAACAGAAACGGACCTGACGTCATGGATGAAGCGACCAGATCGGTCTGCTACGAGATCCGCGTCCGCGGGCAGCTGGGCGGCACACTGCTCGGCGCGTTCCCCGATCTGCAAGCCCAGGCGCACGGAACGCAGACCGTGCTCACCGGACCGCTGGCCGACCAGTCGGCGCTCTACGGGTTGCTCGCCCAGATCGAAGCGCTGGGCCTCGAACTGCTCGGAGTCCGCCGCCTCGACTGCTGAGCCGCTGTCACGATCGCACTGCACCGTCGTCGGCCTGGGGACAGAAATACCCCAAATTTGGCGATGCCGACTTCTATCTCTGATACCAGGATGAAAGGGACTCACGACGCGGAATCCTTCGTGCCCCTGCTGATAGAGCGCGTCTATGGCGCGACAGCCAGCATCGCTTTTTCAATTCCTGGCCGGCCAGGTGGACTGGCCGAAGAGAGATGTACACCTGGCCCGCTACCGGAAGGACGCAGCACATGAGCCAGACCAAGGACATCCGGGACGCAGTGGAACGCGAGCTCAGCTACGACCCGCTCGTCGACGACTCGGATATCTCGGTGAAGAACATCAACGGGGACGTGGCGCTGAACGGCACCGTGCCCAGCTACCCCCAGTATCTGGGGGCAGGCGCGGCGGCGCAGCGCGTCGCCGGCGTGAAGAAGCTGCAGAACCACCTGGAGGTCGTGCTGCCGGCCGGGGACTACCGTGACGACGCGACGCTGACCACGACGGCGAACAACGCGCTCACGGTGAACGTCGCCGTGCCGGACGGCGTGGAGGCAACCGCGAAGGACGGCAACATCACCCTCACCGGCATCGTGACCTACGGCACCGGGCGAACCGCGGCCGAGCAGGCGGTGACCCATCTGACCGGCGTCCGCAACGTCAAGGACGACATCGCGATCAGCACCGACGCGGATTCGGTCGATGTCACCCTGAACGTCCAGGATGCCCTGGACCGCTATGCACTGATTCCCGACGACAGCGACGTGGCCGTGGACACCAGCGGGAACACAGTGACGCTGACCGGCCACGTCCGCACCTTTGCCGAGCACGACGCGGTGGTCGACGCGGCGTGGATGGCCACCGGCGTCTACGACGTAGTCGACGGCCTGTACGTCACCGGCTGACGGGCCGTACACCGGGCGGCCGGCCTCGGCGCACTAGCCCGTGCCGGGGCCGGGGCCGGAATCGATGACGAAGTGCTTGTAGCGTGCTGAAAACTATGCGCTTATCGGTCACGCATCTTGCCCAGGCGCCCTCTGACCGCGGAAGGTTGAGTGCATGAAAGCTAGGCGTGACTCGGTGCCGCCGGGGTCCAGCCGTCGGTTCGCCCTGGACTCGGCGGCCGGACGGCTGAGCCCTGCCGAACGGGCCGAGCGGGGCAAGGCGGCCCGGTCTGCGGTGCCCAGGGACAGCCATGCCGTCTACGACCCGCCTGCGGACCGGCCGGATCCGGTGGGCCTGCTGGAACGCCAGGCCGCCACGCGACTGCCCGACCTGGTACCGGTCCGCTACGGACGGATGCTGGTCTCGCCCTTCAGCTACTTCCGTGGCGCGGCCCTGTCGATGGCCGCCGACCTCGCGGGCACGCCCGTATCGGGACTGGCCGTGCAGTCCTGCGGCGACGCGCATCTATCCAACTTCGGCGTCTACGCCTCACCCGAACGTGCCTTGGTCTTCGACCTCAACGATTTCGATGAGACGCTGCCGGGCCCCTGGGAATGGGACGTCAAGCGGCTGGCGGCCAGCCTTGAGGTGGCCGGGCGCGGCAACGGCTACCGGTCCGGGCTGCGCCGCAAGGTGGTGACCGCGGCGGTCGGCCGGTACCGCGACGCGATGCGCGTTTTCGCTGGTCAGGGTGACCTCGCCGTGTGGTACGCGCGAGCGGAAACCGGGACGCTGCGCGAGCAGTTCCGGTCCCAGCTTGCCGCCCGTGAGCAGCGGCAGGCGGACGGGGCCGTGGCCAAGGCGCGGACCCGGGACAGCCTGCAGGCGCTCGAAAAGCTGACCCAGCAGGTCGACGGCAAGCCGCGGATCGTGGCCGACCCGCCCCTGGTCGTGCCGCTGTCGGACCTGGTCGCGGACTCTACCGACCGGGGAAAGCTGGAAACCGAGCTCAGGAAGCTGATCGGCGGCTACCGGCGGACCCTGGAAACCGACCGCCGCTACCTACTTGAGCAGTTCGAGTTCGCCGACATGGCCCGCAAGGTGGTCGGCGTCGGCAGCGTCGGGACCCGCTGCTGGATCGTCCTGATGCTCGGGCGCGACGCCTCGGACCCGCTGTTCTTGCAGGTGAAGGAGGCCGAACGGTCCGTACTTGAGGACTTCGCCGGGGCCAGCGAATACGCCAACCACGGCCAGCGGGTGGTGGCCGGGCAGCGCCTCATGCAGGCCGCTAGCGACATCTTCCTCGGCTGGCAGCGCACCCAGGTCGATCCCGACGGCCGACCGCATGACTTTTACATCCGCCAGCTACGGGACGGGAAGTTCTCCGCCGACATCGAAGCGATGACCGCGGCGGGAATGCGCGCCTACGGCGAGCTATGCGGCTGGACGCTGGCCCGAGCGCACGCCCGGTCCGGGGACCGGATCGCCATCGCCGCTTACCTCGGTCAATCCGCCGTCTTCGACCAGGCCATCGCCGAGTTTGCCACCGCCTACGCTGACCAGAACGAGCGTGACCACCAGGCCCTCGCCGCCGCCGTCGCCTCCGGACGCGTGACCGCGTCGGCCGCAGGCTCGGCGTGAGTTCCCTGATGTCCGGGATCGGTCCTGCGCGCGGCGCAGACCCATAACTGACGGCTATGCCACGACAGCCAGCGCCTACTATGCCGCCGCGGCCCGGCACGGTGAACTGGATGATGTCAACCGCGATGGTCTGTGCGACAGCCGATGTCGAGGAGGCGGGCTGGTGAGCGGAGTCCCCGAACGCCGACCGCGGGCCGACGAGCCCTCGGTGCCTCCGCTCATCACCCGCGGACAGTGGCGGTCGGCTGGCGCCTGCCGGTCCGCCGACCCCGATCTGTTCTTTCCGATCTCGGATTCCGGCCCGGCCCGGGAACAGGCGGCGAAGGCCAAAGCGATCTGCGCGACCTGCCCGGTTCGGCGCGAATGTCTGGCGTTCGCGCTGCGGACAGGGCAGGTCTATGGCATCTGGGGCGGCACGACCGAGCACGAGCGCACTGCCGTGCGGCTGCGGGCCGGGCTACCGCGGAATGTTATTCACGTTGCGTCGCGCTAGTTCGGCTACCTGGCCGACACCGCCGCCGAGCACCATCTTCCCCAGGGAGAGCGCGAACCCGCGGGCCTCCTCCGCGGTGATAGGCGATGGCACCTCAAGCGCGTCAGGCGTGGTGACTACGTCAAGCAGCGCGGGACCGTCGTGGGCGAAAACGGCCTGCGCGGCGTCGCGCAGCTCGCCGGGTTTGGTTACGCGCCAGGTGAAGAAACCGGCGCCGACGGCGATCGCGGCGAAATCTACCTGGGCGTGGTCGGTCTCGAACGGCGGGTCGCTGGCCACCATCATCTCCAGCCGGACCATCCCGAGGCTGGAGATGTTGACGGTGAGCAGCTCGCCGAGCAGCATGGCCGGCCCGCCATCGCCGGACAGGGAAACCACCTGACGGCCAGGGTGTGCGACCTGGGCGCCCACCGCCATGGGAGGGCGTTGGCCATCGAACCGTGCACAAACGAGCCGAGCATCACGGCCTCCGCCACGCTGTTCGGCGGTGCCAGGTCCGGCACACGCCACGGGATATCGCCTGGAAGGGTGATAATGGTCTGGGTCGGGTCGAGTTTGGACAACTGGCCAGGCTCCTGTCCCCGTGAGCGCGTCGCCACGCAACGGTCTTGTTCCACGTCGAGAGCGGGGAAATTGCCGCTTACGACGCTTCCATTCCCAGTTCAGCACCGATCCCCATTACGTGCCAGGAGCCACCGTCTATCGGGCTATCGACGCCTCCTATCGCACCGGTCTCGCTCCGTCTATATATGCCTGGCCTATGACAAGAAAGCCGTCATGTCTTTTGCAATCACCCGGTTGCCCGCTTGCGTGAACAGCGGAATACCTGGATTCGAAGGGAGAAGGCACATGACGGTGACGGCTGGAGGATGTCAAATTCAGCCGTTGCTGTGCCGGGCGACCGGTGGTGCCTCGGCTGGCTCGAAGGCGGCGGAGAACAGGTAGCTCGTCGCCAGGCTGCGGTAGGGCCGCCATTTCTCGGCGACAGCCAGGACCTCCTGCTGGCTGGGCAGGTGGTCCAGCTGATAGGCGGCCCGGATGGCCTTGCGGAGCGCCAGGTCGCCCGGCAGGACGACGTCCTCGCGCTGCAGCGCGAGGAGCATGGCGCCTTGCACGGTCCACGGGCCTATGCCCGAAATCGCGGTGAGCTCGGCCATGAGCTCTACTGCTCCTTCAACAGGCGGCCGGCGAGCGGGTCTCGCACTGGGGCGCTGGTCATGAGAGGGCTCCTTCTCTTAGCGAAACGGATGTGACCGACGGTACTAGCCGTCACGGTGAGCGGCTGTCACCTGATCCTGGTGATCTGCTGTCAGCGGCGCGCGAATCACCAAGATCCGGTGAGGGCCTTTCACCTGTCTAACGGCAAGCCTGGATCCGTCGCGACGGCACGGCCACCAGGGACGTGCGAGATTCAAGGGAGATACCGTGACATCACCAGCATCCGACGACGTGCCCGACTACGCGCCCGTCCCCCCGTCAGCGCTCGGCCCGGCCCTTAACGATCAGGGCTATTACGTCGGACGCGTCGAGCGGAACCTGTACTGGGTTACCGACGGCGTCTACAACTCGGCGTTCCTGACCACACCGGACGGCGTCGTGCTGTTCGACGCGCCCCCGTCCATCGGTCACAACCTGCAGCGCGCCGTCGATGAGATCGCCGCCGCCGAGGGCGTGAGCAACCGAGTGACCCACCTGGTTTACTCACACCACCACGCCGACCACGGCGCCGCATCCTCCCTGTTCGCGGACGTGGTCCGGATCGGGCACGAGGACACCCGGCGGCTGCTGCTGCGCGACGACGACCCGTCCCGGCCGGCGCCGGAGGTGACGTTCGCCGACCGCTACACCCTGGAGGTGGGAGGCGAGCGGGTCGAGCTGGCCTGGCACGGCCCCAACCACACGCCGGACAACATCTACATCCACTTCCCTGACCACGACACCCTCATGTTCATCGATGTCGTCAACGCCGGCTGGGTGCCCATTTACAACCTCAACCTCAGCGAAGACGTTATCGGCTACATGGGGGCCCCGGCCACCGCGCTGTCCTATCCCTGGACGCACCTCATCTCCGGGCACGTGGGCCGGCTGGCCACCCGCGACGACGTCGCGGTGCACCAGCAGTACATCGCTGACATCGAGGCCAGTTCGAGGGAGGCACTGGCGTCGGTCAACCCGGTGCCCTTCTACGTCAATGCCGGAGCGAATGTCTGGCTCGGGATAAAGGGACACCTCAACGCCGTCACCGAGGCCGCGGCCGCGCCCGTCATCGCCAAGTACACCGGCGTGCTGGCCGCCGCGGACATCGAGGAATTCACCACCACGACCACGTTCGCCATCATGCAGTCACTGCGGCTCGACAAGGGGCCCAGCGGACCCGTCCATCCCTGACCACGATGCACCGCCCGTGCGCGCCGATAGCGCTGCGCCGGCTCCCGGGAGCCGGCGCAGCGTCATTCGGCCGTCCCGGCCGAGCGGCCGCCGGCCGGCGGCCGTAAGTTGGCTGGTATGGCGGCCTCTGATATCCCCGTGCCGGGAACCTTGCCCACGGTCATCGCCGTGCGCGGGGCGCGGCACAACAACCTGCGCGACGTCGACGTGGACGTGCCGCTGTGGCGGACGGTCGCGGTGGTCGGGGTGTCCGGGTCGGGCAAGACGTCGCTGGCCATCGGCACGCTGTACGCGGAGGGCATGCACCGGTTCCTGGACAGCCTGAGCACCTACAGCCGCCGACGGCTGAGCCAGGCGCAGCGGCCGGACGTGGACCGGATCGACCACCTGCCGCCTGCGCTGGCCCTGCGGCAGCGCCCGCCGGTACCAGGGCCGCGCAGCACGGTCGGCACCATGTCCGAGGTGCTCAACGTGCTGCGCCTGATGATGTCACGGCTGGGCTCGCACCTATGCCCGAACGGCCACCGCGTCGAGCCGTCGATCGCCGCGTTCAGCGAGGAGATCATCTGCCCGGTGTGCGGCGCGCATTTCGAGCATCCGAGCGCCGAATCCTTCGCCTTCAACTCCTACGGCGCCTGCCCCGCCTGCCAGGGCCTGGGCGTACGGTCCGAAGTCGACGTCGCCACCCTGGTTCCCGATCCGGACAAGACGATCGCCGAAGGCGCGGTGCTGCCGTGGAACTCCGGCGGGCGGCGGCTGTCGATGTACGCCGCGGGCGAACTGGGGGTCCGGCTGGACGTCCCCTACCGGTCCTTGACCGATCACGAGCGTGACATCGTGCTGCGCGGTGAGCCGGTGCGGCAGCAGGTGACGCTGCACTCGGGCCGGAACGCGCGGACCGTGCAGCTGTCGGTCAACTACGACAACGCGATCGCCGCCGTCGAACGCTCGCTACGCAGTAACAACGAGCGCACCCGCCGCCTGGTGCAGCGCTTCCTCGTCACCCGCGTCTGCTCGGTCTGCCACGGCACCCGGTTGCGGCCCGAGGCGCTGGCTTCGCGGCTCGGCGGCCGCAACCTCGCCGAGGTCAGCGCGCTCACCCTGGACGAGCTGCAGGGCTTCACGGCCGGGCTGCCCGCGGGACTGCCCGCCGAGCTGAGCCGGATCACGGCAGGTCTGCTCGCCGAACTGAACGGCAGGCTCACGCCGCTGCTCGACGTCGGGCTGGGCTACCTGACCCTCGACCGGGCCGGTGCCTCGCTGTCGACAGGGGAACGACAGCGGATCGAGCTCACCTCGACGGTTCGCGCCAGCACCACGGGCATGCTATATGTGCTGGACGAGCCGTCGGTCGGGCTGCACCCGAGCAATGTCGCCGGGCTGCGCAAGACGCTCGCGGCCCTGGCCGGGAACGGCAACTCCGTGGTCGTGGTGGAGCATGAGCGGGAGGTCGTCCGTTCCGCGGACTGGGTCATCGAACTCGGCCCCGCGGCTGGCGCCCAGGGCGGCACGGTGATCGCCGAGGGCACCCCGGGCCAGCTGGAAACCGACCCGCACTCGGTCATCGGCCCGTTCCTGGCCGGGGCCGCGGCCGTGACCCGGGACCGTCCGGCACGGCCCGGTCCCGACGGGCAGATCGTCCTGGAAGTCGGCGACCTGTACAACCTGCACGACGTTACCGCCGCCTTCCCGCTGCACCGGCTGACCGCGCTGGCCGGGCCGTCCGGGGCCGGCAAGACCGCCCTGGTCCTGGACAGCCTCATCCCGGCCGTGCGGGCGCTGCTGAGCGCCTCCGCACTGCCCGCGCATGTCCGTCGCCTGGACCTCGGCGGCATCCGCCAGGTGGTCCAGGTCGACGCCTCGCCCATCGGCCAGAACGCGCGGTCGACCCCCGCGACCTACTCCGGGACGTTCGACCAGATCCGCCGCGTGTTCGCCGAGTCCGCCTACGCCCGGCGGCGGCGCTGGAAACCCGGGCACTTCTCGTTCAACACCGGCGAGGGGCAGTGCCCGACCTGCCGCGGACTCGGCGACATCGACCTCGACGTCCAGTACCTGCCCGACATCACCGTCGGCTGCCCCACCTGCCACGGCGCCCGGTTCAACGACGCCACCCTGGCCGTCCGGGTCGACGGCCTGACCATCGCCGACGTGCTCGGCCTGACCGTCGACGACGCCCTGAAACAGTTCGCTGAGCAGGCTCCGGTGATCGCGGCGCTGCGGCCCGTCAGCGAGGTCGGCCTGGGATACCTGCGGCTCGGCGAGCCGACGCCGTCCCTGTCCGGCGGCGAGTCGCAGCGACTGCGGATCGCTTCCCGGTTGCGCGCCAGCCAGCGCGGTGCGCTGTACGTGTTCGACGAGCCGTCCACCGGCCTGCACCCGCTCGACGTGGCCACGCTGGTCGGCGTGTTCGACCGGCTGCTTGAGGCCGGCGCCACGATCATCGTCATCGACCACGACCTCGACCTGCTCGCCGCAGCCGACCATCTCATCGACATGGGGCCGGGCGGCGGCCCGGACGGCGGGCGCATCCTGGCCGCGGGCACGCCAGAGGACGTGGCGCGGGACCCGGGCAGCGCGACCGGGCCGTGGCTGGCCGAGCACCTGGGCCTGCCGGCCGGAGTATGAGGGCCGAAGGGAGTACCCGATGCGGATCGGGCTGCCTGGTAACTCCGCCTTAAGCCTGCGCGTAGAGGGCGCGAGCAGGCCCAGGGCGCGGGCGCGGTCCACCGCCTCGTGGCGGCTGTGGACGCCGAGCTTGGCGTACAGGTGACGCGTGTGGGTACTGACGGTGTTCACCGAGAGGAATAGCTCATTCGCGATCTCGTGCCCCGTGAGGTGAGTCGGCAGGTAGCGCAGGACGCGGGTCTCGCTGTCGGTGAGTTGTTCTGTAATTCTCGGGGGGACGATCCCCCCCAGACCCCCCCTGATTACGGGGGGGCTGCCCGCCCCCCCGTGCCCCCCCGGCCCCCGAAAGGGGGTTACCGGGTTCAGGATCCTGGAGATCAGGGCGGGGTGAGCGGTGCCGCTCCGGCGATGGCGCTCGAGCAGAGCTGGGACGGGATCCAGGAGGAATGGCAGGACTATGCCGTTGGACTCGGTGATATCCAGCGCCTGCTCCAGGACACGTCCGGCCCCGACCTGGTCGCCCAGCGCGTCGCAGGCTCTTGCCTCCAGCAGCAGCGCCGTTATCATCCGCACCCGGCCGACCCCGGAGACCGAGCCGTCCAGGACGGGCGCGAGCGCATCAGCCGCCGCCTGCGGGTCGCCGGTGGCCAGCCGCAGCGCCGCCGCTGCGGTCCGCATTTCCACGCTGGCTCGCTCGTCCGGGCCCAGTTTGGCGAGCGTCTGCTCGGCGCGTCCGGTCTGGCCCAGCCGTACCAGCGTCTGCAGCATCCGTGATCGCATCGACGTCACGCAGGTCTGCGGCCTGACCAGGGTCGCGGCCAGCTTATCGGCGACGCGGAACGCCGCCAGCGCGTCGGTATCACGGCCCCGGGCCAGCTCCAGGACCGCGCGGGCATAACGCAGGCTCATCCCGGCGGCCGGTTCCACCTCGGTGCGCAGGGTGCGCTCGGCGCGCTCCAGCCACGGCTCGGCCTCATCCAGCCGTCCCTGGTACAGCAGCACGATTCCGAGTTGGGCGTAGGCCATCCCGGCGAGTGGCTCCTCGCCCCAGCCATGCCGTTCGGCCAGCTCGATCGCCTGCCCGCTCCACTCCCCTCGCGACGCATCGGGCCGGAACAGCAGCATTCCGTGCGCGCCATGGGCCAAGCCGTGCAACTCCAGATACGGTCGCCCGATCTGGCGCGCCAGGGCAACGCCTTGCTTCAAATGCCGTTCCGCGTCCTCGAACGCCAGGGCCCATGTCTCGGCAATGCCAAGGCTGATGAACGCCACGGCGCGCAGATCCTCCACCGGCCCGAGGTGCGCGGGATGGGCAGCCTCCGTGATGCTGAGCAGCCGCTGAGCTTCCTCGACCACGACGGGGAAGTCCACGAGGCGCCGGGCCAGGAACAGCCGCAGCACCGCCAGCATGACCTGCACGCGTCCGCGGCGGTCCGCGGGCACCGCCGTCAGCGCGCCAGTGGCCTGGGCCAGGTGACGTCCGGCGTCTTCCAGGGATCCCCGGATCAGGTCGCCGGCCACCTGCACGGTGGTGAGCTCCGGGCTGGCCGCGACGACCCGGCGGGGGAACCTGCCCAGCAACCCGACCAAAGTAGCGCCCCGGCCGCCGAGGTAAAGGTCGAGCCAGTGGTCCGACAGCAGCCGGGCCGCCATCGCCCAGTCCTCGGCGGCCTGCGCTTGGCGGACCGCCTCCACCGGGTGCCCGTGCCCGGCCAGCCACCCGGCGGCAGCGCGGTGCAGCGCGGCCCGTTCATTCGGCTCGGTGCGGCGCAGTTCCAGTTGCAGCAGATCCGCGAACAGCTGGTGATAGCGAAACCACGACCTGCCCGCGTCCAGCGAGACCACGAACGCGCCGGCCTGCTCCAGATCCTGCAAGATCCGTTCCCCGCCCGAGCTGCCGGTCAGCACGTCCGCCAGCGGGCCGCACACCCGGTCCAGCACTGAGGTGCGCAGCAGCAGCAGCCGCACCGCCTCGCTCTGCCGGTCTAGCACCTCGGCCAGCAGGAATTCAGCTACCGTCCGATCGGTGCCGGAGAACTCCGCGGCGAACTGCTCCGGGTCCGGGTGCCCGGCCAGCGACAGCGCCGCCAGCCGCAGCCCGGCCGCCCAGCCCTCGGTCCGCTCGTGCAGCCGGGCCAGCGGGCCGGCCGGCAATTCGACCCCGGTCGCGCCGAACAGCGCCCGCGCCTCGGCCAGGCTGAACCGCAGATCGACCGCGCGGATCTCGGTCAGCTCCTCCTCCAGCCGCAGCCGGTGCAGCCCCAGCCTCAGGTCGTACCGGGTCGCCAGGACGAACCGCAGCTCCTGCGGCGCGCGCAACAGCAAGAGCTCCAGCTGGGGCAGCACCTCACGTGAGTCCAGCAGGTGCGCATCGTCGATCATCAGCCACAGCCGGTCTTGCAGCGGGGCCAGGTCCTTGAGCAGCCGCTCTACCACCGCCCAGCCGTCCAGACCTGGCGCCGCGGTCAGCGGCCGCACCAGCGCCGATCCGGCCGTGGTGCCCCACAGCGCGTCGGCTACCGAGATCCAGAACCCTTGCGGGTCACGCTGCTCGCTGTCCACCGATACCCACGCGGCGCGGGCGGCCAGGCCGGCCTCGGCGATCCAGGACCGCATCAGCACCGTCTTCCCGCTCCCCGCCGGCGCCGATATCTGAACGACCCGTTGCGCTTCGGCCAGCCGCCCGAACAGCGGGCACCGGGACACGACTCCTGCTCTGCTGGCAGGAGCGGCCGGCATATCAAGGGTTCCGGGCTTGTCGCCAGGTGGAATGACGCCGCTGAGCGCCCGGAAGCCGACGGCACCGTCGCCTGGCCCGTCAAGACCGGCTTGGAAGGGTCTCAGTTCGGGCGGGACAACCGGGTGCGTGGCTAGCGCGCCCATGCCTCCGTGCCGCCTCTGCGTGTCACCCTTCAAGGGAATCCCCTGGGCCGGGCGATGAATAGTCGTCATCTGACGACACCTTGCCGCGGCCGCTTCTTGTTCGCGCGGTCCTGTGCGTCGCCCCTACGGGGCAATGCCGTGGCGCAGCGCTTCGCGGACGATCTCTACCCTGCTCTTGGCACCGAGCTTGGCCAGGATGTGCGAGATATAAGTCTGCACCGTGCGCCGGGACAAAAACATGCTGCGGGCGATCTCCGACGTTGAGTCGCCCCGGGCGACCAGGGCGGCGATCTTGACCTCCGTCGGCGTGAGCGCCCCCCAGCCGGAGGCGGCCCGCGGACCGCGCGGACCGCGGACGCCGCGCCTGATGCCATGGCGGCGAAGCCGGCTGTCGGCCCGGCGGATGTCCCAGCGGGCATTCAGGCCCTCATACAAACTGACGGCCTCGTTCAGCGCGGCCCGGGCCTCCTCGTGCTGGCCACGCTCGGCCAGCACGGCCGCTAGGTCCTCCACGGCGGCAGGCAATTCCGCGGCCGGGCCGATCGTTCGGTAGTGCGCGACGGCGTCCCGGAGCGGGACCGGATCAGATTCGAGCAGGCCCTGACACCGCAGGCTAGCCGCGGCCGCCCGAGCCGGCCGGGTTTCCGCCGCGGCCTCCGCCTGGCAGGCCCGGGCCGCGGTCTGCGCGATCTGCCGGTCGCCGGCGGCGGTCGCGAGCCGCACGAGATCCGGCAGCCACTGGTGGGTCAGGGTCATCTCGCCGTCGTGCCGGGGCACGATCGCGGCCAGCACCTGCATGGCCTGATGGGCCTCGCCGCGCTGCTCCAGCGCCACGGCGTGCGCGGCGACGAGAAAGTCCCTGTTCTCCCGGTCGGGGATCCTCAGGACGGGGAGAGCCAGGCCCGCGCGGAGATGCTGATCGGCCGTCGTACGCTGGTCCCGCCGTCCGGCAATGAGCGCGGCCACACCGTGGACGAGCAGCGCTGGCCAGCGCTCGCGCAGAAACGTATACGTGAGCCCGGGAGCATCGCCCTCATCGGTGCTCAGCTCCGCCAGCGCGTCGTCCCACTGGCCAAGCCAGTACCGCAGCACGGCCGCGGCGACCCAGGTCGTACGATCGGGACCGCCGCTGCGCTGGGCGGATGCACGAGCCTGCCGGAGGGTCGACTCCGCTTCCGGCCAGCGGTCCAGGTTCTGCAAGGTGAAAATACGGCCATCGACGGCGAACGAGCGCAGGTCCGCGTAGCCGGGATCGTCGCCGAGCACGCGCAGTGCCCGGTCGACGTAGTCGAGCGCGGCGGCATGGTCACGCCTGACGCCATGGCTCAGCCACAGGTCGGTCAGGGCGTGGGCGGTCGCGAACGCGTCGCCCGTCTCCTCGGCGACATTGAGGGCCTGCCGGGCGGTCACGTCCGCCGTGTCCAGCTCACCGGTATCGGCCCGCTCGAGCATCGCCAGCAAGGCCAGCATCCGGGCCTGCCAGGTGCGAGGCAGGCCGGCCGCCAGCCCCTGGCCGATGGCGGCGATCGCTTCATCGCTGCGGCCCGCACTGACCTGAGCCCGCGCGAGCACCGAGTACGTCTCGGCCCGCCGCACCGGGTCAGCCATCACCGGCAGCGCCGCTCGGGCCTGCTGGGCCGCCTCGTCATAGGAGCCGGCCGCGAGCAGGGCCCGGGCCAGGCTGGCGGTGAGCCCGTCCCAGGTTTCATTGCCGCTGGAGGTTTCGTCCAGTTCCCGCCGCAGCAAGTCGGCCGCCAGTTGCGGTGCCTGCGTGGTCAGCGTGGGCGCGGTCCGGAGAAGCCAGGCTCGAGCCCAGCCCGCACCTGGCTGTCCCGCCGCGAAAAGCTGCTGCGCGACGCTCAGGGCATCCGCATCCGTGGCCGCGAGCTCTTGCGCCGCCTCGGCGTGCAGCGCCGTGCGCAGTGCCGTCGGCATGCTCGCATAGAGCGCTTGATGGATCAGCTGATGCCGGAACGCCAGTTCGGAACCCGAGCCGACCAGGATGCGGGCCGCCACGGCCTCCTGCAGCCCAGCGGCCAGTTCCGACACCGGCCTACGCAGCAGCACGGCCAGGTGGGTGACCGTGAACTTTCCGCCCAGCAGCGCGGCCGTCTGGAGGATCTGCGCCGTCTCAGCCGAGACGGAGCTGAGCCGGTCATTCAGCACGGCAGCCAGCGACGCCGGCAGTTGTTCCTGGGCCGACCAGACGCCGCCGGCGGCCCGCTCACGCGCCAGGGCGTCGACCAGCTCGCGCAGGTACAGGGGATTTCCAGCGGCCTGACCGGTCAGCTGACGCAGCGTACCCGCAGGCGGCGTGCCGAGCATGGCCGTTATCAGGGTGGCCACATCGGCCTCGTGCAGCGGCCCGAGCGTGACCACCGCCCCGCCGCGGCGGGCCAGGGACGTGCGTACCTGCTGCACCTCCGGCCGGCTCGGATCCGACCGGCACGTCGCGATCAGCAACAGCCGCAGCTGATCAATGGAGCCGGCGAGCTGGTGCCAGACGAGCAGCGACGCGTCATCGGCCCACTGCAAGTCGTCGATGACCATCACTGTCGGGGCGGTTGCGCACAGCTCGTCCGCCAGTGCCACCAGGACCTCGACACTAGAAACCGACGCGTCGCCGTCGGCGAACAGCCCGAGACGCTGGCTGCGCAGCAGCCTGGCGGCGTGCGCGCGGCGAGGGTCGGGCGAACTGAGCCGGACCTGCAGGCAGTCCTGGATCACGCTCAGCGGCAGCCGCTCGGCGAGCTGGTCCGCGATCCCCCACCCGATGTTCCATCCCAGCTCGCTCGTCCCGGCTAGGGCCTCGACGACCAGGGACGACTTGCCGATGCCGGGCTCGCCCTCGACCCAGACCGCCGCGCCCCCGCCATGCTGGAGAGCTTCGACGCCGGCCCGGAGGGTCGCGAGCTCCTGGCTGCGGTCCACCCACTGCGGCGGTCGGTCGATGGGCCACATGCTTGTAACGTATGCCCTGCCCAGAGGCAATGCCTACTCGATACCCGCCAGGCCGGGCGTAGGTCCCCTGGTGTCCTTCCTTCCAGGGGACGTATACCGTCGAGAACGGCGTTATCGTCTCGGCGAGCATCGTCGAGACCTCATGAATCGGGTGGGCCGCCGATGACCTGGGTGGCGCGCAGTGCGGCATCGAGCATCCGTTCGCGCCGGTCGATTTCCTCGCCCATGTACAGGACCAATGACGCGAGCTCGGCTGTGTTACCCGGCCGGATCCGGGCGCAGAATGCGGCCAGCCTGCGCGCGAGCGCGCGGCGCCTGCTCACCGGTGCCCGCGTGATCATCTGAGGGATACCCAGGCACCTGAGCGCGAGGAGACGGCCATCCGGGCAGCCGGGCTCCAGAACATCTGCGGTGGCGGGTAGTCCCGACTCGGTAACTGTCATCTGAATCAGTTCGTCCTTTGCGGATGGGTTGCTGCGGGCACTGCGTGCGGAGACTGCGTGCGGAGTAGGACGCGCCGGGCAGGTGCCCGGTTGACAGGAAACGGCACATTCAGTGATCAGGCGGTAACGCGGGGGCTTCGCGTGCCATGACGCGGTCACGGTGATGGTGGTGCCGGTGCGTTCTGCCGGCGGTCCAGCTGGTTATCCGCGGGTAGCTTTCCTTGACGATCTGCAGGTGCCGCCAGCTGTGTACCCGGTTCACCCCGCGCAGCACCCTGATTTGCTCGATCGTGCGGAGCAGTGACGTTTCGCTGCTGGTGTCGGCGGCCGCTATCACGTCGAACCGGCCGGTGCCGGTGAGCACGTAGGTGACGTCGGGTATAGCTGCGATCTGCTCGGCGATGTCCTGGGCGGACCGTGATCCCGAGTCCGGCCCTGGCCAGCCGCCCGGTGTGCCGGGCGTCGACCAGGACCGTGACGTGCACGGCGCCGCCGCGGATCTGGACCAGGCCGCCGACCGCGAGATCTACGTGATGAACCAGTCCGGCCACGGCGGCGTGCTCAACGCCGCCGGCCTGGCCCAGTGCGGCATCACCGCCAGCACCCCGGACATCGCCGGCGGCCACATCGGCCGTCATGCCGACGGCCGGCCCGGCGGCCTGATCATGGACGCCGCCTGCGACCTGCTGACCGGCGCCGGCGGCGTCAAGCTGGGCCGCCACGGCCCCAACCTGCACCTGCCGCCCGCGCCGGGCGAGGCCGCCGGCTGGCTCGATAACGCACAGCGAGCATTCCTGGCCGCCGGCGTGACCAGCCTGGTCGATGCGCAAGTCAGCCGCCGCGAGCTCACCGTCTACACCGCAGCCCTGGCCTCAGGGCGGCTTCAGGTCCGGGTCGGCCTGCGGGTGATCTCCAGCTACCTGCCCGAGCTGACCGCGAGCCCGCGGACGTGCTCCGCCTGGAGGACGCCGTCGTGCCCGCACCCGGCCCGGGACGAATCCGCGTCACCGTTCACGCCGTCGGGCTGAACCCGGCCGACTGGGCGCTGTTCCCCGGCAACCTGCCCCGCGGCATCGGCCTGGACGTGTCCGGAACCGTCGACGCGGCCGGTGCGGGCGTCACCGACGTCGCTGCCGGTGACCATGTCTTCGGCACCCCGACTTCGCCGGGCAGCCGACCGCGGGCGCGGGCGGCCATGCGATCTTGGACCACTGGGCGCTCATGCCCGACGGGTTCGGCTTCATCCAGGCGGCCGCACTGCCGATGGCCATCGTGACCGCCTACAGCACCCTGGAGATCTTCGGCGGGACCGCGGGGCAGACCCGGCCACGCCCGCGGCAAACTCGTCCTGCTTCCCAGCGCCAGCACAGCACGAGCCGGCTAGCGTTCACCGGTCCCGCAACGACCGTGCGCCGCCCGCCCACTAACCGGACGCCGCCCGGCGCTGAGTTCATGCATGGTGCATGATTGACGGTAGGCTACGTGCATGAGCGAGCCTACGGATACGGGGATCGTCCAGGTCCGTGACGTCGATCCGGCGACACTCGCGGTGCTGCGCGACCGAGCCAGATCACTCGGTCAGTCGCTGTCGGGTTACTTGCGCGACCTGATGGACGCCGATGCCGCTGCGGAGACCAACGCCGAGGTAATCGCCCGGATCGCCCGCGATCGGGAACCCTTGGACCTGACCATGGACGACATTCTCGCGGCGCGCGACGAGGGACGGCGTTGAGCCTCACCTACGTCGTCGACTGCTCCTTGGTGGTCGACGCGCTGGCCGCGCGGGAGGGGGATGACGTGCTGCGGCAGCGACTGTCCGCTCCGCGCACGCTGCATGCCCCGCACCATCTCGACGTGGAGGTTGCGTCCACCGTGCGGGGCCTCGCAGCCGGAAAGAAGATCACCGATCACCGCGGGGAACAGATGCTGGCCGACTACTCCCGCCTGCGGATCACCCGCCATCCAGTCTGGCCCTATCACCCCCGGATGTGGGAGCTGCGCCACAACCTGGGAGCGTACGATGCCGCCTACATCGCGCTAGCTGAGGCACTCGGCTGTGAGCTCCTGACCGGCGACGTCAAGCTAAAGAACGCCGCTGGGCACCATGCGACAGTGATCGTGTCCCGTTAACATTTCAGGGTGCCTGGGCCGTATTCCCCGCTCGCAAGAAGATGCACGGGCTTCCGAGGCCGTAACTGGATAGGTCTATTTGCTGGCGGCTGCGCCTGCACGAGGGTTCCGATGAGAGACCGGTGCACGCCAAAGGGACTGCGGCGGAGGGGAAGCGTTGTGGGCTTGGTGCTGGTCGATCAGGACGGGACCATAGCCGATTTCGAGCGAGCCCTCCTCGACGCGTTCCGGGCTGAGCATCCCGGTGCACCGTTTATCGACGTCGCCAACCGGCGTGAGGTCAGCGCCCGGAAGCAGTACGGGCCGGAGTGGGGCCCGGCAGTCGACGCAATCATGAAAACCGAGGGCTTCTACCTGAGCCTGCCCGTGATCACCGGCGTTCCGCGGGCTTTTGACGAGATGCTCGAGGCGGGGCATGAGGTGTTCGTGTGCACCTCGCCGCTGAGCGGCACGCGCTGGTGCATGCCGGAAAAGCTCGCCTGGGTCGAGCAGCACCTGGGCAAGTCTTGGGTGGACAGGGTCATCATCACCAAGGACAAGACCCTGGTGGGAGACCCGTTCCGGCGGTGTGTTCTGGTTGACGACCGGCCCGGCGTCGACGGCCTGGTGAAACCGCCGCCATGGCGGCAAGTGCTCTTCGACGCTCCCTACAACCAGACCGCCCAGGGACCGCGATTGATCTCCTGGGCCGACTGGCGCCAGGTACTCGCGCAATACCTTTGACGGCTGGTCAGTGAGCTTCATGGCGCTCGGTCCGGCTCGGCCGTAGGCCTGGTCCCGTCTTCCTGGCGGCCCGGATGCGTTGCCGGGCGTCGGGGTTAGATGGCGGTACGGCCGCCATCAGCGGTGATGACAGCGCCGGTGACGTAGCTGGCCTTGGGCGAGGCGAGGCGAGGCGAGG
>Ga0302326_10009058_pt1 | contig 21842 bp, 24 predicted proteins | sample Palsa_T0_3_FD_202264 | JGI IMG/M metagenome (GOLD analysis project Ga0302326, IMG submission 202264) | Peat permafrost microbial communities from Stordalen Mire near Abisko, Sweden - Palsa_T0_3 | ecosystem: Environmental > Terrestrial > Soil > Palsa > Peat permafrost | place: Sweden: Abisko... | reverse complement strand
TTGGCTGAAGGCGCGACGGCTTGGACTGTCGAACAGTCGCGCGCTAATTTTCAAATCGTTGCCGCGCTGGTGGCTCCGGGCGATCCGGCCGACAGCCGGTTACTCCTGCATCCGCTCGCGGTCAGCGCGGGCGGCGATCCGTCGCACACCGGCGGAAAATTCTGGCCCTCGCGCGATAACCCGGAGTGGAAGACCATCGCGGCGTGGGTCAACGGAGATAAAGCCCAATGAAACCGAAACACCCGCCCTTCACCGCGCTCGCGCTGGTTTGCGCCGCGTCTCTTCAGCTGGCAGCCGAGCTGCGCCCACGCGTCATTCAAACCAATTCCGCGGGCGACAACGTCCACGTTATCGATCCGGCGACAAACAAAGTCGCCGGCACCATAGAGGGCATCGACGTTTCTCACGGCACTGTAATCGCGCCCGGCGGCGCGCGCATCTACATCACCGAAGAACCCACGCGCACCATGGACGTCGTGGACAGCAAGACTCTGCGAATTATCAAAAAGGTTCCATTGAGCGGGCGCCCCAACAATCTCGCGGTCACCTCCGACGGCCGCAAAGTTTACGTTGGCATCGCGCAAGCTCCGGGAGCCGTGGACGTCATCGATACCGAAACGCTGACGCGCGTCAAATCGATCCCCGTTCAAGGCGCCATTCACAATGTCTATGTGACGCCGGACAGCAAATACGCGGTGTCCGGTTCGGTGGTGACGGGCGTCATCACCGCGATCGATACGTCCACCGATGCGGTCGCTTGGTTCTGGAAAGAGACCGCTGGGATTCGCCCGATGGTCTTTACGACCAACGCCGACGGCTCGACCAAAGAGATGATATTCCAACTGTCGAATTTCCACGGATTCGTCGTCGCGGATTTCGAAACCCGCAAGGAGCTTCGCCGCGTAACGCAGCCGGACGTTCCCGGGCAAGAACGCGAAACCGACGGAATCCAGGGCGCGCCCGCCCACGGCCTGATCGTAACCCGGGATGGCAAGACGCTTTGGACCACCAGCAAATACTACAACTACGTGGCGGCGTATTCATTGCCGGATTACAAACTGGTGAAGATCGTGACGGTGGGATCGCACCCGGAGTGGATGACGATTCCGCCGGATGGAAAAAACATGTACGTGGGTTGCGCCGGAACCGATTCCACCGATGTCATCGATCTTGCGGCGATGCGGATGATCAAGCGCATCCCAGTGGGCAGCGTGCCCAAGCGCAACACCAGCGGTTTGATCGAGACGGAGTAACGTCCGGTTACACATCCGAACTTCCGCGCCTTCCGTATTACTCAAGGATGCGCCCACTCAGCGGCGCAACCGAGAGGATGACTATGCGGAAATATTTTTCATTGATGATGTTGACTGGACTGTTCGTGTTGGCGCCGCTTTCGCGCGCCGACGACACGCTTTACAAAAGCCTGGGCGGCAAGAAGGCCCTGGTAGCGGTGGTGGATGATTTTGTCGGCCGCGTGGCCGCCGACAATCGGATCAACAGTTTCTTCAAGGCCACGGCTGCCGATCCAAAACGGCTGGCCAAGTTCAAGAAGAACCTGGTGGATCAAATCTGCGAAGCGGCAGGCGGTCCCTGCAAGTACAAAGGCAAGGACATGAAGACCGCGCATGCCGGCATGGGCATCGGCGGCGGGGACTTCGACGCACTGGTTGGAGACCTGGTGGCTTCGCTCGATAAGTTCAAGGTGAAGGAAGGCGACAAGCAGGCGCTGCTCGGCGTGCTCGGACCCATGAAGAAAGACATCGTCGAGAAATAACTTCGGCGGCTATCGCTCGATCGTGCTCGTGGGCGTTGCGGGCTTGAACAGCAGCAAATCCAAGCTGAACGTTACCCGCATCGCCCCGACGGGCTTCGGCCGCATCGGGCGATAAATCGAATGCAGGACGTCGTTGACGGCGCCCGCGTCGAGATCGGCAAAAGTGCTGACGCTTCGCCGATCGACGAGCGCGAAGTGGTGCGCGAATGTCTGGATGGTTCGGGTCGTGCGATCCCGCCCCGCGCCGCGCAGCTCAATCAGATCGTCAGGCGCTGGAAGGGCAACGAGGAGCCTCCCATCATCGCGCTGGACACGCCGGAATTCGGCGGCGTTCATGCGCGCCGTGATCGATACAACGATCGAGAATGAACGGTCGGCGTAAGGCAGGAACCGGTCGGCGTTGGCAACGATCCACTCGCATCCGGGATACCGTCTCGCAGCGGCGTCAATGGCCGGAATCGAGATGTCCACGCCATGCCCGTCGAAGCCGGTCCGGCGGGCGAGCGATCCCAGGTAGAATCCCTCGCCGCAACCTGCGTCCAGAACGACGTCGTTCGGCGATGCGGCGAGCATGTTTGCGATGGTGTCGAGCAGCGGCTGAGTCACGCCGAGATCATGCAACCGTCGTCGGCCCGTTATGGCCGCGGCAGTGTCGCCCGGTTGCTTGGATCGCCGATCTTGCGGCTGTAGCAGGTTGATATACCCGCTGCGCGCGAGGTCGAACGAATGGCCGCGCGGGCATACTAGTCGGCGGTCGTCGCGCACCAGGCCCATTTGACAGTCGCGGACCGGGCAGAGCAGCATGGATCGATGATACTCAGTATCCTCGACCAATCTCCGATCTCGGAGGGATCGACAGGCGCGGACGCTTTGCGCAACACGCTCGACTTGGCGCGCCTTGCGGACCAGCTCGGGTTTGCGCGCTACTGGGTGGCGGAACATCACGGCACTCCCATGCTGGCCTGCGCCAGCCCGGAGGTGATGATCGCATCGATCGGCTCGATTACGCGGCGGATACGAATCGGAAGCGGCGGCGTCATGCTGCCGCACTACAGCTCTCTCAAAGTGGCCGAAACGTTCAGCATCCTCAGCGCGCTATTTCCGGATCGCGTCGACCTCGGCATCGGCCGCGCGCCGGGCACCGATCGCGCCACTGCCTTCGCGCTGCAACGCGACCGCCGCCAGCCCGCTCCCGACGATTTCCCGCAACAACTCGGCGAGTTGCTCGGGTATCTCGAAAACCGGATGCCGCAGGGCCATCCTTTCGCCCGGTTGGCGGCGTTGCCCGGACGTCCCTACGTCCCGGAAGTTTGGCTGCTGGGATCCTCCGCGCAAAGCGCCCTGTGGGCGGCCGATAGTGGCTTGCCCTATGTGTTCGCGGATTTCATCAATCCCGACGGCGCCACTTATGCGGCCATTTACCGCGACCGGTTCTGCGCGTCTGAAACGCTGGCCGAACCTCGGGTAATAGTCGCCGGTTGGGCGATCTGTGCGGAAACCGATGCAGAAGCGCAGCGGATCGCTTCCAGCGCGCGAATGACGCGGACGCTTTTGAACGAAGGCCAACTCATTCCCGTGCCGCCCATCGACAAGGCGCTTCGCTTTCTCGCCGAACGAGGGCCGAGCCCGGACACCGTCGCTCGCCCGCGCCGCGCGATCATCGGCGATCCCGAAACCGTGAAGAGAGGAATCGAGGAGCTGGCCGCTCTGTATGGCGCGGAGGAGGCGATGATCGTTACTATTACGTACGATCATGCCGCCCGACGCCGATCCTACGAACTGATCGCCGAAGCGTTCGGGCTCGGTTAAGGAACCCTGCTCTCAATGAAAGCCGCGGATTGGGAATTCAAGAACCGAGCGCTGGCCTTCGGATTGATCTTCGCCCTCGCGTTCGCTCTGTATTCGGTGGACCACGAAAACTCAACTGCCGCGCTGGCGAACTGGCTTGCCGTGCCGCTAGGAACGCAGGCGGACCTCATCGCTCGTCTGCTATTCGCCATCGCCGCGCTATTGTTCGTTGTGGCCGCGCTGATCCGGACCTGGGCTTCGGCGTATCTTCACGCCAACATCGTCTACGCTGCCCGAGTGAAGACCGAGTAGCTGGTTGCCGATGGCCCGTGTCGGCATGTCCGCAATCCACGCTATTTCGCCAACGTGCTGATGGCTGTCGGCATGGGCGCGATGATGAGCCGGTCCGGATTCTTCGTGGCGGTGGTGGTGATGCTGATGTTCTGCTACCGGCTGATTCTGCGCGAAGAGTCCGAACTCGAGGCGAGCCAGGGCGAACAGTACGAAAGCTACCGAAAAGCAGTTCCGCGTCTTTGGCCATCCATGCGCCCGCGCATCGATTCCGCAGGCCGCCCGGCCAAGTGGAGAGAAGGATTCAAGGCGGAATCGTGGGTTTGGGGATTCGAGCGGCGGCGGTTGCGGCCTTTGCCATCACTCTGAACAACGTGGCGTTCTTTGGATTCCTCGGGGCAAGTCTTGCGTTACTGTGGTTGTCCCCGATGATTCTCGAAAACAAGGGGCCTTCAAGGCTTGAAGACGACCGATACTGCGCGAGAAAGGCCCGACCCTGCGGCGTTATGCCAACCGACAGGCGCCCGTTCAGTTGCATCGTCGTGACGAATCCCCGATCATTCGCATCTTCCCAGACCGGAAGCCTGGGGCATGACGTGCGCCAAGCGTCCATCACTTCGCCATAGCTTCGCTCGCCGCTCGCCAGCCACTCCAGGAGATCCAGGATCAAGACGTCGATTGTGTCGCTCATGGGATGATCAAAGGACTTCGACACCGTGAGGAATCATGTCCCGAGTGAGAAATGTTTTTGGTACTTCGCCCTCGCCCGCAAGAGTGAAGTTCCGAAAGCGTTTGTACCATTCTCCATGCGGCACCTCGGGATCGGACTTCAGCCACTCAGCTAATGCGTCGAAATCAGCCACCGCAATTCGGCCTTCACGGAAACGCTCCACAAGATGCTCCATGAGGCAGGTGGCGGCCTCCTAATTTTCGGCATTCTGATACTGTCTGTGAAACACGATCCTTTGAAGTTCCTCTGTTAGCCGACGAAGTTCATCATCATTTTTGGCGTCCTTAATCCGCGTTAGACCAAGGTGAAGCGCCTTTTTGGAAGTGTCGACAGGCGGAGCAACAACAGCTTCCTTCATCTCTCTTTGGGGCTGACTTTTGTTGGTTCGCACGGTTGCGCCTCGTGATTGATCGTCGCTTCCTCTTTTGGCTTTCGCCCAACGCGCTTGAACTGCCTTGCGGGCGCTGTCGCTTCTCTGCGCTGCGGTGAGTTTGGCGGCCCTCGCCGGTCCCCCCTTCTTTCCGCCCGTACGCCCCAAGGCCACGGCCGCCGGATTTTTCTTCTTTGCAGGCATATTCACTATTGTACGTGAGCGGTCACGCTCCGGCCCACATGCAAGGGATCTCTTAAACTAATCCTATGTCCACTTCCCCGTCAGCTTCCCAAACCTCGCCGCTGCGCTCGTCCGAGATCGTCGCGTTTGTCGGCGTAACCAATCCCGAGCGCGCGAAAGCCTTCTACCGGGACACGCTAGGCCTTGCGCTGGTGAGCGAGGACGGGTTCGCGCTGGTGTTCGACGCGAGCGGCACCATGTTGCGAGTCAGTCTCGTTCGCGAGGTGATGCAGGCTCAATACACGGTGCTCGGGTGGGAAGTCGCCGATATCGCCGCAACTGCCAAGCACCTGCAACAAGCCGGCGTGACATTGGAGCGCTACGCCTTCCTCCAGGATCAGGATGCGCTCGGCATTTGGACCGCCCCCGGCGGCGCGCGCGTGGCGTGGTTCAAGGACCCGGACGGCAACATCTTAAGCATCAGCCAGCACTCTTAGCGAACGCGACCGGCCTCGATGCTGCTCGTTCTCAAGCATATTCAGAAGCGCTACGGTGGGGTGGCGGCGTTGCGCGACGCCAGCCTGGAGGTGCAAGCCGGCGAAGTTCATCTGCTGGTGGGTGAGAACGGCGCGGGCAAATCCACGCTGATGAAGATCGTCGCGGGGCTGCTCCGCGCGGACGGAGGAGATTTTCTTTGGCAGGGGAAACACGTCCAGTTCCGCGACCCCGCCGAAGCTGCCTCGCGGGGAATTGCAATGGTTCATCAGGAACCGTTGCTGGCGCCGCATCTTTCGGTGGCCGAGAACATCTTCCTCGGCCGCGAACCGCGCGGACCGCTAGGCTGGGTGAATCGGCGCGAGATGACTCGGCGCGCGGCTAGCCTTATCGAGCAGCACCGTTTCCCGCTCCAAGCCGAAGCGCGCGTCGAGAAACTGAGCCCGGCCACGAAGCAGATGGTCCAGATCTGCCGCGCCATCCAGCGCGATGCCAAACTCCTTATCTTCGACGAAGCCACTGCCTCGTTCTCCGACGCGGAAACGCAGGAGGTTTTCCGGATCGTGCGTGCCCTGCGAGACAGTAACGTCGGCGTCATCTATATTACCCATCGATTGGAAGAACTGCGCGCAATCGGCGATCGCGTCACTGTCCTGCGCGACGGGGCGAACGTCCATTCCGGTCCGCTGGGCGAGCTTTCCACCGATGAGTTAATCCGTCACATGGTAGGCCGCGAACTCGGGTCCACTTACGTTAGAACGCCCCTTCTACCGGGCGATGAGCTGCTTGGCGTGGAACATTTAACGCGGGAGCCGGCGCTGCACGATATCAGCTTTTCGCTGCGCGCCGGCGAAATCGTCGGCCTGGCGGGATTGATGGGCGCAGGCCGCACCGAGCTATGCCGCGCGCTTTTTGGCGTGGATTCCATATCGAGCGGAAACATTCGGATCGCTGGCCGTTTGCCGTGCCTGCGTTCGCCCGAAGATGCGGTCCGCGCCGGGATCGCGCTGATACCGGAAGATCGCCAACGCCACGGGCTGGCGACGGCGCTGCCGGTCAGTCACAACCTGACCCTCGCCGGTCTCCGCGGCGTTTGCAGGTTCGGATTCCTGAACCATCCCGCCGAGAATCGCCTGGCCGCCGATTACACCGCGCGCCTGCGTATCGGCGCGCACTCGAGCCGTCAATTGGCCGGACAATTGAGCGGCGGGAATCAGCAGAAGGTCGCCATCGCAAAATGGCTGGTCCGCCAAGCGCGTGTTTTTCTGTTCGACGAGCCGACCTGCGGCATCGACGTCGCCGCGAAAGCCGAGGTCTTCCGCTTGATGGACGAACTGGCCAGAGGCGGCGCGGCAATCCTGATGGTCAGCTCCGAGATGACGGAGTTGTTGCAAGTAGCCGACCGGATTCTGGTAATGCGTGAGGGCAGAATCAGCGGGGAACTTCCGGGCCTCGCCTCGCCGGAACGAACCACGCAGGAGCAGATCATGCGCTACGCAGCCTTGCACGGGCGCGGCGCAGCGGCCGGAGAGAACAACGAATGATTCAACGGCTGCTGCCGTTCTTCGCGCTAATCGCGCTGTTCGTTATCCTCGCCGTGGTTTCCCCGAATTTCCTGACCGCCACTAACCTTGCGAGTGTGGTGCGCCAAACCACCGTCATCAATATTCTGGCGCTGGGTATGACGATGGTCATCATTACGGGCGGTATCGATCTTTCGGTCGGGTCGAACCTGGCGCTGGCGGGTTTGCTGGGGAGCATGGCGATGGCACGGTACGGGATTCCCGCGGGCCTGGTAGCGGGCCTTATCACGGGCGCGCTGTGCGGTCTCGCTAACGGCGCGATGATCACCGGGCTTCGTATCAGCCCGTTTATCGTGACGCTCGGCGCCATGGGAATCTATCGCGGCCTTGCGCTCATCGTTTCGAAGGGCCTTCCGGTGAGCGACATTCCCCCGGCATATTCGTATCTCGCCGAAGGCACGCTCGCGCGGGTTCCGTTCGCGCTCTGGATTCTCGCGGCCTGCGCCGTTGTGGTCCACGTCATTCTAGAGCACACGCGGCTCGGCCGTTATGCTTTCTCGATCGGCAGCAATCCCGATGCGGCGTATTATGCGGGCGTGCCGGTGCGTTTTCATACCACCGCCGTATATACGATCGCGGGTCTGTTGGCGGGCTTGGCGGGAATGATCGAGACGTCGCGGCTGATGACCGGGCAGCCGACCAGCGGGCAAGGCTACGAGCTGACGGCCATCGCGGCGGTGGTCATCGGCGGCGGAAGCCTGCGCGGAGGGGAAGGCACCGTGCTGGGAACGCTGATGGGCGCGTTGATCATGGGCCTGCTGGCAAACGGCAGCGACCTGCTCGGGACCAATCCGTACTGGCAGCAAGTGATCATCGGAGGAGTGATTATCCTGGCGGTGGCTCTCGATGAGCTGCGCAAGCGAAGAACGAGCGCGTAGGATCATTTCCGAACGCGGGCGCGCGCCATGATCTCCTCGATGACGGCGGTCTTCGCATCGGCGTAATTCTGGACGGACTTCCAATCCTTCTGGGCCAAGGCCAGTTTCGCGCTGGCGTACAGATCGCGGTCGGCAGCGTTGCCGCGCAGCCAGTCCCGGAACGTCAACATACGATCGATTTCCGGACAACGGCACGAAAACACGTGCAGGTTCGTCTCCGCTTCCGGCCCTTTGAACATGCGGTGCTCGAACCAGCCGGTCTCACGGATGCGCAGCACGTAGCCGGCGCCCTCCAGAGCGGGCACGTACGCCTCTTCGTCCCGCGAATCGGCCAGCTCCAGGAGCATGTCGATGACCGGTTTGGCGGCCAGGCCCGGAACGGCGGTCGATCCGGCATGCTCGATTCGCAACGCTCGATGTCCGAGAGCCGTCCGGATTCGGCAGGCCTCGCGCTCGAACAGTTCCGGCCAACGAGGATCGTAGTCTACAATGAGAATTCGGCCTGCCAATGGCGCCATTTCTCCGATTGTGTGACTCTCGATTTGCTCATCGGTAAGCGGTTGGCGGTTATCCACCGGCTGCGTTTCCTTCGACATTGCTTTCTGATCTCATTGTACGAACGCAAGCTCACTGCTACGGTCCACGCGCTGCTGATTGCAGCCGCGCTCGCGTGCGCGCCAGTCGCCGCCCAGCCGACTCCACCGCCCGCCCGTCAAGTTGACGCCGCCTCCGGGCAAATGCAAACACCACGCCTATACTCGCTCCCTCCCGAAAAGCTGCAGAGGGCCATCGAGTACGCTCACGCCCGCTATTGGCTGCACTTCCTCGGCTCGATTTACGGAATCGCCGTTTTGCTGTTCATTCTCGTCGCCGGACTCGCCGCCAAATTCCGCGACTGCGCCGAAGCCGCGTCCAAGCGACGCCTGCTTCAAGCGATCATCTTCGTTCCGTTGCTGATCTTCACCAACGATGTTCTTAGTTTGCCGCTCGGAGTCTACGGCCAGCACCTCGAACTCAAGTTCGAACAGTCCATCCAGAGCTGGCCTTCTTGGTTCTGGGACTGGACGAAGGCGGAGTTGCTCACTTTCGCCGTCGCCGTGCTGCTGGCCTTCATCCTTTACGGAGTCATTCGCCGGAGCCCGCGCCGCTGGTGGCTCTATTTCTGGCTGGCGGCGCTTCCCATCCTGTTCGTCGGCGCCTTCGTCGAGCCGATCGTGATCGAACCGCTCTTCTATAAGTTCGAACCCCTGGCCGCAAAGCACGAAGCACTGGTTGTCCAACTGGAAAAGGTGGTGGCGCGTGGCGGCCTCGCGATTCCACCCGAGCGCATGTTCGAAATGAAGGCCAGCGAAAAGCTGAACTCACCGAACGCGTACGTCACCGGCTTCGGCGCATCCAAGCGGGTGGTCGTTTGGGACACCACGCTCTCACTTCTGACGACTCCCGAAATTCTTTACGTGTTCGGCCACGAGATGGGGCACTACGTGCTCGGCCACGTCCGGGACACCTTGATCTATCTCGCGCTGCTGGTGCTGATCCTTCTTTACATCGGATACCGCGCACTACGTTCGATGCTCCGCCGCTGGGGCGCAAGCTGGAAGGTCCGCGACGTGGCCGACTGGGCGTCGCTCCCGGCGCTGCTGCTGCTGTTCGCGATTTTCAGCTTCCTTGCCGAACCGTTAATCAACGCCTATAGCCGCCAGATAGAACACAACGCCGATGTCTACGGGATCGAGGTCATCCACGGCTTGGTACCGAACGAGCGGGAAGTGGCGGCGCATTCGTTTCAAGTGGTGGGCGAAGTGAGCCTCGACGAGCCCGATCCCAACCGGTTTATTGAATTCTGGATGTTTTCGCATCCTTCCACGTCCGAAAGAATGCGGTTCGTCGAAACCTACGACCCCTGGTCCGGCGGAACGCCCAAGTACGTGAAGTGATCGAGTCCCGTAGTATTTTTGGAAGAGCGGGCGAAATTTTGGAGGTGAAAACGTGGACGACAACGCGGCGAAAGAAGCGCCGAAGGACGCGCCGAAGTCCGACTGGGTAACGAAGCGGTCCTCATGCTCTTACCCGAACATATTCAAGCAACTCAGATTAGAGGTTGAAGAGGACGTCAAGACCCGCAACGCGCTGCGACCCGCCAATTCCGCCTATGAGTTTTCGGTGGCGGACAATGACGACGGGTTTACCGTTCTGCTGCAAGCCAAAGAAGTGCGCATGTCGGCGACATTCAGCCTTACCGAGCACGCTATTCTGGTGCGGGACGATCAAGGCAATAAGAAGTTCGAGGTGACTCTGGTCTTCAATGACGAAGGCGAGTGTACGTTGAGTGTAAATGACGAGCAGCGCGAGTTCTGGCAAGTACGGCGAATGGCTCTCGAAGAGCTGTTTTTTCGAAGCTACTAGCGCCGGGTGATGCTGTTTCCGTTCACGTGGAGCTACTCGAGTCCCGTTTTTTGGAGCAGCGCGGCGTAACGGGGATCCGAACGGAGAGGATCCAGAAAGGGATGCACTTTCAGGAACCAGATGTTCCGCCGCTCATAAGCGCGATCGAGCCACCGAAATGCTGAGTCCTTGTCCCCTAGCCCGGCGTAAACCGCCGCGATATCGAAGGCGTTGGGTGTTTCTCCGGCCGGATGTTCCATTTCCTTCACCACAGCCATGGCCTCCGCGTGTTTGCCGGTTGCCGCCAACAGGTGTGCCACGTAGCTTCGCGCCTCGGCCGGCAATTGCGCCTCCACCATCTTGTACTCCTGCATCGCGCGCTCAAACTGGCCTTTTCCCTCCCACGCCAGACCGATGAATGCGTGCACGATCAGAGCATCTGGATGCAGATCGCGAGCCTCGGTGAAGCGCCGCAGCGCTTGCTCGTAGTTGCCCGACAAGAAATAGGCCAGCCCGAGCGAAACGCGCGGCGCCGCAACCAGCGGGTCCAGATTCATGCATTCCTGCATCTCCGCCACCGCTTCGGGAAACCGCCCTTGCGACTCCAACACCAGCCCCAGGCGATTGTGAGCCGCCGCGCTTTGCGGCATCATCGCGATCGACTTGCGAAGCTGCCGTTCGCCGCGCTTCCAATCGAGCAACACCAGGCCGTCGACGACGCCTAAGACAGAGTAAGCCGCGGCGGAATTTGGATCGAGCTCCAGTGCTTTCGTCGCGGCCGCCTTGGCTTGATTCGCGAATTCGATCGGATCCGATGCAATATTCATCGCGTCGAAAGCGTACACTCCGGCCAGGGCGGCGTAGGCGTCGGCGTAACGCGGGTCGCGCTCGATAGCTTGATGCAGGTACGCGATGGCGCGGTCGGAAGAGTCCCGCGTGCCGTCACCGCGATAGGCGCGCGCTTTGAGGAACAGTTCGTAGGCTTCAGGATCCGGCGCGTTTCGTTTGGCGACCGCAACTTGAGGCCGCAAGGAGGCGACCACTGGAGCTGCCATGTCACTTTCCAGCCGCCCAACGTCGTGCGGGCCGCCTTCGAACATTCTGGAAAAAATGTGATAGCCGTCGCGCGATCGGTTGACCTGCACCGTCAGGCGGAGCCTTCCGTCGACCATCGCGAGGCTTCCCTCGATCACGGCATCGGCTTCAACTTTTCGGCCGATCTCGCGAATATCGATGCTCTTGCCCTTAAACTGGAACGCGGATGTCCGCGCCACCACGCGCAGGGTCGGAACTTGCGCAAGCGCATCGGTCAGTTCTTCTGTCACGCCATCCGACAAATAATCGTTGTGCGAATCGCCCGTGAGATTCGCAAACGGGAGCACCACCACCGAGTTGATTCCACCAGCACGGGGAAGAAAACGCGGCCACAGGAGCGCGAAGACTGCCGCGCAAAGCGCCAGGAAGGCCGCAGCCACGGCCGGTTTTGATCTCCGCTTCCAGGAACGGGACAGCCGGGTCCGATGAGGGCCCCCATTCTGAATTCCGTTCGCTCTGAAAATCGGGGTGTAGCTGCCCTTGGGAATTTCGATGCGAACCGGCGCATGATCGCCTGCCCGCAAATAATAGTCGGTCAGTTTTGCCCGGAGCCGCCCGATTTCGACCCGGACGGAGGGGTCCAGCCGGGGATCGTACTGCGGCGGTTTTTCGAACACGTCCAGGCCGATCGCATATTCTTTTAGGGGCTCGCCGGAAAGAGCTTTTTCGACCAGGTAGTTGAGCAGCCGCCTGCGGCGTTCGGTCCCGAAGCCGGGGCTGGCCAGAATCTGCTCCGTCTGACGCCAAACCGCAGCGCCCTCCACAGACGAATCGCGCGACGCGCTTGCGGGATCAGTCACGGCCAAGTCATTCTATCACATTGAAATTAAAGAAGCGCTACCGTAACACCCGCAGTCGGTACGCATCGCTACTTCCAAATCAACGGCCCCTCGCGCCAAGATATTAGCGGAAATGCCAGGAGCACTCATGAAATCACGACAAGCGCAGGTTTTCATCATTCTGGGGCTGTGGATAGGTTTATTCGCGGCTGCGGGTAGAGCGCAAAACTGCTCCCCTGCCACGGTGCAAGGAAATTACTTCGCGCTGCTCCAGGGAAACATCAATGGGTCGCCGTACTTGGAGCTGGACAAGATCAATGCGGACGCTAACGGTTCGCTCTCCGGCACCAGGGCGATCAGTAAAAATGGCGCCTTCTCTCAAATCAACCAATCGGCCGCCTACAGCATAAATCCGGACTGTAGCGGGATGGTGACGGTCGCTGACCAACCCGCCTTCCCGATTCAAATCGTGGAGGGGGGCGGGATGTTATTTACTGGCAGTGATTCAAAGGGTACGAACGTCACCGGGCAGAGTTATCGGGCCGCCACTCACTGCACGGACGCGTCGCTATATGGAACCTACGGGATCGTGCTTGCCAGCGGCTCCTACGTCGGGGTCGGAACGGTTAACTATGACGGCAACGGCGGGTTTACGCTTTCGGATAACGAAAACGGAACAAACTATGGCGCGAGTGGAACCTATTCGGTGCAATCCGACTGCTCGGGCACGAGCACCATCACCTACAACGGCGGCGGCGCCACCTACCATTCAGCGATCGCGTTAGTCCAAGGCGGCGAAATTCTGCAAATGGGGACCGATCAGGGCCAGCTTTGGTGGGAAACGCAGCGACTGGTCTCCAGCAGCTCAGTGCTGGGACAGTTCGCGTTTGGAGGTGGCTGGTATTCGGCGGTCTACTTTACGAATAATAACGGCTATGCGGTCTCATTCCCGGTGAATTTCGTTGCGGACGATGGAACGCCGCTCATGGTTCCCAGCGTCGGGTCTTCCACCACGATGAATCTGGCGGCGCAGGCGACGGCCATTATCGAGGCGCCGAATTCCGGAAACTTGAGCCAGGGATTTGTTTCGCTCGCCCTGCCGCCGGGCGTACAGGCTTACGGAGTGTTCCGGTATAGCGCGCCTGGAATGGCGGATCAGGAAGCTGTCGCGCCGCTGTCCAACGCTTCCTCCAATCAAGTGACCCTGACGTTCGACGATACGGCGTACACCACAGCGATTGCGATCGTCAATCCGAGCCCGGTCGCCGGCACGGTGTCGATCACGGCGGTGGACAACACGGGCGCGACCATCGGATCCGGGATGTTGAACTTGCCGGCCAACAGCAAGACTGAGGCCGCGTTGCGCAATATAACCGGCCTTGCGGGCGTGGCGGGCACGCGCGGCGTCGCTACGTTTAGTATCACTGCGGGGAACGTCGCAGTGTTAGGACTTCGCTTCAACCACTCGGCGTTCACATCGATTCCGGCAGTAGGGAATTAAGGAGCTAGTCACTAGTTCACAAGATGCTATTGAAGGAACCTCTGCGTGGCGGGAAAGCGCCGGGCCCGTTGACGGCTTGCTATCATTCGAGTGTGCCCGATCTGCGCTCGGATATCGGTCCGATATCCGATGCCGTTACACACCATATTCGCGTCGAGGTTCTGGCGCGATACTCACCGGAGAACTCGCGGCCGGTCGAAGACGAGTGGGTGTTTCAGTACACGGTCCGCATCACGAATCAGGGGTCCGATACGGTGCAGCTGCTCAGCCGGCACTGGGTCATCACCGATGCCCTGGAGCATATCGAAGAGGTCAAAGGGCCCGGCGTGATCGGTGAGCAGCCGGTGCTTGCGCCTGGCGAATCCTTCAAATACTCATCCTGGTGCCCCCTGAAGACGCCAACCGGCATGATGCGAGGCACCTATCGAATGGCCCGCGCCGGCGGCACCCAGTTCGATATCGAAATCGCGCCCTTCGGGCTGAAGGCTCGCTACACCGTTCATTGACTCATTGACCGGTCGAAGCTGGGCTACGATTGGCCCGCTTGCATGTGTTTTTGGTCGTCCGCCGATGGGCCGTACATGCCGGGGATCTCCACCTCGTTCAGCCGCAAGTAGACGCCTAGCTGCGCGCGATGGTGGACCATGTGGTTCATAATCATGCTGCGCATGACGGCCGAACGCGGCATCGAGATGATCGTCTCTCCGCTCATCTTAAAGCTCCAGGTTTTGCTCCAGTCGTCGTCGCTTGCGGCGCTGATCTTTCCACGAGCCTCTGCCACGCCCTTATCGAAAATCTCGAGCAGCTCCTTCCGTGTCTCGGCAATGTGGGGTTTGAATCCCGGATCCATTTCTAGAACTTCCTGATCGAGGGTAACTGTTGTCCATGACGGCAGTTCGGCTACGTGAGTAGCAAGCCGGGCCAGGCTCATTGATTTTTTGTGGGGCTGATAATCGAACTTGCCATCGGGAACGCACTCTAATAGCTTCCGCGTGTTTTTCATCTCTTCGTCGAATTCGGGCAAAAGTGATTGGCTGAACGACATATATTTCCTCCATCAGAACGATATCAGCTATCGCGGACAGCTTCGGTCCTCAATCGGTGGCAGACTGAAAGAAAGAATGTTGGAGACCTCGGCCAGATTGCCCCAATTGCTGTCGCTGTTCCAGGAGTTGTCGGTGAGGCTCATCTGAACAGCGACAGGCCTATGGAGTCCGCCATCGCCCTGTAGCCCGCGTCGTTGCCGTGCAGGTTGTCGTCCGCGAGGAATCCGTCCTTGACTCGGCTGGGGCGGGCCGGGTCGCGCCAGACGGCGTCGAAGTCCAGCACCCCGTCGAAGGCGCCGCTAGTGCGGATCCAGGCGTTGACCGCTTGGCGTGCGCTCTCGCCCTCCGGCGAAAACATGGGCGCGTCCCCGTAGGGCACGAGCGTGGTAGCGTAGATCTTTACCCCGCGCCCGTGAGCCCGGGCGATCAGCTGGCAGTAGCCCGCGATGACGTCGTCCGCTGTCACCGGCGCGCCGGGGAAGCCTGCTAAGAACTCGGCCATGGGCCCGTCGTCATCACGCGGGGCGAAGGAGATGGCGATGTCGGCTCCTTCGAACACCACCACGTAGCCGAGGCCCGGCGTCGCCAGGACGTCGCGGTCGAAGCGCGCCAGGGCCGAAACGCCGAAGCCGTCGTTCAACAGCCGGTTGCCGTTGATGCCCTGGTTGGAGACGTAGACGGCCGGCCCGCCGCGCTCGGCGAGGCGCTCCGCCAGGAGGTCCGGCCAGCGGCGGTCGGCGTCCGGGGTCGAGCCGGCGCCGTCGGTGAGGGAGTCGCCGAGCGCGACGATGGCGGTGGCCGGTGCAATCGGAAAGCACCTCCACCGCCGAGATCAGGGCCTGCGCCGGCAGAGGCACGGCACTGTCGGGCAGAGTGACGGCGGCCACGGCATTGCCCGGAATGGACCACCCGGGCTGTAGATCCGAGCCATGGCTGGTGCAGGTCTCCACGTGCCCCGGCAGGTAGAGGCTGATGGACAACCTGGAGAGGGCGGGCAGGGGCAAATCCACCGGATCGCTGAGGATCGGCGCGCCCGCCGGGACGGCGACGCTCGACCTGCCGGCGAAGGTCAGAGCACAGTCGCTGCCCGGCTGAACCCCGCCGCCTGGCGCCGCCAGGCCCACATGCGCCGCACCGATGGTGAGGGGCGCGGTCCCATACTCGTTGGTGAAGCGGATGCGCACTCGGCGCCCGCCGCCGCTGATGCGCACCACCTGCCGCAGAGTCGCGTCGGCGAAGGGCTCGACCGCGACGACCGACGCGCCGGGCGCTTGGGGCGAGGCGCCCCAAGTTCGCACCCAGCCCTTATCCACTACAATGTCACGTAGGCTTTTCATATACCGTGTCTTGTTATGTACTCAGTACATTTCAGGACTTAGTATATTGTGTGGTATCACTGGCAACATGTCAAGGCCATCCGACCGCCGATCCCGCAAGCGCCTCGCCATGCGAGAAAGCATCTCCGAGATCGCCACACAGCTCTTCAACGAGCGGGGTTTTGATCATGTGACCGTGGACGAGATCGCGGAGGCTGCGGACGTCGGCCGAATGACGGTCTTCAATCACTTCCCGCGCAAAGAGGACATGTTCTTTGATCGCGACGAGGAGATTCGCGAGATCCTGCGTAAGACCATCCGGCAGCGTGATACCCGCTTATCGCCGATCGAGGCGCTACGGCTGCTTTTTCATCGGTTGGTTGCGGAGCAGAGCCCTTATGTCGAATTTTCTGCCGCGAGCCAGCGCTTCGTCGAGACCATCGAGGGCAGCGAAACCCTCAAGGCCCGGGCCAGGGCGATACGTGACGAGATCGCGCAATTCGTAGCGATGACGCTGTCTGAAGGGGCAGGGCGAGAGCCTACCGATCCCGCCGCCCACCTGGCGGGCAATCTACTTTTGGCGATGTGGACCGTGGCCCGCATCGAGGCTCACCGAGCCTATCTGCAGAGTCGACATAAAGAGGAAGCCACAGCCGTGTTTCTCGCTATTGTTGACACGGGAACCATCGGCATAATAGCTGCAATGGCAGGCACGCCTTACGCCTGAGCAATCAACTGGCAAACGTGTTGCGGACAGCTTCGGTCCTCAATCGGTGGCAGACTGAAAGAATGTTGGAGACCTCGGCCAGATTGCTCCGATTGCTGTCGCTGTTCCAGGCCCGTCGGTACTGGTCGGGGGTTGAACTGTCCGAAAGATTGGAAGTGACCGCGCGAACTTTGCGGCGCGATGTCGATCGGTTGCGCAGCCTCGGCTACCCGGTGAATTCGACCGCAGGCACGGGCGGCGGCTATCAGCTTGGCGCCGGCGCAACGCTGCCCCCGCTTTTGCTGGACGACGACGAGGCGGTAGCGGTTGCCGTCGGGCTGCGAACGGCGGCCAGCGGCACCGTGGCGGGGATCGAAGAAGCTTCCGTCCGCGCGCTTTCGAAGCTTCAGCAGGTGCTGCCGACAAGGTTGCGGCGACGAGTCACCGCGCTGCACTCGTTCATCCTGCCGTTGGCCAACATCGGTCCGATGGTCGACGCGGAAGCTCTATCTGTGATCGCCGGCGCCTGCCGCGATTACGAGGAGTTGCGCTTCAGCTACCAGAGTCGAGACGGTACGGGGAGCACGCGGCAGGTGGAACCACACCGGCTGGTGCATACTGGACGGCGCTGGTATCTGGTGGCGTGGGACGTAGGCCGCCGCGACTGGCGAACCTTCCGCGTGGACCGCATTGCACCGCGCCTTGCGACTGGGGCGCGCTTCACGCCGCGCGAGCCTCCCGACGGCGGTTTCGCGGCGTTCGTGACGCGCAGCGTGGCTTACGCGCCGCAACTGCATCAAGCTAAGGTCACGTTGCACACTTCCGCCGAGTTGGCCGCCGAACGAGTCCCGCCCGGCGCAGGAATGCTGGAGGCGGTGGATCGGAACACCTGCATTCTGCATACTGGGGCAAGTTCGCTGGATACGCTCTCCATATACCTGGCTTTGATCGACTTCGATTTCGAGGTACGGGAGCCGCCCGAGCTGATGGAACGCATCCGCTGGCTGGCGGAGCGATTCAGCCGCGCAGCTAAGGTGACGGGCTGAGAACCCGTACCCTCTCGGGAGTAGGATAAGGCGCTGTTCCGTCCAAGGGGAGATCGTTCCTCCGGTTGCCTCAGGTCTTCGACGGAGGGACTTATCGCGAGCCCCACCTTAGTATCGGGGCATGGCGGCCACCGCGCTGTTTTTCTTCGCGGCACTTACGATCCGGCAAGACAGCACAAACGTGCGGGCCGGATGCGAGCCGGACCAGGCTGTGGTGACCAGCCTTCCGGCGGGAACTCCCGTGGAGATGCGTTTCCGCCTGGCGGACGGCTCGGATTGCATCAAAGTAGCAGCCACCGTGGATGGGAAACCGGTCCAGGGATATGTTCCTGCCTCGGCATTGAATGGCCTGGATCAATTCGAGCACGAGCGCTCCGCGTCCCCTTCGGTAGATCCCATGCGTGGGCTAATGCCGGCGGTGGCGCGGAGCCGTAAAACGGCGGCACTAACCGGCGACCCGGCGCTGGATAAAGGCGCGCAGCTTCTTGCATTGAACCAACCCGCGCAAGCGCTGGAATTGCTGGAACCGGCCGCGCATCGCTACAAGAACAACCCGAGCGTGCTTCTGCTCGCCGGCCTGGCGGCTTATCGAGCCGACCAGCTCGGCATGGCCTTGGATTACTGGAAACAATCGCTCGATCTCGCGCCCAACAACGACTTGGCGCGCATGTACGAACGAGCGAAACGCGAGGCGGGCTCCGATCAAGGCGGCCCGAGGCTATATGGAATGCACGTCGGGGTGCGCTATGAAGGAGAAGCGCTACCGGCCGACGCGGCGCGCGAGGTCCTTGCGACGCTCGACCAGGAATACACGCGCATCTCGAGCGAGCTGGGATGTTCCTCGAGCGAGCGGGTCATGGCAGTGGTGCAGAGCCGCGACAATTACCTCAAGAGCACCGGCGCCGCGGAATGGAGCGGCGGCGAGTACGACGGGCGGATTCACATCGTTTGGACGGATGGAAAGCAGCCGGGCCCGCAAACTCGCCGCGCGTTGGCGCACGAAATGGTGCACGCTTGTCTGGCTGAAATTCCCTCCAGCGGTCCTTACTGGCCGGCCTGGTTCCAAGAGGGCTTGGCGCAGAAGCTTTCCGGCGACACGCTTTCTCCCGCAGCGCGGGACCGGTTGCGCCGTCTCGCCCTTGCGCACCAAATCCCGACGCTCGAGAATTTGCGTCAGGATTGGTCGCGCCTGAGCGTAGACAACGCGCGCCTGGCTTACGACATCGCGCTGGCGGCGCTAGATTCTCTGTACGAGAACTACTCCGCGTACGGCATCCGAAACATTCTGAACAATCCTTCCGCGCTCGACCAGATCACCTCGGATCTGGACAAAAAACTAGGTCTGTAAAGCGCGAACGACGCTCGGTGTATACTTTGAGCGTCCGGGAGGAACACCATGCGCCAGCCATTTCGATCGGGACTCGCCGTCCTCGCGTCTTTCTCCGCCGCGCTCGCCGCCTCGAACGCGCCCAACGCGCAACCTAATCCCTATCACCTGGTCGAGAACTGGGCCCAACTTCCCGCCGGACTCGCGTGGGGAGCGGTTATCTCGGTCGATCCCCTGCCCGACGGCGACATGGTGGCCTTCCAACGCACCGATCCGCCGCTGCTTATATTCGATGCGTCCGGCAAGCTCGTCAAAAGCTTCGGCGACGGCATGTTCGTGCAGCCCCACGGTCTCACCGTGGATCGCGAGGGTTTTATCTGGGCCACCGACGCCCAAGGCAAGGACGGAAAGGGCCAGCAGGTTTTCAAGTTTAGCCGCGACGGAAAAGTCTTGATGACTCTCGGCAAGGCCGGAGTCGCCGGCGATGGTGAGGATACATTCAACGGACCCACCGACGTCGCCATCGCTCTCAATGGCGACATCTTCGTTTCCGACGGCCACGTCAACAATCGCGTGGTCAGATTCTCTAAGGACGGAAAGTTCATCAAGGCCTGGGGTAAGAAAGGCGCCGGTCCGGGCGAGTTCAACCTGCCGCACACTTTGGCGTTCGATGCGAAAGGCCGTCTCTATGTCGGCGACCGTTCCAACTCACGCATCCAGATCTTCGATCAGGACGGCAAGTATTTGGACGAGTGGAAGCAATTCAGCAGGCCCAGCGGCATCTTCATCACCAAAGAAGGCACCATTCTGGTAGCCGATTCCGATTCCAACAACACCACCAACCCCGGCTGGAAGCGCGGCATCCGCATCGGAAACATCAAGGATGGCCGCGTCACCGCATTCATTCCCGATACGAACCCCAATCCGGACAGCACCGAACGCTGGTATCCCGGCGGTCCGACGATCGCGATCACCAGCGGACCGGAAGGGGTCGCGATGGACGCGAAGGGCAACGTCTACGGAGCGGAAGTGGGCCCGCGATCGCTCAAGAAATACGCCAAATAGCCATGGCCGCGCCCAACACTCTTGCCGCCCTGCTCTACGCCGCGCCCGGCGATCGCACGGCAGTCATCCTGCCTGAATCGGGCATCCGAATCAGCTACGACAAGTTCCGCGAACAAGTGATGACCATGGCAGACTCGCTCGCCGCGTTGGGCATTGGACCTGGCGATCGCGTCGCCACCGTGCTGCCGAACGGACTGCCCGCCATCGTCAGCTTCCTGGCGGCTTCCATAGCCGGAACCGCCGCGCCGCTCAATCCCGGCTACCGCCACGATGAGTTCGCCTTTTTTCTCGACGACACGTCCGCGAAGATTTTGCTTTGCCCACCCGACGGCGCGGCCGACGCCCGCAAGGCCGCCGAAGGCAAGGTGCCGGTGTACTCGCTCGACATGGATTCCACTGGCTTCGTGCGCATCGTCGACGCTCCGAATGGCCGGAACTCGCCAGCGCCGGCGCCCGACGACATCGCGCTCGTGCTCCACACCAGCGGCAGCACCGGCCGACCCAAGCGCGTCCCGATCCGTCATAGAAATATTGCGGCGTCGGCAATCAACATCGTTCAACACTACGCGCTCGCGCCCGATGACGTCGCTCTGTGCGCCATGCCGTTGTTTCACGTACATGGGCTGGTGGCGTCAACCATTTCCACTCTGCTCTCCGGCGGAACCATCGTGGTTCCGTCGAAATTCAACCCGCTTTCTTTCTGGCGAACGGTGCGGGATTGCGGCGTCACCTGGTATTCCGCCGTCCCCACCATCCATCAACTGCTACTCGCCCGCGCCGGAAACGAACGACCCGCCGGCAGCGAGGGTCTGCGCTTCATTCGATCCTGCAGCGCGGCGCTCCCTCCCGAAATGATGGCGAAGATGGAGCAAGTGTTCGGCGCACCGGTGCTCGAAGCCTATGGCATGACGGAAGCGGCCCATCAGATGGCTTCCAATCCTCAGCCTCCGGCGGAGCGCAAACCCGGCTCGGTGGGGCCAGGTACCGGCGTCCAAATCAGCATCATGGACGAGCAGGGCACGCACCTCGCTCAAGGATCGCGCGGCGAGGTGGTGATCCAGGGACCGAACGTGGTCTCGGGCTATGAGAACAATCCCGAGGCCAACGCGAAATCCTTCACCGACGGATGGTTTCGCACCGGCGATCAAGGCTACTTGGATTCCGACGGGTACTTGATCCTCACCGGCCGTATCAAAGAGCTGATCAATCGAGGTGGTGAGAAAATCGCACCGCGCGAAATCGACGAGCTGCTGCTCACGCATCCGGCGGTGGCCGAAGCCGTTGCATTCGGTGTTCCGCATGCCACCTGGGGAGAAGAAGTCGCGGCCGCCGTCGTGCTCCGCGAACCGCAAACTGAGGCGCAGATTCTCGTATTCTGCAAAGAGCGCCTCGCCGATTTCAAGCGCCCGAAGAAGGTCTACATCGTCGAAAGCATTCCCCGCACCGCCAGCGGCAAAATCCAGCGAGGAGCCGTGGCGAAAACG
>Ga0302326_10009057_pt1 | contig 21845 bp, 23 predicted proteins | sample Palsa_T0_3_FD_202264 | JGI IMG/M metagenome (GOLD analysis project Ga0302326, IMG submission 202264) | Peat permafrost microbial communities from Stordalen Mire near Abisko, Sweden - Palsa_T0_3 | ecosystem: Environmental > Terrestrial > Soil > Palsa > Peat permafrost | place: Sweden: Abisko... | reverse complement strand
GTGGGCACCATTCGTATCCTGGAAGCCATTCGCGAGACTGGGGTGAATACACGTTTTTACCAGGCCTCAAGCAGCGAAATGTACGGAAAAGTTCAGGAGGTGCCGCAGACTGAGAGGACCCCGTTTTGGCCGCGCAGTCCTTATGGCGTGGCCAAAGTGTTTGCGTACTGGGCGACCGTCAATTACCGCGAGAGTTACGGGATGCACGCCAGCAACGGCATCTTATTCAATCACGAAAGCCCGCGTCGCGGCGAAACGTTTGTGACCCGCAAAATTACGCGCGCCGTTGCTCGCATTAAATTGGGTTTGGATGAGTTCCTTTATCTAGGCAATCTGGATGCAAAACGGGATTGGGGTTATGCGCCGGAATACGTCGAAGGGATGTGGCGGATTCTGCAAGCCGACAACGCGGATGACTACGTTCTTGCGACAAACGAAACGCACACGGTCAAAGAATTTGTCGAAAAGGCGTTTGCCCACGTCGATCTGGATTGGAGAGAGTTCGTTCGGCACGATAAAAGGTATGAGCGTCCCGCGGAAGTCGATTTACTGATTGGCAACCCTGCCAGAGCGAAAAAGATCCTCGGCTGGGAGGCAAAAGTACGGTTCGAAGAACTGATCCAGATCATGGTGGATGCCGATCTCGCTCTCGCGAGAAGAGCCTCAGGAACAACTGACCCTTACCGCTTGTAGGGTGTGCGAAAAGCTATTTTTCGAGGGTTATCCTGCTAGGCTATCGGCTGACTCTATACTGATCTTCTTGCGGACTTGGCTCTGCTTTCGACTCTTGAGTTCCGGGAATCTCCTCAAGGTTTCGCGTTGACCGGATGCTATAAATTGCTTTGCCCTGCGATTCGTAAAAGGTCCGCATAATCATCTCTGCGAGGAGACCGAGCAGGATACACATCATCGCGATCATGAATGTGACCACGACGATGAGGGGCAACGGAGTCTCGATGAAGGAGGTTCCGCGGCTAATTTTCAGGCCGAGCATCCAAAGAAACGTGAAGAGGCTGATCGCGAGACTGAATATCCCGCAGCCGCCAAAGACGTACATCGGTTTTGCTGCGGCGCGATCAAGAAATTTCACGACGAGCAAGTCGAGAAGGACCTTTACGACGCGTTCCAGCCCATATTTTGAATTGCCGGTTCGGCGCGGGTGATGGTTCACGACAACTTCGCTGATCTTCGCGCCGTGCCAGGAAGCATAGATTGGCAGAAACCGGTGCATCTCTCCGTAGAGCCGAATCCCCTCGACGACATGCCGCTTGTAGGCCTTTAAGGAACAGCCAAAATCGTGAAGCGGAACACCGGACACGAGCGAAATCAGCTTATTGGCGAAAATGCTCGGAACATTACGCTGAATATAACTGTCTTGCCGGTCTTTGCGCCAGCCGGAAACCACATCGTACCCTTGGTTGAGCACCTCCAGCATCTTGGGAATATCCGCCGGATCATTCTGCCCATCGCCGTCCAACGGGATGATAACTTCGCCGCGGGCATGATCGAACCCGGCCATCATCGCTGCGGTCTGACCCATATTCCGCTTAAAATGGATCACCCGAACGCGTTGATCCTCTTCCGCGAGCTGATCCAGGGTCGTATCAGTTGAGTCGGTGCTGCCGTCGTCCACAAAAATCAGTTCCCAGGTGATACCGATTTGGGTGAGTTCGCGGCGAACACCCTGGCAGACGTCGATCAGAGCGTCAGCTTCATTGAAGACCGGTACAATGATCGAGATATCGATCACTTTTGCAGGCCCTGATGGCCGATTTTTGAAAAATTCTGCCACGTGCCTCTGATTCTCTACATTTTCGCAACTTTGCAATCTCTGATCGGGATCGGTTCGTTGTCAATCAGAACCGTTCGGGGTTCGGTCCAAACTGCAGGCCCCGAAGGGGCAGACCCAAAGGGCCGGGAAAGCATAGCCCAAGGTTTACACTGGTATGTGTTTGGCACGGTATTGGTACCTCCTGAATCGTCGTCGTTCTCGACTTCTGTGGATGCGGGAATCGCGCCGATTGCCAACGACGTTGAAAGATCGAGAACGAGAACGAACGACGACGGACGATTGGCGCTACACGGCGCTAAACAGATACAAACCCTGGGTTTCTGGCCCCGTCGAGCCGTATGACTGGTGACGATTTCATCCGCTACCGTCGTCCGCTTCGATGTCCGCTTGGATCATCATCCGGACGACCTCGGCCATTTTGAATTTTGGCTGCCAGCCCAGTTTTCCGGCTGCCTTGGAAGCGTCGCCCCGTCCGATCATGATTTCGGTCGGCCGGAATAGTGTCTGATCGGTGGTCGTATGTTCCCGCCAATCAAGGCCTACCGCCTCGAAAGCCGTGGCGACAAAATCTTGTAACTTCCGGGTTTCGCCCGTTGCAATGACAAAATCTTCCGGCGACTGCTGTTGGAGCATCCGATACATCGCTTCGACGTATTCGGGCGCCCAGCCCCAATCCCTCTGGATCTCAATGTTGCCCAGCTGAAGTTGCTTTTGCTTGCCTTTTGCGATCCGACAGGCAGACCGGACAATCTTCTGAGTAACGAATCGTTCGGGACGCAACGGCGATTCGTGATTAAACAAGATACCGGAACACGCAAAAATGTTGTAAGCCTCCCGGTAATTGGATACCTGCCAGAAGGCCGCGGCCTTGGCCACGGCATACGGACTGCGTGGTCTGAAAGCTGTCTCTTCGGTTGCAGGCCTTCCTCCCAAATCACCGAAACATTCACTCGAACTTGCGTTGTACAGCTTGATTGGTTTTCCGGTAAACCGGATAGCCTCCAACAAATTCAGCGTGCCAAGGTAAATGCTCTCCTGGGTTTCGACTGGCTGCTCGAACGATAGGGAGACGGAGGATTGCCCGGCTAGACTATAAATCTCGTCCGGTTGCACTTTGAAAAGGACCTGGAGGACGCTGCGGAAATCGTTGAGCGCGACGGACGCTAGCTGAACATCTTTCCGGATACCGAGCCGGTCCAGATTGCGAAAGGAGGACATTTGGGCGTCCCGGGAAGTGCCACAAACGTCGTACCCATTTTGCAACAGAAGTTTGGCCAGGTAAGCGCCGTCCTGCCCCGAAATACCGGTCACCAGCGCTTTCTTCATGGAGGGTACAGTGCTAGGGCGCCCAGCGCTCGGCCGCAAGTGTTAATTTCACCTGCTGCCGTCGAGCTGAAGGGGGACCGTTAGGCATCCATATCTCCACTGAAACGAGGTTTTGAAGGTAATTATCGGTCGATTGCGAGGAGTTTTTTATGGTATTTAAATTGCACAAAACGGTAACAAGAGGGTCGTCGGATGGAGATGGCAAACGTGCGCAACTCGACTCGGGGCCTGCCATTCGCGCGAAAATCATCGATTTTGCGGTTGCAAAATGAGTCATGGACCAGGCCGGACACCACCAGCGGCAATGCGCAGTTTACACGGAAGCATCGAGTCGTCTGCCGAATCTGGCGGCGGAAGACTGGTGTGATTGGACGGCACTTTGCGCCCTTTTTGGGGCTGTGGCTCTATTTCCGTTTCTGGCCATGCTGTTGTTTTGATAAAAGCCGGCGTGCATTTTGAACTGCTGGCTTTGCCTGTACGCATTGGCTTGATACGATGGGGGTTATGCGGGCGATCCAGGTAATTTGGGTTTTATCTTTCCTCTTGATTTTTCCGTGTGGTTATCTTTCCGGACTACACGCACAACCTCCCTCTTCGACTGACCCACTCACGCAGGCGCAAATCGAGAACCAGCGCGCGCAAGCGACGTATTATCAGCGCCAGGCGGACAAGCGAGGTTTCTGGCGGAATCTGCGCGAGTACGGCGGACCGATCGGCGCCGCAGTGGCGGCCGTCGTGGCGATTATCTTCTTTGGATTAAATTATCGTGCCACACTTCGAAGCCGGGCAGACGCGAAGTTTTACGAGGCGTTAACTCTGTTTGCGGACAAAAAGAATCCGGGTGTTCGATCGGGCGCCGCCGGTTTACTCGAACAAATGGCCTCCAACCGGAAGCGTTACTATCAGACTGCATTTGACCAGCTCTCTGTCGGGCTGGTTGGAGAACGGGAGGATGATGCGCGGAATGCGATCCGGACAGCGCTCGGCCGACTGGTGGAACTGGATCCCGCCAGCGCTCTTGCGAAGCTGGAGGCAATCAATCGGACATTGCGCGATGCACTGGCTGAATCCTTCTGCAGATTTTGCGTGGCGCGGGAAATGCCGATGATTGAAGAACTGTCCGACGCGGTCTGGGAGGAAGCGGGCGAGGTTACCTCGTACAATCGGGAGGCATTAACCGGGTTGTTGCAGCTATTGCCCAAGGATAACCTGTTAGCGGCTTTGACCGCAGCAACGAGGACCCACCATGCTATGGCGAAGTCGGACAATGACGATTATAGAGCCAAAACCCGAGTTGAACTGGGTGAAGCCGCAGAGCGTCTACGGTCAAACATCAAGTCGATCAGCGAAGTGCTTTTTGTGCTGGAAGGCAAGGGAAGCCAGAGCTCTTCCTCCGGTTCCGCTCCTCGCTTCAACGCGCCAAGAACTTTCTCGTTTGCTTTTCTGGTCGGCGGAAAATTTCGTGATTTACAAGAATCCAGAATCTCCCGATCTATTCTTCGTGAAGCCGATTTCACCGCCGCGAATCTGACGCGCGCTGTGCTTCTTGATTCAGATCTTTCCGGCGCAAACTTCAAAAGCGCGAAACTCTGCCAGGTCGAATGCAGCGGGACAAAGCTGGTCGGAGCTGTCCTGAAGGAGGCGGATTTGACCGGAGCGAGATTTCAGAATTCGGACTTGTCGGGTGCCGACCTCACAGGGGCCAAGTTTCGGAAAACGGAGATCGCGCTGTCCGCGTTCGAGCGTACCGAATGGTGGAAGGCTGATTTCAAGTGCCAGCGCGACCTGTTGAGGGCCGTCCACGCGAGGTACAAAAAAGACCTTCCGGACCTGGAGAGCCTCTACGTCCGCGGCGATATCCATCGGTCGGTGCTCGATTTCATAGGAAAGATCACCGAGGATCGCCTCTAGTGTCCTGGCTTGTATCGTGCGGCTAAAGTTTTTTCCAATTCTGCCGATGGGTACTATATGTCCCAAAACGGCCCTGGAAAGGTGACTCTCGGAGATCTTCGACCTCAAGGTCTTCTCGATCTTTATCGTCAAGGCACAACTTGGGTGGCGGCGATCCGCTTACGCGATGGCCGTTTGACGAACCTCCCGCTGGAGGAATCGGTTACGACGCGAAAGGCAGCCCTCCAATTCCTCAAGATTGAGTTGAGCAAGTTAGAGCTCAACCCGCTTCCGACTTAAAGCGCGGCTCCCGTCTGATCCAAAAATTCAAAAGAGAAAACTCACTTAAGCGAACTTTCTCTTTTGAATCTTTTCGTTTAGAGGCCCATATTTCGTGCACCGGGAACTATCCAGCCTGAAAACCGATACGTCGAAATTCTGGACTCTTAACAAGGCAATCGTACTCGTCCTGACACTGGGATTCGGTGTCGTCCTTGTCCAGGTCCGTTTTGATCATCGTTCGGTCGTGGGCGAGGATGCCTTCGCCTGGATACCGATCGTCTATTCCATCGTGATGATTATCGTGTCGGCTTTCGGGCTTCTGTTCTGGAGCCGGGGCGGCCGACAGGCGCTCCTGGTTGGATTCCTGCTCGCGGTCCTGGTCGGGCTGGCAGGGTTCTGGTTTCACACGAATGGGCGGTTGGTTCGTTCCGTACAGCACGAGTTCTCTGCATGGGTTCGTAAAATCCCGGATGAAGACAAGCCACCAGCGCTCGCGCCTCTTGCATTTGCCGGGTTCGGAATTTTAGGTGCGCTCGCGTGCGCCAGGCGTTTTCAGGCGCCGACTTCAGGTTAGTAGGATGTCGCAGATTCCAAGTCGATCGACGCGCGCCGTCGCCCATCACCGCCGGCAAAACAGATGCTATTTCGGGGACAGGATACCACGCTGAAGACGCAGAATATCGCAGCGGCATCGATTGCCTTGGGAATTTTCGCCTTGATTTTGCTGGCTGCCGCGGTTGCTGGCGAATACGTCGAACACCGCTACGTCCACGTCTTGGCGCCGGTACTTTTCCCCGAGAAAGGCCAAGGAATCGCGCTTCAAAGAATAGCGTTCGGTCAGTCCGATTTGCTGCCGTTTTACGGGAGTTCGGAGCTGGTGAAGCCCGCTGCGAACAAGGCAGCAAATTTTTTCCGGACTTACCCCACCGGATTTAATGTTTTCTCGGTAGGCAAGGCCGGAGCAGCTTCGTTGATCCTGTTGCAGAAGCTTGGCGCCGTCGGTTTCGATCTTCGTGGAAAAAAGGTGGCGATCTCGATTTCGCCGACATGGTTTTTTCACGACAACGCGCCTGTCACCTATTACGACGGGAATTTCTCTCTCCTCCAGGCAGGCGAACTGATCTACGGCCGACAATTGAGCTTTGACCTCAAACGCGATGTCGCGCGTCGAATGTTGGAATATCCAAAAACCCTCCAGAAGAGTCTCCTGCTGGCATTCACACTGAGGCAACTCGCGTCCGATTCGCCAATGAGCCGTGTGATCTATTACGGGATTCTTCCATTAGGACTTCTCGAAAACGGCGTTCTGCGGATGCAAGACCATTTCGAAATGCTCTTCTATATTACGAAAGAATGTTGGCAGTTGCACTCTCATGTGCGGCGTTCACCGCGGACCATCGACTGGGAGAGATTGATCGCGAATGCCGCGTCTCAAGTTCGAGAGCACGGTGACAAGGACTTGGAACCCATTGGACCCGAGCAGGGGGCCGACTTGTTCTTGGCGCACGAACAGAGCGCCCACGAGTGGATCGATTTTGAACTGTTGCTTCGCGGACTGAACGAACTAGGTGCGCGACCGTTGCTGCTCAGTATTCCGATCGACGGGCAGTACTTCGACCGGTTTGGAGTCGAGCGTCGCTTTCGCGACCTTTATTACAACAGAATTCGAAGACTCGCGGAGGCTCATGAAGTGCCGCTTGTCGACTTTGACGGGCACGATCTGGACGAAGATTTCCTCGCTGGGCATCACGATCATTTGACCGACAAAGGCTGGCTTTACTTCGACAAGGTGATTGACGATTTTTTTCATGATCGCCTCGTTCCGCAACCCACCACTTAGCCTCCGTCGCTCACAAATCCTTAGAGATTTTTGGGCGATGGAGGCTCATTCGCTATGCGCGCCGAGGCGACCTGAGAAAATGAGGAACCCAAAGCAAACCAGATTGGCCGTGACAAATATTGAGACGACGCGCCACACGGGGCCGGTACCCCACCATTGCCTTTTTTTGTTCCAGCGCAAGAACAAGTCATGCGCGGTAAACAGGCAGGCGTGATAGCAGCCGTAAATAATGTAATGCAGTGCGATCCCATGCCAGAGGCCCATCAGTCCGAATGAAAGAAAAAAGGCAACGTACGACCCGATCTGATCGTTCTTGAACCACTTGCCCTTGATCGCGGCAAGAAGAAATCGCATGTAAACATGGTCGCGAAACCAGAACGAGAGAGTGATGTGCCACCGATTCCAGAAATCGCGAATGTTGTGCGCCAGGAATGGGCGATCGAAGTTTTCCGGTGTGCAGATTCCGAACAGGCGGCTAAACGCGATCGCGAACGCGCTGTACCCGGCAAAGTCAAAAAACAAGTAGAGGCTGTAAGCATACATGTAGGACGCTATCTGGCTGAAAGATCCGCCGGTTGCTTGATCGACCCAAAACCGCTTGATCAAGGCCGCGAGAATGAATTTGTACAAAAACCCGCGGAATGTCCGCTCAAGCGCGACGTCGAGATCAATCAAAAAATGTTCACGTGAACGCTTAGATTTCCAGTCACCGTTGAACCGGCGATAGCGATCGATTGGGCCCGCCGAAATTGTGGGGAAGAAAAACAGGTAAGTGAAAAGTTCAGTGGCCGGCAACGATTTGATCAAGCCGTCTTGAATGCAGAACAACACGTCGAGGATACGAAATGTGATATACGATATTCCAAGGAAACCGAATTCGAAGCCCGGGAAAGTAAGCGGCAGAAATTTGGCGGCAGCGAGCGGTGCGAGCGCGAGGAGGAACGCTCCATAAAATTGCGGAATAGACTTCGATTGTAGGCGTGCTCGCAAAAACAAAATTGCGACTAGCCATTCAAACAGGGCGTAGCCGCCGACGATGAGGAGGTTTGGGACAGAGAAATAGGGGTTGACATGGAGTTGATCCCGGAATTGCGCGATGAGATACAGAATCGTGATGAAAAATGCCCACCGCCGTCCTGCGCGACCTGCGACCCCTAAAAGAACGGTCGGGATGACCGCGTAGAGCATGAGTCCGAAAAAGCTGAAATTCGCGAACGGAATCATGCGAGCGATGCAGCCAGCGTTGGTCGGTCGGTTTTACCATTCGCTGTAATCGGAAACGCATCGTAAAAGAGGAACTTTCTCGGCAACATGTAGACCGGCACACGTTCGGCGAGTTGTGCCCTGAGCCGGATGCCCAGTTCAAACTCGGTTTCCGGGCCTCTCTGCACAAGAACGACGAAAGCAGCGAGCGATTCGGCGACACCTTTTCTGAGCACCGGCAAAACCACGGCATCCGCGATGGTCGGAAGAGCGCGCAAGTTTTCTTCGAGGTCACCAAGCTCGATGCGGTGCCCATTGACCTTGACCTGCCCGTCGATTCGACCTTCGAAAAACAGGAAATCATCCTGTATTCGTCCCCGGTCGCCGGTGCGGTATGCGCGCAGACTGCCCAAACGGAAAAAAGAGGCATTCGCCAAACCGGGTTGACTGAGGTAACCGGGGCTGACGTTTGCTCCGGCAATAATGATCTCGCCGCGCTCGCCTGCGGCCACAGGTTGGGCATTCGCGTCGCCTACAAAAATTTTTGCGCCCGGCATTGGTGCTCCAATCGGCAGCGGTGAATACCGGGCGAGCACCTCGCGAGTCACCCGGACGGACGCGCAGGCGACTGTTGCTTCGGTCGGGCCATAGGTGTTCCAAACGTCTGCGTTCGGGAAACGCGCGAGGAGTTGCGAGGCTGTTTCGGGCGCAAGCGTTTCTCCACAGAACAGGAACCGGCGCAGCTGCGGTAGCATGGCCTGTACGAACCTGCGTTCGACTAAACACATCTGGGCGAATGTTGGCGTGGATACCCAAGCCGTGATTTCTGAGTGCCCGAGAGCGGAATAAAGTTTTTTCGGGTTGGCGATTTCCTCTTTTCCGATGCTGAACAATGTGCCTGCTGTTGCGAGGCTCAAATAAAGATCCATGACCGAAAGGTCGAACGAGAATGGAGCTTGATTTAGAAATGTTTCACCCGCTTCCGTCAACTGCTGTTCTTCCAACATCCATTCAAGAAATGTGGTCAGACATTGCAGCGTAATCACGACGCCCTTCGGCTCGCCGCTGCTGCCGGAGGTATAAATAATGTAAAACGGATCGTCGCGATCGAGTCGAATGGGCTTGACGGACGAACGCTCGCCGGAAAGCGCGGCAATTTGCGGAGGGGTCAGCGTTGCGATCGCCCCGGAATTTCGAACGATCCTATCGGCCCGGTGCCCTGGAATCGATACATCGATCGGAACGTACGGACGGCCCGATTTTACTGCCGCGAGGAATCCGACTAACATTTCGGGTTCTTTATGGCCGATGATGGCGACCGGCGACTTGTCGCCGGAATAACGCTCTGTGAAATGCGCTGCGAGCGCGTCGGATCTTTTCCCTAGCTCTCCGTAGGTCAGAGTTCGAACGTCGCTGATGTGAGCAATCTTATCCGGAAAGTTTCGCGCAGCTCGATCGATCGCGTCGATGATGTCCATCGATCAAAAACCTTGATAGATAAACGGCGGCGTCGAAAAACCGCTGCGACCGTACAAGACGAACAGTGCCGCAATGATCGCGAAGTAATACAGGACGAGCAACACGAACCGTAATTTCGGATGTTCGGACAATTTAGGCCAGCGCATGACGGCAGCAGGTCGGTCAAGTGCCAATCTTGGATTCGATATCGGCAGCAATCATTCGCGGAGTCGCCCAGCGTTCACGCTCGAACTCAGCTGGCGAAATATCGACCCCGAATTTCTGCGAAAATGCAGCCATCAGCTGGACGGTCTTCATCGAGTCGAGTATTTGCAAATCATAAAGAGGCAGATCCGGATTTTTCTGAACTTCGTCTGTTTCCGAGACGGATTTCAGGACTTCGATCACTCTGTCAAATGTACTCATGGCGCAGATTTAACGATATCGCGCGGGAATCCTCCGGCGCTTTTGATGGCGAGAATTTCGCGTTAGTTGGAGCGACGCGCGCCAAGGAGCAGGTCTCTCCAGAATTTGTTTACGATGTTCAGCGGATAATCCGGTGGCAGGCTAGCCCGAAGCTGAGCAACTTCAGCGTCGTCCGGGACATCGCCGCGCGCCTGCAGGTTCAACACTCTCCAGCCGAGATGCCCTTTTCCCAGAAACGCCACGATATCCACCGGTCCATAGGTCATTTCACCGTTCACTTCTTGTCCGCCGCCTTCAAAGAAAGCGTAGGGCCCGTCGATCTTGAGTACTGCAATAACGAACTTCGCGCCTCGGCGGGCATCTTCCTCGAATTGGCCGCCAAGATGTGCAACGCTTGCGCGAACAGCGTTTGCGATTGCGACGCGTTCGGGCGACCCGACAGCCGGCGTGTACGGCTCAGCAAACGAATTGGTGCAACTCGCAAAAAACAAGAGGGTCAGGAGTGCACGAATATTTCGGATCGTAAGGGGCATTGGGTTCACGACGGTAGGAGTGCCGGGATCGCTTGGCAACCAAACTTTCGTCCCGGACGAGTCGGGGAGTTGATCCGCCGCAGCCGCGCATGAGCTGCCGATCTTGAAGCGGCGGAAAAACGCACTTCTTGCTTTCCAACATACCTGCTATTTCGGGGACAGGACACTAGTGTCCTTGAATCCAAATTCAACTATGAGCAGAAAGCCGCGCCGCGTCCGTGTCCGATCCGGACAAGTCGAACTTGTTAAGCTCAATACCAAAGCGTTCGATTTGCGTGATACGTATCATTTGATCCTGACCCTGAGCTGGCCTGGGTTCGCCGGTGTTGTTTTCGGTATCTACCTCCTGATCAATGTTGCATTTGCTGCGTTGTACATGCTGAACCCACACGCCATCGCCGAGATGGCGCCCGGTTCGTTTTCCGATGCTTTCTTCTTCAGCGTGGAAACGCTGGCGACCGTCGGCTACGGCCATATGTATCCGGAAACCTTCTACGGACACCTGATCGCCATGCTCGAGATCATGGTTGGCATGTTTGGGCTGGCGGTGATCACCGGTTTGATTTTTGTGCGCTTTTCTCGTCCCACAGCGCGACTACATTTTAGTAACGTCGCGGTCATTGCGCCGTTTGACGGAGTGCCCACGTTGATGATTCGCGTGGCCAATCTGCGGCATCAAGCCATGGTCGAGCCCGAGTTCCGTATGATCGTGAATCGAGACACCATCACCGCCGAAGGAGACGATGTGCGGCGCTTTCGTTTACTCAAACTGGAATTTGAACATTTGATCGCGTTTCCCGCCGTTTTAACAGTACGGCACCGGATTGATGAAAAGAGCCCGCTTTTCGGGATGACTCCGGAAGATTTCCAGAAACAGGACGTCCGCATCGTGGCATCGATTGTTGGCGTCGACACCGTGATTGTCGCTCCAGTCCAAAGTCTCAGGGACTACAATTACGATCAGATCGAGTGGAATCGGCGTTTCGTCGAGATCTATGCGGAGAACGAGGAAGGGGATTGGACGGTCGACTATGCCAGAATTGACGAAACCGAAGATATCGTAGCGATGGCTCAATAGCACCCTGCACCGATCGCTCAAGTTGATGCGGATTCTTCGGCATCCAGGCATAAAACCTCCCAAACCTTCTTGCTGTAATCACAAGGTCGCGGGAAGTTGAAGGCGTCTCCGTTCAAAGGCGCCGCAAGGGGCGTCTTTCAGGAATGGGACCTAAAATTACAAACATTATGGGAGATTACAAAGGTCGTGTGAAGCTCAGGCAAAGGAAAAGGCGCTTTGCGAAGGACCAACGGATTAAAGCGCTTGCGGCCACTAAAAAAGGAACTGTTCCGCTCCAAGGTGCCCCCGAACAACAATAGATGAACGCTGTGGCCGCGGTGATCGCATTCTGCGAGTCTCCATCTATCTCACTCTCGCATTGTGCGAGTGATTGCCTTTCGCTGCCGATTCTCATAATTCCGGATTTACCTCGGCAGTCGTGAACGGGAAATCCTCCGATGATCCTTAAGGGCGGTTGGCACAAGAGTAGCTCTTCTCGCTAGAGGAAATGCTTTCCACGTAACAGTCTCGTGGGCGAATTCTCGACACCCTTTGATGAATTTGAACGTCCAAGCTGGAGCGCACCCGCGTTTCGGCGCGGAGTTCTAGCGCTTTGGGTGCAATCCGGGTTCCGTGGTCTGAGTTTCGGCGCGCTTTGGGTGGCAATCCTGTCCGCGAGCTTCCTGATGGTTCGCCATACCCTGCCGTTGATCCCCGGATCGCAATCGCCGGTTGCTTTGAAATCCGCCGTCCCTCTGATCGCAATTGGGATCTCTTATTTCATCCTCATCATCACTTTGCGGCGGACGCCAGGTCAACGTCTTGTCGGGATTTCGATTGGATTGGCATTTGTGCTGTGGGGGTTGGAGCAGTTCCTGAACGATCAGGCTTTGATTTCGTTTATTGACGACGTTGTTGTCTTTCTCTTTGTTGTCGATCTGAGCATCGTCATCCGGCACAATCTGAGGAGCTGCGTCGGAGAGGACCAAGTCCGGAAGGCGTGTTTTCCGGTCGTCAAGACAATCGAGAGCTTTAACTTTGTCGCCCAGCCGTCCATCGACGAGGGCATTGTTCGAACGTTGCTCCAAGGCAAATACATTGATCGTCGGGAAAACATTGTCATCGTTGGAAAATCTGGGACCGGCAAAACTCACCTCGCGGCGGCGTTCGGCTATGCCGCCTGTTTTCAGAGAAAGCGGGTATTGTTCACCACGGCCTCCGCACTGGTTTCCGAGTTGATCGATAGCCACGAGAGGCGGCGTCTTCGTCGTTTCTACCGGCGGCTAAATCGGCTTGACTTGCTGATTGTCGACGAAATGGGATATGGACGTTTCTCTGAACTTGGAACCTACTTACTTTTCGAGGTGCTCAGGTCAGGGTACGAACGGATGAGCTTGGTGATCACGACGACGGTCCCGTTGGAGAAGTGGGGTCAGGTATTCGAGAGTGAATCTGTCGTAAGGGCCGCCGCGGATCGCTTGACGGATCGTGGACATCTGCTGGAGGCAACTGGAGATCCCTACTGGAAGCCGGGGCGAAATGCCGTCGTCAGTCCGCAATTTCGTACGTTTTAAAGGCGCTGGTTTTCCGAGTGTCAGGAATTTTGTTCCTAAAGATGCTTTCAGCCTCTATGGTCGGTGAAACCCGGAATCTTTTGTGGAACGCGACCATAGTCCGCCGGCGGAGGGCGCGGCGAGCTTTCATACCACACGCTGGACGATCGTCATGAGGGCGGCACACAGCCAGGCGCAAGGTGGGCAATCCGCCTTAGCCGAGTTGTGTCGGCTCTACTGGTATCCGCTCTACATTTTTGCCCGGCGCCGCGGTCATTCGCCGGACGATGCCAAGGACTTGACCCAAGGTTTCTTCCTGCACGTGGTGGAACACCGGGCGTTGACGGGAGTTAACCGGCTTAAAGGTAAATTCCGGTCGTTCTTGCTAGCCTCTTTCCAGAACCACCTCTCGGATGCAGGCGACCGCGCCCGCCGGCTGAAAAGAGGAGGGGGCATGGAATTTGTCCCGCTGGATGCTGAAGACGCCGAAGAACGCTATCGACTCGAGCCGGTCGAGATTTTGACGCCAGAGAAGATCTTCGATGCCCGGTGGGCGATGACGGCACTGGGAGAAGCGCTCCAACGGCTCCGTCAGGAATATACCGCCGCGGGAAAAGCATCCACATTCGAAGCGCTAAAAACTTTCCTGGATCCCGGCAACAGTACAGCTCTTCCCTCCTACGACGCGGTGGCGAATCGGCTTCAGATCCCCACCGGCGCGGTCAAAACACTGATCCATCGCTTGCGAAAGCGGTACGCCGCACTTTTGCGAGAAGAGATCGGCCGCACGGTGTCAGATCCGGCTGAGGTCGACGAGGAAATCCATGCCCTTTGCGAGGCTTTAATCGCATCCGAAGGACGGTTAGGTCCGTGAGCACGGGGCTCCGGGAGCGCCCAGGATAAACTCAGCCCAGGGTTTACCCTGGTATGTGTTTAGCACGTTATTGGTACCTCCTGAATCGTCGTCGTCGTCGTCGTTCTCGTCCTCGACTTCTGTGGATGCGGGAATCGCGCCGATTGCCAACGACGTTGAAAGATCGAGATCGAGAACGGACGACGACGAGGACGATTGGCGCTACACGGAGCTAAACAGATACAAACCCTGGGCTTTCTTGCCCCTTCGTCGGGGCGCAGCGGGTGAAAGCATGCGTAGGGACAAAATTCCTGAAACTCCAGCACCAGGCTGCCTTTGTAACGGAAAGAAGACCTCTACGATTCAAACTTATGAAGCAGCAAAATTCTCTCTTTAGCCAGCGACCGTTTGGTATTGAAAAAGAACCCGCGGCACCACGCCAGGAGTATGTCTTGGGAGACGCAGAATGCGAGCTGCGTCGCTTGGCCAGCCAATCACGGCTTCTTGGCGATATCACCGAAGAAGTTATGCTGCGAGCGGGGATCAAGCCGGGTATGAGCGTACTTGATTGTGGGTGCGGTGTCGGGGACGTCTCGTTTCTGACTGCAAGACTTATCGGGTCTGCGGGGCACGTTGTCGGGATCGACCGATCTGTTGCAGCGATTGACCGGGCGCGAGAAAGGGCAGCAGAAGCCGGGTTGCGGAATGTTTCATTTGAAGTTGTTGACGATCTAGCCGTCTTCAGGCCGCGCACACCCGTTGATGCCGTCGTCGGAAGACTCATTTTGATGTACCTGCAAGACCCTGCGGCTGTTCTCAGCCATTTTGCCCTACAAGTTCGGCCGGGCGGGCTAATCGTGTTTCAGGAGCTCGTCCTTAGTATGTGCCGATCCGAGCCGTCCTGCGGTCTCGCGGAGAGATGTCGCGAATGGATTCACGACACGTTCGTTCAGGCAGGCGCAGACGTCGACATGGGCTGGAAGCTTTTCGCTACCTTCCAGCGAGCCGGCTTACCTTGTCCTGAAATGCTTTTGGGCTCGCCCGTCGGCGGGGGGCCGGACTCACCCATGTACAAACACATAGCAGAAACAGTGCGCAGCCTGCTCCCAATGATGGAACAGTATGGAATTGCTACGGCAGAAGAAGTGATGGTCGATAACCTCGCCGACCGCCTCAGGACGGAAATGACCGCTGCAGGAACGGTCTGCGCGACGCCATGCCTGATCGGGGCGTGGTCTCGCAAACCCGAATCATATTGAGATCGTGAACTGCTCTGACGTTTTCGACCCTAACTCCTGCAATCGGTGTCATCTGTAAAATCTGTGGTTTCAAATTCGGCGTTGAGGCCACGTCCAATAGCAAAAGCGATATTGACAATCGCACCCCGCGAATCCTCTCAAACTTCGAGCCATTCGCGGCGCACCGCGTGGCTGGCCTCGAGTTCGGCGGGCGGACCCTCGAATACGATCCGGCCATGGCCCATCACATAGATGCGGCGCGATATCCGCATGGCGATCGACAACTTCTGTTCGACCAGGAGGATCGCGACGCCGCGCCGGGCAATGTCGGCGATCAGGTCGCCGACCTGCTGAACAATGAGCGGAGCCAGCCCTTCAGTGGGCTCGTCGATCATCACAAGTTCGGGGTCGCCCATGAGTGTGCGGCAAATTGTCAGCATCTGCTTTTCGCCGCTCGAGAGCACACCCGCGGCGGTATCGGCACGCGCGGCGAGATTTGGAAACATCCGCAGCATCTCCTCGAGCTGCCATTTCCCCGGACGCCTGATATCCTTGATGCCAAGGATCAGGTTTTGCCGCACCGTCAGGCCCGGAGAGAAATCCCAGTTCTCGGGAACGTAACCAAGGCCCAAACGGGCGATCCGATAGCTCGGCAATCCGGCAATGGGATGGCCCTTGAATTTTATCGAGCCGCGTGGGGTCACCTCTCCCATGATGGCTTTGACGATGGTGGAGCGTCCGACACCGTTGCGTCCCAACAGGCTGACGACCTCGCCAGCGTCGATCGACAGATCGACGCCCTGCAGAATATGGCTCTTGCCATAATAGGCATGCAGATCCTGGACCTCCAGCATCACGGCGCCTCCTGGCCGAGATAGGCTTCCTTGACCTTCGGATTGCCACGGATCTCCTCAGGCGTTCCGGAAGCGATGATCCGGCCGTACACCAGCACCGAAATGCGATCAGCTAATCCGAAGACGACGCTCATATCGTGCTCAACAATCAGAAGCGTGCGGCCCTCGGTCAGGCGCCGGATCAGCGCGACCGCGCGCTCGGTTTCGGCGCGACTCATTCCCGCGGTCGGCTCGTCAAGCAGAATAACGTCCGCGCCGCCTGCAATCGTGATGCCGATCTCGAGAGTACGCTGTTCGGCATAAGCGAGGAGACCGGCCGTGATGTTACGCCTGGAGATCAGATTGATGTCCTGAAGAATCTGGGCGGTGCGCTCGCGCACCTCCGGCAGGTTGTCGATGTCTTTCCAGAATGCATAACGGTGGCCGGTCGCCCAAAGAAGGGCGCAGCGAATATTCTCCCAGACGCTCATATTCCCAAAGACATTGGAAACTTGAAAGCTGCGAGACAGACCCCGGCGATTGATCTGGTAAGGCGGCAGACCCGAGACAATCTCGCCCTTCAAAAGAATGCTGCCGACCGTCGGAATCGTGTATCCGCTGATCAGATTGAACAGAGTCGATTTGCCCGCGCCATTCGGTCCGATCAAGGCGTGGCGCTCGCCCATTGCGACAGTCAGATCGACGTCGCGAATCACCGAAGTATTGCCGAAGGTCTTCTGCACACCGCGCAACTCGACTGCAAGCGCCGTCATGCGTGAAATCCTTTTTCGCGTGCGGTGATGAGGGCCTCATCCCAGGCGTTCGCGACCCGGGTCCAGGTCCGGCGCGCGACACCAAATCCGCCGATGATGAGCCCCATAGCGAGAAGCCAGATCAACGGACTGGCGGCATTGAAATGCACCCCAAACGCCTTGGTGTGGGGATCTTCGCCCGCGTTGACCGTGTGTTGCACGACGATCTCGATCGTCAGAATGAGCCCGGCGATCAAGGTCAATGTCGGGACCAGTGCCACCAGATAGGCCCGCAACACCGTAACCAGGGTTCCAGCTCGGATCAGCGGGCGATGGTTCATCAGAAGCCCGGTGATGCCTCCGGGCGCAAACATCACGATCCCGATGAAGAACAGGCCGAAATAAAGCTGCCAAACAGCGGTGAGGTCGCTCAGCACCAGCGAAAAGTAGGTCACAAAAATCGCCCCAACGATTGGGCCGATGAAAAATTCGACCCCGCCGATATAGGTCGCAAACAAAACGACGCCGGATTCGGCTGCGCCAAGATAGGCGGAATTCGCGATCTCGAAATTGATCGCAGCCAGCGCGCCCGCGACTCCGGCGAAGAAACCGGCAAAACAAAAAGCCAGATAGCGAATCACATGCGGATCGTAGCCCACGAATTGCGCGCGCTCGGGATTGTCGCGAACGGCATTGCACATACGGCCAAACGGCGTACGCGTCAGGGCATACATCGCGATCACGGCGAGCAAGGTCCAGCATGCAACCAGGTAATAGATCTGAATCTGCGGCCCGAAGTTCCATTCGAACACGCGCAAGAGCTTGGTGCGGTTCGCGGAGATGCCCGCCTCACCGCCGAAGAAGCTGCGCAGGATGAGCGATCAGGAGGCGACTAGTTCGGCGAGGCCAAGCGAAATCATTGCGAACGCGGTGCCGCTGCGACGGGTTGGAACCCATCCGAGAATCGCGGCAAAGAACGAGCCGGTTATCCCGCCAATCAAAGGCACCAGCGGCAGCGGTACAGGGAGTCTCGAGCTAGCGATCAGGTTCATGCTGTGAATCGCCAGAAATCCGCCCAGGCCGTAATACACCGCGTGACCGAACGACAACAGACCCGTTTGGCCGAGCAGGATGTTGTAAGAGAGTGAAAAAATGATCGAGATACCGATCAGGCTGAAGGTCGTGAGCGATCCGCCTGAGCTGAAAATACAAGGCAGCACCAGCAGCGCGATCGCCGTTGCGATCCATGAACCATGGAAACGGAGCTTGTTCGAGCTGACCGACCGGGGACGAGCGGTCATCATAGAAGGATTGCTCATGACTCACGCGTCCCCCAAAGGCCCATCGGGCGGAAGAGCAGGATCACGACCATCAACAGGTAGGGGATGATCGGCGCGATCTGGGCGATGGTCACGCTCCAGATGTCAGCGAGGAATGGCTGTCTGTTGCCCGGCCCAAGCGGTCCGAAAATGCTGGCGAGCGATCCGTTCATCGACACGGCGAAGGTTTGAAGCAGCCCGATCAGCAGCGACGCGACAAATGCTCCCGGGACCGAGCCGAGACCGCCGACGACCACGACCACGAACAGGATTGGTCCCAACAGCTCCGCCATGTTGGATTGCGTCTGCAGAGCGGGCCCGGCGATTACACCGGCGAGCGCGGCGAGGGCGGTGCCAAGGCCAAAAACCGTCGTGAAAATGCGGTCAACATTGTGTCCGAGGTGCCCGACCATGTGCGGATGCGTTAATGCCGCCTGCACGATTAAGCCCACCCGCGTTTTCTTGAGGGCGGTCAGCAGCGTCAGGAAGATGGCGATGGACACCAGCAGCATGAACATCTTGAATGCGGGATAATTGGTGGAGAAGATGGTGAAGGCAGGAAAGTCGAGCAGCCGCGGAACACGATAATCCACAGGGCTTTTGCCCCAGATGATCTGCACCACTTCCTCGATCGCGAATGCCAGACCGAACGTGAACAGCAGCTCCGCGACGTGGCCGTTCTTATGGACATGGCGAAGACCGTAGCGTTCGACGGCGGCCCCGATGAGCCCTGCCAGGAGGGGGGCGACCAGCAGCGCGGGCCAGAAGCCGAACCATCGGCTGATCTGAAATCCGAAGAATGCACCGAGCATGTAGAAGCTCGCGTGCGCAAAGTTGAGCACTCCAAGCATGCTGAAGATGACGGTCAGACCGCTCGCCATCAGAAACAGCAGCATTCCGTACAGCACGCCGTTGAGCGTGGATATAACGATCAGTTCAAGCACGACATACCATCCTGGGAAGGTAAGAGCCGCGTTTGCCCCGGCAGTTGTCGGTGCAAACCACAGATTGTGTGATGATCAGAAGGCATTCAACAAAAATGAATACCGGTTGCTTCGTTAGTGGCCAGGAGACGCAGACGATCAGTTCGGCCGGCTCATCTGGCAGGTGGTCGGCAGGACGGTCTGCGCAGTCTCGATCGTCGCAATCACCTTCCAGCCCCGACCGGTATTTTCCTCGTCGAACGGCTCGACTTTGGTCAATTCGCCGAACGACGCGATGTACATCGGCTGGAAGAACTGGTGATCGTCCTTCCTCATGTAGCCCCTGCCGCCGTCGTAGACTTCAAATTCCATGCCTTCGAGGGCCAACGCGATCTTCACGGGTTCAAGCGACTTGGCCTTCTCCGCCGCTGCCGCAAGCATCCGCATTTCGTTGGCTGCGGCTGGATAGAGCATGCCGAAACCGTACTTTGATCGCAACGCCTTTTCAAAAGCTTGCGACGGCGCATGGTCGATGTTCGAAAAACCTTGGGCGACAACGAAAACCTGATTGTTCAGGTTGCCCTCTTTGATGGCGGTCGGGCCACCCGGACTGTATGCGTAATAGGTATACCAGTTCACCTTCAATCCTGCGTCGGCGGCGGCTTTCAGAAGCAGCGCGAAGTCCTGCCCCCAGTTGCCGGTTATAACACTATCTGCACCCGAGGCCTTGATCTTGGCAATATAGGGCGCAAAGTCGGTGACTTTCAGCAGTGGATGCAGCTCATCGCCGACGATCTGGATGTCGGGGCGCTTGGCCGCCAGCATCGCCTTTGCCTGCGTGCGAACGGATTCGCCGAATGAATAGTCCTGATTGATCAGGTAAAGTTTCTTGATCGACGGAACGCCTTTCATGTAGTTCGTGAGGGCCTCCATCTTCATATCGGAATTCGCGTCCCAGCGGAAATGCCAGAAGCTGCACTTGTCGTTCGTGAGCACCGGATCGATCGCCGCATAGTTGAAGTACAGGACCTCCTTACCAGGGTTGCGCTCGTTGTACTTGGTGACGAAATCCGTCAGCGCGCCGGCAACCGACGAGCCGTTGCCTTGGGTCAGGATACGGATTCCGGCATCGATCGCTTTCTGCGCCTGGATCAGACTCTCCTGGGGGTTGACCTTGTTGTCGAACGGCACGATTTCGACCTGCTTGCCCAGAATCCCGCCCTTGGCATTCAGTTCGTCGGCGAGGAACTGAAAAGTTTTCAAGCCTCTTTCGCCAACGCTGGCACCGCCACCCGACAATGGGTCGATCCAGCCGATTTTGAGAGTATCTTGGGTCATGGCCGGCGCGGCGAACATCGGCAGTGCGAAGAGCGCAGCCGTCACAAGTTTACGCATGACATTCCTCTCTTGATGTTTGTCGTTCATAAGTTTTCTCCAAATCATTCAGGCTGCGAGTAATTCTCTGATGCGTGCTCTTAGCGTAACCTCTTCTGATTCGGCACGAATCGTTTCATCCCGTTACAAAGGCAGCCCGGTTTCAGAGTTTCAGGAATTTTGTTCCGAAATATGCTTTCATCGCATTGCAAACTGTAAATTACATCTGGAAAGCTTGAAAAAGAGCCACAATATGTCACATGGCGAAGAGAGGTAAGGGTTCAGTCTCAATCAGAGAGCTGCACGAGAAAACTGGCGAGTTGGTGCGTCGGGCCGGTGCGTCAAGCGTGTCCGTACCGGTGACCGATCGCGGCGAAGTCGTAGCCGTTCTGGTTGGTCCTGATGCAGTCCCTTTGAGGAAACGGGCTAAGCGAGTGCCTGAGTACGTCAAACTGATTCTTGAGGGGCCACTATCAGACGATGTGCTTGAAGATCTGGACGCGGTGAGAGGTGAACGGTGATTTTTTGCGACACGTCTGCGCTGGCCAAATACTACGTTCCGGAGGGCGGATCTGCGGCTTTAGCATTGGACGTCCGAATGGCATAACGCGTTAGTCTCGAATTTAACGACGATTTCTCCGGCACCCGCCATTGGTATCGAGATATCCTCAATTACCAACGGCCTAGGATATCGCTTTGCTGGATAATGCATGGGCAAACCAGCACGTAAATGTCGTTACAATCGTTGCCTGGGCTGGGGTCGGAAAGTCGACACTCGTCAACCATTGGCTCCGACGGATGGCTGCTAAACATTATCGCTCTGCGGAGCTTGTTTTTGGCTGGTCCTTTTACAGACAGGGCAGCAGTGGGGACACTTCGTCTGCAGATGAATTCCTCGACGCTGCTCTCAACTGGTTTGGAGATCCAGATCCACGGCTCGGAACGGCGTGGGAGAAGGGCGAAAGATTGGCGAAGCTCGTCGCGCATCGTCGAACCTTGTTGGTTCTGGATGGCCTGGAGCCGCTCCAAAATCCGCCTGGCCCACAAGAAGGACGTGTACGTGAGCCTTCCCTCCAGGCGTTTTTGCGCGAACTTGCTGCTTTCAATACGGGGCTTTGCGTAATTACCACGCGGACGCCGGTTGCTGATATTGCAGATCACCAGGGCAGCTCAGCCCTTCGTCTTGACTTGGA